>Ga0310695_10001227_pt1 | contig 61762 bp, 58 predicted proteins | sample RumenRJG_04DNA_FD_203882 | JGI IMG/M metagenome (GOLD analysis project Ga0310695, IMG submission 203882) | Bovine rumen microbial communities from Lethbridge, Alberta, Canada - RJG_04 (v2) (version 2) | ecosystem: Host-associated > Mammals > Digestive system > Stomach > Rumen | place: Canada... | reverse complement strand
AAGCAGTCCGGGATGTTCTGGTCGCTCAAGGGCGCCAAGGGAATGATCCCACTGCGCACACTGGAAAAGTCCGGACGACTGGACGAGTTCTTCAACTGGCGGTTGCGCAATCTCAAGCAGGTAATCTACACGAAATCGGCATGACCTTGCAGAAAAAAGTCTTTGCACCCATGTTTCACGGAATCAGTATGTTGCCGAAATGATGCTTTTACTTTTGCAGGCTCATCCTTTGGCCACCGTCTCTTCTACTGTTCTGACGGGTTTGGGGACGGTAAGCGCGAAGGCGCTGTTGGCGAGGGCCATGAACGCCGCCGTGGCGAAAAGGACGCCGGGGCCGAAGCGGTCCCAGATCCAGCCGCCGAGTAACGCGTAGAACACGGTCACGACGTGGTTCACGGAGATGCCAGAGGAAAGGGTCGCGGTCAATTCCTCCTGGGAATCGGAGAGCGTGCGGGCGTAGAGGTTCGTCGCCATCGAGGCGTTGCTCAGCACGGCGTCGAGGACATAGTTCACGCACACGACCGCCACCGCCACGCGGGACGGGAACCAGTCCTTCGCGAATCCGTAGAGCAGGCACACGAAGAACAGCACGACCGTATCCCAGATCATCACGTTGCGGTAGCCCCAGCGGTCCACGAGGCGACCGATGAGGCGTCCGCCCCACAGCGCGGTGAAGAGCGCCGCCGCCGCGAAGAGCATCGCGACGTGCTGCGTGTCCATGCCGTAGACACGGATCAGCACGAACGGGCCAAAGGTGAAGAACACCTGCTTGCGCGCCCCGTAGAAGAGCTCCAGGATGTAGAACGTCGAGTATTTGCGACGGAAGTAGAACGAGGGACGCGCGCGTTGCGCGAGCCCCGGCTCTTTCACGGACGCCGCAACGGCGAGGCTGGCGGCGAGAAGCAACGCCACGAGCACCCACGTCGCGTCGTAGAGCGCCCGACGCGACACGTCCGCCCAGAAGCGCACGCCGAAGTAGAAGATGGCCGCCACGAGAATGCTTCCCACAACCGTACCGGCGTTGATCGCACCCGTGACGATGCCAAGCGATTCGCCGCTCCGCCCTTCCCGGGCGATCGAAAGCGCGAGCGACTGCCGAACGGGCATGACGAGATGCTCCCCCAGCGCCCAGACGACGATGAACGCGACGGCCCATGCCCACCGAACCGGCACCAGCAGCAGCATCGCCGCGATGAGGGAACAGGCCGTGCCGAAACGCAGGACCTTCCAGTCGGAGAACCGGTGAAGCGCGGCGAAGATCGCCACGAGCAACACGCCCGGCGTCTCGCGCAGGAACTCCAGCACCCCGCGGTCGAAGCCGTTGATGTTGTATGTCTCGACGAGGAAGTTGTTGAACGCCGCGCCGAAACACCCGATGCCGACGCCCCACACGAGAATGCTCGTGAAGAAGGCACCCGCCCCGGTTCCCGGGCGGCACACGGCTTGGTATGAGGAAAGTGGATTGTTCATTTTTTGCTTATCGACCTTTCCTTCATGGGCTCGACGCTGGCACAATTCTCCTCGTCAGCCGTTTTCCGACACTGGAACTCCATCTTCAGATGGTCGGGGCGAGAGGATTTGAACCTCCGACATTCTGCTCCCAAAGCAGACGCACTACCAGGCTGTGCAACGCCCCGAAAAACTAGAACGACTTGCGCGTGGACTCGTATTCCTCGATACGCGAGGATATGAGACCCGATACGTCGTTTCGCGCCGCGTTTACTCCCGCTTTCACGGCATAGTAGATCGCCTTGTGCGACGAACTGCCGTGCGTGATGATCACCGCACCCGGCACCCCGAGGAGCGGCGCGCCCCCGTAGATGTCCGGATCCAGCTGGGCCTTCAGGCTCTTGAACGCCCCCTTCAACAGCACTGCGCCCAACACGCGGAAGATGCCGCGGAAGCACTCCCGCTTGAGGAAGTAGCTGACGGCATGCGCCAGCGACTCGCTCGTCTTCAGCACGACGTTCCCCACGAATCCGTCGCACACCACCACGTCCGTCTGCCCCTGGAAGATGTCGTGCCCTTCCACGTTGCCGCGGAAGTCGATGCCCTGCACCTCCTTGAGAAGGCGGAACGTCTCCTTCGTCATCTCGTTGCCCTTGCAGTCCTCCGTGCCAATCGACAGGAGACCGACAAGCGGCTTCGTGCGCTTCAGGACGCCCTGCGAGTAGACGCTGCCCATGATCGCGAACTGCACGAGCCAGTCGGCATGGCAGTCCATGTTCGCCCCGGCGTCGAGCAGCAGCAGCGGACGGCGCGGGATGCGCGTGGGCAGGACCGTGGCGATCGCAGGACGCTGCACACCCTTGATGCGGCCGAGGTTGAGGATGGCGCTCGTCGCCACCGCGCCGGAATTGCCGGCCGAGACGAACGCGTCCGCCCGGCCCTCCTTCACGAGGCGCATCGCGACGTTGATCGAGCAGTCCTTCTTCTTGCGCACCGCAGTGACGGGACTCTCGTCCATCTCCGCCACGTCGGGCGCGTGGACGACCTCCAGCGTGCCCTTCTTCGTGGCCGCCGCGACCTCCTTGGGGTACTTCGCCAGCTCCGCGTCAATCTGCTCCTTGACGCCGACGAGAAAGACCTTCACGTCCTCCAGACCGACAGCAGCCTCGACACCGCCCCGGACGATTTCGCCCGGCGCGTTGTCTCCGCCCATCGCATCAAGGGCAATGCGAGTCATGGCACCTTACTTGGCGGTGACGGAAAGGACCTTGCGGCCCTTGTACATGCCGCAGTTCGGGCACACGCGGTGCGTCTGCTTCAGGCCGCCGCACGACGGACACGTCTGGACGGAGGCGAGAATCGCCTTCTCCAGCTGGCCCACGCGCTGACGCTTGCGCATTTTCGACTTCTTGTTCTTAGGTGATGCCATTTCGCATTCTCTCTTTCTTTTTGGTCAATTTTCCTTTCCCGGCATAAGCGCGTCGAGCGCACCCCAACGGCCGTCGCGCTCCTCGTGTACGCACGTGCAGGGTCCCTCGTTGAGGTTTTTCCCGCACATCGGACACACGCCGCGACAGTCCGCCCGACACACCGGGTATGTCGGTAGGGCGAGTATTATACTTTGTCTGAGTTCATCCGTCAAATCCACAATTTCATTTTTTTCATCCGTCTCGAAGCTCGCGATGAAGTCGGGAACCGTCGCCGTGAAATCGAAATCGGCCCCGCAACGCGAGCAGACGGCCTCGAAATCCTGCTCCAGCGCGCCTCGCGCAATCAGCTCCCTGCCCGCGAGCTGCACGAACAGGCGGTAGCGGATACCCGCGAACGGACGCAGGAATTCGTCGTTCAGGTCGAGTACGGCGTCGTCCAGCACGCCCTCGATCTCCTCGCCGTCCCGGTCAAGCCGAGCGACGTCGATAACCAGCGCCTTCTCCATTCGCTTACCTCTTGGACTCCTCCAGACGCCGCTGGACGGCGGGCGTGACGAACGGCGACGTGTCGCCGCCGTAGCGCGCGATCTCGCGCACGGTCGAGGCCGTCACGTACGCCAGGTTCTCGCTCGGCATCATGAAGAGCGTCTCGATCTCCGGCGCCAGGCGGCGGTTCGTGAGCGCCATCTGGAACTCGTATTCAAAATCGGAATACACGCGCACGCCTCGGATCACCACGCGCGCACCGATCCGGCGGCAGAAATCGACGAGCAGCGTGTCGAGGATGTCCACCTCCACGTTCGCAAGCCCCGCCTTCCCCACGTCCTCGCGGATCATGTCGATGCGGTGCTGTGCGTCGAACAGCGCGCCTGCCTTCACGCTCGTCGCGGCCACCGCCACGACAAGACGATCGTACAGGCCCGCCGCGCGCGTGATCAAGTCGAAATGACCGCGCGTCATCGGGTCGAACGTGCCCGGATAGACTGCCACCTTCTCTGCCATGGCGGATAGTATATCACATTCCCGTGATTTTGGCACTCAGGCGCCGATGGCAGCGGTGAGGCGGGAGAGCCAGTCGTCGAGGCGCGCGCGCGTGTCGCATTCCACGATGAGGCGAAGGTAGGGTTCCGTGTTGGACTGCCGCACGCTCACCCAGCCCGCGTCGTATTCGAGGCGGTAGCCGTCGATCGTGGTGCGCCCGATCTCCGGTGCAAGCCCTTTCGCGGTCTCCAGCACGCGCGCGATGGCGGCCGGCTTGTCCTCAACCTTGAAATTCACCTCGCCCGAGTTGGCGTACTTGCCGAGGAGCGGTGCCATGAACGCGCTCACCGTCTGGTCGCGCGCCTTCGCCTCCGCGAACGCGCCGAGGATGCGCAGCGCGGCGAGCTCGCCCGAGTCGCAGCCGTGGAAGTCGCGGAAATAGTAGTGCCCGGCCAGCTCGCCGCCGCAAACCGCCTTCACCTCACGCAGAAGCACCTTCGCGTAGGCGTGCCCGACCTTGCCGATCACTGGCGTCGCGCCCTGCGCGCGAATGGCCTCGATGGCGGCACGCGACGTCCGCACGTCGTGGATGACGGTGGCACCCGGCTCGTGGTAGGTCGAGGCGAGCACGGGAATGAGGTAGTCGGGCTGGATGAACGCGCCCGTCTCGTCCACGAACATGCACCGGTCGGCGTCGCCGTCGAAGATTACGCCGCAGTCGAGCCCCTGCTCGCGCACGACGGCGGCGAGCTGTTCGCGCGACGCCGCCAGGAGCGGGTTCGGCGAATGGTGCGGAAACGCGCCATTGGGCGTGTCGTTGATGAACACCGCGCCCGGAAACAGCTCGTGCGCAAGGATCGACGCCATGCCGTCGGAGCAGTCGACGGCAAACTTTAAGTCGCCGGTCGGCAGGGCGTGCGCGCGCAACCACGCCACGTAACGCGCCAGCCGAGCGGTGGAGGGCGATTTTTCCGGAACATCCGGAATTTCCGGCATATCCGGAACCGCTGCGCGCGAGGCGTTCACCCGGCGCTCGACCTCGGCGAGACCGCTGTCGTAGCCGACCGGCAACGCGCCGCGCTTCGAGACCTTGAGGCCGTTGTCGGTGGGCGGATTGTGCGAGGCCGTGATCATCACGGACGCGTCAAAGTCGTCCTCCGCCGTGAAGAAGTACACCATCGGCGTCGTGGCGAGGCCGAGGTCGGACACCTCCGCGCCGCCTTCAGCAAGCCCCGCCATGAGGACCGACGCCACCTGCGGCGACGTCTGGCGGCAGTCGCGCCCGACAAGAAACCGCTTCGCGCCGATCACGCCGGGGAGTTCGCGTCCCACGCGGTAGACGGTGTCGAGGTCGAAGTCAACCCCGAACGTCCCGCGCATGTCGTATGCTTTGAAGAATCCCATTGTTTGACTTTCCTTTCTATTGATTTCGCTGTCAACAGCCACATTGCACGTCCGTGATTGAGGATGCGCCGCAGGCGAGCATCACGAGCCGGTCTACGCCGAGCGCCACGCCGCCGGAGGGCGGCATCCGCGCAAGCGCGTCGAGGAACTCCTCGTCCAAAGGATAATCTGCCTCGCCGAGCGCACGACGTTCCTCGCGGGCGAACTCAAAGCGCCGACGCTGCTCAACGGGATCGATCAGCTCCGTGAAGGCGTTCGCGAGCTCAATGCCGTCCACGTACAGCTCCCACCGTTCCGCCACGCGCGGGTCGTCCGACTTGAGCCGCGCAAGCGACGCGGCGGGCGCGGGGTAGTCCGTGAGGAACAACGGCTCCTTCGGCAGGTTCGGCTCGATCTTCGTGGCCATGTCGAAATCGAAGCGGTCCTGATCCCACGTCTCCACGGGGTCCCACCCCGCCCACCGCAGGTAGGCCTCCCGCACCGTGATGCGCTGGACATCCGCATGGTCGCGCGTCAACACCTCCACCAGCAACTCCTCGGCATCGACCGCAATCTGCGAGTAGTCCGCGTTGGCACGGTACCATTCGAGCATCGTGAACTCGGGACTGTGCCGACGCCCCTTCTCGCCTGCGCGGAAACACGGCCCGATCTGGTAGATGCGCTCCATCCCGGCGGCAAGCAACTTTTTCATCTGGAGCTCAGGCGAGGCACGCAGGAACCAGTCGCCGCTGGGGGGACAGTCGATGTGCGGCTCCGGCGCGGGCGCAGGGATGCGCACGGGCGTCTCCACCTCCGTGAAGCCGCGCGCGTCAAAGAACGCGCGGATTTCGCGCAGCACGCGCGCACGCTCGGAGAGGCAGGCGAGTTTCATCTCACTCCCACTCGATGGTGGCGGGCGGTTTTGAGGAGATGTCATACACCACGCGGTTGATACCGCGCACCTCGTTGATGATGCGGTTCGACATGCGCGCGAGGACATCGTACGGGATGCGCGTCCAGTCCGCCGTCATCGCGTCGATGGAATTGACGCTGCGGATCGCGCACGTGTACTCGTAGGTGCGCTGGTCGCCCATCACGCCCACCGAACGACAGGGCAGCAGCACCGCGAACGTCTGCCAGATCGTCTTGTAGTCAGGCAGCTTGCGGATCTCCTCCTGCACGCGCACGTCGGCCTGCTGCAGGAGTTCCACCTTCTCGCGCGTCACCTCGCCAAGAATGCGCACACCGAGGCCGGGTCCGGGGAACGGCTGGCGGTCGAGCAGCTCGTCCGCCATGCCCATCACGCGCCCGACGGCGCGCACCTCATCCTTGAACAGTTCGCGCAGCGGCTCCACGAGCTCGAACTTCAGGTCGTCGGGAAGCCCGCCCACGTTGTGGTGGCTCTTGATCGTCTGGCTCGGACCCTTCCGCGGACTGCGGCTCTCGATCACGTCGGGATAGATCGTGCCCTGGCCGAGGTAGCGGCAGTGGCGGAAGCGTCGCGCCTCTTCGGCGAACACGTCGATGAAGTTTTTGCCGATCGCCTTGCGCTTCGCCTCGGGTTCGTCGAGCCCCTTCAGCGCGTCGTAGAAACGCTGTTCGGCGTGAACCACCGTGAGGTCGAGGCCGAGGTTCTTCTTGAACATCTCCTCCACCTGCTCCGCCTCGCGCCAGCGCAGGAGGCCGTTGTCGACGAAGATGCAGTGGAGACGCCGCCCGATCGCCTTGTTGAGGAGCACGGCCACAACGGAGGAGTCGACGCCGCCGGAGAGGCCGAGCACCACCTCGTCCTCGCCGATCTGCTCGCGCAGGCGCACCACCGTGTCCTCCACCCACGTCGTGAGCTTCCAGCTCCGCGTGCAGCCGCACACCTTGAAGACGAAGTTCGCGAGGATGTCCGTGCCGTACTGCGTGTGCACGACCTCCGGGTGGAACTGGAGCGCGTAGAGGCGCTTCGCGTTGTCGAACATCGCGGCGAACGGACACGTGGCGGAAACCGCCCCCCGCTCGAAGTTGGCGGGGATCGCCTCCACGCGGTCGCCGTGGCTCATCCACGCCGTGATTGTGGACGGGATGCCGTCGAAGAGCGGGTTGCCGGGCATCACCTCGATCGGCATCTTGCCGTATTCGCGCTCCGCGCCGGGCACGACCTTGCCGCCGAGCGTCTGGCTCATGAGCTGCATGCCGTAGCAGATGCCGAGCACGGGCACGCCCATCTCGAAGATCGCGGGATCGACCGTGGGCGCGCCCTCCTCGAACACGCTGTTGGGTCCGCCCGAGAGGATCACGCCGGCGGGAGGATGCGCGGCGAGGTCGGCGGCGGTCGTATCGCACCGGATGATCTCGGAGTAGACCTCCCGCTCGCGGATGCGGCGGGCGATGAGCTGCGTATACTGCGATCCGTAGTCGAGGATCGCAATCCATTGTTTCTGCGCGGGCAGTGTCTGGTCGTTCATGGGCGGGTATTATACCACAAGACCCGTCGTCTCGGGAACACCCAACGCGAGGTTCATGTTCTGGATGGCGGCGCCCGAGGCGCCCTTCCCGAGATTGTCGAAGCGCGAGACGAGGACGATGCGCTCGGTATTGCCATAGACGGAAACCTCCATGTCGTCGCGTCCGGCGTACTTGGCAGACGAGAGGAATCCGCCCTCGTCCCCGCCCTCCACGTAGCGCACGAGCCCTTCCGCGTAGGCGGCACGGTACGCCGCGCGCACGTCGTCGGGCGTGCCCTTCAAGTCGCGCGCGAACACGGGCACGACCACCTCCATGCCGGAATGGTGCGGCACCACGATCGGCAGGAATGCCGGCGCGGTAGAGAGACCGCAGACCTTCAGCATTTCAGGCAAGTGCTTGTGCGTCTGGCCGAGTGCGTAGAGGCGTCCGCCAGAATGGAGGGGCGTTGCGGCGGACTCGTAGTCGGCGATCATCTTCTTGCCGCCGCCCGAGTAGCCGGTGAGCGACGTTGCGGCGAGCGACACGTCCGGCGCGAGCAGGCGCGCGCGCACGAGGGGCTCCACGAGCGCGATGAAGCCGCTCGCGTGGCAGCCGGGATTTGCGATGCGCGTCGAGGAGGCGATCTGCGCGCGCCGTCCGGCGAGTTCGGGGAAGCCATACGCCCAGCCGTCGGACGTGCGGTGCGCCGTGGACGTGTCGATCACGACCGTCTTCGGGTTCTCAACAAGCCCCACGGCCTCGATCGCCGCCGCGTCCGGCAGACACAGGAACGCCACGTCCGCCGCGTTGAGCGCATCGCGTCGGGCGTTTACGTCCTTGCGCACTTCCTCGGCAAGCGTGATCACCTCCACGTCCGTCCGCGACGCCAGCCGTTCGCGGATGCGCAGGCCGGTCGTCCCGGCGGAACCATCGATAAACACTTTCTTCATGGCGCAAATTCTACCAAAAAACGCCGCGTTGCGCCACCCGCGACGCGAATGTGGTATAATGGACGCATGGAACAGCACGCGAAGGAGAACGCAAGATGACGCTTGAAGAAGTGCCGCAGGTCAACCGCCTGCTGAAAAAGGAATTCAAGGCGCACGCCGCCCCGATCATCGAACTGATCGAGGCGCAGACCCACGATCCCTTCTGCGTGCTCGTGGGCACGATCCTCTCGGCCCGCACGAAGGACCAGTGCACGGCCGGCGCCGTGAAGCGCCTCTTCGCCCGCATGGGCGGCACGGCCTCGCCCGACGCCCTGGAGGCGATTCCCGTGCCCGAACTCGAGAAGCTGATCTTTCCCGTCGGCTTCTACCATGACAAGGCCCGGCACCTGCACGCCCTTCCCGCCGTTCTGCGCGAGAGGTTCGGCGGCGTCCTGCCGCACACCGTGGAGGAGTTGTGCGAACTGCCGGGCGTCGGACGCAAGACCGCCAACCTCACGGTGGCCGTGGGCTTCAACCTGCCCGCCATCTGCGTGGACGTCCACGTCCACCGCATCACGAACAGGTGGCGTCTCGTCAAGACGAAGACGCCGCTCGAAACGGAAATGGCGCTGCGCAAGATCCTGCCGGTCCGCTACTGGAAGACCTGGAACTCGCACCTCGTCTCGTTCGGGCAGACGCGCTGCTTCCCGCGCAATCCGAACTGTACGGACTGCCCCATCAGACCGTACTGTCCCTCGTGCGCCCGGCCGTAGCCTACTTCTTGGGCGCGGGCGTAGGCGCAGGCGCGCCGTGCTGCTTGCAGAAGTTGTAGCCGGGCTCCGGCGCGCGCGTGCAGCGCGTGCCCTCCCACGTCAGCGCGCGACAGCGGGTAGGAGAAATCTTCACACGCTTGTCGGCTGCGTGGAGCTTGCAGTAGTCCTTCTCGCCGTCCTTGTGGTTCTTGCAGCGCGTGCCGTTTGCCGTGATGGCCCAGCACGTGCCATCGTCCTTCAGCTTCTCCTTACCCTTCGCGACGCCGACCTTCGCGCCGTTCACGCCGACCGAGGCGCCTGCGCTCTGGCTCGGGGCGGAACCAACCGGATAGCCGTTCTTGAAACTGCGGTGGAACGTGATGGCAGACGCGCCAAGCGCCGCCGAAACCACGAGGGTGATGATAACCTTCTTCATGTGCGTGTCCTTTCTTGTACTACTTCAGCATCAGCGCTGTCAGAAGCTTCGTGAAGCGCGCAGGGTCGGGAATCGCCGAACCCTCCGCGATAAGCGCCTGGTCGTAGAGCAGCTCCACGGCGTCCTTCAGCTCGTCTCCGGAAAGGTCCTTCATCTTCATGACGAGCGGATGGGATGCGTTGACCTCCAGCGTGCGCTTCTCGTGCGGCACATCCTGGTTCATCGCGCGCAGCATGCGCTCCATCGAGGCGGAGAGCGCGTTTGCGCCGGCTACGAGGCAGCACGGGCTGTCCGCGAGGCGCGTCGACACGCGCACGTCGGCTACGTTGTCCTTCAGCTGCTCCTTCACGGCGTCGAGGAACGGCTTGAGGTCGGCGGCGGCCTTCTCGTTCGCCTCCTTCTCGGCCTTCTGCTCCTTCTCGCTGCCGAACTGGACGTCGCCCTTCGCGATGTCGACGAGCTTCTTACCCTCGTATTCGCGGAAGGAATCGACGAGCCACTCGTCCACGGGGTCGACGAAGAACAGCACGTCGCAGCCGTGCTTGAGCGCCTGCTCGATCTGCGGCGAATGGCGCGCCTCCTCGATGCGCTCGGCTGAGAGGAAGTAGATGTCCTTCTGGTCCTTCGGCATCGTCTTCACGTACTCGTCGAGCGACACGAGCTTGCCGGCCTCCGTCTTCGCGCTCGGGTAGAGGACGATCTTCTTGATGCGGTCGGCGTTTTCGTAGTCGGTGTGGATGCCCTCCTTGAGGACGCGGCCGAAGACGTTCCAGAACTTGAGGTAGTCGTCTGCGCGCTTCTCCTTCATCTCCTGGAGGGTGGAGAGTATCTTGGACGTGACGGCCTGCTTGATCTTGCGGATCACGGCGTCGTCCTGGAGCATCTCGCGCGAGACGTTGAGCGGCAGGTCGGAGGAATCCACAACGCCTTTCGTGAAGCGGAGGTACTCGGGAAGGAGCATCTCGAAGTCGTTGCCGATGAACACGTTGCGCACGTAGAGCGAGAGGCCGTGCTTCGTCTGGGGCATATAGATGTCCATGCCGGCCTTCTCCGGCAGGAAGAGAAGCGCCTTGAACTCCACCTGCCCCTCGCCGGAGAAATGGATCGTCTCGAGCGGAGACGTGTAGTCGTGCGTGAGGTGCTTGTAGAACTCGTCGTACTCCTCCTTCTTGACGTCCTTCTTCGGACGCTTCCAGAGGGCGACCATCGTGTTGAGGGGTTTCGGCTCCTCAGGCTTCTTCTCCTCTTCGCCTTCCTTTTTCTCCTCCTTCTTCTCGGGGAGCTCCTTGAAGAAGATCGGGTAGGCGATGAAGTCGGAGTAGCTCTTCACGAGCTCGCGCACGCGCCATTCCTGGAGGTACTCGTCGAACTCGTCGCGGAGGTGGAGCATCACGCTCGTGCCGTAGTCGTCGCGCACGCCGTCCTCGACGGTGTACGCGCCCGTGCCGTCGCTCTCCCACTGGTAGGCGGCGTCGCCGCCGCGCTTCTTGGAGACCACGCGCACCTTGTCCGCCACCATGAACGCGGCGTAGAAGCCCACGCCGAACTGTCCGATGAGTTCCGGGAGGTTGGCGCCGCCCTTCTCCTTCAGCGCCGCGCGGAACGCCTTCGTGCCGGACGAGGCGATGGTGCCGAGGTTCTTCTCGAGGTCGTCGGCGTCCATGCCCGCGCCGTTGTCGGAGATCATGAGCGTCTTGGAGTCCTTGTCCGCCACGATGTCGATACGCCACGTCGGGTTGTCGGCGACGAGCTCCTTCTGGGTGAGGCCCAGGTACTTGGCGCGGTCGATGGCGTCGGACGCATTCGATATGAGCTCGCGGAGGAAGATTTCCTTCTTCGAGTAGAGCGAGTTCACCACGAGGTCGAGCATTTCCTTGATCTCGGCCTTGAACAGATGGTTCTTCTTTTCCATGTACTTTTTCCTTTCAATTCTCCGATGGCTCCGCGCGGCGAATAAGCCAGATTCTGTTCACCGCCGCAAGGCGGCTCCGGTCATTCATCTACGCAATCAACCCGGGACCTCACCGCGCCTCCGGGCCGGAACCGAATCCCAGCCCCTGGAGGGCGAACCGGACGGGCCGCCCGTTCGATCCCCTATTTGATCTTGCTCCGAGGGGGGCTTGCCATGCGGGCGGGCTCTCACCCTGCCCCGGTGGTCTCTTGCACCGCCTTTTCACCCTTGCCGCCTTGCGGCGGCGGTCTGTTTTCTGTGGCGCTTTCCATCCGCGGCGCTTGCCGCCGCGCTCCCGGCCTTGACGACCGGGCCCTCTGCCCTGCGGAGTCCGGACTTTCCTCACCCTTTCGGGCGCGACCGGTCACGCGCGCGGAGCCATGGAGAAAATTGTCAAAGATCGCGGTAGAGGATGCGGCCGCACATCGTGCAGACCACGGGGCCCTGCACCGTTCCGCCGGACTCGACGATCTTGGCGTTGCGGTCCACGCTCTGCCCCACGAACGGCGGCTGCTTCATGTGGCAGCCGTCGCAGACGTCGTCGGAGTTGAGCAGTGCGACCGCCGGCCAGCGGCGCGTGCGCAGACGCTCGTAGTAGAGGAGGGTGCGCGGATCCGCAGCGGAGACGACCTTCGACTTCTCGGCGCGTTCCTGCTGCAGGCGGGCCAGTTCGGCGTTCACCTCGGCGAGACGCGCGTCAAGCTCGGCCACGAGGCCGTCGACGCCGCCCTGGTCGGCATCGACCTTCGCCTGCGCGACCGCGACGTTCTTCTCGAACGACGGCGTCTCCTCCTCCAGCGCGAGCGCGCGGTTCTCGGCCGACTCGGCATCGCGCTCCAGCCCCTCGATCTGCATGATCGACTGCTGCATCTCCTTGTTGGACTTGATGGACGTCTGCGCGAGCTTGAGCTCGTGGACCCTCGCGCGGAGCCTCTCCGCCTCGGCCTCTTCCTTGCGGATCGTCTCGCGATGCGCCTCGAGGTGGTTCTTCGCGAACTCGAGGGCTGCGTTGACCCCCGCAAGCCGGGCCGTTTCCTGCGCCTTGCGCTGCGGGATGTCCCGAGCCTCGCGCTCCAGTTCGCGGATCTGACCGTCCGTGTCCTGGAGCTCAATCAACGGTTGTATCACGTTCACCGTGGTGTTCCTTCCTGGTCTTGTCAAAAAACAGAGCGTGTATTTTACCGAATCCGCCGCCATTCGTCAATCCCCCGCTTGCAGTTCGCATTTGCCATTTGGTATAATATGCGCCATGCGCGTGCAACGTATCATCGCTACTGCAACAATCGTCGCGGCTGTCGCCGCAGGCCTGGCGACCCTGTCCGCCCGGCGCGGCGGCGCCCCGCGCCGCGTCGAGTGGCCCGTGATGGGCACCGTCGCCGGACTCGCCTTCCGCGGCGGCGACGCCGCGGCGCAGGACGCCGTGCGCGAGTCGGTGCAGCGGACCTACATGCGCCTGAACGCGCTGCTCTCCGCCTGGGATCCCGATTCGGAGCTGTGCCGCCTCGCGCGCGCGGGCGGAACGAACGCCTTCGACCGCGCCTCCCCGGAGGTGCGTCCCTGCTACCACGCGGCGCTCGAGCTCGCGGCGGCGTCCGGCAACGCCTTCAACCCGCGCGTGGGCGCGCGCCTGCGCGAGCTCGGCTTCAGCCACGGACATCCCTTCTGCGACTTCGACCTCGGCGCGATCGCCAAGGGCTTCGCCGTGGACGCCGCCTGCCGCGCGCTCCCTTCCGAACTCCCCTTCGACGGCCTGCTCGTGGATCTCGGCGGCAACCTCCGCGCCGTACGCGGAACGTGGCGCACGGGCGTGCGCAATCCGTTCGGCGACGGCTACGCGGCCGTGGTCGCGCTCGCGGAGGGCGAGTCCGTGGCGACGAGCGGCAACTACGAGCGTTTCGTCGAACGCGACGGCGTGCGCCACTCGCACATCCTCGACGGACGCACCGGCGAACCCGTCACGGGCGTCGCCGGCGTCACGGTGATCACGCCGCCCGCGCTCGGCGCAACGCTCGCGGACGGACTTTCCACCACGCTGTTCGTCCTCGGCCCGGAAGAGGGTGCGCGCTTCCTGCGCGAACACGCGAAAACGTACGGCGCCGCACTGGCTCTCTGGATCCCGGACACGCCGGAGAGACCGGAGATACGTGCGACGCCGGGAATGGCCGCACGCCTCGCGGACGCGGCCTTCACGGTCGGAGTCGTGCGCTAGTCCTTCGCCACCTTCACCTTGCCGAGCTTCAGCACCTCGGCCGGCGTGAGCGCGGCGAGCGCGTCGATCAACGCAACGGAAAACGACGCGGGGCCCTTCGCGACCTTCAGCGCCTTCTCGGTGGCGACGGCCATCGCAACGGACGCGGCGAGTGCCGCCTCCCAGCGCGCGCGCGTGCCGAGCGCGCCGAGGAACGCGGACGCGAGCGCGCCCTGGATGCAGCCCTCGCCCGCGAAGCGCGGACGCGCCGCATGCGGCACGGCCACCACCGGCGTGCCCTCGGCGGCCACGTAGTCCGTCTCGCCCGCCACGATCACCGCCGCGTGCGTCACGCCCGCAAGACGCTGCGCGCCCTGGATGGCGCCCTCGCTCGGGATGAGCGACTCGCTGCCGCGTCCGCCCGTGGGCGCGCCGGCGAGGAACATGATCTCGGATCCGTTGCCGCGGATCACGGCGGGGAAGCGGCGCATGAGCTCCTTCGTGACGAACGTGCGGAGCGGCAGCGCGCCGATGCCCGCCGGCACGAGCACCCACGGACGAGCCGCGTTGTTCGCGTGCGACACCGCCGCGCGCATCGCGTCCGTCTGCGGCTTCGTCACCGTGCCCATGTTCACGAGCAGGCCGTCCGCCGCGCGCGCAAGCTGCGTGGCCTCGCCCATGTCCTCCACAACCATCGGCGAGGCGCCCGCGGCGAACAGCGCGTTCGCCGCCTGCGACGCGCCGGCGAGACTCGTGAGACATTCGATCAAGGGGTTCTTCGCACGCAGCGCCTCCAGCGCGTCGGCCGCCGTCTTGAGGACGGCATCCGCCGTCACGCCCGTGCGTTGCTCGGGCGCCTTCTTCTTGCGGATGATGAGCTCGTCAGGGGAGAACTCGTCGTCCTGCACCATCTCTTCGTTGTCGTTCATGGACAGTCTCCATTTAGTCGTCGGCGATATGATACGAAAAATCCGCTCCGGAGTAAACACAGAAATCAAACCAAAATGAAAGTCGGCAGGCTACAGCAGGTCGGCGAGGATCGAGTCGCACACCTCTGCGCCGCGTGCGGTGAGGCGGTAGGCGTCCTGCAGAAGGCCCTGCCGCTTGAAGAATTCAAGCGTCTCGCGCCAGGCGGGCAGGCGCGGCGCGAGGACCGGCCAGAGGCGCGCGACGCGTTCGAGCGAGAGGCCCTCGCGCGTGCGCAGCGAGAAGAGCGCGCGCTCCACGGCGTCCTCCTCGGGCGACATCGTGGTCTCCGCGCCGCTTTCCGTGCGAACAAGCCCGCGCCGTCCGTGGGCGCCATCCCCGATGCCGACGTAGTCCTCGCCGCGCCAGACGGCGAGGTTGTGCCGGCACTCGAAGCCGGGACGGGCGTAGTTCGATATCTCGTAGCGCGCGAGCCCCGCCTCGGCGAGAGCGGCGCGGGCGACGTCGACCTGCCCGAGCGCCACGTCGTCGGACGGCAGTGCCAGCTCCCCGCGCCGCAGCGCGAGGTCGAGGCGGGTCCTGGGTTCGCGGATGAGCGTGTAGACGCTGCAGTGGTCGAGGCCGAGAGCGGTGGCGCGCGCAAGGGTGTCGCGCCAGGATTCCGCGCACGTGCCGGGCCATCCCGCGACCAGGTCGATGCCGACGTTCGCGAAGCCCGCCGCGCGCACGGCGCGAAACGCCGTCTCCGCCTCCGCCGCCGTGTGCAGGCGCCCCATCGCCTTCAGCACGTCGTCGTCGAAGCTCTGCACGCCAATCGAGATGCGGTTCACGCCGCCCCTTCTCAGCATTTCCAGCACGTCGGACCGTGCGTCCAGCGGATGGAGCTCTACCGTAAACTCGGGAACCGTCCCCCAACTTCCAAGGGCCTCGAAAACAGGCGTGAGATCGCAGAGCGCCGGGGAGCCGCCGCCGAAATAGACGGTCGACACATGTGCGACAGGTCCCAGCGCCACGAGCTGTTCGGCGAGGCGGGCACAGTATGCGCGGCGGGCCTCCGGCGTGGATCCCGCGCGGGAGCGAAGCGCGCAGTACGCGCACTTAGCCCTGCAGAAAGGGAAGTGCGCGTACAGATTCATAGGTCCAGACGAAGGCGCGGCCGACGGCTTGGTAGGCGTTTGCGGAACGGAGGAGGAGTCTTGCCCAGACCGCGCTCCACGGCACCTCGCTCGTGCAGACGATCCAGGCGATCGCGCCGGCGACGTTGAGCACCCAGATGAACACGTAGGAGAACACGTAGCCGTACTCCGCGAGGTCCGGCTGCTCCTGGAGAATCGCGCGGATCGTGAAGTACACGTGAAGCCCCAGGGTGAAGCCCACGGCGAACAGCCAGGCGCCGGTGAACGGCAGCGGCGAGACGAAGCAGCGCACGATCAGCGCGACGAGTCCCACCACCGCCGTCCAGAACGGAAAGAAGTACGGCGAGAGCGTGATCCACACGTTTGACTTCGTGAGCATGACGGACCCGCCCCTCAGGCCCACCTTCAGGTTCGTGGGAATCGCGCCGAAGCAGAGACCGCAGAGCGCGTGCGTGAGCTCGTGGCCCAGCACATAGACGCGCAAGGGTGCCGCCCGGCAGATGCACAGGACGATGAAGAACAGGAACCCGGCCATCATGCAGAGCGCGTCGGGAGGGAACAGCGCGTCGCCCGAAACCGGCATCAGGCGAAACGCGTCCATGAACACGAGCGCAAGTGCCCAGGCGAACGGCAGGGCGGCAAGCGCAAGCAGGAAGCGCAGAAAACGGGCCATGGGAGGATGATCCGGCTAGTCGTCGAAGATGAACACGAGCTCGCCCGGATAGACGCGGCGGTTGCGCCGCGCCAACTTCTCGACAAAGCCCCGGTCGGCGGAAAGGCGGCGCTGCTGGTCCTTCAATTCAGCGATCTCGGCCTTCTTCGCCTCGATCAGCTGGAGGACGTGCGCCCGCTTCTCGGAATAGCCCTGCAGCTGCAGATAGCGCGGGCGGCAGGCAAGAAGCCCCCCCACCACGATGCCGACGAACGCCGCGATGACGAAGACTCTGAAGATTTTGTCAGACAGTTTGCTCATTTGACGGTTGATATTTTATTATTTTTCCGTCACGGAAGTCAAGCGGTTTTGGTATAATTCTCGCCGTGAAAAAATTTCTCCAGTTGACGGCCGCGTCCTGTACCCTGTTCACGGCAGGATGCTTCAGCCTCGAGTCGACGCCGCTTGGCGGCGCCCACGGGCATTCCATCCAGCTGTACGGCACCGACGAGCAGGCCTCCGAGCACGTGGTCGTCTCCAACTTCGGCTGGTATCTCTTCAACAAATGGCCAATCGTCTGCGGCAACGCGCGCGTGGACAGAAGCCTGCCCTGGAGGTTCTTCCGGAACGACGTGGACGAGAACGTCCTCCAGCGCCGCCTCATGGGCTACGCGTCCGCACGCGGCTGCAACGTGACGGACCTCCAGATCTTCAACAACGCTGAAGTGCTCATGTCCATCGGCGTGGGCGGCGTGTCACTTCCCCTTCCCTACGTGGTCTCCTACCGCGAGCTGCAGTACTCGTGTTCGCTCACGCGCCGGAAGCCGGCGCCGTCGGACCCCGGCCAGTCGGGGAGGGAAGACATGAAGACGCTCAACGAGGAAATGCGCCGACTGCTCGAGGCGATTCCAGACGGAGGCTCGAAATGACGAAACGCCTGATACCCCTCGCCGCCGCAGTGGCGCTCCTCGCGTGTGGCTGCACGACCGTGCTGAAGTCGAAGGAGTTCGGAGACGTCAGGACGGACGGCGGCAGCACGCCCGTGGCCGCCGTCGAGATCGAGAACTCCGTGTGGCTGCTCTTCAACTTCATCCCCGTCGCGAGCGGCAGCCCCGACCACCCGAACCTCAACCGGTGCAAGATTTTCCGCAACACGGTGAACCTCCCCAACAACATGAAGGTCCTGGAGAAGGAGATGGCGTGCGAGGGCGTCGAGAAGGTCGTGAACCTCACGAGCCACTACACGTCGGAGAGCTATCTGTTCTTCCTGCTCGCGCGCCGCGCCTGCCACACGAGCGCCGTCATGGTCACGTCCGACGCAACCGACAAAGGCAAGTCAAAATGAGAATCGCAAAATCCGTCCAGGCCCTCACGCCCTACACCCCTGGAGAGCAGCCGAAGGACCGCAGCGTCATCAAGCTCAACACCAACGAGAACCCCTACCCGCCCTCGCCGCTCGCGGGGAAGACCCTCGCGTCGTTCGACCTCGACCGCCTGCGCCGCTACCCCGACCCCGTGTTCGCGGAGCTCCGAGAGAAGATCGCCGAGCGCGACGGCACGGTGCCGGAGCGCGTGTTCGTGGGCAACGGCTCCGACGAGGTGCTCACCCTTGCCGCGCGCGCGTTCGTGGACGACGACGAGGCGATCGGCTCGTTCGACCCGAGCTACTCGCTCTACAAGACGCTCGCGGCGATCCGCAACGTTCCCTTCGCGCCCTCGCCCCTCGCGCCCGACTTCACGTGGACCGAACCCGTCACGCGCGCCGGCGACGCGCCCGTCGCGCTCTTCCTCCTCACGAACCCCAACGCGCCGACGTCCGTGCGCTATCCGCGCGAGCAGGTGGCCGCGTTCGCGAAGGGATTCCCCGGCGTCGTGCTCGTGGACGAGGCGTACGCCGACTTCGCGGACGACACGTGCATGCCGCTCGCGGCCGCACAGGGCAACACGAACGTCGTCGTGATGCGCACGCTCTCGAAGTCGTTCTCGCTCGCCGGCCTCCGCCTCGGCTACTGCGTGGGGCCGAAGGACTTGATCGAGGCCCTCTACAAGGTGAAGGACTCCTACAACGTGGACGCCCTCGCGCAGGCCGTGGCCCTCGCCGCGCTCGCCGACCTCCCGTGGATGCGGCGCAATGCCGCCAAGGTGCAGAAGACGCGCGACGCCACCGCCGACGAGCTGCGCCGCCGCGGATGGGACGTGCCGCCCTCGCAGGCGAACTTCCTCTTCGCGAAGCCCGCGCACCGTCCCGCCGCCGAGATCTTCGAGGCGCTCCGCGCGCGCAACATCTTCGTGCGCTACTTCCCCGGGCCGCGCACGGGCGACCGCCTGCGCATCTCCGTGGGCACCGACGCCGACATGGACACGCTCCTCGCCGTCCTCGCCGACCTCGACAGTCCCCTGCCGTGAACCACGGGCCGCTCCCGTCCGTTTAACCTTGCATGCAGATGCTTTCCCAACTCGTCCAGTCGTTCCGCGATGGCGGGCCCGTGATGTGGCCCATCCTCATCCTGTCCGTCGTGGGTGCGGCCATCGTCTTCGACCGGCTCTTCGCCTTCTGCGCGTTCTTCAGGTCGGACGCGCGCCACCCCGACCCGCAGGCGGAGCTCAACCGCCTCCAGCGCGGCTTCGGACTGCTCTCCACCATCATCACCGCCGAACCGATGCTTGGCATCCTCGGCACCGTGACGGGCATCATCCAGACCTTCGGCGCGCTCAAGGTGTCGGACGCCGCGTCCCCTCTCGCAGCCACGGCCGGCATCGGCGAGGCGCTCGTCACCACGGCGGCCGGACTCGTCGCCACGCTGATTCTCGTGTTCCCCTACAACTTCCTCCTCGGCCTGCTCGCAAAGGCGGCCGCCCGGCTCGAGCGCGAAAATGAAGGCGAAGAAGAAAAAGCTTGAGAGCCCCTTCCTGAAGCGCGAGGCGCGCGTGGAGATGGTGTCGCTGATGGACGTCATGTTCCTCGTGCTGGTTTTCTTCGTCTATTCGATTTTCAACATGGCGGTGCACCACGGGCTCAAGGTGGACCTCCCCGCCGCTCCCGGCGCGCTCGAAAAAGGCGAACGGGTTGTCGTGACGATTGACGCGCAGGACGCGCTCCAGCTCAACGGGCGTCCGCTGCCGCAGGAGGACCTCGTCGCTGAGGTGAAGCGGCTCGTGTCCGTGCGCAGGGAAACGCCCGTGCTCATCGCCGGCGACCGCAAGGCGAGCCTTGGCGTCGGCATCGGGTTGCTGGCCCGTCTCAAGGCCGCAGGCGTTGAGAAGGCCAGTTTCCAGGTGGACGGAAAAGAAGAGGGCGAGCCGTGAAGCGGCGTGCCGTCCTGCGCGGAGCCGCCGCCCTCGCCTGTGCGCTCGCGTTCCACGCCGCCATCGTGGCGTGCGCCGCCGGCCTCGGCTGGCTCTCGACCGATGCCGCCACTCTTCCCGAGCTGGACCTGACTTCGGTCGACCTTTCCTTCTCAGACACGCCCGACGAAACGGCCGCCCCCGCGCTTCCGCCGCCATCGCCCGCCGTCTCAGCTCCGACGCCTCCGCCGCCGCCGACTGTCGGGACGCCGCCTCCGCCGCCGATTCTCGATCCGGCGCAGCCTCCGTCCGCCGTCACCCCGCCGTCTCCGCCCCCGCCCCGGCACCTCGACCTTCCGCCGCCCGACATTGAACCGCCGCCGCATGTCGAAATGCCGCCGCCCCAGCCGCAGCAGCCTTCTGTCGCGATTCCGCCAACGCCGGCGCCTTCGCAGGCGCGCGTTGCCGCGGACAGGCCTCCGTCGCCTCGCCGCCGCATCAAGCCCGACTATCCCAAGGGCGCGCGCCAGCGCGGGGAAGAGGGCGACGTGACGCTTGAGCTGGACATTTCAGCGGCGGGCACCGTGGACGGCGTGCGCATCGTCGCGTCATGCGGCTTCCAGGAGCTGGAGCAGGCCGCCGTCCAGGCCGTCCAGCGCGCGCGCTTCACCCCGGCGCGACGCGGACCATCAGCCATCCCCGCCACCGCCCGCATCACCCTCACCTTCCGCCTCAGGGACTGACCGCGCGATTCCGCACGCCATGTGAACCGGGCTGCGGCGGCAATCGTTTAACATCGTGCAATGAACATAACTCGAACAGTTGCATTCCTCGCGCCCATTCTCGTCTGTGCGCATCCGGCCGCAAAGGCGGCCACGAACGAAGTCGCCGACCTCGGCACGGTTCTCGTGGAAGGTACCGCCCTCTCGCGCTACCGCCCCGCCACCGTCAGCGGCGCCACCTTCACCGACGCGCCGCCCGAAGAGCTGCCCACGGTGGTGGACGCCCTCACGGAGGACTACATCCGCGAACACAATCCCACCGACCTCCACGATCTCCTGCGCTACGTGCCGGGCATCGAGACGGGCGGCAAGTCGCTTCTCGTGCGCAACCCCGGACAGTTCTCCATCCGCGGCATGGGCGGCACGGAGCCGGCGTTCGACGGCGTGCTGCCGATCGGACGCGGCGCGGGCCTGTTCATGGATCCGTTCCTCATGGAACGCGTGGAGATCGTCAAGGGGCCGATCGGCTCTCTCGCCGGCGGCGCGGGCGGCTCGCAGAACGCGTCGGGCGGCGGCGGCGCGGTGAACCTCTACCTTAAAAGCGCCCGGCTCGACAAGGACGAGATCGGCCTTCAGGCGAACACCTCCGTGGGCAAGCACACGTTCCGCCAGCGCGGCATGGTGGACGTGAACGAAACGGCCCTGGAGGGGAAGACGGCCGTGCGCGTGATCGGCACGGCCGACTACTACGAGCCGACCTACATCCACCAGGGCATCCAGAAAGGCGCGCGTCCGCGCGAGTCGTTCACCGTGGCGCCGTCCGTGATCGCGCAGGCGGGCGACGACGTGACGATGGGCGTGAAGTCGATGTTCCAGTACACCGACCAGCCTGGCTACATCGGCGTGCCGGTCTACCGCGGCCACCCCGGTGGCGGCTACCACTGGTACGAGAGCTCCTGCCGGCGCGGCGACCGCGCCACCTACGAGAGCTTCATGGTCAACCCGTGGCTCGACTGGCAGGTGACGGAGGACTGGCTCCTCAAGTTCGGCGCGGGCTTGATGTTCTCGTCCTGGGACTTCTCCATGCAGGAGCCGTACAACGGCACCGGCGACGAGCTGCTGAACTACTACGAGACCGGGCGCTGGCTTTCAGGCAGGAAGTACATGACCTCGGGCTTCAGCGAAGCCGACTCCGTGAGTCGCAACTACAACATCTACACCCGCTCGGTCTGGACGAAGGAGCTACCGCTGGAGATCAAGAACTCCCTCGTCATCCAGCCCGACTACTACTACCGCGAATCCTCCGGCGGCTTCGGCACGCCCACCTCGCGCTACGGGCTGTTGCTCCAGGATTCCGTCAACTGGCGCTGGTTCACGCTCCTCGGCGGACTCCGCTACGACCATTTCGAGCAGGAGGCATACACGAGCACGGCTACGGCCAACGGCGTCACCACCCGGACGCGCTACCGGGCGACGTCGGCGGACGCCCTCTCGCCGCGCGGCGGCCTCACGATCCGCCCGCTCGACTGGCTTGTGCTCTTCGGAAACCTCTCCCAGACGCGCACGCCCATGCTCGGCCTGCGCAACGCAGACGGCAGCAGCCCCACCACGCCCTGGCGCGCCACGCAATACGAGGGCGGCGTGCGCGTGAACCCTGTCAAGAAACTGTGGGCGACGCTCTCCGTCTACCGCATCGAGCAGGAGAACGTGCCGGAAGCCGACACCGCGACCGGCTACTACACATACGACGGGCGCAATACGTCGCGCGGCGCGGAATTCTCCGTCTCGGGCGACGTCACCGACAACTGGACCGTGATGGGCATGTATGGCTACAACCAGTACACCGACCGCAACGTTTCACCCCATGAGAAAGGGCGCGACTTCGAGCGCTATCCGGCCCACACCCTGTCGTTCTCCACTTCCTATCGTTTCACCTGGGGCTTTCTCGAGGACGTCGTCGTAGGCGGCGGCTACAGGTTCCGCTCGATGAGCTACGCCACGATGCGCGGCAGCTACGTGGACAAGGACCTGCGCTTCGACCCGTCGCACATCGTCGACATCAACGTCTCGATGCCCCTCTCCAAGTTCGGCGGAAGTGAAGACTGGATTCTCACGTTCGGCGTGCGCAACCTCTTTGGCGAGAAGTACTTCGAGTCCGCCCGCCACTACTACGAGTGCCTCGTGGGCGAGCCGCGCACGTTCGAGATTGGCATCCGCGCCACGTTCTGACGAGCGGGCGCGAGAACCACAATCAGAAGCGGTAGCTGACGGAAACGCCGGCGGACTGGGAGAGGCCGTTGTGCGTGTCGAACTTCCAGTCCTTGCCCTGCGCGTCGATGAAGTGGGCGTCATGCGACATCATGAACACGAGGCCGTAGCAGACCGTCACGTCCAGGTTGCCGTAATGCCACTGAAGGCCGACCGTGCCGATGTGGCGGTCGCCGGGCGGCAGCATCGTGGAACCGTCGTTGCGGCGGTGGCTGCACGGGTCCATGTCATACACGTATGAAGCAAGGAACGTGAAGTTCTCGTGGAAGTCCCACGCGCCGCCGAAGCCGATGCGGTAGACGTCGTGCCAGTTGAGTTTCGTGGTCCTGACACCAGAAGGAAGGTGGAAGTTGATCTCCGGCATGGACGACCATTCCGTCCAGGTGAGCGCGGATCCGAGATGGACGGTGTCCGTCACGTCCCAGTTGCCGCCGATGGTAATAGACTGCGGAAGACGGATGTCCGCATGCGCGTCGCCCGTATTTCCCCTTGCGGCCGAATCCAGTGCCGAATCGACCTGCTGATGGGCCTGTGCGATCGCCTGCCGTAAGGCCATATCGTAGAAAGGCGTGCCGATAAAGGACTGTACGGCCCTGGCGGCCTGCGCCTCGGCGGCGGCGTAGTCGCGAGACTTCACGCGCGTGTGGTTGTAGCCCTTCACCTTCGTGTCGATGTACGACTTGTACAAGATACCGGCGGAGATTCGATCCGTGAACTTGTAACGCGTGGAAAGCTCCCAGCCCCAGTCGGTGAAGCCGTTGTCGCCCTTCAGGTGGTTGCGCATGGAACCGTAGTAGTTGCCGTCGCTCACGGCCTGCGGGCTCGAGTACTGGTCGAACTTGAAGTACAGAAGGCGGATGCCCGCCGCCACGCTCCACTTGTCCGTGATGCGGTAGGAAATGTTCGGGTTGAGCGTAAGGCCCTCCACGAAGGTCGAGCGCGTGTTCCAAGCCATTTCCCAGTCTTGGTTGTAGTGCGTGCCGAGACCGAACTCCGGCGCAAAACCGAGTCCGAACGAAAAGTCGTATGGGAGCGGCACGACCACGTAGGCGTGCGGCAGCACGAACGCGCCGGGATCCATCTTGCGGCCGTGGTGGCCGTTGATGGCCGTATCCGCCGTGGGGTGTTCGGTCACGAAACCGGCCGTCACCACCACGTTCGTGAAGTCAGACATCGTGGCCGGGTTGTAGAAGAGGGCCGAGGCGTCCACTGCCTTGCCCATCACCGCACCGCCGAGCGCCGTGCCCGAGGCAGACCCCTCGTACAGGGCGAATCCCGCGCCGAACGCGGAAAGACCGCTCATCGTCACACCGGCGGCTACAAACCATAGCTTTTTCATGCATTGATCCTTCTTTGGTGAAAGAAACATTGTGACAGTATATCAGTTTCTGTCTCAAATGTCAACGGCAAGTTTCCCAAATGCGCGGATTTGTGGTATAATTACCCTGCACACAGCAAAGGAGACCCCATGATACTCTCTAAAAAAGCACTCGTGACCGGCGCCGCCGGCTTTCTTGGCTCGCACCTCTGCCGCCGCCTGCTGGCGGACGGATACGAGGTGACGGCGCTCGACAACCTCTTCACCGGCACGAAGTCCAACATCTACGACCTCATCGGCAACCCCAAGTTCTCGTTCGTCCTGCACGACGTGACCCAGCCCTTCTGGGGGCAGTTCGACGAGATCTACAACCTCGCCTGCCCGGCCTCGCCCATCCACTACCAGAAGAACCCCGTCGAGACCACGAAGAGCTCCGTGCTCGGCATGATGAACGTGCTCGACCTCGCGCTCAAGACGAAGGCCCGCGTGCTGCACACGTCCACAAGCGAGGTGTACGGAGACCCGCTCGTGCATCCCCAGGTGGAGTCGTACTGGGGCAACGTCAACACGATCGGCATCCGCTCCTGCTACGACGAGGGCAAGCGCTGCGCCGAGACGCTCTGCGCCGACTACCGCCGCGAGTACGGCGTGGACGTGCGAATGGTGCGTATCTTCAACACCTACGGGCCCAACATGCACCCGAAGGACGGCCGCGTGATCTCCAACTTCATCATGCAGGCGCTCGCCAATCAGGACATCACGCTCTTCGGCGACGGCTCGCAGACGCGTTCCTTCCAGTACTGCGACGACCTCATCGAGGCGTTCCGCAAGTACATGGAACTCGACCGGGCGACCGTGGACACGTTCATGGCCTCGCATGGACTCGGCACCGCCGTGATCAACACCGGCAACCCCGGCGAGTACACGATCAAGCAGCTTGCCGAGGAAACGCTCCGTCTGCTGCCTGAATCCACGTCGAAGCTCGTCTACGCGCCGTTGCCGAAAGACGACCCCAAGAGGCGCAAGCCGGACATCACGCTTGCCAAGAAGCTTCTCGGCTGGGAGCCAAAGGTTCCGCTTCAGGAAGGCCTCGCCAAGACGATCGCCTACTTCCGCACGCTTGTCTGACCGGCACGCGCAGAGTTGCGAAAGAACGCGGCGGCGACCGCGAAGGCGCTTACCACGTTCAGGGAATTCTTCATGCCGTGCGACGGGATCTCCAGCACCTCGTCCGCCATCGCCACCACGTCGGGATCGAGGCCGAAGCGCTCGTTGCCGAGCAAGAGCGCGCATGGCCAGACGGGCGTACAGGACGCAATATCCGTCGCGCCGTCCGCCGTCTCGAGCGCGTACACGCGCCGTCCCTCGTTGTGGAGGCGGTCGATCACGTCGCGCACGTCGCCCGCATGCTCCCAGGGCGTCGCCTCGTCGGCCCCCAGCGCGGTTTTCTTCACCTGCGGGTTGTCAGGTCCCGGCGTGTAGCCGCAGAGAATCAGGCGATCCGCGCCGAAGAAATCGGCCGTGCGGAAAAGGCCGCCCGCGTTGAAGGCGCTGCGCACGTTGTCCGCCACCACCGTGAACGGCGCCCGGTCGGCACGACCGGGCGCTGAATCCGTCGTGCGGATGCCCATCTCCGCGTCCGTCACCCGCGCGCGCTTGTCCACGCGCTCAAGCGGCACGAGCGCGGCCTGGATGGAACGTGGCGTGGCACCGGGCTGGAGAAGGTGCGCAAGCCCCATGAGGCGCTTCGACTGCGCACATCGCAGGAAGTCGAATGCCGTCGCGCGCACGGCATCGTCGGCCGGCGCGTCAAAGGCGGCCTGCACGAGGCGCAGAGCCTCCTTCCACTCCTCTGTGGAGAGGTCGATCACGGCGTCACATCACGGCGTTGTCGATCAGGCGCGTCTTGCCCGCGTATGCGGCCAGCAGCACGGCGGTCCCCTTCGCGAGTGTCTTCACGGGCGCAAGCGTCGCGGCGTCCACGGCCTCCACGTAGTCGGGACGCAGCCCCGCCTTTTCAAGTGCGGCCCAGGCCCTCTTCTGGAGCGCCTTCCACGGACGCGCCCCCTTCGCCGCCACCTGCGCCTTGAGCTCCTGCAACGTGCGGGAAAGCGCAAGCGCGTTTGCGCGCTCGCCGTCCGAAAGATAGGCGTTGCGGGAGCTGCGCGCGAGGCCGGACGGCTCGCGCACGATCGGCGCCACGATGATCTCGAGGTCGAAGTTCATGTCGCGCACCATGCGGCGGATGATCGCCGCCTGCTGGAAGTCCTTCTGGCCGAACACGGCGAAGTTCGGATGGGCGAGGTTGAAGAGCTTCGCCACCACGGTACACACGCCGCGGAAGTGCCCGGGACGCCGCGCGCCGCAGAGCGAGCCGGAGAGCGCGCCGTCCTCGACCATCCACACGCTGTGGTCGGGCGCGTACATGTTCTCGGGCGTGGGGAAGAAGATTGCCGTCGCGCCTGCCGCACGACACTTGGCGGCGTCCGCCTTGTGGTCGCGCGGGTATTGCGCGTAGTCCTCCTTCGGGCCGAACTGCGTGGGGTTCACGAACACGCTCACCACGATTTCGTCCGCGCCCTTCCTCTTCGCCGCCGCAATGAGCGAGAGATGCCCCTCGTGCAATGCGCCCATCGTTGGGACGAGCGCAATCTTCCTTCCCGCGAGCCGTACGGCCCTCGCCCAGCGCTGGAGCTTCGCAGGATCGTTGAATGTCTTCATTTTCACTTCCCGTAGAGGAGTATGTTGAGGAAAGCGGACACGAGGCGCCCGGAGGCCAGGAGCGACGACTTGGAGACCTTGTCCATCGTGTCCTCCGACGTGTGCCACCAGGAGTTGTCCGGTCCGTAGCTGAAATCGATGAAGTTGATCGCCGGACAGCCGGCCGCGAGAAAGGCCGAATGGTCGTCCGACACCACCATCGACTCGTCCACCTTGAGCTTGCCCTTCATGCCCGCAGTCTCGGCGGCCTGAAGGGCCAGTTTCTTGAGGACGGTCGTCGTGTTCGCCGGTACGACGATGTGCAGGTCCTTGTCGCCCAGCATGTCGAGGCAGATGGCGGTCTTGACGCGGCGGTTTTTCTGGCGGAACTGCTCCACGAGGTGGCGCGATCCGTAGAACCCGTCTTTCGGACCGTACTCCTTGAGACATTCCTCGCCGTCCGTCCAGACAAGCGCGATGTTGTCGGGATGCGGACCGGAACGGTTGATCGCGTCTGCAAGCGCAATGAGCAGGCCGCTCGTGGCGGCGCCGTCGTTGGCGCCAGGGCACGGCTGCTTCGCCGTGCTGGGCGTGTCGAAATGCGACATCAGCACGATCCAGTAGCCGTTCGTCTTCGTGCCCGGGAGCTCGATCACGACGTTGGCGAACGTCCGCTCGCCGAGCGGCGTATCGTCGCGGAAGGAGTCGATCGTTGCGTCCGCGCCGCACCAGCTCGCGCGGTCGAGCAGCCAGTTGGCGGCAAGCCGTCCACGCAGCGTGCCGGCGTGCCGCGGCGTGCATTCCTTCACAAATGCGCTGGCGGCATCAAAGGCCGCTTTCGCGTCATCTCCGGTAAACGTAACAGGCGCCGCGGCCGCTGCATAAGCGGCCAGCACGCCAAACACAACGACTCCAAGTCTCTTCAACTCAACCTTCTCCTCTCAAATCCCAGCACATCATTTTACATTTTACACTTTACATTTTACACTCTACACGTGCCATCAGCCCATCTTGACTCCAAGCATCGCCAGCACGCGGTCGAGGTCGTCGTTGTTGACGAAATCGATCTCCAGCACGCCCTTCGTGTGCTTGCCGTTCGCGTGCGTCATGCCGCTCGTGAGGCGCACAGCGCAGCCAAGCGTGCGACGGAGCTCCTCCTCGACCGAACTGGCGTAGCTGGCGGGGATGTCCGGCGTGCCGGGCTTGCGCTCGACGACGGGCGCGTGCAGCTTCGCCACGCGGCGCTCGAGCTCGCGCACGGTGAGCCCGCCGACAAGCTTGCCCGTGCGGGGGTCGAGTACCGGCACGCATGCCTTGGCGAGCTCGCACGTCTCCACCACGTTGCCGTAGCGGGCGTGGAGGCCCTGCAGTACCTTCGCGTGGCCCACCGAGATCGCGCGCTGGCGGACGAGGCCCTGGACCTCTTCCGGAAGGTCAAGAAGACCCACCGCATTCGCGATCGTCGACCGGCCCTTCTTGCCCACGCGCTCGGCCACCTCGTCGTACGTGAGGTTGAAATCCTCCTTGAGGGTTCGGTAGCCGACGGCCTCGTCGATCGGGTTGAGGTCGTCGCGCTGCAGGTTCTCCGTAATCGTCATCACGGCAGCCGTCGCGTCGTCCACGTCCCGCACGACGACCGGCACGAGCTTCAGTCCGGCCTCGGTGGCCGCGCGCTGGCGGCGTTCGCCGCAGATGAGCTCCAGCTTGCCGTCCGCCCGCCGGCGGCACGTGAGCGGCTGGATGATGCCGTTCTGGCGAATGGACTCGACGAGGTCCTCAAGCGCCTCGCGGCTGAACTCCGTGCGCGGCTGCCACGGCGAACGCTCGATCTCCCACGGCGGAACCTGCAGCACGCGCTCGCCCGTCTGCTCAGGCGCGGCGGCGGGGACGAGCGGCACGACAGGCGGCGGCATGGTCGAAGCCGGCGAGGCCGGCGTGATCAGCGAGTCAAGGCCGCGTCCCATGCGTCCAAGACCGCCGTGCTTCTGCTGCGACTTGATCGCCGAGCGCGTGGGCGGCTTCACGCCGGACGCCTTCTTGAGAAACGGATTTGCGGGTTTCTTGTCTTTCATGGTCTCCCCTCTCAATCACGGTTCCTTTTCCGCCGGCTTCTCCCACAGGCGCTCAAGCGCATAGTACGCGCGCGCCTCGGGCGAGAACACGTGCACGACCACGTCCACGTAGTCGACCACGATCCAGCCCGACTCCGGGTCGCCGCTCGTGCGGTACGACGCGACACCGGCCGCCCGCATCGCCTGCTGCGTGCCCGCGACGAGCGCCTTGAGGTGCGGCGCGGCGGTGCCGGTCGCCACCACGAAAGCATCGCAGAGGCCCGACACACCGCGCACATCGTACGTCTTCACGTCAACGGCCTTCTTCGCCGCCAACGCGTCAACCACGACCCTTATCTGTTCTTCCAATGTCATCTTATTCGCCATTCGTCAATCGACATTCTTCACTAGCCACTAACCACTAGCCACTAACCACTAATCACTTCCTCTTCAAACCTGGCACGACCGGCGTGGTCTTGACCTTCTCCACGATCTCGGCGGCGACCTCGGGATGGTCCTTGAGGTACTGGATCGTGGCCATCGAGCCCTGCCCGAGCTGGCTGGAGCCGTAGGCGATCCAGCTGCCGCGCTTCTCCACCACGCCGCGCGCGAGCGCCGCGTCGAGGATCGAGCCCTCCCACGAGATGCCGCAGGTGTAGAGGATGTCGAATTCCGCCTCGGTGAACGGCGGCGCGACCTTGTTCTTCACCACCTTCACGCGCGTGCGGTTGCCGATTACCGTGCCGGCCGTGTCCTTGATCGCGCCGATGCGCTGCACCTGCAGGCGGCAGCTCGCGTAGAACTTGAGGGCCTTGCCGCCGGGCGTTGTCTCGGGGTTGCCGAACATCACGCCGATCTTCTCGCGCACCTGGTTCGTGAAGATGCACAGGGTCTTCGTCTGGTTCAGGACGCCCGTCAGCTTGCGCATCGCCTGGCTCATCAGGCGCGCCTGCAGGCCCATGTGGCTGTCGCCCATGCTGCCGTCGATCTCCGCCTGCGGCGTGAGTGCGGCCACGGAATCGACCACGATCACATCGAGCGCGCCCGACTTGCAGAGCTGCTCGCAAATCGAGAGTGCCTCCTCGCCGCTGTTCGGCTGGGAGACGAGCAGGTCGTCGAGGTTCACGCCGATCTTCTTCGCGTAGCCCGGGTCGAGCGCGTGCTCGGCGTCGATGAACGCCGCCACGCCCCCCGCCTTCTGGGCGTTCGCCACCACGTGCAGGGCGAGCGTGGTCTTTCCGCTCGACTCCTGGCCGTAGCACTCCACCACGCGCCCGCGCGGCAGACCGCCCACGCCGAGGGCGAGGTCCAGCGACAGCGCGCCCGTTGAAATCACGGGGATGTCCGCATGCTCCTGCCCGCCGAGACGCATGATCGAGAGTTCGCCGAACTCCTTCTTGATCTGGCTCAGGACGGCGTCAAGCGCCGTGTTCGTCTTCTTCGCGGGTGCTGCGGAAGTCTCCGCCGCCTTGTCTTTCTTCTCTGCCATGTTCTCTCCTCAATGTCCTGACGGCTTGAATTATACCAAATCCGACCCCGCGCGGGCAAGTGCGGCCACAACGCAGATCTTCGCAACATGCCCGTTCAGATCCACGGACGGCGCGTCGCCACACGCGGCGAAATCAAGCGCAACGGCAAGCGTTTCGGCGGTCACGTAGTCGCGGTGCGCCTCAATCGCCGCCTTCAGCTCGTCGTCCGCCTCCACCGTCACGCGGATGCGCTGCGTGACCTCGAAGTCGGCTTCCTTGCGCATCGCCTGCACGTGGCTCACAAATTCGCGGGCGAGGCCCTCGGCCACGAGCTCCGGCGTGAGGGCCGTCTCGAGGCCCACCACCACGGGGCCGTCGGAGGCCACCACGAGGCCGGCTTTCGGAGTACGAGTGACGAGCACATCCTCGGGTGCGATCTCGACGCCTTCGATGACAACGACCGGGGGCTGCGCCCCCGAGCCCTGCCCAAAGAGACCGGCGATGCCGGGCGCGTTTCCGGCGATGGCGGCCGCCACGGCCTTCATCTTCGGACCGCATTTCTTGCCAAGGGTCTTGAAGTTCGCCTTGTAGGAAACGTCGCAGAGCTCCGTTTCGTCGGCGACGAACTGCACGGCCTTCACGTTCAGCTCGTCCTCGATGAGCGATTCGAGGCCCTTCACGTCGCCGCCGGCCACCTTCAGGACGGAGAGCGGCTGGCGCACCTTGAGGTCGTTGTCGGCGCGGAGGCGGCGCCCCAGCTCCACCACGGCCTGCACGTCGGCCATGCGGCGCTCGAGGTCGAGGTCGCGCGCGGCGGCGTTCGCCGTCGGGAAATCGCACAGGTGCACGGATTCGGGGTCGCCCTCGCCCTTGAGGTTGCGGTAGATTTCCTCCGCGATGAACGGCGTGAACGGCGCGGCAACCTTCGCAAGCTGCACGAGCACGTAGCGGAGCGTACGGTAGGCGCAGAGCTTGTCGCCATCGTTCTGCGACTTCCAGAAGCGGCGGCGCGAGCGGCGGATGTACCAGTTGGTGAGGTCCTCGACGAACTTCACGAACGGACGCACCGAACGCTGCAGGTCGTAGGCGTCCATCGCAGCCGTCACGTCGGCGATCAGCGTTTCCATCGAGGAAACAATCCAGCGGTCAAGCACGTTGTCGCTTTCGGGGAAGCGCACTTCCGCGTCTGCGAAGCCATCCACGTTCGCATAGGTGACGAAGAACGAGTAGGCGTTCCAGAGCGGGATGAGGATGTCGCGCATGAGCTGCTTCACGCCGTTCTCGGAGAACTTGAGGTTCTCGGCGCGCACGACGGGCGAGTAGATCATGTAGAGGCGGATCGCGTCGGCCCCGTACGTATCCAGCATCTTCGTGGGGTCGGGGTAGTTCTTGAGACGCTTCGACATCTTCTTGCCGTCTTCGGCGAGCACGAGGCCGTTCACGATCACGTTGCGGTACGGCGACTTGTCGAAGAGGCACGTGCCGAGCACCATGAGCGTGTAGAACCAGCCGCGAGTCTGGTCGAGGCCCTCGGCGATGAAATCGGCGGGGAAGAACGACGAGGCGTCGCCTTCGCCCATGTAATGCTGCTGCGCATACGGCATCGAGCCGCTCTCGAACCAGCAGTCGAGCACTTCGGGCGTGCGGTGGTAGGTCTTGCCGTCCTTCTTGATCACGATCTTGTCGATGAAGTGTTTGTGGAGGTCTGTCACCTTTTCGCCGGAGAGGGCCTCCAGTTCGGCGACGGAGCCCACGCAGATCATGTCGGAGGGGTCGTCGTCGTTCACCCACACCGGGATGCAGCTGCCCCAGAAGCGGTTGCGCGAGATGTTCCAGTCGCGTGCCTCCTCGAGCCAGTTGCCGAAGCGCTTCTCGCCCACGTAGTCGGGCGTCCAGTGTACGGTGGCGTTGTTCTTCGCGAGGCGCTCGTGGAGATCCTCCACACGCACGTACCAGGCGTCGATCGCGCGGTAGATGAGCGGCGTGTCGGTGCGGTCGCAGAACGGGTAGGAGTGGACGATCGTCGCCTGGTGGACGAGCTTGCCCTCGGCCTTGAGGCGCTTGATGATGTCCTTGTCGCAGTCCTTGCAGAAGCGGCCCGCGTACTCGGGCACCGCGTCCGTGAAGGCGCAGGCGTCGTCAAGCGGGTCGGCGAACGCGGTGATGCCCGCCTCCTTGCACACGCGGAAGTCGTCCTCGCCGTAGGCAGGGGCGATGTGGACGAGGCCCACGCCGTCGTCCGTCGTCACGTAGTCGTCGTTCAGCACCTGGAACGCGCCCTCGGCGCGCTTCTCCGCGAAGTACGGGAACATCGGTTCGTACTGCACGCCCTTCAGCGCGCTGCCCTTGAATTCGGCCACAATCTCGTACTGCTCTTCCTTCTTGAAGATATGCGGCAGACGCGCCTTGGCCATCACGTAGATCGGGCGCGCGTCGTCCGTGAGGTCGCGCACGGCCACGTAGTCAATGCTCGCGCCCGCGCAGATCGCGAGGTTCTCCGGGAGGGTCCAGGGGGTGGTGGTCCAGATGAGGAGGTAGATGGTGCTTCCGGAATCTCCGGACAATCCGGAAAGTCCGGAATCTCCGGGGATGCCGACCACCTTCACCCGCACCGTCACGGTCGGGTCCTGCACGTCCTTGTAGTTGCTGCCGGCCTCGAAGTTGGAGAGCGGCGTGGAGAGCTTCCACGAATACGGCATGATGCGGTGGCTCTTGTAGACGCGTCCCTGGTTCCAGAGCTGCTTGAACACCCACCAGATCGTCTCCATGAAGTCGGGGTTCATGGTCTTGTAGTCGTTGTCGAAATCGACCCAGCGGCCCATGCGCGTGACGGTCTTGCGCCACTCGCTGACGTACTTCAGCACCATCGAGCGACACTGCTCGTTGAACTTGTCGACGCCGATCTTCTTGATTTCGGGGGCGCCGGCGATGCCGAGCGCCTCCTGCGCGAGGGCCTCGATCGGGAGACCGTGCGTATCCCAGCCGAAGCGGCGCTCCACGTACTTGCCGCGCATCGTCTGGTAGCGCGGCACGATGTCCTTGATCGTACCCGCGAGCAGATGCCCGTAGTGCGGCAGGCCCGTCGCGAACGGAGGACCGTCGTAGAACGTATAGCGCTCCTTGCCCCGGTTGCGGTCCAGCGACTTCTTGAACACGTCGCCCTCGGCCCAGTATTTCAGGACGTCCTCCTCCATCTGGGGGAACTGGACCTTGTTGGATACAGGTTTGAACATCATCTTCTCCGAATCTTCTTGAAAAGGCGGTTGCATGCGAAAAGGGAAATCAGGTGCAGGGCGTGCCGGCGCCCGCCTCCGCGAACGGGGCGAGCACGCCGCCCGCCACGCCGGGTTCGCCCGCGAAGAGGATCATTCCCTCCGAGACGCCCACGCTCATCTTGCGCGGCGCGAGGTTCGCGACGAACACGACCTCCTTGCCGACGAGCGCGGCCGGGTCTGGGTACGCCCCGCGGATGCCGCTGAAGATCGTGCGCGTGCCGAGCGCGCCCGCGTCCAGCTCGAACTTGAGCAGCTTCGAGGATTTCGGCACCGTCTCGCACGACAGCACCTTCCCCACGCGGAGATCCAGCTTCTCGAAGTCGGCGAAGGCGATCTCGGGCTTGAGCGGGAATGCGTTGTCCGTGGCTCGAGGTTCGCGCTCCGCGGCTTTCGCCTTGTTCTTCGAGGCGCGGCTCTCGTGCGACACCTCGCCGGACTCCGCGGGCTTCACCTTCGCGGCCTCGACCATCGCCTCCACCTGCTTCGCGTCGATGCGCGTGGCGAGATACTCGTATTTGCCGATGGGCCGCCCCTCCAGCGTCTTTGCCGCGTCGGCCCAGGTCCAGCTGGATTCGCCGAACAGGGCGGCGGCCTTCTCCGCGTATGCGGGGAGGATGGGCTTGAGGTAGATGGCGAGAATGCGGAACACGTTGAGAATCGCCGTGAGCGTGACGCGCGTGGCCTCGACGTCGGTCTTGATCGTCTTCCACGGCTCGCGGCGGTCGAAGTACTCGTTCGCCGCATCGGCGATCTTCGCCACCTCCACGGGCACCTGCGAGAAGCGGCGCGCCTCGTAGTGCTGCGCGATCGCCTCGGCGCGCGACTGCGCGAGCTCCACGAGCGTGCGCCCTTCCTCGTCGAGCGCGCCGAGTGCGCCGCCGAGTGCGGGCTTGTTCAGCATCTGCGCGCCGCGTGAGGCGAGGTTCGTGATCTTGCCCACCAGGTCCGAGTTGACGCGCGTGACGAAGTCCTGGAGGTTGAGGTCCAGGTCGTCCGTCGTGCCGCCGAGCTTGCAGGCGTAGTAGTAGCGGAGCGCGCTCGCCGGCAGGTGGTCGAGGTACGTGCGGGCGTTCACGAACGTGCCCTTCGACTTGGACATCTTCTCGCCGTTGACGGTGAGGAAGCCGTGCACGAACACCTTCGTGGGCGTCTTGAAGCCGGCTGCGTGGAGCATCCCGGGCCAGAAGAGACAGTGGAAGCGGATGATGTCCTTGCCGATGAAGTGGTAGAGCTCGGCGTCCGGGTTGTCCCACCAGTCCTCGAGCCTCTCGCCGCGTGCCGCGCACCAGTTGGAGAGCGAGGCGATGTAGCCGATCGGCGCATCCACCCACACGTAGAAGAACTTGCCGGGGTGGCCGGGGATCTCGAAGCCGAAGTACGGCGCGTCGCGCGAGATGCACCAGCCGCGCAGCGGCTCCTTGAACCACTCGAGCAGCTTGTTGGAGATGTCGCTCGTCGTGTGGGCGGGAATCCACTTCTCGAGGTAGTCGTGCTGGGGCTCAAGCTCGAAGTAGAGGTGCTCGGAGTCCCTCACCTCGGGCGTGGCGCCGCAGGTCGTGCACACGGGATGGCCGAGCTCCTCGGCGCCGTACGTGGCGCCGCACTTGTCGCAGCTGTCGCCGTACTGGTTCTCGGAGCCGCATTTCGGACACGTCCCCTTCACGTAGCGGTCGGGCAGGAACATGCCGCAGTGCGTGCAGTAGAGCTGGGGCGAGCTCTTGGCCGTGATGAAGCCGATCTTCTCGGCGGCCGAGAAGATCCGCTCGGAGAGCGCCTTGTTCTCGGGCGAGTTGGTAGTGTAGTAGTTGTCGAACGCCACCTCGAAGTCGGTGAAGTCCTTCAGGTGCGCCGCGTGGCTGCGCGCGATCAGCTCCTCGGGCGTGACGCCCTCCGCGCGCGCCCGGATCATCACGGGCGTGCCGTGCGTGTCGTCCGCGCACACGTAGACGCACTCGTTCCCGCGCATCTTCTGGAAACGCACCCAGAAGTCAGTCTGGATGTACTCGACCAGGTGGCCGAGGTGGATGTCCCCGTTCGCGTAGGGGAGCGCGCTTGTGACGACGATGCGGCGTTTCTCTGACATGTTGTCTCTTCTCCTTCGAAAAAAACGGCGCATAGTATACCATAAGTGACGCGAAAACGAAAGCCGGCGGCGCAGTTGCGCCACCGGCCTTCCCGCGCGTCCGATACGGACGGCGCGCCGCGTCAGACGACGACTTCCCAGCCGTTGCGGCAGAAGTCGCGCTTGAGCGAGATGCCCTTGCCGGTCCCGTTCGCGAAGTCGTTCGCGACCGGATCCCAGTCGAAGCCCGTGTCGTACACGTAGCTCATGTTGCAGAGCTGGCACAGGATCGCGCTGCGGCCGCCCGTCTCGGCGGGCGAGGCGGTGGGCTGGCGGTCCTCGACGTGCTGCACGAAGTTCTCGACTTGGCTGCGGGACGTGGTCTTGTAGACCTGCACGGGGGCCTTGTCGAGCTTGAAGTAGGCGACGAGCTTCTTGAGCGCGGCGTCGAGGCGGTTGTCCTTCTTCGAGACCGCGTCGGTACCGTAGTCCTTGCCCACGGAGGCGGCGACCACTTCCATGCCGGTGAACTTCATGTCGGCAATCTGCTTGCGGATCTCGGGCGTGGGCCGCACGCCCTTGCCCTTCCACACGGCGATCTTGCCGCGGTTCACGGCGACGATGCCCTCGGTGCCGTAGAACACCGTGCCCCACGTGCCGAACGGCCCGTGGTAGAGCTCGACGTCGTGGCCCTGCTTGTTCTTGAAGAGCATCCTCATGCCGAACTGGCGGCGTCCACCGTGGAAGAGGTCCGTCGAGTGCGGCTCGTCGGAGCGGATGATCTTGTACGGGCCGCTCTTGTCCATGTCGAGGCCCCACTGGGCGATGTCGAGGTGGTGCGCGCCCCAGTCGCCGTTGTAGCCGGTGCCGAAGTCGTCGTCGAAGCGCCAGAACATCGGGTAGCTCTCGTTCGTGCCGCGCGGCGCGAGCTGGTCCGAATACGGACGCCACTTCGCGGGGCCGAGCCACATGTCCCAGTCGATGTGCGGCGCGGGACGCCCTTCCTTCTCCGCGTTCTTCGGATCGTCGAAGAAGCGGATCGGGTGGGACGGGCCGCCGAGCTTCTGCCCGCCGCGGCCGTAGTTGGCCTCGACGTCCGTGACCTCTCCGATGAAGCCGTTGCGCACGATCATCACGGCGGTGCGGAACTCGGGCCATGCGCGCTGCATGGAGCCGGTCTGGAACACGCGGCCGTACTTCTCCTGCGCGGCGATCACCTTGCGGGACTCGTCCACGTTGAACGTGAGCGGCTTCTCGCAGTAGACGTCCTTGCCGTGCTTCATCGCCTCGACGGCGATGTAGGCGTGCCAGTGGTCGGGCGTCGCGATGCAGACCATGTCGATGTCGGGGTTGTACACGACGTCGCGGAAGTCGGCCACGGCCTTGCAGCATTCGGGCAGGCCGGCCTTCTTGTACGCGGCGTTGACCTTCTTCGCGCCGTCTTCGCGGCGGAGCTTGTTCACGTCGCACACGGCGACGATCCGCACCTTGTCCTTCAGCGAGAGGAACTGTCCGCAGAGCGCGCCGCGCATCTGGATGCCCCATCCGATGAGGCCGACCGTGCGCTTCTCGCCGGGTTTCAGTTCGCGGAGGCCGAGGTCGGCCTTCGCCTGGCCGGCGAGCGCGGCCACGGCCGCGCTGCCGAACAGGAAGTTTCTTCTGTTGAGGTTCATTTTTCTATTTCTCGTTTCTTATTCGTTTGATGACACGAGTGGTGGATTTTTGCCACAAAGATCACAAAGAACTCAAAGGCTTTGTGCTCTTTGCGTTCTTTGTGGCTTAATGCCCTTCGCAGTTCAGCAGCGACCCTTCGACTGGAGGAACTTGAAGGACTCGGTGATCGGCATGAGCGAGTCGAAATGGCGCTCGCACTCGACCACGTACCACTTCACGCCGTCCGCATCGGTCGCCTTGAAGAGCGCGTCCCAGGCGACGCCCACGGCGCCTTCGCCCGGCTGGCCGAGGATGGCGTCGAACTTCTTCGAGCCCATGCCGTTCTCCTTCGCGTGGAGCGTGGGGGAGCGGTGCGGGTACTTGGTGTACTGGATGCACGGGTTGCAGCCGGCCGCCGTCGTCCAGCCGACGTCCTGCTCCATGCACACGTTCTCGGACGTGTTGGAGAAGAAGTAGTCCCAGTAGGTCTGGCCGTTGGAGAGCTTCCGCTCGAACTCGCCCTTGTGGTTGTGGAGCCCCACCTTGCAGCCGAACTTGGCGGCGGTCTCGGCGGCCGTGTTGTAGTAGTCGACGAGCATCTTCATGAAGTCGTCGAGGTTCTCTTTCTTGCCGGGGAAGTTGCCGCCGCCGGGGCAGATGATGAGGTTGTTGCCGTAGGCGAGGTTGAACTCGCACGTGGCCTTGACCTTCTCGGGGCTGAACTCGCCGCGGCCGACGTGCGTACCGCACGCCACGAGCCCGGCGTCGTCGAGCATCTTCTTGAGCTTCTTGGCGTCGTTGCCGTAGTAGCCCGCGAACTCCACGCCCTTGTAGCCGATCTTGGCCACGTCCTTGAGCGCCTGCGCGAGGCCTACCTTGTCGATGTACTTGCGGATCGAGTAGAGCTGCACGGCCACCTGCGTGGGCTTGCCGCACCCGCATCCGCATCCGCACCCGCACGAGCAGGCGCCAAAGCCCCGCGTCGCCGCCGCGGCACTCGCCGCGAACGCCGTCCCGAGGAACGCACGTCGATTCATCTGCATGTTGTTTTCTCCTGTTGGTTGATGAAGTCTCTGCCGAAAGGCGTGTACAGTATACCACAATTCGGCAGGGCCGTGAAACCCATTTCGCCGAACAAGCCGGGGCCGTCAGGTGGTGTAGTCGGCGTTGATGTGCACGTAGTCGAGCGAGAAGTCGCACGTGTAGATCGTGGAGGCGAAGTCGCCGAGGTGCAGGTCCACCGTCACCTTCAGCTCCGGCCCCTCCATTTCGCGGGCGAGCTTCGCGAGCTGGGCGGCATCCGCCACCTTCCCCTTCCGGTACGCCCAGGTCTTCCCGTAGAACACCTCGGCCGCGCGGTCGTCCACCGCCGCACCGGAGTAGCCCACGGCCGCGAGCACGCGGCCCCAGTTGGGATCCTTGCCGAACCAGCTCGTCTTGGCGAGCGGGGACTTCGCGACGGCACGTGCGGCGCGGTCGGCGTCGCGTTGCGTCTTCGCATGGCGCACCGTCACCTCTACGTACTTCGTGGCGCCCTCGCCGTCCGCCGCCATCTGGCGCGCGAGCGAGATGCCCACCGCCGTCAGGGCGGTGAGGAAGGCGTCGTAGTCGGGGCCGGCCGACTTGATCATGGCATTCCCCGCCGCGCCGGAGGCGAGCAGGAACACGCTGTCGTTCGTCGATTCGTCACCATCCACCACCACGTGGTTGAAGCTCACGGCGATGGCCTGCCGCAGGGCGCGACGGAGCATCGCGGGCGTGATCGCGGCGTCAGTCGTGATGAAACCGAGCATCGTGGCCATGTTCGGCTCGATCATGCCCGAGCCCTTGCACATGCCGCCCACGGTCACAGTGCGCCCGCCGATTTTCACCTGCACGGCGGCCTGCTTCGGCTTCGTGTCGGTGGTCATCACGGCCTTTTCGGCGGCGAGGCCCGCTTCGGGCGTGGCGGCGAGGTTCGCCGCCGCGTCCTTCATGCCCGCGAGCAGGCGATCCATCGGCATGCGGTGCCCGATGACGCCGGTCGACGCCACGAGCACGAGCTTCGGGTCGATGCCGAGGGTCTTCGCCGTCTCCTCGGCGCTCCGCTTCGCGGCGGCGAGACCCGGCGCGCCCGTGCAGGCGTTCGCGCAGCCGCTGTTGGCGAGGATGGCCTGGATGCGGCCACCCTTGACGACCTCGCGGTCGTACAGCACCGGCGCGGCCGCCACGGCGTTCGTCGTGAACACGGCCGCCGCCGCGCAGGGCGCGTCGGCCACCACGAGCGCCACGTCGTTGCGCCCCTTGTACTTGATCGCCGCCGGCACGCCGGCCGCACGGAATCCTTTCGCGGCGCACACGCCGCCTTCGATTGTCCTGATCTTCATTTGCTTTCCCGCTTTTTTTCGCTCCGCAGACGCGCCAGCGCCACCTGAACGGCGCACGGCGTCTCCTTGCCGGTCCAGTCCTGCGACTCGACCCACTCCTCCGCCGCGAAGAGGCGCTGCGCCGCCTCCTCGTAGGAGATGCCGCCCAGCTCCACCAGAAGGCGGATGCCGCGGTCGATGAGTTTCTTGTTGGAGATCGACACCCAGCTCATCCAGTTTCCCGCCACGCGCCCCATCGCCGCCATCGTGCCCGTGGAGAGGCAGTTGAACGCGAGCTTCACGGCGAGGTGCTTCCAGATCTCGAGCGGCGAGTCCGCGATGGGGAACGGGAAGCCGAACTCGGCCTTCTCCGGCCAGGCGGCGGCAAGACGGTTCGCGGCGCCGATGAATTCGAGCGTCTCGCCCGGCACGCGGAGAATGACGGCCGCCGCACGCGCGTAGCCCTGGATGCGCTCGGGCGCGGGCTCGTTGCCGATCATGTAGGTGATGAGGTCGGAGTACTTGATGAGCGGCGGGGAGTCGATGAAACGCTGCGGCATCTTGAGCGAGCGGGCGTCCTCGCTCGTGAACTCCAGGCAGCGCGGATGGCGGCGCATCATCTCGTTCCAGCACGCGACCGTGGGATGGAGCGGGTTCTTCACGAACGCCCAACTCTGCGCGAGGTGCTTGTCGCGGCTCGAGCGGAGCGGCGGCAGCATGAACGTGGGGGAACGCTCCGTGTTGTCCGTGAAGAGGTCGAGCATGCACGTGTCGGCGAGGTAGGTGATGCGTCCGTGCTTTTCGTAGACGCCCTTCTCGAACTCGATCGCCTTCACGAGGGCGGCGCGTCCGGCGGACGACTCGAGACCGGCGAGCAGCCGCTCGAACGCGAGGGTGTAGTCCTTCGCCGTCTCCTTCGCGAAGCGCGGCATCAGGCGGCAAAGCGCCGCCTCGAGGGCGCAGGACCCCAGCAGCTGCTCGGAGCTGGTGGCCTGCATGCGCGTGGAGCCGGCGAGCGACATCGACCCGCAGTAGATGTCGATCACCGTCACCTTCGGGTTGTCGATCGCCTCGCGGCAGCGGTCGAGGTAGCCGCGCAGGAGGTCCGCCGGGTTGTTGAACACGAGGAAGCACGTCGCGCCGTGTTCGGCGGCGTACTGGAGCGTGCCGAGCACGGACGACGTCTCGCCGCCCTCCGTGATGGCGACGAAGGTGTCGCCCTCGCCCACGTCGAGCGCGGCGGCCTGGCGGCGCCCGCCCTCCGCGAAGTCCTCGAAGAACTCAACGCTCTTGATGAGCGCGAAGTCGCCGCCCGTCATGATCGACGCCGACCGGTCCGCGAGCGCGCGTTCCGCCGGCGTGAGCTCCGCGGCGCGACGGTAGAAGAAGTCGCGCCACATCGACTCAAGGAGGATGGAGAGGCGTCCCGTCGCGCCGCAGCCCGAGAAGATGATCCGCCCCTTCGGCGCCTTGAGCGTGCGTACCATCGAATCGACGAGCTTCTCGAACTTCTCGCCCGCGAACACATGCCGCATCGTGATGGGGATCTGGCGGTCGCCGCGCTGGAGACACTGCACGCCCGCGAGCGTGGAGCGCTTGAAGTCATCCTCCAGCGTCGCCGTGATCGGGTTCGACTGCTCCGTGGGCAGGAACCCGAGGTGGAACTGCTTCTCGTTGTCGATGAAGTCGCGGGCCTTCGCCTTGACCGCATCCGAGCACTCGAAGGCGGAAACCGCTCCCGCGGCAGATACGGCGGCAAGCGTCATGCCGATTCTCATTGCTTTTATCATAACTCTGTGTCCTTTGTTTTCTTTGTGGCTAAAACAAGCATTCAATTCTGAGGAAGCGCGGCCGCGAGGACTTCCGCAACGTGCACGACCTGAATGTTGCGCTTCTCGCGATCCGCGCCACCTCGCAGCTGGATCGTACAGCCGGGACAGTCGAGCGCAAGGTACGTGGCGTCGCCCGAGCAGGCGTTGTCGAGTTTCTTGTGCATGAGCTCCCTGGAAATCTCCGGGAACTTGAACGACCAGCTGCCGCCGAACCCGCAACACGACTCCTCCTCCGGCGTGGGCGTGTAGTGCGCAGCGGCGGAAATGAGCGCGCGCGGGGCCTCCTTCACGCCGAGCGCACGGCAAAGGTGGCAACTCGCATGGTAGGCCACCTTCCAGTCGAGGCGCGTGAAATCCTTTTCCGTGAGCCCCAGCACGTCGTGCACGAACGAGCTGAAGTCCATCACCTTCGCGGAGAACGCCTCGGCCTCCGCGCCAAGCGTATCCTGGTACCAATGCTTGAGGTGCGAGGCGCAGCTCGCGCAGAGCGTGACGATCGCGTCGTATCCGCCCGCAAACGCGGCGATGTTCTGGCGCGCCACGTCGAGCGCCGTCTCCTTCTCGCCGAGCGTGACGAGCGGCAACCCGCAGCACGTCTGCTCCATCGGGAAATCCACCTCCACGCCGAAATGCGCAAACACCTTCATCGCCGCGACGAGCTGGTGCGGCAGGCTGAAATCGAGCGCGCACCCCGCGAAGAGCGCGATGCGGAAGCGGGGCTTCTCCACGGGGCGGTGCAGCGTCGGCCAGAGTTCGCGGAAGGACTTCTTGGCGAGCGTGGGCAGGGATTTGAAGCCCTGCTTGCCGAAAAGCGCCATCGGGAGGTGGCGCACGAAACCGTCCTTGCCCGCAAACGGCTTCTGCGCGAAACGCATGAACTTGAGCAGACGGTGGAACGTGGTGCGCTTGCGCATCGCGTAGCGCGCGAGACGGGAGGCCATCGGCTCGCCGTCCTCCTTCGCGAACCGCGCGCGGATTTCCTGGATGAGGCGAGGCAGGTCGATGCCGCCGGAGCATACGTCCTTGCACGCCCCGCACCCCACGCAGTTCTGACAGAGCTTCTTCGCGGCGGCGCGGTCGTGGTAGAGGTAGGTGAGCACGAGGCCGATCGCGCCCACGTAGACGTGTCCCATGCGGTGTCCGCCCACGAGACGGAACACAGGGCACACGTTCGCGCACGCGCCACACCGCACGCAGCGGTAGATCTGCGAGAAGAGCGGATCGCGCGCAAGCGCGGCGCGACCGTTGTCAAGCAGCACGATGTGAAGGATCTTGCGCCCGGAGGGGCTCTTCGCGCATGCCGTCGCGCCGTCGATGAATGTCACGTAGCTCGTAAGACGCTGCCCCGTCGCGTTGCGTGGCAGCACCTGCAGGGCCGTGAGCGCGTCGTCAAGCGTGGGGATGAGCTTGTCGAGTCCCGCAAGCGCCACGTGGACACGCGGGAGCGTGTTGACGAGGCGTCCGTTGCCCTCGTTCGTGACGATCGCGAGCGAGCCCGTCTCGGCAATGAGGAAGTTCGCGCCGGAGATGCCCATGTCCGCCGCAAGGAACTTGGGGCGCAATTCGGCGCGCGCGGTCTTCACGAGCTTGTGAACGTCCTCGTGGTCCTGCGCACGTCCGGTCGCCTTCTCGAACTCGTCCGCCACCTGTCCGCGCGAGAGGTGAATTGCGGGCATCACCATGTGCGAGGGGCGTTCGTGGCGCAGCTGCACGATCCATTCGCCGAGGTCGGTCTCGTTCACCTCGATGCCGGCCGCTTCGAGGTGCGCGTTGAGTCCGATCTCCTCGGCGGTCATGGACTTCGACTTGACGATCTTGTGGACGTCGTTCTCCTGGACGATGGCGGCGATGATTTCGCGCGCCTCCGCGGCGTCCTTCGCGCGGTGAACCACGGCGCCGCGTTTCTCGGCCTCCGCGCGGAACCTTTCGTACAATTCCTCCATGTGGCGCGCCGCATCATCCTTCACGTCCGCGATGCGCTGGATAAGCGCGCGCTCGTCCACTTCCGCAAACACGCGGTCGCGTCCCGCGCGGTATTCGACCGCGAACTTGTCCAGCGTGCGGCGGAGGAATCCGTCCTTCAGCGCCGCCTCGATCTCGCGCGCGTAGCTCATGGACACCCTCCGATCAGCACGATGTGGAGCTCCAGCGGGCCATGCACGCCGATCGCGCTCACGCGCTCGATGTCGGCCGTGCGGCTCGGGCCCGTGATGAAGGATACGTAAGAGGCGCGCCCCTGGTTCTGCTCTGCGCGCAGGAACGGCGCGGCGGATGGGAGGTCGGGCAGGATGTCGGCGCTGTTCAAAAGAATCACGCTCACTTCGGGGAGCATCGTTTCGAGGCGCAGCGACTCGTCGTCCGTCACCACGATGCACGTGCCCGTCTGGGCGATGCCCTTCGCCGCACGCACCACCCCCACACCCGGTAGGGCGCGGCCTCCGGACGCGCCGCTTTCCGCGCGAATCGACTCCACCTCGCGTTCCGCCGCCGCCTCGTCGGGAACGACATGAACCTTCGCCGCCGCGGCCTCTGCCCGTACGATGAAAAGATCTGTAGCTGTTTCTTGCATTCTCTCACTCTCAACCTGACGGACTCACCAACTCCGCTTGGGCGATAGTATACCACAAACGCATGTGGCCTTGGGGATTTTCTCGTTAACTTCCGGGCGCCTCGAATCACTAACGCCCCACTTAGAAACCAACACGGCGGCTGGTGCCCTTCTTGAGCGAGCTTTCCATGCCGAAACTCCCTGACTTGCCATCATATTCCTCTCTTTTTCCTTATCTTCTCCCAAGCCTCGTTGACCTTCGCCATCATGGCACTGGCCTTCCTGACCTCGGCCTCGGGCATGCCGCCAGCACGCAAGATGTCGGGATGGTACTTCTTTGCCGCCATCCTATAGGCGTTTCTAGCCGCCTCGTCCGTTGCATCAGCCGGACATCCCAGCAAATCATATTCCGCCTGTAGCGGCGAGACCTTGCGGGGAGGCTGTCGCCGTTCCTCGGCCCTGCGGTCAGACTCCGCCCGTCTCGCCGACTCTCTGCGTCGGGCTTCCTCTCGCTCCCCCATCTCGTCTTGCTGCGACCATTCCCGGAATGTTCCCGAACGCCTGCGATAAAAGATGCTAAAATACTCCTTGGGCAGATTCAAGAACCGACATACAATATCCAAGTAGGTTTTGTGCGTTTGTTTAAGAACTCCCCTTGCACATGCCATATCCCACAATAGTTCATATACCATAAGGCATTCTTGAGGTGCCGCCCAATTGTTTGCGAACTCACAAGCCATTCTCACAAACGAAATACTGCTGTTCCTCGCTTCATTAAACACACGGACGCAAAACTTGCGCCGCGCAGCAGCGCGTGGAAATTTGTCAAACGCCTTCTCCGCCGCATGCACCTCCCAGGCGTCAACTTTTTGGTCTGCCTTCGCCATTTTGGCCAACATGCCGAACAGCCGCCGTAAGAACATGTCCTCGCGGTGCTTGATGCGTCTTTTGACATCATCTTTTTCATTTAAGCGCATAAACGTTCTCCCTTTATCAGAAGCCGATTCTCTCCCGATGGAAGGCACGCTTGTTTGCGCACTCCTGCTCGATTGCCCTGATCCGCATCTCGTTGTCAATCTCTCCGCCGAGATAGGACAGGTGCTGCCGCACCGTCCTGAAGTCCCCAGGTGTGACGTTTTCTATCTCATGGAGACGAGTCCGCTCGCCCGCCGTCAGCTGCGTGCCGACCTTCAGCTCACCCGCCAGCGCATCCATCGACACACCGGCCACGTCGGCCTTCCACTTCAGGGCCTCCAGCGCGGCGGCGGCAGCCGTCATGTAGACCGTTTTTGACCAGCCCGTCAGAATCAATGTCTTGTGCATGAGTTTTCTCCTTAATGGTGGATACTGTATCACATTTTCCGCATTTCCGTCCGCCTACCACATCGGCAACCTACCGTCAAGTAGGTTGCGGTAGGTTGCTTTGCAACTGTCTTTCGGGAGGTATATTACCGTCCTTGTGAGCATACGGGATTGTACAAAGGCGATGTGAAGATTCGTTTGTACCGAAAAGAGGTTAGACATCAGGAAAAGAGGTAATCGCATTGACGTGGGGATACCGCTTTGCTATTTCATCGCCAATTCGGGCCTCTTCCTCAGTCGAAAGATACGCACACTGCGCCCGAACAAGCGATCCTCCAGGATGGGTTACGAACATATCACCACGGCCACACAGGATATCAGCATCAGGTGCGTTAATAATCAACTGCGATTCAGACTGGTTGCGAGTCTTAAATGCTATCCGCTGAATGAAACCTCTGCATAAGGATGCGGTCAGCACCTTCTGATCGGCGACTTGTGTTGCTATCACAAAATGGATTCCTACCGTACGACCAAATGCCGTAAGCCTTCCAACAAGCGATTCAACCTCTTTGCCGTATTCCATCATCAAGTCCGCAATCTCGTCCATGACAACAACAATGTACGGCATTTGATTTCCAGCAGCACGATACATCTCTATGTTCCTGCATTGTACTCTGTTAAACGCCTTCAGTCGTTCAAACATCTCATTATTGAGCCAGTTGAGAGCACGGACGCATTTTGCACCGTCGTTTATCACCGGAAATGCAAGATGTGGTAGATTCAAGAAATGCGCGAACTCCACGTATTTAGGGTCAAAGAGAAAGAAGCGGAGTGTTTCAGGCGGCAGAAGCCGGGCAAGGCCGCTGACAATGCAGTCGAGCAGATTCGACTTACCCTGTCCGCTTGCGCCCCCGATGAGCAGATCCGGCATCCGTGCAAGGTCGATGACCAGTTTCTCGTCTTGTGGAGTCATGCCGAGATAAATCGGCAATAGCATTCTCTGCTCATCTTTCGGATCGAGGGATTCCGGCCAAACGTCGGCGAAATACACCAGCTCGTGCCGTCCAAGCGAATCAGCCAGTGACCCAAGCGAATCAGCCAGTGACGCCAATTCCTTTGCGATTGAATGAAGCCGACGGATTGTATCGGTGTTAATGGTGATATCGGTTCTCATTGTCTTTTCCTTTTAGAGGTTGATCGCGCCCATGTTTTGGTTCCAGCGGAAGTAAATGTACTTTGTGCGCCCATCAACGTTTTTGATGATGGCTGCGGCATCAAGGTAGTCCGGCCATGTCTCATCCGTGAATGATTCCACAACACCACGTGCCGCAAGAAACGCCGTAACGTTGATGTCGTGCGTAACGGCCACAACGAGCGGCCCGTCCTTTTCATGCAGAGCGTTCAACCTGCGTTCCAACTTTTCGGCGGCACAGCTGAGGTGCTTGAATCCGCGCTGCTTCCCGGTGCGGAAGTAATCGTTCAGAAGCTCGTGACAGTATCCATTGACGGCAAGTTCCATGTGCTTCTCGATCGAGCCGAAGAACGGCGATTTGCTGCCAAGAAACGACGCAAGGCGTACCTTGCGCTCAATTGCCTGACCCGTTCCGACGAGGTCAAGTCCCATTGCCATCGCACACGCCGTCTGGAGTGCGCAGAACGTCTCGCCCGCATAGAAAGCAACCGACTTGGGCAAAAGATTGTTCGCCAACATCAAGCCAAAATCGTACGCCAAACGCCAGCCGATTCTCGTGAGCGACAAGCTTGCCCCAAAGGTGGGGTTGTCTGAATCAAGAGGAAGAGGCTCCGCATGGCGGATAAGCAACGTCACGCGCCCGCCGTCGTCGAGCGCATCCCGCATTTGAGAAATAGGAAACTTCTCTCCGCGCTTAACGGCGTAAGGGTTCTTCCAAATTACGATCTCATTTTCCGTTTTCATACTCTATCCGTATAGCAATTCCCGTGCCAAGGCATGACAAGCCCTGAAGCCTTGCGATTTCGGGTCTTGTCGTGGTCAGAAAATGACGAAGTGATTAGAAATAAGCGCTATGACGTCCCTTTTCATCCGCGAAGGTCCACAATACGATAAATGGCGTATGGTCTTGCAGGCAATGCAGACTTTTTCAGTTGCCAACGTCCTTTTTTCTTTTCAAAAAATCTTTCGATAAAACTTTCATAATCGAGTTTGTTCTGAGAGCCTTTGCTTTCATTATACTCACTTGTTTTAAAAACAAGTGTCAACATTATATGAATATCAATTCCAGGCACACTTGCCGTTCCCGCCGCATAATGGAATAATTGATACCTAAATTGCCCCGCCTGTTCCGCAGTAACGCCAAAATTATGGCATAATTCAGTTATGCGATCAAACCTTTTACTTTTCGGATGTTGGTCTCGATACGCAATAGACTCACTAATGGCCTCACTTACCGTAGGACCAAAAGACTCGTCAACCTTTGCTTCAATACCAACAAACAACCTTTTCCCACTAACAGTCTTTCCCCATATACCCATGTCTTGCCGCCGTGGCGTAGGATAGCGGTCAAACGAACAGTTACATTCAATTACCGCATCTGTAAGAGCATCAACATTATCATTGTAAAGAACAGAATTAACAGCCGCTATAATTTCCCTCTCGCCATTTCGTTCAAGAATGAATTCTGCGAGCGATTGCGCACTCCGACCATTTTTCCAATGCTTGATAGAATCTATTTCACAGAATAAATCTCTCCAAGCATCCATTGAATAAGATTTCAGATCGTGTATTTTCATTTGATTGTTCCTTTTGATGATGATTTGTTGTTTTTTCTTTCTCTGCGTTCTCCGCGCTCTCTGCGGGAGACACAAAAATCCTATTCCTCTTCCTCCCCCATCGCCTCTCTGCGCAACACCTCATTGCGGGCGTTCATCAGATGGCAGTTGTCGTAGTTTACGGAGCATAACCCCGATTGCTGCCTAACCTTCACGATTCTAGCCACCAATTCGCGAAACGACATGCCGCAGCCGTCGAGCAACTTGTGTGCACGTTCGCGGATGGGAACGAGCCAAGGCTCATCCGGACCGTCAAACACGAGCGAGGCTGGATTGGGGTCGTAGAGTTCGATTGCGTCACGGAAGTCTGCGGACAGTTTCTTGTAGCGCATGAGCGTCTTGTATGCGGCAAGCAAATCCGGCGCATCCTTGAGGAAGCCGCGAATCCCCGTCTGCCACGGCGTGTCGTAGTCAATGAAGTAACTGTCTGCAGTTCCGCTGTCATCGTACTTATCGAACTTGTAGCCGACGCCGTACGCCGCCTCAATGTCCTCAAGCATCGAGCCAAGCCGGATCATCACCTCGCACGATTCATTGCGCCGCTGGTAGGCGGTGCGCAGTTCATCCAACGACGGCGGCGGGTTGGAGGATGTGCGTGAGGGCGATTTGTGCTGTTCGCCCCACGCAATCCGACGAGCCTTGGCATGAGACATCCTCGACGATCTCAGTCTGAGATCGCGTCGTTCTGCCTCTGTCCTGTTCTTTCTAGGTCTGCCTCGCATGGCCAATATTATACCATAATCTTGATTTTCCGATTTAGTACGACGCACCGCCAAACGCCTTCGCGAACTCCGCTGGATAGTGCGCCTTGAGATAGGCAGTCTGGTAGGCAAGCCAGGCATAGCAGACGGCATGGGACTTGTTGAAGGCATACGACGCGAACGCTCGCCAATCGTCCCATATCTTGTCGATGAGCCTACGAGCTTCTTCCTCGTCCTTCCACTTGTTGACGCGGAACTCCGAGTTGGCGAGACAGCCTTCAACGAACTTGACCTTCATCTCCTCCATGATAGCGAGCTGTTTCTTGCCCATCGCCTTGCGAAGCTTGTCCGACTCGGCCCGCGTGAACCCACCTAGTTTCCGCGAGAGGATCATGATCTGCTCCTGATAGACAGTCACGCCGTATGTCTCGCGCAGTTCCTCCTCCATGAGAGGATGATCGTATGTGACTGGCTCCTCGCCGTTCTTACGCCGGACAAACTTGGAGATGTAGGCTATTGGCCCCGGACGGTAGAGAGCGTTCATGGCCACGAGGTCATCAAAACACTTCGGCTTGAGCACCATGAGCCAACGTTTCATGCCGTCGGACTCGAACTGGAAGATATGCGCGGTATCGCCTCTTGCAAAGACCGCCATCGTTTCAGGTTCATCATACGGGATCTTGTCAAGGTCAATCACCTGACCATTCCGTTCCTTGATCAGATTCACGCAGCGCTTGTGAACAGACAGTGTCTGCAGTCCAAGGATATCAAACTTTATTAGGCCTACAGGTTCAACATCTTTCCCGCCGTATTGCGTGATGAGTTCAGGCTCGTCAAACGCAGGATCATTTGCCCCAAGCGGCATGACGGGCAATGTTTCAGCAAGCGGACGGCGCGAGATGACGATTCCGCAGGCATGAACACCGGTCTGCCTGACACATCCTTCAAGCCTCTCGGCTATGTGAAGAATCTTCTTCTGCGTCTCTTCGCCATTCTCATACACCTGACGAAATTTAGTAGAACCGTCAAGCGCTCGCCTGAACGTCATTCTTGTTTCGTTGGGGACAAGACCGGCAAGTTCATTAGCTTTGCAGAGCGGATAGCACAAAACTCGTGAAACGTCCTTTATCGCACTCTTTGGCGTCATCTGCCCGAAAGTGACAACGTGAGCAACGTAGTCGTACCAATATTTTCTGAAAATGTACTGTAAGACTTTCCTTCGTCCCTCATCATCAAAATCAATGTCAATATCCGGCATTGAGATTCTGTCGGGGTTGAGAAAACGCTCAAAGAGGAGGTTGTGCTTAATGGGATCGACGGATGTTATCCCGAGCGCATACGCAACTGCCGAACCGGCCGCCGAACCACGTCCCGGCCCAACCCACACGCCCATTCGTCGTGCTGCCTCAACGTAGTCATGGACGATGAGAAAGTAAGAAACGAAGTCCAGGCGTGTGACTGCACAGATGTGTTCAATGGCGGACAATTCGTATGCAAGTCTCTCGCACACTACCTTAGGCAACGGCGTTCCCCAGCGCGATGCGGCACCCTTGTCTACACGATAGCGTAGATACCACATTTTTGAACGGAATTCAGGAGGAATGGGGAAGTCGGCGATTTCTGGCGCTTTGCATATCTCGTAGTCTTCAATTCGCTCTGCGAGCTTGACGGTGTTCTCGATCCAATCAGGATGGTTCGGGAATCGCCCGGCCATCTCTTCTTGCGACATCAGGTATTCAGTCCCGTTGCAATGTCTACGGTCGGCATCTGCGAGTTTCTTGTAATCGAAAACCGCGCAATAGACATCATACGCCTCGGCGTCCTCTTTTTCTATGAACCTTACAGGATTTGACGCGCAGACCATGACTGACGACCAATCCGAACTATCGAAGTCGTCATTGTCCGCCATAAACGCAAAATCATCGCCAAATACGCGCAAGCACTCGATCACGAAGTCCGGTGTAGTTTCATTCGTCATGCAAATAAGACCGTCGCTCCATTTCTCGATGTCGGGGAAAGGTATCAATCGGTCTTTTGAGCCTTTGGGCTGTATCTCCGTTGATGAGATACGGACCAGATTACGGTAGCCGTTCACGTTTTTCGCAAGGAGGCGTAGGACATGATGTTTCCCGTGCATCGTCGCCACGATGGATCGTCCGATGATCGGCTTGACAGTCGGCAAATCCCCATAGTCGCGCGTTCGCCGCGAACGACATGCCTCATGGAACTCGGCCGCACCGAACATGAAGTTTCGGTCGGTGAGTGCAAGCGCGGGGAAACCCATCTCCCGCACCTTGCGGACAAGGCGGGGAACCTGGCAGATGGAGTTGCCAATCGAATACGACGAGCGGACATCAAAAGGCACATAGTTGTTCATGTTATTTGACCTCCTCGGTAGTGTCGATGACGGCCTCAACAGTCGTTGCGTCAAAGTCAAAACGGTAAATGGATTCTTCGCGCATGGAGTCGAATATCTCTCCGTGCATCCCATCGTAGTGCGCCTTCACCTCGTCCATGTTGACGACAGGCGCGGATATGACGAGGAACTTCATGTTCCGCAGCTTGAGCGCGGTGGCCCACCTGCGCAGCTCGGACTTGAACTCGTCCTTCTTCTGGACGTGTTCCGCGTCATTTGCGTCGAAGAAGAGCTGGTACACGAGTACCGGCATCGTGCCGCCTTTGATTCCGGCCTTGTTGCAGGCGGATGCCGTGCGGTGGAGAAACTGGTAGGAGATGTCCATGCCGTTGGAAGTGAAGTCTGCGAATCCGCTAAGCCCCGTGCAGTCAGCGTTGTTGATGTAGCACAGCCAGGCCTTGAGTATGCGGCGGCGAAGGAGAATGTCTGCCGCGCCCACGCCCTCGTTGAGCCATTCCCTGACCGTCTTATCGGCGAAGCGCACGTACTCCGTCATCTTGCCCTCCACGGCGATCTGGACGCCTGCTTCGAGAATCATGATGTCCGTCATCGAGGGACGGCCAATTCGCTCGCCGTCGAAAAGCGCGTCCGTGGGGAACTCAAAGAATTTGAGCGCACAGACGGGGTTGAAGTCGGGAAGGTGCCTGGAAAGAAGCCTCCCGATTCTGCCGAGGTTCGCCGGCTGCCAGAATTCGGCAAGCGGTATGGAACTTGTCCGCCACGAATTGACACGCGTCTTGCTGAGCTCGTTCAGCACCTCACCGTATGTTCCACGGGCAAATCCAAAGAAGTACCCGCGTTCATCATCTATCATTTCTTTTCTTTGTTTCATAATGCTATTTGTCCTTTGCGGCGCATAGTCTATCAAAGCCCGCCAAACAAAATAATTTCCGATGACGCCCGTTCTCTCCCGGCGTCAATCCCCTTCGCCTCACGCATACCTCAAGTCAATCAGATCAATTCCCTCAAAGCGCTTGTCCCAGCGAATGAATCCGTATTCCCTGTTTCCGTCAAACGTCTCGACGACAACGGCGGAGTCCAGATAATCAGGCCATGTCTCATCCGTAAACGACGGGACGACGCCGCGCCCGGCAAGAAACGCCGCGACGTTGATATCGTGCGTGACGGCGACAACAAGATTCTCGCCCCAGCGATGCAGGGCATGGAGCCGTGCCTCCATTGCGCCGGTTGCCCTTCCAAGCGGCCTGTAGCCACACATCGTTCCGCCAGTGAAGTACTCGTTCAAACGCTCGTGATAGCGCCCTTCCGCTGCAAGCGCGATGCGATCTTCAAGCGTTCCAAAGAACGGCGAATCGCTTCCGAGGAATTCCGCAAGACGGATCTTGCGTACAATCGAATTCTCCGGACTGACGGCATCAAGGCCCATCGCCATCCCGCAAGCCGTCTGAATCGTGCGGAAAGTCCCGCTCGCATAGAACGCGACTGAACGGGGATGTGCCGAATTGACCAGCATCGCGCCGAATTGCCGCGCCATGCGCCACCCGCGTTCAGTGAGCGCAAGGCTTGCGCCAAATGTCATATCTCCAGGTTCAAGCGGCGGACGCTCCGCATGGCGAATAAGCATCGTTACATTACATCCATCTTCAAGCGCGTCCTTTATGTCGCACAGCAGCATTTCGCCCCGTACCTTGCGGTAATACCGACCAGCCCGTTCATTTCTCTCATTTCTCATACGGCACCATATAAGCAATATCCGTGCCATATCGGGAAAAAGCAATTCACATATCGTTTTCCGATCTCATGCTATCCAGATTCTTAACAGGCAACCAAAGCAGATGGTCAGATTTTAACCATCTGCTCAAATTTTGAATAATCGCTTACCGCCGCACCCAACCCTACAGTTCTACGCTGTTAGAGCGAGAGTACGTATTCGGCGAGGTCCTTGATCTGCTCAGGGGTGAGCTTGGAGGTCTCGCCATGCGTGTCGTTCGGATTGCAGGTCGTCAGCACCTCTTCCATCGTGAGGGCACGGCCGTCGTAGAGATAGGGGGCCGTGCGCCAGCACTCGGCGAGGGTAGGCGTGTCGAACTTGCGTCCTGTCTCGGTGGCCGTGCCGAGGCCCACGTCGTAGAGCTTGAGGTCGGTCCAGAGCGGCTCGCCGCCAGGTGCCTTCTTCTCCGGCGTGTGGCAATCCGCGCACTTCGCCTGGCGGAACAGCTTCTCGCCGCGCTGCGCGCGGGCGGAGAGCTTGCCGTTCACGAGGTAGGGACTCGGCACGGGCTTCATCTTCTCCACGTAGGCGTCGAAGCAGTGGACATCCTCCTCGGGACGCGTAACGAACTGGATGTGGATGAGTCCGGCGGCGTTGCAGGTGTGCATGTCCTTGCGGATGCCGGTGATCATCGTTGGCGGCGTCAGGTGGTCGTAAAGCTCGCTCTTCGTCTGCTTCGGGTTGCCCATGCCGTCGTTCAGGAGATCCCAGTTGAGGCCGTCCACGCGTCCGTCCGGGTGGCAGCTCGCGCAGCTCTGCCACTGCTGGAAGCACATCGAACCGTCGTTGTAGAGCATCTCGCCGCGGCGCGCACGGTCGCGGGAGAGGTCGGGACGCGGACCGAGCTGCACCAGCTTGGCGCGCGCGGAGGGATCGTCGAGGTCGAAGAGGGAGACAGCGTCCTCGAAGTAGAGCGCGGTGATCGCCGTGCGCCCGGAGAGGAGCACGCCGCGCGGACCGTTCCCGCCCGCGAGCACGCGGCGGCGGATCGACACGAGAAACGCGAGGTCGTTCGGCACGTCCTCGGCGCTCTTCACGATGCCGCTCGCGCTCTCGCCCTTCGCGGCCTTCGCGAGGCGGTCATGCAGCGCCGCGCGGTCGATGATGGAAAGTTCGCAGGTACCCGCGTGCGCGACCACGAGCGTGCGGCCGTCCTCCGTCACCGCCACGCCCCACGGGTTCGCCCCGCCGCGGTCCACGTCGTCCAGCAGCACGGTGTTCACGTACGCGCCGGTGGCACCGTCGAACACGCTCAGCGCGGCGGTGTTCATCCAGCCGCGCTCGAGCTGCGTAGTGGGCAGCTGGTAGCGGCCCATCGTGTGCGTCACGTACACGGACTTCCCGTCGGGCGACGACGCGATCCCGCGCACGCCCGTGGAGCCGTTCGGGAGCAGGATGTGGCGCACGGCGAACGTGCGCGTGTCGATCACGCTGACGGACGCCGCCACCACGTCGTTCGTGGCCGCGCAGTACGGCAGCATGTTCGCGACGAAGAGGTATTTCCCTTCCGCGCCGAGCGTGGCCGCGAACGGCTCGCGCAGCACCTTGACCGTCTTGACAACCGACATCTTCGCGGCGTCCAGCACGCTCACCTGGGCGGCGAAGCGGTTGAGCACATAGACGGTGCCGCCATCCTTGGAGACCACCGGCGCGCAGGGACTGTGTCCCGCGGCGGCGGATTTCACGCACGCGCCGTCCGGCGCGTACTTGCGCAGCTCGCCGTTCGCCTCGCCGCTCGTCACATACACGAACCCGCCGCCCGCGGCGATGCCCGTGGGGTTGGCGGAAACCAGCCACTGGCGCACCACGCGCCCGTCGCGCCCGACCTCCGCCACGCGCGCCGCCGTGGCCCCCGTCACGTACGCACCGCCCCCGGGGGCGGGCGCGAGAAACTCGGGCGAAACGTAGCTCTGCGCAGGTGCTTCAATCGCACACACCGCAAGCATGACACCAATCGTTATCTTCATTGCTGGACTCTTCCTTTCAAGCGCGTTCAATTATACCATCTTCGACCCCGACGGGCAAGCCATGAAATAAAGCGTTTAGCCTGGCGGTGGCACACCGCGGCAGAGACGGTGAAGCCGCAGCCCGGAGAGATTGCGCTTCACGCGGTCGAACGCCCCCCAGAGGTTGGAGACGAGCGTGTGGGAGTCGTGGAGGACCACGGCGGAGGCGTCGAGGCGCTGGACGACGCTTACGCCCCGCTTCAGGCGCAGGCCCGCCTTCTTCGCGCCCGCCGCCACCCAGGCGAGCGCAAGGTCCGCCATCAGGTGGTTGTCTTCGTAGAGTCCGCCCACGTCGCTATGGCTGCCGGGAAACAGCATTTCCGAGACGCGTCCCTTCTCCCCGCGCAGCGGCACGTAGCGGAAGAACCGACGCGACTCGTCACGCGCCACCGCGTGGCGGGCGCGCTGAACGTTGGGCGGACACGTCTCGGAAACATCAAGCCCGGCCGTGGAGTCCACGGTGTCCCATATCCCGAGAAACGCCACGGCAACGCCGAGCTTGTCGAGCCATGCGGCGAAGTGCCGCGCCAGCAGCGCCCCGCGCGAGAAGCCGAAGAGGAACACGCGCGTTGCGACGCCGTCGGCAGGCAGCGTCACGTAGTTCGCCTCGAACCACCGCCGCGCGTCGCCGAATATCCCCCGCCAGTCCGCGCCCGCGATCCGCCCGGCGAGATACGACCCAAAGCGCGCGCCCGGCCCCGGGTCGAGCCGGAGCAGCTGGCGGGCGTCCTCCGCGCAGAGGTCGCGCAGGCGCGTCACGTTCGTGCATCGCCCCTCCACGCCCTGCCCCGTGCCCTCGAAGAAGAGGGCAAGGTTCATGCGCGGACGAGAATCGTCAGCGAGCCGATCTCCTTGCCGGTGAGCGGACGCGCAAGCGGCACGACCACCATGCGCTCCTCTCCTTCGGCGGGAAGCTCCTCCACGTCCATCACGCCCTGCGCAATCACCTTCGGCACGTCCTTCTCGCCGATCATGGCCGCCAGGGCCTCGATTGGCGAAGACGCGATGTCGGCGTAGCCGACCATCGCCTTCTCCATGAAGTCCGCGCCCATCTTGAGAGCGTACTTGGCCGTCAGGCGCAGGAACCGCCGCACCTTCTGCACGCTCACCGGCTCCGTGATCGACACCGCAAGGCCGCAGTGGCCGTCCACCTCCTCGCGGAAGAGGATGCGCTTCGTCCACGGCTCGCCCGTGAAGTCGCACGTCCCGCGCCTGAACACCATCTCCCGCGCGCCGGACTTCTTCGCGATCGCCGACCGCGGCCAGACCAGGTCGATCTGCCCGATGTTGCGGCTCTTGAGCAGCCCCTTCTCGGGGATGCCCTTCAGTTCCGCCTTCACGAGCAGGAACTCAACGTTCAATTTCGCCTTTTTCATTTTTGCCGAATCTCCTTTCTGAAACGAAACAGGTCCCACAGCATGCGCGGTGCGTCGCGGAAGACGCACAGGGAACTGCGCACGCCCCCCTTCCACTCGACCGGCACCTCGGCCACCTCGCCGCCCGCCGCCTGCACGCGGCGGATCAGCTCCACGTCGAACGCGAATCGTGCGATCCGCTGGCGCTCGAACACGGCGCGCATCACGTCCATCCGAAACAGCTTGAACCCGCATTGGGTGTCGTACACGCCGCGCACGCCCGCGCACCACACGCAGAGGTGGAAGAGATACGAAAGGACACGCCGCCGAAACGGCATCCCGGTGCGCCCATGGCGCGAGCCGCAGACCATCCAGGCGTCGGCGCGCGTGGCGAGATGCACGAACTCCCCGAACGGCGCGCTCATGTCCACGTCGCTCATCAGCACCCAGCCGCCTTTCGCCTCCAGGGCCCCGCGCCGCACGGCCGCGCCCTTCCCGCAGTTGACCGGCTGCCGGAGAACCCTGATCGGCACGGGGGGACCGGACTCGCACGCGACCGCAGCGGGAAGATCGAGCGCCGGCTCCGACCCGTCGTCCACGAAGATTGCCTCCACAAGCCCGAATCCGCATGCCGCCGCCGTGCGCGCCAGCCCGGGCACCGCCGCCGCCACCGTCCGGGCGAGGTCGGGCGCGTTGAAAACAGGAATGACGAGCGAAAGGGATTTCATGGGGTCATGGGGCGAATGGCGTGGTGCAGTCGGACGACAGTCGACGAAACGCGACGGGAAGGAGATCGTCAAGATGCGCGAGGTCGCGCCACTCGAACGCGATCCAGTCCTCCAGCGCGCGCGGCGGCGTCCCCGCAGGGACTTTCAGCTCATAGACGAGGTTCACTTCCGCGTGCGGCTTGCCGTGCTGCTCGAAGGCGTTCTCCACCACGCCGAGGAAAGCACCCGTCTCGGCTTCGGAGCCCAATTCCTCCTTCACCTCGCGCACGAGCGCCTGACGGCCCGTCTCGCCGAACTCGACATGTCCGCCTGGCAGGTACGTGGTCGCCCCGCCTTTTGCGCGGCACAGCAAAATCTTCCCGTCCTGCACGCACACCCCCCGCGCAATGATCTCAATCCCCGCCAATTCATACTCGGTCATTTTCACTATTTCCCGTTTTCACACTTTCACTTTACACTTTACATTTTACTCTTTACACTTATTTTTTCAGTCCCATCCACGGGGCGAGGCGCACGCTGCGCGCCTCGCGGGACTGGTTCGTGGCGCCTGGCAGCCCCATTTCGAGGTCCGAGAGACGCGCAAGGAGCGCCTGTTGCGCGGCTGCATGCTGCTGGCGTTCGGCCTCGGTCTTCTGGCGCTCCTCCATCAGTTCCTTCTCGCGTCGCTGGAGGCGCTCGCGCATCTCCTGGAGCTGACGGAAGACAATGGTCGTGTCGGCCGCCTGCTTGCGGAGCCTGTTCGCCTCGGCGTCACGTTCGCGGAGCTTTGCGGAAAGGTCGCGTATCTTGCGGTCGCTTTCGAGGGCGGCTTTCTCCTGGAGGATGCGCAGGGCCTCCAGCTCCTGACGCATGTGCTCGGTACGCGGATCCTCAGGATGGGCCATGAGGGCGTGCCTCGTCATGTCCTCGGCGTCCGTGCCGATGCGCTTGAGAATCTCCTGACGGCGGGCGATGAGGCGCTCGCGGCGGGCCTGGTGGATACGGCGGAGTTCGTCGAGTTCGCGCGTCTCGTCCTCGATGCCGGCGGCGATGTCGTCCGCTTCGTCCTTCATCAGCGCATAGACTGCGGCCTGGGCGTCCGCCGCGAGGCGCGCCGTGGCCGGCAGGCGCTTCAGCTCGTCGGAAAGCTCCTGGATGCGCCCCTCGTATTTCGACTCGTTGGCCTTCGACGCCGCAAGGGCCTGTTGCGCCTCTGCGCGCTCGACCGCCAGTTCCGTCTCGCGCGCGGCCTTCGCGGCCGTCATTTCGTCGAGGCTCTTCAGCGCCTGAGCCTTCTCGGATTCGACCGTGGCACTCTTGGCCATGACGGCGGACATCCTCGCCTCGGCAGACCGCGCCGCGTCGGCGGCCTCCTTGGCCTCGCGCCTCGCCTCGCGCACACGCGCCTCCGCCGCCTTCAGCGCCTCCTTCAGGCGTTCGATCTCCTTGCGGAGCGCAGGCGTCTCGTCAGGAGGGGGCGGGGGAGGCGTCGGGACAGGCGCGGTCTCCTGCGACGCGGACGGGGCAGAACCCTCTGGGGCGCGCACCTCGTCCTGCACGACGGCGGGCGCGGCGAACGGGGGGCGCACCTCCACGAGGCGCGAGCCGGGCGGGAGGCGCCCACTTGAGAGAAGTGCCTGCGCGGCCATCTTGTTGAAAGGGCCGCGAGGGCGGCCGTCGCCGATGTCGATCGACCAGCGCATGTCGAGAAACGGCACTTCCGTGGCGGGCGTCCACGTCTCGCCGTCGTCGGAGATCTCCTGCCCCGGCTGGATGCGGCCCAGACGGGCCCATTCCAGCAGGCGGGCCTTGCTCTCCGGCCCGAACGTCTCGTCTTGCGTGCGCAAGTACCACTGGTTGTTCATCTGCTACTCCAGACGCTTGTCACTTCTTGATTCCGAAGAACTTCTTGGCGCCTGCGGCGCCCATGCGCGCGAGCTCCTGCTGCGCGCGGCGTTCAAGGTCTGCGAGCGCGGAGGTCGACGCGCTGCCGGCGAACGGCTGCGCGGTAAACGCCTGGCGGGCGACGGGCGGTGGCATTTCGTCCGCAACCACCTCCGGCACGAGCACCTCGGTCTTCCATTCGCGCTCGTGTACCTCGTCTCGCTTGGCCAGCTGTTCGCGCAACGCGTTGATCTCCGCGTCTCGGGCGGAAATCTCGTCGAGAAGCCGCTGGCGCTCGGCGTCGCGGCGCGCGAACTCCGCAGCGGACTGCTGTATCTGCGCGTCGCGCAGCTGGACGTTCTTCGTGAGGTCGGCGATCTGCGTGTCCTTCAGCATGATCTGGGTGTTCGCCTCAGAGATGCGGTCGTCGCGTTCGCGCACCGCCTTCTGAGCGGCCGCAAGCTGGAGGTCCTTCTTCGCGGAAAGCTTCTGGGCCTCGGCGAGCGTCGTGTCCTTCTGCACGAGATCCGCGTCCTTGGCGGCAAGGGCGGCCTCCAGCGCGCGGATGCGTTCCTGGGAGGCGCCGCGGTCGTCCTGGTAGAAACGGGCCGCAGGCGAAAGCGTGCCGGTCTTCACGAGGTCGTCCACGACAGACCTGTGCGTGGGCCCGTAGAACTGGCCGGGGTTGTTCTCCACGACCCAGTTCATCTCCAGTTCGGGCTTGAGCGGCGCAAGGACCCAGTGCTGCAGATCCGACGACACGCCGGCAAGCGGCTCCACGCGCCCGTCCTTCACCCAGGACCGGAGCGAGTCAAAGTCGATCGGGCCAAAGACCTTGCCCACCGTGTTCCGCACGTACCACTTCTTGTCGCTTCCAGCCGAATTCGCCAATTTGCTTTTTTCCATGCCGGTAGTATACCAAACACGGGCGGCGGATGGAAGGTGAAAAGTGGCCGGTCAGCGGCAGAGGGTATAGAGCACGCCGGCTACGACGGCCGAGCCGATCACGCCCGAGACGTTCGGGCCCATCGCCTGCATGAGGATGAAGTTCCCGGGGTTCTCGGAGAGCGACACCTTGTTCGAGACGCGCGCGGCCATCGGCACGGCCGAGACGCCGGCCGAGCCGATGAGCGGATTCACCTTCTCCTTCGAGAAGAGGTTCATCAGCTTCGCCATCAGGACGCCCGCCGCCGTACCCACGCAGAACGCAAGGAGGCCGAGGGCGAGAATGCCGAGCGTCGTGGCGGAGAGGAACTTCTCGCACGCGAGCTTCGAGCCGACGGAGAGGCCGAGCATGATCGTGACGATGTTGATGAGGGCGTTGGACATCGTATCGGAGATGCGCGCCACCGAGGGGCCCGCCTCCTTCGCGAGGTTGCCGAGCATGAGCGCGCCGATGAGCGGCACGGCGCTCGGCAGCAGCACGGCGCAGAGGAGGAGCACGATCAGCGGGAAGCAGATCTTCTCGATCTTCTTCACTTCGCGGAGCGGCGGCATCGTGATCGCGCGCTCGGCCTTCGTGGTGAGCGCCTTCATGATCGGCGGCTGGATGATCGGGACGAGCGCCATGTAGCTGTACGCCGCCACGGCGATCGCGCCGAGCAGGTCGGGGGCGAGGCGCGACGTGAGCCAGATCGCCGTCGGGCCGTCCGCGCCGCCGATGATGCCGATCGAAGCGGCCGCCTTGAGCGGGTCGCAGCCGAAGAAGTTCGCGCCGAACATGGCCGCCAGGCCGAGCGCGCCGAAGAGCGCGAAGAAGATGCCGAACTGCGCGGCGCCGCCGAGCAGGGCCATCTTCGGGTTCGCGATCAGCGGGCCGAAGTCCGTCATCGCGCCCACGCCCATGAAGATCATGATCGGGAACACGCCCGTGTCGATGCCGAACTTGAAGAAGTAGTAGAGGAAGCCGCCCGGCTCGATGATGCCGCCCTGCATCACGGGGATGCCGGAACCAAGGAACGAGATCACGCCGTCGTGCATCATCGCGGGCGCGGTGACGCCCGCCAGGGGGCAGTTTGCGAGAAGCCCGCCGAAGCCGATCGGCAGAAGGAGCAGTGGCTCAAACCCCTTCACAATCGCGAGGTAGAGCATCACGAGGCAGAGCGGAATCATGATGAGCTGGCCGATGCCGTAGGGCAGGCCGCCGAGCACTTTCACCTCGTGGCCCCTCACGAACGCGCCGGCGTCGTCGAAGTACCCGCCGATCCAGTCGCCCTTCTTGACTTCGTGCCTCTCGGTGGAGAGCTTCTTGGCCTGCGCGTCGCTCGTCACCCAGAATCCGTTCTTGTTCGCGTAGGCCGCCGGATCGCCGACGGGTTTCGTGAAGTCGGGGGCCGCGGGGCGGTCCTTCCCCTCGAAATCGCCGGTAATGTAGGCCGGAGCCGCCTTGCGTGCGAAGCCGGCGATGCCGGTGTCGCCGGAGAGGTCCTTCACCTTGCCGAGCGTTTCCTTCCAGTCGCCGCCGGCCTGCGCACCCAGCGCGCAGGCTGCAGCCACAAGGGCCATCAAGAACTTCTTCATGTCGTCGTCACCTATTCACTATTCGCTATTCGCTATTCACTCTCGCGATGATCGGCGTCAGCCGATCGTCGCGAGCACGTCGCCGGTCGCCACCTTGTCGGTCGCGCCCACGAGCACCGTCACCGTGCCGTCGCACGGCGCGGCGACGGGCGT
>Ga0310695_10001226_pt1 | contig 61780 bp, 47 predicted proteins | sample RumenRJG_04DNA_FD_203882 | JGI IMG/M metagenome (GOLD analysis project Ga0310695, IMG submission 203882) | Bovine rumen microbial communities from Lethbridge, Alberta, Canada - RJG_04 (v2) (version 2) | ecosystem: Host-associated > Mammals > Digestive system > Stomach > Rumen | place: Canada... | reverse complement strand
TATTTCCGCGATTATTTTTGGGATTTAACACTTATTTTGAAATTTATCACAACAAAAAAGACCTACACCTTATTATATAATATAAAGCGTAGGCCTTTTACGCGATTTTACGCGTTATCGACTACTCTCTTTTACCTAATATTCTGAGCAGGTAAATGAAGAGGTTGATAAAGTCGAGATAGAGTGAGAGAGCACCTACCAAGGCAAGTTTTTGAGAAGCCTCGCTGGTATCAGGAGCCATCTCCAGCATCTGCTTGATCTTCTGAGAGTCGTAAGCTGTCAAGCCAACGAAGATAAGAACACCGACATAGCTGATGATCAGGTCAAATCCAGTACTCTTAACGAAGAAGACATTAACAAGCGAAGCGATGATAAGACCGATGATAGCCATCATCAGTATCTTACCCATCGATGTAAGATCTGTCTTTGTAGTGTATCCGATGAAAGCCATGACGGCAAACGTTCCCGCCGTGATAAAGAAGACGCTGGCTATTGACGTCATCGTATAAATAAGGAATATAGACGACATCACCACTCCGTTGATCACAGAATAGAGTACAAACAGCATGGTAGCCGTTGTCAATGACAGACGATTGATAGCTCCGCTGATAGCAAACACCAGTGCCAGTTCTGCAATCATCAGTCCCCAGAAAATAAACTGGTTACTATAGATAGCCGTCATTATACCAGGACTATTGGCCACTCCGAAGGCTGTGATACCAGTAATTGCCAGAGCCAGGGCCATCCATACATAGACCTTCCTCATAAGAACAGGGAAAGCCTGTGACATCGAGAGCTCGCGATCACGAGTCATCGAGGTTCCAAAATTCAATTCGTTGTTATAATCCATATCTTAAAACAATTAGTTTCATACTATAATTCTTGCAAAAATTATGCCACAAAGGTACGCATTTACTTTTAATAAAACATAAAAACAAAGGGTAAAACAAAGAAATATTAGTATTTTTGGAGATTTTTCACTATATTTGTACCCAAGAATTACTTAGAAACTTATAAATAATACACTAAACGATATGAAGATCGGATTATTTATCCCTTGTTATGTAGACGTGGTTTATCCTCAGGTAGGAGTAGCCACATACAAACTATTGAAGCACCTCGGCCTTGACGTGGAGTACCCACTCAACCAGACGTGCTGTGGGCAACCGATGGCTAATGCAGGCTTTGAAAAGCAGGCCATCCCCCTTGCAGAGAAATTCGAGGAGAAATTCAAGGATTTCGACTATGTCGTAGCACCGTCTGTCAGTTGTACAGCCTTTGTCAAAATCAACTATCCCCGATTACTGGAAGGAAAACACGAATGTACTACGGCAAAGAAAGCTATGGATGTCGTTGAGTTCCTTCATGATGTGATTAAAGTGAACCACCCCCTCGGAACCTTCCCCCACAAAGTTAGCCTGCACAACAGCTGTCACGGTGTCAGAGAGTTGGGACTGAGTTCTCCGAGCGAGGAAAACATCCCGAGGTTCAACAAGATCAAGGACCTGTTGAACCTTGTTGATGGAATACAGATATTAGAGCCTGAGCGTCCTGATGAGTGTTGTGGTTTTGGCGGTATGTTCTCTGTGGAAGAGACAGCCATCAGTGAACAGATGGGTATTGACAAGGTACAGCGTCACATGAAGACTGGTGCGAGATTTATCACCGGTCCAGACTGTTCTTGTCTGATGCACATGGCCGGTGTAGCCAAGAAGCAAGGTCTGAACGTTGAGTTCAAGCACGTTGTAGAGATTCTCGCCGCTGGTTTATAAATTGAAAATCGTCAAATTGTAAAATCTTCAAATGAAATTATGAGTACACAACATAGCAAAGCTGCGAAAGAGTTCTTAAAGAACCAGACATATTCCAAGTGGCATGATGCCACCTTCTGGGCCGTACGCTCAAAACGTGACAATATGGCATACGGTCTCGCGGAATGGGAGCAGTTACGTGAGAAAGCCAGTGCCATCAAGCGTCATACGATCACCCATCTCGATGAGTACCTGGATCAGTTTGCCACCAAAGCCGAAGAAAACGGCTGTATCGTTCACTGGGCAAAAGATGCCAATGAATTTAATGAGATTGTCTATGGCATCCTGAAGAACCATAATGTCAAGAAGCTCGTTAAGTCAAAGTCTATGCTGACAGAGGAATGCGGCATGAACCCATACTTAGAGAATCATGGCATCGAGGTGATAGAAACCGACCTCGGTGAGCGTATCATCCAGCTGAAAGGTCAGGCTCCGAGTCATATCGTGATGCCCGCTATCCACCTGAACCACGATGACGTGGGTGAGCTCTTCGAAGAGAAGTTAGGCAGTGAGAAGGGTAATCACGATCCAACATATCTCACCTACGTGGCCCGTCTGAGTCTGAGAAACGAGTTCCTGACAGCCGATGCTGGTATGACAGGCGGTAACTTCGGTATAGCAGAGACAGGTGATATCGTGGTGTGCACCAACGAGGGAAATGCCGACATGTCTACCTCTTGTCCGAAACTTCATATCGCAGCCATCGGACTGGAGAAGATCATCCCCAATTACGACTGCCTTGCCGTGTTCCAGCGTATGCTCTGCCGTGCAGGAACGGGGCAGCCGACAACCACCTTTACCTCTCATTTCCGCAAGGCTCGTCCTACCGCACACCCCATGCATATTGTTTTGGTAGACAATGGACGTTCTGAGTGGATAGGTAACCCCGAGCACTGGGAGTCGCTGAAGTGTATCCGTTGCGGTTCATGTATGAACACCTGTCCCGTATACCGTCGCAGTGGCGGTTACAGCTACAGTTATTTCATCCCCGGCCCAATAGGTATCAACCTCGGTATGCTACGCGACCCACAGAAACATTCGGGTAACGTCAGTGCCTGCACACTGTGTAACTCCTGCCAGACACTCTGTCCGGCAAAGGTAAACCTTGGCGATCAGATATACCTGTGGCGTCAACAGTTGGATGAGTTCGGTACTGCCAATCCTGAAAAGAAACTGATGTGTAAGGGCATGAGTGCCGTCTATGGCAACGATACTATATATAATATAGGTACATCCCTGGCTCACTGGGCCAACATCCTCCCATCGGGTGTTCTAAACTGCGGGCTTAATCCTTGGGCTGAAGGTCATAAGATGATGGAATTCCCGAAAGAGACGTTCCATTCACTCTGGAAAAAAGGAAAAGTGAAGTAATTGTAAAATCGAAAAATGAAATCATGAGTAACAAAGACGATATATTGAAGAGATACAGGGCGAATGTCAGAGAGAAATTTGACATGCCCGACCTGAGTGACATCAAGGCTATCACCTACCCAGACCCGTTGGTACAATACATTACCATGACAGAGAGTGTTGGCGGCCATGTGATAGAGGTAAAGGAAGGCCAGGATGTCAACCAGCTTATCAAGGACCTCTATCCCGACGCAAAGGAATTTGCCTCTAACCTGCCAGAGATAACCATCGCCACAAGGAATCCTGATAACGTAGGTCGTGCGCGTGACCTTAATGGTACAGATGTAGGTATTATCCGTGGCAAGTTCGGTGTGGCTGAAAATGCCTGCGTTTGGATTCCCCAGACGATGAAGGAGAAGGCCATCTGCTTTATCTCCGAGAATCTGGTGATATTGTTGCCCAAGAGCCAGATTGTAAACAATATGCATGAGGCATATAAGCGCATCGAGTTTGACAAGGAGTACGACGGCTACGGCACATTCATCAGCGGTCCATCCAAGACAGCCGATATCGCACAGGTATTGGTGATGGGAGCCCAGGCAGCCCGCAGCGCAACGATACTGTTGCTGCCAGAGTAGGGATTATCTGAAACTATTGAGGAGGTCAGCAATATAGCTGACCTCGTCATAGGTCAAAGCCTGATTACAAGGAATGGAAAGCTCCTGTTCATGAATCAGCTCAGTGATGGGCAACTCAAGGTTATTCCACTCTTTATAACACTTCTGTTTATGTGGTGGAATGGGATAATGGATCTGCGTCTCAACACCATTGTCCTTCAGATATGCCTGCAAGCGGTCCCTGCAAGGAGAAAAAATCGGGAAAATATGCCAGGCACTTTGCCAACAGCGCTCTTCATAGGATTCTGGCAGGATAATATTCGGATTCTTCACATCACTAATATATCGATATGCAATGTCTCCACGTATTTCATTATCCAATGGCAGATTGAGAAGTTTCATACTGAGTATGGCAGCCTGAAGTTCATCCATCCTGCTATTGCGTCCGATATAGTCAAAAACATACTTGTGCGAAGAACCGTAATTGCCCAATGACTCAATGACTTTCGCCAATTTCTCATCGTTTGTAGTGACTGCCCCTGCATCACCAAAAGCGCCCAGATTCTTGGTGGGATAGAAGCTATGTCCTGCAGCATCTCCAAGAGATCCCGTAAAACGACCTTTTAACATAGAATCAGGATCCAAATACCAAGCCCCATGTGCCTGCGCATTATCTTCAATCAGCTTCAGGTTATTGTAATAGCAGATATCGGTGATTTTCTGGGTATAAGCACAGAATCCGTACAGGTGGACAATCATAACAGCACGTGTACGGTCGTTGATAGCATTCTCTATCAAGTCCTCATTAATCTGCAAAGTATCAAACTTCGGTTCTATCAACACAGGTTTCAAACCACATTCCGTGATGGCGAGAATTGAGGCGATATAAGTATTGGCAGGCACGATGACCTCATCGCCAGGAGCCATCACACCCAGTTCGATATAGGCTCGAAAAATGAGCGTCAGGGCATCGAGACCATTGCCACATCCGACACAATACTTAGTACCTATATATTCAGCATAAGCCTCCTCAAAGCGACGGGTATAGTCTCCTTTCAGATACCACCCACTCCGCATCACCTCGTCGGCAGCATGCTCATAGGGTTTGTTTATCTCCTTAAGATCCAGATACTTTATCATAGTGTCCATTCGTAAGTATCATAACATACCGCCCGTGCTCCAAAACCTTCCTTCTGGAATATCAGCGACTCATTAAGGTCATCATTATCCACCTTATTCGAAGTACCGAAATCAAAATATCTTCTGCCCTCACCCTCATAGCGGTCTAAGAGGTTACTGAAGAGAAAATCCAATGCTCCATTTCGACGTCCTTCTTCCGATGCCATGATATACTGTGTCTTGACAGTCTGGCCGCAGTCATAAAGCAATGTCCCACCCAGAATGGCATCATCCTGGCAAACAGTCATCAAGCGGATATTATCCGTGAAACGCTCCTGCAACAGCATTATCTCATTCAATGTATGAACGCTCTTGGCACGGAATTTTTCCCATAGATGCTTTACCAGCATCTGCCAGAACACCGTAAGATCAGTCTGTTCCCTAACGTAAAGACATGCCTTGCAACCTTTCTTCACTCCACGTCGTCGCAGTGTGGAAAAAGGGATACGGTTTCCAAGGTCTACCACTGATGCGATGTCTCTCGAGCACAACTGCGCATGGCTCACATTAGCAATCGCATAGATATCCTCCTCAGAAGGCAGGGAAGCATATATCCAAGGTATATGTTTATAGATAACTCGCGAAAAGCCATGTGTACGGAGAAAATCATTCAAGGCAGAAACCATCGAACACATCTGAGCAGCCTTACAACCGGAGTCCATAAGGAACCCTCCATAAGTAAGTCCGCGATGCGAACAGAGCGTGCCGTTGCCATCATCATTAGCAGGCAGAATGGCACACAACCTACCATTGAAATAAAGCATCAACGAGAAATCTTCAAACCTGTCGGCATGATAATCCATATATCCACGATAAAACAGAAATGTGGCATTCTTTGACTTTCGCACAAATGCATCCCACTCTGAAGCTTTACCAGGTGTATATCTGACGATCTCAATCATTGCGTCTTACCCATTCAATGAAATCATCATACTCATAGATATACTCATCCTCATTGAAGAGTTCCGATGCCAACACAAGGCATACGGCACCAGAGGAGAAATCCTCCAGTGTACGCCATACGCCGGTACCTATATATATCCCCTGATAAGGATGATTCAGATGAAACAACTGTCTGTCCTTACCATCAAACACCTCTACATCAAAAGAGCCGCTCACAGCTACCACAATCTCCTCGCAACTGCGATGAGCATGTCCACCGCGACGTTCTCCGGAAGGCACATCATAGGTCCAGTAGACCCTGGCGATATCAAACGGCACGTTTTTCATCTGTTCCGCTACCGTCAGGTTACCCCGGGGGTCAATAATCTTTGGAAGATCTATGAGCCTTACCTTATCCATTAGAACTTTGTGTAAGGATCTGTGCCAAGAACGGTCTTTGCAAGTCGTTTAGCCTTATCTCGCAGGGCATTGACATCATCGCCCACCTCACCGTAACAAAGCACAACACCCATGCGACGGCCCTTGTGAGCCTCGGGTTTTCCGAAGATACGTACACGAGTACGGTCCTCTTTCAGTGCCTCTACAAGATTGTAGTCAAGCAGCGAACGATCTACAGGAGTAGACGCCTCCTTAGGTGAGAGGATCACGGCACTGGCTCCAGCATGCTCCAGATGGATGGCAGGGATAGGCAGTCCCAGTACAGCACGGAGATGAAGTTCAAACTCTGAGAGGTTTGTAGTGTGTCCTAGTGTCACCATACCGGTGTCATGTGGACGAGGCGAGAGTTCTGAGAAAATCACCTCACCCTGTTTTGTAAGGAAGAACTCCACTCCCCAGATACCTGCTCCTGTAAGAGCCTTAGTCACCTTGTCGGCCATCATCTGCGCCTGTTTCAGAGCCTCATCTGAGATCTTATACGGTTGCCATGACTCACGATAGTCGCCAGCCTTCTGTACATGTCCTATAGGAGGACAGAAGAGCGTGGGCCATCCATGTTGCTGGGTGACGGTGAGCAGTGTGAACTCGGAGTCGAAATCGATAAACTCCTCGATAATCACCTCTTTCACGTCACCACGAGAACCTTCCATTGCCTCCTTGAAGGCCTTCTCCAGTTCACCCTCGTTATGCACATAGCTCTGTCCATGACCTGAAGACGACATCAGTGGTTTTACCACACATGGAAAACCAATCTCATCGGCGGCAGCCTTAAACTCATCGAAGGTCTTGGCATAGAAATACTTGGCAGTACGCAGCCCCAGCTCTTTGGCAGCGAGGTCACGGATGGCACGACGGTTCATGGTGAAGTTGACGGCGCGAGCACTTGGAACAACCTGAATACCCTGCTCCTCAAACTTAAAGAGGCGCTCGGTGCGGATAGCCTCAATCTCGGGTACGATGATATCGGGCTTATGTCTGTTTACGACTGCCTCGAGTGTGTTTCCGTCGAGCATGGAGAACACCTCACGAGCATCAGCCACCTGCATGGCTGGGGCATTGTCATAACGGTCGCATGCAATAACGTACTGTCCTGCACGCATGGCGGCAATCACGAACTCCTTTCCGAGTTCGCCTGAGCCTAAAAGTAATATCTTTTTCATTCTTATCTGTTGGTATACATGTTATCGTAATACTTCTGATAGTCGCCACTCGTCACATTGTCGAGCCATTCCTGATTGTCGAGATACCAGCGGACGGTCTTCTCAATGCCCTCCTCGAACTGGAGAGACGGTTCCCATCCGAGTTCCTTCTGGAGTTTCGTAGAGTCGATTGCATAACGGAGATCATGTCCGGCACGGTCTGTAACGAAGGTGATGAGATCCATATCCTCTCCCTCCTTACGTCCCAACAGACGATCCACAGTTTTAATCACCACCTTGATGATATCGATATTCTTCCACTCGTTGAAACCTCCGATATTATATGTATCGGCAATCTTTCCCTCATGGAAGATCACGTCGATAGCACGTGCATGATCCTCAACATAGAGCCAGTCGCGAACGTTCTCACCCTTACCATAAACAGGCAGAGGTTTGCGATGACGGATATTGTTGATGAACAGAGGAATCAGTTTCTCAGGGAACTGATAAGGACCATAGTTGTTTGAGCAGTTTGTAACTACTACCGGCATGCCGTAAGTATCGTGATAGGCACGTACAAAATGGTCTGAAGATGCCTTTGCAGCTGAGTATGGAGAATGAGGATTATACTTCGTTGTCTCCAGGAAGAACTTATCACCGTAAGCCAGATGATGCTCAGAGCTCGAAGCGGTAGTAGTGAATGGAGGTTCGATACCCTCCGGATGAGTCAGTTCAAGAGCACCATATACCTCATCGGTAGAGATATGATAGAATCGCTTGCCCTCGTATTTCTCTGGCAGACTCTCCCAGTAGAGTTTTGCAGCCTGGAGCAGAGACAGCGTACCCATCACATTTGTCTTTGCAAAAGTAAACGGGTCTTTGATGCTTCTATCCACGTGGCTCTCTGCAGCAAGATGAATGATACCATCCACCTTCTTGTCCTGCATCAGCTTGTAGAAGGCTTCGAAATCGCAGATGTCCATCTTAACAAACTCATAATTGGGTTTGTTCTCGATATCCTTCAGGTTAGCGAGGTTGCCCGCATACGTCAGTTTGTCGAGATTAATGATGTGATAGTCTGGATACTTGTTAACGAACAGACGCACCACATGACTTCCTATAAAGCCTGCGCCACCAGTAATAACGATTGTTCTTTTCATATCTTCTTGTTTTATTTATTGTCTCCTAATGCTATAACTTCCAAATCCTTAAACTCCTTCCCGTCGATAGTAACACGTACGAGAGTCCTATCCTTATGCCAGCCCTGTATTCCTGCAGCACCCGGATTGATATGCAGCAGACCTAATGTCTTGTCATATTTCACTCTTAGGATATGCGAATGACCAGCAATGAAAAGCTGTGGAGGATTGGCAAAGAGAGTACTTCGCACTGAAGGGTCATAGTTGCCGGGATAGCCTCCGATATGTTTTATCAACACATCCACATCCTCGCACTTAAACCTATTGAGTTCGCGATACATCAATCGCAGATCCCCTCCGTCGCAGTTGCCACACACAGCCCTGAATGGCCTGAAAGCCGCCAGTTTCTCTGCCACCTCCACACTGCCGATATCCCCGGCATGCCATATCTCGTCGCAGGACTCGAAATAATGTATATATTTCTCATCCCAGTAGCTGTGAGTATCACTTAAGATTCCTATTCTCTTCATATATTAAACTTCTTGCGGATAAAGTCGGCTATCAGTTTCTCTGTTTCCACAATGCCGAGGATGCTGGTATCGATACATAGGTCATAGCTCTCAGCAGCTCCCCATTTCTTGCCTGTATAGTAATTATAGTATGCCGCACGCTTCGACTCCTTCTGTTCTATGAACTTACGGGCAGCCTCAGGGTCAAGGTGCTGCTTGTTCATTATCTGTTCGATACGGAATGACATCGGAGCAGAAATAAATATATTCACCGTGTTTCCGAAATCTCGCAACACATAGTCTGCACAACGGCCCACGAACACACAACTGCCCTCACGTGCCGCCTTGATGATAGCCTCACTCTGAAACTGGAACAGGCTCTCCTGCGAGAAGTTGGTCTTATACATGCTACCACCGCTCAGATGCGAGGTCTGCACATTAAACAGTCCCTTGAAGAAACCTTTCTTCTCATCATTCTCCTCGAAGAACTTCTCTGAGAATCCGCTCTCCTTGGCAGCGAGGTTCATCAGCTCCCTGTCGTAGTATTTCGCCTGGAAGTCGAGCGCCAGCATACGTCCGATGTCATGTCCGCCGCTTCCCAGCTGTCTGCCTACATTAATGATTATATGTTTCATCTTAACTCCTTAATTCTTTCCCCTAAAATTCTTCCTCATATACCATATCAGAATCGGTATTGTCATGGCAAACGATCCGAAGTCGGATGCCGGCATCGAGTACCACACACCATCGAGATCCCAGAAATACGGGAACACATACGCCATCGGCAACAACAGGAACAGCTGTCGCGACAGAGAGAGGAAGATGCTTATCTTCACCTTTCCTATACACTGGAAGAAATTCGTTATCGTAGCCTGAGAACCCACGACGAAGAATACCAGCATGTCGAGTTTTATACCCCTTGCCGACAGTTCTATCAGCGTGGGATCAGTAGTAAATATCCTTGCTATCTGTCTTGGGAAGAGCATCGAGAGTCCCCAGCCTACAAGTAATATCGCCGTAGCACATCCGATGGCTATATACAGACAACGCAGCATACGGTCGAACTTCTCGGCTCCATAGTTATATCCCACGATAGGCTGCATGCCCTGAGTGATACCGATGACAAACATAAAGAACACCATCACTACCGAGTTGGCTATCGAATAGGCACCCACTGCCATGTCCCCGCCATACCTCACAAACTGGTTGTTCATGAATATCACGATTATACAGCTCGTAACATTCATCAGGAACGGAGAGATACCAATGGCAATGATATTCCTCACCAGGTTTGCCTTCAGTTTATATATGCCCCGTTTCAGATGCAGAAGCTCATTCTTATTAGAGAACAGATACATCTGCCAACATAGAGCCATCGACTGGGATGTCACTGTTGCCAGTGCTGCTCCACGTATTCCCCACCTGAACCACCACACGAAGGCTATCACCAGCAGGATATTCATTCCCACGGTGAAGAGCACCGAGTACATCGCGTGTCGGGGTTTGCCCGCAGCCCTTAGCACCGCATTCATACCGAAATACATGTGGGTGATCATATTTCCGAGCAGTATCACTGTCATAAACTCCTTAGCATAAGGCATAGTGACATCCGATGCTCCGAAGAATCGCAATATCGGCTCAAGGAAGATGAGGCAGACCACCATGAAGAGCGATCCTATTATCAGATTCAGCGTAACCGTATTACCTAAAAGATGTCCTGCCGTCTTATAGTCTTTCTGTCCGAGTTTCACACTGATACAGGTAGAAGCACCCACACCCACCGCAGCACCGAAGGCTCCGCTGAGGTTCATGAAGGGGAACGTGATACCCAGACCGGCGATAGCCTCCGGACCCACCATCTGACCTATGAAAGCACGGTCGATGATGTTATACAGGCTCGAAGCCGTCATCGCCACTATGGCTGGCAGGGCATACTGCCAAAGCAGCTGTCCTACAGGTTTCTGACCCAGTTCCAGTGCGGCTTGTTTATTATCCATTTCGTGTACCTTTTTTATGATAACGCTGCAAAGGTACGAATATTTTCCGAGATAAGCGACATTTTCAAAAAATCTTTGTACCTTTGCACCCGATATGCAATCAAACAACCTCGTAAAAAGCATAATCTGCCTGATAATCGCACTAACCTGTCACCTCTTTGCCAGTGCAGGCAGCAGTCCCAAGATGAAATATCCTGGAGGACGATTCTATATCTGCCGCTATACCCTGGCAGACAAGAAAGGTACCCCCTACTCTCTCGATCATCCTGGCAGATGGCTCTCTCACAAGGCAATAGAACGTCGCAGGAGACAGGGGCTGTCTCTCGACTCCACCGACCTGCCGGTAAGCAGCAGATATCTCCGTGACATCGAGAGGAAAGCCACATCCTATGTCAGAGGCACTGAGAAGCGTACGGCAGAGTGGACCATCATCGGTACCAGCCGATGGAACAACACTGTCCTGGTGCGTTCCAACGACTCTTTATTGCTTAACGACCTTGCCGGGCTTGACTTTATCAAGGAGAAAACCTTAGTATGGATTTCGCCCGACAGCATTGACAGGAAATTTCTTAAGATAAAGGTTCATGAGAGATGGAACCAATGGGACAGTATCAAAGGTGAATACTACGGCAATGGAAAGGAACAGATAGAGATGCTGGGAGGACACCGTCTGCATAACATCGGCCATAAAGGAAGAGGTATAACGATAGCCGTTCTCGATGGTGGATTCCAGAACTGTGACCAGATACCTTCGATATACAATGCAGACATCATGGGTGTAAAGGATTTTGTATATCCTAACAGCGAACGATTCTATCGTGAGACAGACCATGGTACAAAGGTTCTCTCTGCGATGGCCACAAACGAACCGAATATTTTAGTAGGCACGGCCCCTGAAGCCAGATACTGGCTGTTGAGATGTGAAGACCAGCAATCGGAACAACCCGTAGAAGAAGATTACTGGGCGATGGCAGCTGAGTTTGCCGACTCTGCTGGTGTGGATATCATCAACTCCAGCCTCGGATACAGCGAATATGATGGTAATCTGGGCAGTTATCATCAGCGTCATCTCGATGGTAAGACGGCACTGATAAGCCGTACTGCCTCGATGCTCGCCAAGAAAGGCATCATCCTTGTCAACTCCGCAGGAAATCTCGGCATGGGACCTTGGAAGAAGATCACCTTCCCTGCCGATGCCGATGATATTCTTACTGTCGGAGCCCTGAATCCTGAGAAAGAGAATGCACCCTTCTGTGGTGTAGGACCAACACAGGATAAGAGGGTGAAACCCGATGTGATGGCTCTTGGCAGTCCTGCGTGGCTGATTTCCGGTAGGGGTTCTCTGGTAAGAGATATGGGAACATCGTTCTCTACTCCGATAGTATGCGGCTTGGTGGCATGTCTGTGGCAGGCACTACCTGGCAAATCCGCCATCGAGATAATAAACCTCATCCGTCAATCCAGCAGCCAATATAAGAATCCGGATAATATCTATGGATATGGTATTCCTAACTTCTGGAGAGCGTATATGGTGGGAAAAGTGGAGAAATTAGAAGTGAGAGGTGAGAAATGAGAGATGAGAATCATTTGACGCTATTCGAGCTCAATAGACTGGTAAAGGAGGTTATTGAGTACGAGATGCCCAATGAGTATTGGGTAGAGGCGGAATTGTCGGAATGCAGGGAGACAAGAGGGCACTGCTATATGGAACTTATCCAGAAAGACCCTCAGACAGCCACCCCCGTAGCCAGAGCCTCGGCCAAATGCTGGGCATCGAAATGGATGCTCGTACGCCCCTACTTCGAACGTACCACAGGTCAGCGGCTCTCTGCAGGCATGAAGGTACTGCTGAAGGTGTATCCTCAGTTCCATGAGGCCTTCGGATTCTCTTGGATAGTTACTGATATCGACCCCACATACACTTTGGGAGACATGGCGAAGAAACGTCAGGAGATTATCCGTCAACTGAAGGAAGAGGGTGTCTTCGACCTTCAGAAAGAGCTTCATCTGCCTCTCTTCTGTCAGAACATCGCTGTCATCTCCAGTGAGAATGCTGCAGGATATGGTGACTTCTGTAGCCAACTGGCAGGCAATCCCCACGGATTTAAGTTCCGCACTCAGCTCTTCCCCGCCATCATGCAGGGCGAAGAGGTGGAGCAGAGCATCATCGCCGCACTAGAAAAGATATATAGTTCAGAGTGTAGAAACTACAAATTCGACTGTGTCGTAATTATCCGTGGCGGAGGTGCCACGAGCGATATGAGTGGTTTCGACACCTTGGCGCTGGCAGAGAATGTGGCGAATTTCCCATTACCGATTATTACCGGAATAGGCCATGACAGAGACGAGAGTATCCTCGACATGGTATCCCATACGAGAGTGAAGACCCCTACAGCCGCTGCCGAATTCCTCATAGACCATCTGGAGAGAGTACTCAATGCACTCAACAACTCACAGGATCAGTTAGCACGTCTGGCACAACAGAAACTTACCTATTACAAGTCACAGTTTGCTGCCATCGCCGAACTGCTCCCCAGGCTGTTCTCAAACGTGAAGGTACGTCAGGAGGCCCGTCTCGACATCATCTACAACCGTCTCATCCACAGCAGCAGTAGCAAACTCTCCACTCTCAACTCTACCCTCTCCACTCTCGAATCCCGTCTCCCCATCGTCCTGGAGCGTCGCATGCTCAAGGAGCAGCATCGTCTTCAGCTGATAGAGGAGAAGGCCAAGAGTCTCGACCCTTCCCTACTCCTCAAGCGAGGCTACAGCATCACCCTCAAGGACGGCAAAGCCATTCGTGATGCAGGCGAATTACAATCCGGTGACACCATCGAGACCCGTCTCGCCAACGGCACCGTCCAGTCTACCGTCAAATAATCCTTATGTCATTATGTCTAAAAATATTAATATGTCTAAAGAGTCAAAAGAACAGAAATACGAAGAAGCCTTCGCTGAGCTTCAGGACATCGTCCGTAAGATGGAGAACGATGAGTACAGCATAGACGAAATCGCTGTGCAGCTCAAGACTGCACAGCGACTTATCAAGTTCTGCAAGGACAAACTGACCAAGACAGAATCGGAAATCTCAAAGATTCAGGCCGAACGCGAGTAAGGCTTAGAAGTAGATACCTGCTGCGAATGACTTGAACTCCACACCGCGATCCTTCTTCAGGACGCTCATTGGAGAGTACTTGCAGTAAACACCGAGTTTACCGAAGTGCAGGATACCCAGCACGTCGACAGTGAAAGGACGTTGTCCGATCTTCTTGGTATATGTATCCACATCGTCGTCACCCACCTCATAGTAGTTGTGGATGCGACTATAGAAATTCCAGTTCAGCTGAGCACCCAGTGAGATTGCAAAGCTCTTGCTGAAACGCTGCTTGATAAGCAGAGGCATTGAGATAGCTGTAGTGCTGATGTTAGAGGACAGATTCTCTAAATTACTGCCATCACCCACAGCTGATGCAAATGTCTTATAGGCACTTTTAACATCCATTATGCCAACATAATCTCCGCCTTTAACAAAACAGTTATTATGTCCGCTCAGAGTATAAGCACGCCAGTTGAATCCCAGACCTGCAGAGAGAGTTGTCTTTGACTTCTTTGGAGTGTAGTCATACTGCAGGAGTGTCAGGTTGAACTCCCAGGAGCGGAAGGGAGCGAAGCTACAGCCATCAGCCTTTTGAGGGATGTTAACACCTAAGGCAAAGTGCATTGACCAGTTGTCGTTATCGTCATCTTTAGTGAGTTTGATACCGCCTTCATTTGCAACAACATCGTCATTATCAACTAAGATCTCATTCTTATCCTCGGCATTGGCAGTCATTGCAACAGCCATTAATGCCATCAAAAGTAGTTTTTTCATCTTCCTTGATTATTTAATAATGTTAAAAACTGCTGCAAAGGTAGTCTTTTTTCCTTTATTCAGCAAGAAAAGGTTAGGAAAAAGCCACTTTTTACCCGTTTTTGTTGTTCAAACGCAATAATTTGATTACTTTTGCAAGCAATTAAACGCAAAACGACATTAAAAAGACAATAACGCAATGAAGAATTTAGATTGGGGTAGTCTGTCATTCGGCTATATGAAGACCGACTACAATGTACGTTGCTACTATCGCGACGGTAAGTGGGGAGAAATCGAGGTTTGTTCCGACGAGTATCTTAAACTGCACATGGCAGCCACCTGTCTGCACTACGGCCAGGAGGCTTTCGAGGGTTTGAAGGCCTATCGCTGTCCTGACGGCAAGGTTCGTGTGTTCCGCATGGAGGAGAATGCAGCCCGTCTGCAGTCTACATGCCGCGGTATCATGATGCCTGAGGTAAGCACAGAGCTGTTCTGTGAGATGGTAAAGAAGGTGGTTCGCCTCAACCAGGAGTGGATTCCTACCTACGAGAGCGGAGCTACACTCTATATCCGTCCGCTGCTCATCGGTACCAGTGCCCAGGTGGGTGTTCACCCCGCCAAGGAGTACTGCTTCCTGATCTTCGTTACACCAGTAGGCCCATACTTCAAGGGTGGTTTCTCAAGCAATCCTTACGTTATCATCCGTGATTACGACCGCTCTGCCCCTCTCGGCACAGGAAAGTATAAGGTAGGTGGTAACTACGCTGCCTCTCTCTTCGCCAACAATCTGGCTCACGAGAAGGGTTATGCCTGTGAGTTCTACCTCGATGCTAAGGAGAAGAAGTACATGGACGAGTGTGGTGCTGCCAACTTCTTCGGTATCAAGGACAACACCTATGTTACTCCAAAGTCAACCTCTATCCTGCCCTCTATCACCAACAAGAGCCTGATGCAGGTAGCTGAGGATCTGGGCATGAAGGTAGAGCGTCGTCCTATTCCTGAGGAGGAGCTCGAGACCTTAGAGGAGGCAGGTGCATGCGGTACAGCAGCCGTTATCTCACCTATCTCATATATCGACGATCTCGATACCGGCAAGCGTTACTCATTCGGTGAGAAGCCAGGCCCGATGTCTAAGAAGCTCTTCGACACCCTCCGAGGCATCCAGTATGGTGAGATCGAGGACAAGCATGGTTGGACCACTGTAGTGATAGAGTAGTTATGGGAACGAATCAAGATTATAAGAACCGTGCCCTCGCCAGTCTTGAGGGCAACTGGGGCAAAACAGCCATAGCAACACTTATCTTCCTGATCCTCAGTATGGGTGTCAGTTGGACAGTAACCACTCCTATGGGCAACAACCTGGTGATGAGTTACAGCACTCAGGGCATCTTGACTCTTCTCTGTCTGCCTCTCGGCTGGGGTTTCGTAGTTTATTTCCTCAACCTCATCCGTAATGACAATACAGACTATGAGCGTCTTTTCGACGGTTATAAGGACTTCATCCGCATCTTCCTGGCAGAATTTCTGGTAAATCTCGCCATGGGCATCGGTATGATACTGCTCATCATCCCTGGCATCATCATTGGTTCAGGTCTCGTAATGACAGGCTTTATCCTCAAAGATGACAAGGAGATCAGTGCCGTCGACGCGATGAAGAAGAGCTGGGAGATGACTGATGGTCACAAAGGTGCCCTCGTATTGCTTTTCCTGAGTTTCTTGGGATGGATCATCCTGAGCATATTCACTCTCGGTATCGGAATGCTGTTCCTTTACCCATATATGCAGACAGCCCTGGCTCACTGCTATGAGGATCTGAAAGCAGAAAAAGGAATGTAAATGGGAAAAGGCAAGCTGGCGAAATTCGCCGACATGGAGACCTATGAGAACGTGTTCCAGTACCCTTATTCGGTAGTGGAACATGTGCCCTTTGAGATGCAGGGGCACTGGCACGAGCAGTATTTTCATAATGATAATCCCATCGTGCTTGAGCTCGGCTGTGGCAAGGGAGAGTATACCGTAGAACTGGCAAAGCTCTACCCCGACATGAATTTCATCGGTGTCGACATCAAGGGAGCCCGTATGTGGACTGGAGCCACTCAGGCCATCAAGGAAGGTCTGAAGAATGTGGCCTTCCTCCGCACGAACATCGAGATCATCGAACGTTTCTTCTCTCAGGATGAGGTACAGGAGATATGGCTCACCTTCTCTGACCCCCAGATGAAGAATCCACGTAAGCGTCTCACCTCCACCTACTTCATGGAGCGATATCGTAAGTTCCTCGTCGATGGCGGCATCATCCACCTCAAGACCGACTCCAACTTCCTCTTTACCTATACCTCGTATATGGTAGAGAAGAACTCCCTCCCTGTAATCTTTAAGACCGAGGATCTTTATAATAGTGTAGAGTGTAGAACTGAGAGTTTAGAGTTTGCTACCGCTCCGCAGAAGCCATCTGAATCAGAATCTGCAGCGGTAGCAAACTCTACACTCTACACTCTAAACTCTAAACTCCTCTCTATCCGAACTTACTACGAATCAATGTGGATAGCCCGGGGCCTCAACATCAAGTACATGAAGTGGCAACTCCCTCGCACGGGAGCCCTCGAAGAGCCCGACGTGGAGATAGAGCTGGATGATTACCGTTCGTATCACAGGTCGAAACGCAGCAGCTTGGATAAGGCGAAATAAAAAATACAAAATAAAAAATAAAAATATTTTATGAAACAACTACTTACCTTAGTGCTGGCCGCAATGCCATTGCTCGTTTCAGCACAGTCAAAGAATGTTACGGTCGACGCCGTAGGTCAACTCTCAAAACAGATTGAGAGCAGTGAGAAATTCAAGATCTCCGAACTGAAGATCAGCGGTCCGCTGAACAGCTCCGACATCAAGTTCCTCAAACAGATAGTATGCCGCACCAAGGTCAACGAGAAGAAAGGCGAGGTTGTTGTTATGTCGGTAGACCTCTCCGAGGCTGTGTTCACTGAGGGAAAGGCAGCCGAAGCAACAACAAAACTGCCCAACAGTCTTTTCTCTGGAGCAGAGAAACTGTTGAAGGTAGTACTCCCGCCCCATATCACAAACATCAGCAAGAACTGTTTCGAAGACTGTAAGTCACTGCCTTCAATAGACATTCCAAGCAGTGTTGTAGAGATTGAGAGCCAGGCCTTCCAGGGCTGTGAGAGTCTTGGTGCAATAAGCATCCCAAGCGATGTCACAGTCATCGGCAGCGAGGCCTTCGAAGACTGCAAGGCTCTGAAGAGCATCGAGATTCCTGAGAATGTCAAGGAGATAGGCAATCAGATTTTCAACAGCTGTAAGTCGCTTAGCAGCGTAAGCATCAAGGGCAGCTTGAAGAAGCTGGGCAACGAGACATTCCGCAATTGCGAGAGCCTTACCAGCATCTCCCTGCCCGACGATCTTAAGTCTATCGGCAGCGATGCCTTCCGTGGATGTAAGAGTCTCAAGGAGATAGCCCTTCCAGAGAATACAGAGGAGATAGGCAACTCAGCTTTCGAGGGTTGTAATACCCTTGAGAAGATCGACATGACCAATCTCCAGAAGATAGGCAGCAATGCCTTCGAGGAGTGTAAGAGTCTCACATCCGTTACCATCGAGAAACTCTCTAAACTCGGCAGTGGAGCCTTCAAGAACTGTTCTGCCATCGCAACAGTAAATATCGAGGGCAGCCTTGATGAGATCAACTCCAACACCTTCTTCGGATGCACCAGCCTTACCTCTATCACTCTCCCCGCAACCATCAAGGAGATTGAAAGCAGCGCCTTCGAGAAGTGTCAGAGTCTGGCGGAGTTCGAGTTCCCCACCTCTCTTACGAAGATCGGTTCCGAAGCCTTCAAGAGCTGCACCAGTCTGCAGAGAGTTGTCATCCCCAACATGGTTAAGAAGATCGGCAGCAGTGCCTTCGAGGGTTGTGCCACTCTCGACAGCGTAGCCGTCAACGGATTCGTTCAGGAGATCGACTCCAAGACCTTCTACAAGTGCAATGCCCTACGCAGGATCACCCTTCCCACCTCAGTGAAGAAGATCGACACCAAGGCCTTCCAGGAGTGTACCTCTCTGGAGAGCATCGAGTTGCCTGCAGCCCTCACCACCATCGGTGATGATGCCTTCGAGAAGTGCAGCATGCTCCAGAGCATCAAGCTCCCCGTGGCTGTCACCAGCATCGGCAGCGATGCCTTCTACGAGTGTACCATGCTCGCCAAGGTAGAGCTCTCCGTAGCCCTGAAGAAGATCGGTGGCTCAGCCTTCGCCAAGTGTCCTTCACTTCGCGATGTCATCCTCAACAGCGCTGCTCCCCCAGCCATCTCCAGAAGCACATTCAAGGACGTGGTAAGCTGTTCCTTCTGGCTCCCCAAAAGCACAAAGCCCCTTTATATGGCCAACAAGGACTGGGTGAAGGTCTACGTTCTTAAGGAAAAACAATAAGTCATGACATTATATCCGCAAATTATCATTGATGCACTGGCAACAGTCACTTATGCCGGTACAAAAAAGAATCTTATAGACAGTGAGATGGTTGCCGATACCCCCGTGGTGTCGGCACCATCGTCACCAGGCGAACCATGGAAGGTAAAGGTAGTGCTGGAGTTCCCCCGCGACACCGACCCTTTCCTCAAATCCACAGTAAAGTCTGCCGAGGCAGCCATCAAGTATCACTGTAAGAAACTCGGTGATGACCTGGTCGAAGTAGAGATTGCCACGGAGTTCAAGTCTGCCCCGCGTCCTGAGGTCGGTCAGATGCTCCCGGGAGTAAAGAATATCATCGCCGTCAGCAGCGGCAAGGGAGGCGTTGGCAAGAGCACCGTCTCAGCCAATCTCGCCATCGCCCTTGCACGACTGGGTTATAAGGTAGGCCTTCTGGATACCGATATCTTCGGACCCTCGATGCCAAAGATGTTTGATGTAGAGGATGAGCGCCCATACGCTGTAAAGAAAGACGGGCGCGACCTTATCTGTCCCATCGAGAAATACGGAGTCAAACTCCTCAGCATCGGTTTCTTCGTATCCCCCACCACCGCCACTCTCTGGCGTGGAGGCATGGCCACGAGTGCATTGAAGCAGCTCATCGCCGATGCCGACTGGGGCGAGCTCGACTACTTCATCCTCGACACCCCTCCAGGCACCAGCGATATCCACCTTACCCTGTTACAGACACTGCCCATCACAGGAGCCGTCATCGTGTCTACCCCTCAGCAGGTGGCACTTGCCGATGCTCGCAAGGGTATCGACATGTATCGTAATGATAAGGTCAATGTACCCATCCTCGGACTGATAGAGAATATGGCATGGTTCACCCCTGCCGAGCTGCCCGAGAACAAATACTACATCTTTGGCAAGGAAGGTTGTAAGAATCTGGCAGAGGAGATGAATGTCCCCCTGCTTGCCCAGATACCCCTCGTTCAGAGCATCTGTGAGAACGGCGATGCTGGCAGTCCAGCCGCCCTCAGCAGCGATACCGCCACAGGTCTGGCCTTCATCAACCTCGCCCAGGCAGTAGTCACCGTTGTCAACCGCCGTAACAAGGAACAGCCGAAGACGAAGATTGTAGGAATGAAATAAATAATAAGGTATATGAAGAAGATCGCAACGATAATATCCATCCTGTGTTGTGTGATAATGGCAAATGCCCAGATTCACCCCTGGCAGGGAAAACGTGTTGCTTATCTCGGTGACTCTATCACCGACCCCCGCAACAGCGGCTCGAAGATAAAATACTGGGGATTCCTCAACGACTGGCTTCAGATAGAGCCATACGTCTATGGTGTCAGTGGCCGACAGTGGAACGACATCCCACGCCAGGCCGACAAGCTTCATACCGAGCATGGCGACAGTGTCGATGCCATCATCATCTTTATCGGCACCAATGATTTCAATGCCGGTATCCCCATCGGAGAGTGGTTCGTTGAGAAGAAAGAACAAGTGATGGCGGGCATTCATGAGCCGAAGCACATGGTAGACCGCATCCATCGCTATCCCGTGATGAGCGATTCCACCTACCGTGGCAGAATCAACAAGGCCCTGGACTATGTGAAGCGTCTGTACCCCACCAAGCAGATTGTTCTGATGACTCCTATCCACCGCGCTGAGTTCTATCGCAGCGACACCAACTGGCAGCCACGCGAAGACTATACCAATATCTGTGGGGAGTATGTCGATGCCTACGTGCAGTCAGTCAAGGAGGCGGGCAATCTCTGGGCAGTGCCGGTGATAGACCTCAATGCCCTCAGCGGCCTCTATCCCCTTATGGACGAGCATGCCCAGTTCTTCAAGAGTGCCACCGACGACCGTCTTCATCCTAACGACGAAGGTCACAGGCGCATGGCACTTGCCATCATGTACCAACTGCTCACCCTTCCGGTATTTTAACCAGTTAGTGTTATAAACAACAAAGACCACCTTAATCGGTGGTCTTTGTTGTATTCAGGTTCTTGGATTTCAAAGCGAGACGTACGTCGCGTTTCTTCCGGAGATAAGCGAGACGTTCTGCGGCATGCATTTTTGTGGTGCGCAGCTGATGGCCATAGACCAGACAGGCAGTGCCGAGATAGAAGGCCACGTGAATCCAAAGCCATCGCAGTTCGAAGGCCACATCACCGAGTGAGGCTCCCATGGTGTTAAGACGCAGATAAGCCCTCACTCCGAAGGTGCTGGGGAAGAGATACGACACACCCTGCAGATAGCCCGGGATGGAGGTCTGAGGCCACGACACACCGGTAAGGAAGAGCAGCGGCAGCGACACGAACACCATCAGAAGGATGACATTTTCACGATAACGCACCAGACAGGATACCGTCATGCCGAAGAACACACAAGCCAACAGGTAGGGGATCATCAGCGCCAGCAGGTTCTGCCACGATGCTATATGTATGAAACTGAAGAAACGCGGTACTACGATAGTGAGATAGGTACTCATCACAGCATAGACCATGAGATAACAGAGCGCCTTGCCACTGACGATACGTCCGATACCGCCATAGCTGGGATGGATAGGCACCAGGTCGCCATAGCGGTTACGTTCACGGGCCGTTCCTGCAGCAAGACCGATGCCGAGGGCGAGCGTCTGCTGGATGATAAGCATCAGCACGGCAGGCAGGATGGCGGTGCCGTAGCCTGCCTGAGGATTGAACATCGCCACCTCCTCTACATCGAGAGGACTGGCATTGATCACCTCCTCGCGCTTGGTATATTTGCCGGCGAGCCTGGTCTGTATCCCCGCCCCCATCCTCTGACTTACTGCCATCGCCGTCTGGTAGATAGCCTTATAGGTAAGCATCAGTGCCATGTCGCAGTAGACGCTGATGGAGGCCTGTTCCATACGGTTAACCTTGGCTGCAAAATCCTCGGGGATGAGATAGATGCCCTTTACCACCTGACGGCTCACAAGACTCTGGGCATCGTCGAGGTCGACAGCGTAGCAGGCAACTCGCACATCAGGCGATGCGTCACACATACGGATGAACTGACGCGAGAGCTGGGAGTGAGACTGGTCGACAACTACCACCGGTACCTCATGGACAGACTCATTATTATATATCCACGAATAGAGCAAAGGATAGACGAGAGGCACCACGATACAGAACAGCAGTACACCCTCGTCGTGGAACACCTGACGCAGTTCGTAACGCCACACGTAAGCGAGGTCGTCGAGCCAGTGGAGTATCTTATGGAATATAGACATAAGTAAGCATTGCGTTTTTAATCTTACTGAGAACGAACCACGGCAGCAGGGTGAATGCCACGAGAGCCACGAAGTGGAACCAGGCATCGATGAGCGGATAGCCGTTGAACACAGTAATCTGATAAAGCATATAATAGTGGCGCAGCGGGAAGAGCCACGTCAGCGCCTGTATAGGAGAGTCCATACCCATCACAGGGAAGGCGGAGCCGGCAAGCGAGAAGCTGAGCACGCCCCACAGGGAACAGATACTCATCGACATACGCAGCGACGGCATAAGACCAAAGATAAAGATGCCGAAGCCTATGGAACCTAACACCTGGAGCAAAGCCAGCAGGATGATGGTCCAGAAGCCTCCCTGATGGGCGAAATGGAGCACATTGTATATATAGAACTCGTAGAAGATTATCAGCGCGAGGAACACCACCGCATGAAGCAGGTATTTGCCGAGGATGGCTACCACCATATTACCATTGGCCTTTGCAAGCCACTCCTTGCCGCGATTGAACTTCAGTTCCATACCAATGGAATAGGCTGATACAAGGAACATGAACAGCATCATCACACCAGGCACGAAGACGGTAGAGAGATACATATTGTAGTTGCTCCATGGATTTGCCACCTGATGGAGGTCGATACGTATGGGTTGGAGGAAGGTCTGTATCTGTCTTGGAGTGAAGCCCCTGGCACGCATCGTGGCCTGACCCACACCGGCAGAACCGAGGGTGGTGATGGTCTTCAGATCCTTCATCACCATAGAACCGGCAGCTATCGACACATTACTATAATAGAAAGACACCTTCGGCCTACGGGCTGAGAGTAGCTTTTCCGACGTTCCCTTTGGGATATACAGGAATCCGTAGATCTTGTTCTCCTGCATGGCATGACGGGCCTCAGCGACAGAGGCGAAGTTGGCCACAACATTTGAGGTCTGGAAGCCATCGAGTCGACGTACCAGTGCACGTGAGGTGGAGCTGTTGTCGAGGTCTACCACTCCCACTGGCATCTCCTGAGGCACACCCTCGTCGAGCAGCGAGGTGAAGAAGAACAGCGTCAGCACAGGGAATATCACCATACAGAACAGATAGATCGGATTCTTCATCAGAATCTTCCGTTCGCGCTTGGCTATCCTCCAGATATTTATAAGATGTCTCAACATCTCTTATCTCTTAATTCTTAATTATCAAGCTCATTCCCGGACGCAGGCCTTCAAGTTTCTCTACGGGACGGGCCTTTACCTCGAAGGTCTTAAGGTCGTACTGGCCATTGGCCTTGGTGGCCTTCCATACAGCGTAAGAACCCTGATCCTTGAGATAGTAAACCTTCATCTTAACTTCCTTGTTGAATGCAGGAACGAAGGCAGTGAACTCTGAGCCCACCTGCATGCCGTTGAGCTGGTCTTCACGGATATTGAATGTGCCCCACATGTCATCCATCACTGCGATAGACATGATAGGAGAACCAGTACCCACGAGCTCGCCAGCCTTAGGATAGACGTCACTCACCTCACCCTCCATCTGGGCTATCTGTACTGTCTCGTTGATGTAAGAGTTAACCTCCTGTACTGCACCCTTGGCACGACCCACCTGAGCGGCAGCGGCCATCTTATCCTCCATACGGGCACCATTCACAGCCATGTCATACTGACTCTGGGCAGCCTTCTTCGTGGCCTCCATAGCCTTGTAGTTGGCATATACCTCATCACGCTTCTGGGCACTTATCACACCCTCGTCGAAGAGGCGCTGGATACGCTGGTATGACTTCTCTGCAATCTCGAAACCTGCAGTAGCCTGCTGGAGAATGGAATAGGCACCACGGATCTGTTCCTCACGTGCACCGTTCCTTGCCTTCAGTTCGATGGCGGCAGCGGCATTCTCTGCACTACGGGCCTGTTCCATCTTGGCACGTACCTCAGGGGCATCGAGGATGGCGAGGGTATCACCTACCTTGACATAGTCGCCCTCCTTTACCCGGAGTTCGAGTATACGACCAGGCACCTTACTTGACACACGATACTCTGTCACCTCCACCTGACCCTGTTTCACATCCGGCTCACGTCCAAGGGCGAGGAATCCGATGAGTGCCACAATGATGACTACTGTTACAAAACCTGCTATCGCCAGCAGGATGTTCTTATGCTGAGTTCTTGTTTGATTTGACATGATGATTCAAATAAAAAATATAAAATATAAAATAAAAAATATTTTTGGTCTGAGATATTATTCGAGGGTTCCGAGAGATTTCTGGAGGTCGACCTGAGAGAGCTTGACGTCGATCTCAGCATCGATCTTCTGTGACTGTGCCTGTAGCCAGGCTGTCTGAGCCTCCATAACAACAGTCGGGGTGATGACACCCTCACGGAATCCGAGATTAGCTGTGCGCAGATTCTCATCGGCACGCTGGATGTTGGTCTTTGCCATAGTGAGTTTCTTGTTGGCCTCGGTAACACGGAAGGTGTTCTGGTTTACCTGTAGCTCAATCAACTCACGGGCCTCCTGACGCTCGAGGGTGGCGATGCTGGTGGCACCCTTCGAGGCACGTACCTTATACATCACGTCGCCCCAGTTCCAGAGAGGAACTCTCACGAGGACTCCCACATTCCACAGACCTCTGAACTTACGTTCGAAGCTGTTTACCATGCTCGGGTTGGTAACGACATATCCGCCTGTCATTGCCACCATCGGGAGGTTGCCTGCCTTGAGGATATTGGTGAGCTGTCGGGTGAGCTGGATGCCGTTGTCGAGCATCTTAAGCTCAGGACGGTTCTCCATGGCTACTTCAACATTGAGTTCCGGAACAGCCTCATCAACGACGATATTCTCAGAATCCTCATCAGCAAGGGTTATCTTTTCATCTACGGGGATTCCGATGGTCTGGCAGAGGAGCATCTTAGAGAGCACCAGTCCATCGTTGACTCTTGTGAGGGTCATCTCTGCCTCATTCATCTTAACGTCGACACTGAGTCCGTCGCTCTTGGTTGCCACTCCCTCGTCGATCATCTTATGGACATCGGAGTCGAGTTTCTTAAGCAGGTCATAATAGGCCTGGGCAAGTCTCTGCTTGTGTTTCAGCGACACCACCTGCCAGTAGGCATTGTCGGTCTTGTAGAGGGTTGTCTGCCTACGCATATCGGCTGAGTTACGCTGCATGTCCTCGTTGATGTCGGCCATCTTGTTGAGGGCAACGATACTTCCTCCCATGAACACCGGCTGTACGAACATCACCGATCCAGCAAAGAGGTTACGTGTGTCGGTGCGGAGGGCATCGATGATAGCATCACCCACACCATTAAGCTGGCCGGCAAACTCCTGGAGATGCTGTCCCGTCATCTGCTTCAGTCCGTCGAGATTCAGTCCCATCGATCCCAGCATGGAAGCGATGTTCTGCAACGGTTCGGAGTTGGTGATAGCGTTCTGGATGCCTGTGGCCGCATTTGTGCCTAAGTTACCGAGAACAGACTTGTGCTCATCGCTCAACAGCGAGAACTCCTTGCTGGTGTACTGATACGTGCCTATCGCACTCACATGAGGCAGGTATTTGGTACGGGCAGACTTACGTATATTCTTCGCCACGTCCTGCTTCACCTTAGATACGGCCATCTGTTTGTTGTTACGCAGAGCCATGGCCCGGCAACTGTCTAACGTCAACAGCCGCATCCCCGACGTGCCGTCGCCTACCCGTAGCCCTTGGGCACTTAATGGCACCGCCATAGCCACAAACAAGATAAAACATAGCTTTCTATTCATATCTGTTTCGTTTTAATTATTCGAAGTTGAATGTGCGTGATCCGATCATGTTTCCATCGGCGAAGATGCTGACACGATACTGTCCGCCCTCAAGCATCTGAGAGACATCCCAGTAGGTGTTTATCGTCAGCTCCTCACCTGTATACTCGACGGTCTTCTTCATCGTGTACTCCAGGTTCTTGTTCTCATAAGGGAACGAACCACCACCGCTGAGGGTGTTACCGCCAGGGTTCTGGATACGTACATATACGGTACGGTTGCCATTCGATGCAGTGACATTCTTCGTGATGGTGAAGCTTACCCGCATCTTCCTGGTATCCTTCAGTTTCTTAGTGTCCTTATCGCGTTTGTTGATAAGCGTAAGGTTGATGTTCGTGGCATCAAGCTGTGCAGCGATAGCCACCTTCTCTGAGAGTGACGCCTTCTCGCTGCTGAGACCTGCCACCTGGGCAGTACGCTGTTCGAGTTCGGCACTCACGCGGCTGTTCTCTTCCTTCAGGCTCTCGTTAAGACGGTTGAGAGAGTCAACCTGTATGATATAACTGCGGAGCACCTCACGGACAGTGGCGAGTTCCTTCTTCAGACGGGTAATCTCACGGGCATCGTCGGCCTTCACTTTCTTCAGTTCCTCGAGGAGCTGCTGGGTACGCATCTGCTCCTGGGTGAGCTGCTCTACGATAGAGTCGTTATTGATCTGCGTCTTCATCTCACTATACTGCAGTGCGAAACGCTCGTATTCGTTCTCCATCTCCTGTTTGTCGAGCTCGGCAAGTTCCTGCATGTCACGGTTCACCTGTTTCTGCTCCTGGAGATTCATAAAGAGCCATACAGCTCCCGCTATGAGGGCGAGAATGATGACACTCATCAAAGGTAATATAACTTTCTTCATAAATTTTTTCCAATTTTCGTCTGCAAAGGTAAGTATTTCCTATGAAACAACCACGAAACCATAAAGTTTTTTAATATTTGTTTGGTCATTTAAGAAAAAAAACATATATTTGCAGAGCAAATAAGGAGAATTATGCCTATGCGTAAGGACAATTTCCTGTATAAGGTCTATGACCTTTATGCCGACGGATTCCGCTCAATGCGACTTGGAAAGACGCTTTGGGCCATCATCCTTATAAAGCTCTTCATCATCTTTGCGGTGCTGAAGATATTCTTCTTCCCCAACTTCCTGAAAGAGAATGCCCAGGGCGATGAGTCAGGTTTTGTGGCCAGCGAGCTCGTTGACAGAGCCTCGCCATAACCCCTGTCGGCCTAACTATCAATAATACTCAGATTACTCAGAATTAAAACCAATAATTTATGATCAACAACCTCTTTTTAAACATTGATGCCGGAACCATCGACTGGTCGAGGGCGCAGTTTGCCCTCACGGCAATCTATCACTGGCTGTTTGTTCCGCTGACACTGGGACTGGCCGTTATCATGGGAATAGCAGAGACGAAGTACTATCGCACCAAGGACGAGTTCTGGAAGACTGCTGCAAAGTTCTGGCAGAAGCTCTTCGGAGTGAACTTCGCCATGGGTGTCGCCACGGGTATCATCCTCGAGTTTGAGTTCGGAACCAACTGGAGCAACTATTCCTGGTTTGTAGGCGACATCTTCGGAGCACCTCTTGCCGTAGAGGGTATTGTAGCATTCTTTATGGAGAGCACCTTCGTGGCAGTGATGTTCTTCGGATGGAAGAAGGTATCCCCCGGGTTCCACCTCGCATCAACATGGCTCACCGGTTTAGGAGCGACCATCTCCGCCTGGTGGATCCTCGTGGCAAATGCGTGGATGCAGTATCCTGTAGGCTGTGAGTTTAATCCTGACACGATGCGAAATGAGATGGTATCGTTTGCCGAGGTAGCACTCTCACCCTTTGCCATCGACAAGTTCTGTCATACCGTCATCTCATCATGGATTATCGGAGCCATTTTCTGTGTGGCAGTATGCTGCTGGTATCTGATGAAGAGACGTGAGACGAAGCTTGCCACCGAGAGCATGAAAATCGGAGCATGGGTAGGTCTTATCGCTGCCCTCCTTGCCGGTGCCACAGGACATAAGTCGGCACAGAGTGTGGCAGAGGTACAGCCGATGAAACTCGCTGCCATGGAGGCACTCTACAACGGAGGCACAGACCAGGGACTCTCTGTCGTGGCATGGGTTAACCCCTTCTGTCAGCCGGACTATGAGAGTGAGCAGTCGGCACCTTTGAAGCTTGAGATGCCATACGCACTCTCATTCATGGCCACAGAGGATTTCCACGGCTATGTGCCCGGCATCAATGATATCCTCAACGGCTATGTCAAGTCAGACGGCACTATAGAACCATCAGTAGATGAGAAGATAGCCCGAGGCAAGCAAGCCATCCAGGCATTGAAAGTATATCGTGAGGCAAAATTCGCCTCAAGCGATGACGGTTCGACAGCAGAAGCCAATCTGAAGATCCTGAAGGAGAATATGAAATACTTCGGCTACGGATATATCAAGGACAAACACGATATCGTACCGTTTATACCCGTCAACTTCTGGGCATTCCGCATCATGGTTGGCTTAGGATGTCTGTTTATCGTTTACTTCGCACTCTTGCTGCTGATGATATACAAGGTGCCGTATATCTCAATTATCATACGCAGACTGTTGGCTACCGTAGGAATCCTTCCTGAGACGGCAGCAGACACCGAAGGCATCAGCGGACTTCCTGCCTGGCATTACTGGGCAGCGATAGTGATGGTGCCGTTGGCATATATCGCTTCTGAGAGTGGCTGGCTCGTGGCAGAGTTCGGACGTCAGCCATGGACCATTCAGGACATGCTCCCCACATGGGCGGCTGTCTCAGACCTCAACGCTGGCAGTGTCGCACTGACATTCATACTCTTCCTTATCCTCTTCACCACAATGCTTGCAGTAGAGATAAACATCCTGCTGAAGCAGATCAAGAAAGGTCCGGACCACGAGTAAGAAAGGATAAATGATAAAGGATAAATGATAAACGTGAAAAAATAAAAAATATGTCATACGAGTTTTTACAGCACTACTGGTGCTTTATAGTATCACTGCTTGGTGCGATATTAGTATTCTTATTGTTTGTGCAGGGAGCCAACTCTGTGGCTGGTTCCTTAGGATATACAGAAGAGGGACGCCGACTGGTATACAACTCCACAGGTCGTAAGTGGGAGTTTACCTTCACCACCCTCGTGACCTTTGGAGGAGCCTTCTTCGCTTCTTTCCCACTATTCTACTCAACAAGTTTCGGAGGTGCCTACTGGCTGTGGATGATTATCCTCTTCACCTTCGTACTTCAGGCTGTAAGCTATGAGTTCCAGAACAAGATAGGCAATTTCCTTGGGCCGAAGACCTTCCAGTTCTTCCTCACCCTGAACGGTATCGTAGGACCGCTGTTGCTGGGAGGTGCCGTTGCCACGTTCTTCGAGGGTTCGAACTTCATCGTAGAGAAGAACAACCTTATCGATGCAGGAGCCATCACACCTATCATCAGCCGTTGGGCAAACGCCTCTCATGGACTCGATGCCCTGTTGAATCCATGGGTATTGGTATTCGGTTTCGCAGTGGTGTTCCTGGCTCGTGCCTTAGGTATACTCTATGTTATGAATAATGTGGACGATGAGGATATCTGTAGCAGGGGCAGTGTGCGTCTGCTGGGAGCAGCAGTGCCTTTCGTGGTTCTGTTTGTAGCCTACCTCATCCACCTGTTGCTGAAGGATGGCTTCGCCGTCGACGAGATGGGACGTATCTATATGGAACCTTACAAATATCTTAATAATTTCATTGAGATGTGGTATCTGCTGATACTGTTCCTGATAGGTGTGGTGATGGTACTCTTCGGCATCGGGAAGACCATCCTCTCAAAGGATTACACTTGTGGAATATGGCCTGCGGGAATAGGTACTGTAATAACAGTGCTGCCGCTGTTGCTCTGTTCTGCCTGGAACAACACAGCCTACTATCCCTCAACAGCCGATCTTCAGAGTTCGCTGACAATTCAGAACTCTTGTTCCAGTGAGTTTACTCTTACCACGATGTTCTGGGTATCACTGTTGGTACCATTCGTTCTGGCATATATCATCTATGCCTGGAGAGCCATCGACAGCAAGAAGATAACAAAAGAAGAGATCGAAAACGATCACGCATATTAAATGATAATGGATAAATGATAAATGATAATAAGGGGCCTCGTAGTTGCGGGGCCCTTAATTATCAATCGCTACTGACGAGATGGCGGTATTTCAGTCTGGGCTTCACCTTCATCTCCTGCATCGCCTCCGTATCCGTAAACGAGAACTCGAGCATCAGGTCTGTAAGGTTTCCCTTCAAGGTGATATCACCCTCAGCCTTAGCACCATCGCTCTCGATGTTTGCATGGATATTCTTGAGGTGAAGTCCCTTGTAGTTTACCATACGGATATCAGCCTGAATTGTACCGAACGGCAGTTTGCCACCTTTCTCCTTACGTCGCTCTGCCGTTCTCGGCTTAGAGATGTCGACATTGAAGGTGGCCGAGGCTGATATCTCATGGAGTTTCTTCAGTTTGAAGAGGTCACCTAACATGAGGGAGTCGCTATTCACCCGTCCTGAGAGATATTTATTATTGTTGTCAATCTGGAACTCAAAATCGATGTCACCCTTCTCTGTATTCAGGATTCCACGGAACTGTTCCTTTCGCCAAAGGATATCGAAGCTGCCATGATACTTCACCACTCCAAGGGCATATATCTGGTACATCATGTGTTTCTTTACCGGGAACTGATTGATAATCTTGTCCTTGATACCGGGCTTCGCCACCATGTCGTACACCTCAAAGTGGAGATTGAGTTCCTTGCCCTTCATGTTGCGAAGCACTCCTGTGGAATTTATAACGAGTTTGTTGTCATCGGTATTGACATGTATCCCACGAAAGAACATACCTTTTGGATTGCCATTGAGGCTGCACCTCACATTGAGAGGTATCGTGAAGTTTTTCAATACCGGGGCGAAAGGTCTTGAGATATCTTTCAGATACGTTCTCACGTAAATGCTGTCAGCCTTGTATTTCAATTTTGTGCCAAGTTTTTTATCCGGGAGAGCGAAATCTGCCTTGGGGATGTTGATATGTGTATCCAACTGGTATACGTTGATATCAGAGAGGTGGATATTCTTGTTGCTGTAGGTGATGCCGGCACAAACATCGTGGATATTGAATCCCGTTATGCTGTCGGTAACAGTGCAATTGGTGATTGCCCCTCTGATTGTATCCTTAGAGATATGACTGATGTCGACACCAAGATCCGCTACCATGTCAAGATGTCCTGCATCGAAATAGCCTCTGTGGGGTTTGTTGGTGTTCTTACGAGGCTTGTGGTTGTCGGTCTTGAAATGCAGGCCCTGGATATTCACATGTCGTTTGTCACGCCAATCTGAATATTCAGCCTTTTCCAGCAGATAGTCCATGCCGTTATAAGTGACCTGGATATTTTTCACCTTGGCATGCGCCAGTTCAACGACAAAGGCATTGGGCTTGTTTTTCTTCTTCTTTTTCTTCTTGTCTTTCTTCTTTGTAGCATCAAGGAGGAACTGGTAGTTGGCTGGTCCGTTTTCTGGTTTGCTTAACAGCACCTTCACTCCATCTATCTTGAATTCCTTAAGTGCAACCTGTCCCTTAAGGAGAGGCAACAGACGGAAGTTTCCCCATATTTCCCTTACAAGCAGCATCTCACGTTTGTTCTGGTCTTGTAATCGGACTTTATGGATACTTACCCGTTGAGTAATGGGGTTGATATTTATTTCGTCAATTTCAACCTTTGTGTTCAGTTCCTTAGAGAGGAGCCCAGTAGCAAGTTCGATAATTGGTTTCTGCACAAAACTGGTATTGAGTGCTATCATAACTATCAGCACCAGACTTACAATAGCAATAGCAAAGGTCTTAATTGTAAGCTTCAGCCACCTGGGAACGGAAAAAATCTTGCCTATTCTCATAAACAACTATCGTATTTTTGCGACAAAGATACGATAAATTATCAGAATATGCAAGACTTTTTGCGATTTTCTCGATTAACGCAGTGCTCTCATGGCGTTGAGGACAGCCAATACGGTTACACCGACATCGGCAAATACAGCCAGCCACATCGTGGCGATACCCAGTGCCGCGAGGATAAGTACTGCAATCTTTACCCCTATTGCGAACCACACATTCTGACGAGCTATCGCCAGCGTACGACGTGCAATCTTCATTGCGAGGGCTATCTTCGAAGGTTTGTCATCCATGATAACCACATCGGCAGCTTCTATGGCAGCATCAGAGCCAAGACCTCCCATGGCGATACCCACATCGGCACGGGCAAGGACAGGGGCGTCGTTGATGCCATCACCCACGAAAGCAACAAAACTATCCACTGCCCACTGTCCATTAGCAATATATTTGACCTTGTCGGCAGGGAGGAGTTCGGCATGATATTCTGAGAGGCCTAATGTCTTTGCAACATTATCTGCCACCTCCTTACGATCACCGGTAAGCATCACCGTCTTTTCCACACCAAGGTTCTTCAGAGCCTCTATAGCCTCAGCACTGTCACCTTTTATCTTATCGTTGATGACGATATGTCCTGCATACTGTCCGTCGATGGCAACGTGGATGATTGTTCCCACATGATTGCAGTCGTGCCACTTGGCCCCGATGCTGTCCATCATCTTCGTGTTACCCACACAGACGACTCTGTCGCCCACCTTCGCACGGATACCATGACCAGCTATCTCCTCAACCTCAGAAACCTCACATCCGTCGGTAGCCTCATCTGGGAAGGCATCACGGAGGGCAGCACCAATAGGATGGGTAGTGAAGTGCTCCACGTGGGCTGCGAGGTGAAGGAGTTCATTCTCATCGCACTCGTCAGGATGGACTGCAGTAACGGCAAACTGTCCGTGAGTGAGTGTGCCGGTTTTGTCAAACACTACCGTACCTACCTTCGCCAGCACATCCATATAGTTGGCTCCCTTCACGAGAATACCTTTCCGGGATGCTCCTCCGATACCTCCGAAGAACGTCAGGGGAACACTTATCACGAGGGCACAAGGACAAGATACCACGAGGAACATCAGGGCACGGTAGAGCCAAGTAGGAAAAGTGGAGAGAAATGATAAATGATAAATGACAAATGATAATGTCGGTGGGAGGATGGCCAATGCAATGGCGAGGAAAACCACTATTGGAGTGTATACACGTGCAAAACGAGTGATGAAGGCCTCGCTCTTCGACTTGTTTTCGCCAGCATTCTCCACAAGGTTGATTATCTTTGCCACAGTACTCTCGCCAAAGGCTTTCGTGGTACGTACTCTCAGCACTCCAGAGAGATTCACACACCCGGAGATCACCTCGTCGCCCACCTTCACGTCTCTCGGCAACGACTCACCCGTAAGGGCAACGGTATTCAAGGCGCTATTACCCTCGATGATCACACCGTCCAAAGGCACTTTCTCGCCAGGACGAATCACAATGACAGAGCCAACAGCGACCTTTTCGGGAGAGACATCTTTTAGTTGAGAGTCTTCTAAGTGCGCAATGTCAGGCCGGATATTCATCAGATGAGCAATGCTCGCACGACTCTTTCCCTCGGCATACCCCTCAAAGAGTTCTCCTATCTGGAAGAAGAGCATCACAAACACAGCCTCTGGGAATTCCGTCTCTGCACCAGGCAGGAATCCTATACACAAGGCTCCGATGGTAGCCACCGACATGAGGAAATGCTCATTGAAGGCATCGCCCTTCATTATCCCTTCCCATGCCTCGTGGAGAGTCTCATGACCTATAATTAAATAAGGAATGAGATAAACCAGCAGCAGTTGCCAGGTCTCAAGACTAAGGTTCTTCTCAATTACGACAGCTGCTATCAGCAATACAACGGTGATGCCGATAAGCCAGATTTGTTTCTTCAGCGAGTGCTCATGATGATGATGTTCATGGGCCTCATGATGTTCGTGCTCATGATGATGCTCATGCCCGTGTGAGCAACTCTCGCAATGACTGTGATTATGTTCATGAAAATGTGCCATATCTTTGCTTTTTATTACCTTTTCGGCTGCAAAGATACGGCACATTACGTGCAACTTGGTTGCAAACTACTTATAACACTCAAAAATAGTGTCGACTGTTTGTTTTGGTAATTTTTTGGTAAACAGACTTACGAGCCATACTACGGGGAATCCACCCACCATAGCAATGGCTCCACAGTTGATTGGGTTGATGGGATTGCCTGCCAACATATTTATCACCGTGAGGCCAACGCCCCATACGAAGCAAGCCCATACGGAAGTCTTTGTGACACCACGCCAGTAAAGACCCAGCATAAACGGTGCGAGGAAGGCACCTGCGAGAGCACCCCATGAGATACCCATCAGTTGGGCGATGAACGTAGGAGGATTAAGTGCTATCAGCAGTGATATCGCGATGAAGAACATTATCAGCACACGCATCACAACAACCTTACGGCGCTCAATCTTCTCTGCTACGGTATCATCGATGGTACCATCCTCAACCTCGCCTGGCAGTGACTTCTTGTCACGATAGATGAGGTCGAGGGTCATCGTACTTGATGATGTGAGAACCAGCGATGCCAGTGTAGACATCGATGCAGATAGTACCAGCAGTACTACAAGGGCGATAAGTATGTCGGGAAGTGTGATGAGCATGGCAGGAACGATTGAGTCGAAGGCAATCTTTCCGTTTGCACCGATTACTGGCTCATACAGACGTCCGAAACCTCCGAGGAAATAACAACCGCCAGCCACGATGAATGCAAAGATGGTAGAGATGACTGTGCCACGCTTGATGGCACTCTCGTCAGAGATGGAATAGAACTTGCCCACCATCTGTGGCAGTCCCATCGTTCCTAATGATGTCAGGATAACCACTCCAAGGAGTCCCCACGGGTCGGGTCCGAACCACGATGCAAAACCTCCGTTAACTGCAGGATCGGCATCTGATGGGATAGCTGCGAGCTTATCTACAGCAGCCAGGAGTCCGCCCTGTGCATTAAGAACAGCCATGATTACCGCCATGATGCCGAAGAGCATAATGATACCCTGGATGAAGTCGTTCATCGCTGTGGCCTTATATCCGCCTATGATAACATATACTGCTGTCAGGATAGACATTATCACCACACAATACTCATAAGGTATATCAAAACCCATCTCGAAGAGTCGGGAGATACCACTGTAAACACCAGCTGTATATGGTATAAGGAACACGAAAGCGATGACAGAAGCCACAACACGGAGGCCCTGATCTGAGAAACGGGTGCCGAAAAAATCCGGCATCGTACGTGATTCGATATGCTGAGTCATCAGTTTCGTGCGACGTCCAAGAAGTATCCATGCCAGCAGAGAACCTATAATGGCATTGCCTACACCTATCCATGCAGACGAAAGGCCATACTTCCATCCGAACTGTCCGGCATAGCCCACAAACACCACTGCCGAGAAATATGAAGTACCGAAGGCGAAGGCAGTAAGCCAAGGACCGACAGCACGACCGCCTAACACGAATCCGTCAACACTTCTGGCCTGCTGGCGTGAGTAGATACCCACACCTACCATCACAACCAGGAAAATAATCGTCAAAACAACCTTTATAATCATAATTTCTTTCAGTTTTAAAACGCAACTTGGACTTGGGCCTGGAGCCAGTTGTAGTCCTTGGAACTGATATTTTCGCCACACAGACAACGTGTGTACTGCAGCTGCAGACGACATTTCTTATAATACCAATACTGCAGTCCGATAGTAAGATTTGTCTGATCCCAGCCATCCACCTTGGTATTCCTGTCGAATGTCTCAGCGCTACCTACCACGTCGAGGGCATCCACTACGGGGATACATACCGTAGCATATCCACCCCGGGAAGTAACATCTCCATCCTTACCTCCGAGCCACTCAGCACGGATACTGGCAGGACGAGCCTCCTTATATTTACTACCTGTATAGGGCTGAGTCTTGTATTCAGCACCTACGCTGTAACGATTGCGCTTATAGTTGTCGCCTTTCTTGATTGTGGGATTCCATGCCACCTCATTTTCATTCACAGCACATCCGGTTCCCAGATATCCAGAACCCACGATACGGAATCCGTCGAAGGGTCTTACCTCGAGTTTGGCGATAAAGTCTTTCTGATTATTCAGGTCACGGCGATTGATACCCTGGCCGCTCATCAATGCGAGCTCATAATGGAGGGCTCCTTTTGCAAGGTCACCATAGACCATCAGTCCCATGTCTCGGCCGTAGTTCACTCCGTTGAGCGGGTCAGGACCCTCACCGGCGAGATAGAGCACTGCCTGAGAATATACGTCGATAAGTTCGAGGGCTGTTGGCGACAGTGGGTTCTCCATCGTATAGGAGTGCTTAAACTGTCCCAGACGTACACTCAGGGATTTGTCGTTAGAAACACGGTAATCGGTATAAAACTCCTGTACTACACTTGAGAAGTCATGCATAAACAGGAACGACCATCGGTCGGTGATTCGGGCCTTTGCCCATAGCAGTGTGCGTTTCAGATTATAGGCATTTGTCTTTACGCCATTGGGGTCCTGGTAGCTCCAGCCCGCCTGCGCATAGCCGTTGAGAGTGATCCTGCTGGCGAGATCTTTCATCCAGTCGGGTTCATCACTCTTCTTTTCTTGGCCCATGGCTGCCACACTGCTGAACACTGCCAAAATCATCGCCAGTGTCCTTAATTTGCAAGTTTTCTGTTTCATTTTGTCATGTTTATGATTAATTTTTCGTTCTTGCGTCGGCAAAAGTACTGCTTTTCTTTCAAATAGACAAATAAAAGAGTAAAAATCTAACAAATTAATACCTTTATCCTCAACATTTCAGCATAAAGTTGGCAAAAATTATCATTTATCATTTATCTATTATTATTTTTTTTAGTACCTTTGCACACAAAATTGAATAACCATGATCGTTTGTATCGCAGAGAAACCAAGTGTTGCGAGGGATATCGCCAGAATCATCGGAGCTAATACCTCTCGCGACGGATATATGGAAGGTAACGGCTACCAGGTGACGTGGACCTTCGGACACCTCTGTACCCTTAAGGAACCAGGCGACTACACCCCATCCTGGAAGTCGTGGGCACTGACGCAGTTGCCTATGGTGCCTCCTCGCTTCGGAATAAAACTCATTGAAGACAACGGCATAAAGAAACAGTTCAGTATCATTGAACGCCTGATGCAGGCTGCCGATGGTATCGTGAACTGTGGTGACGCCGGACAGGAGGGAGAGCTCATCCAGCGATGGGTGATGCAGAAGGCTCAGGCCAACTGTCCCGTGAAGCGTCTATGGATATCATCGATGACCGACGAGGCTATCCGTGAGGGCTTTGCCAACCTCAAGGACCAGAACGACTATCAGCCCCTGTATCTCGCAGGACTGTCGCGAGCCATCGGTGACTGGCTTCTGGGAATGAATGCCACTCGCCTGTACACCCTGAAATACGGACAGAACCGTCAGGTGCTCTCCATAGGCCGTGTGCAGACCCCTACCCTCGCACTGATAGTGAATCGTCAGAAGGAGATAGAAAACTTCAAACCCGAGCCATATTGGGTACTTGCGACAGTATACAGAGATACCACATTCACGGCTACCAAGGGTAAGTTCACATCGAAGGAAGAGGGCGAGGAAGCCTTTGCCACCATCGAGGGCAAACCGTTTACTGTCACTAAGGTGGAAAAGAAAGAGGGCAAGGAACAGCCCCCACAGCTCTACGATCTCACCTCACTGCAGGTGGACTGTAACCGTAAGTACGCCTTCTCTGCCGAGCAGACGCTGAACCTTATCCAGGCGCTCTACGAGAAGAAATACACCACCTATCCACGTGTCGACACCCAGTATCTCTCGGATGACATCTATCCGAAGTGTCCACAGACACTCAACGGCCTCTATCAGACGAAATTCGACGGTGTGGCTCCCTATGCAGAACTGATAAAACCCATCGGAGGAAAACCCCTAAAGAAGACCAAGCGAGTATTCGACACCTCGAAGGTTACCGATCACCACGCTATCATCCCCACAGGAGTGATACCTCACAACCTCAGCGATGCCGAGAAGAAGGTCTTCGATCTCGTGGCAAGAAGATTCATCGCAGTCTTCCTGCCGGATTGTAAATTCTCAACCACCACCGTCCTCGGAGAAGTCGACTCCATCGAATTCAAGGTCACTGGCAAGGAGATTCTCGATCCTGGCTGGCGAGTGGTCTTAGATAAGGAGAAATCCAAGCTCAGCGAAGACGAGCCTAAGAAAGAGGATGACGAGGAGCGCACACTCCCCACATTCGTGAAAGGCGAGTCGGGCGAGCACAAGCCTACCCTCACCGAGAAATGGACCACTCCCCCACCTTATTATAATGAAGCCTCTCTGCTCAGGGCTATGGAGACGGCAGGTAAGTTCGTTGAAGACGAGACCCTCCGTGCTGCTATGAAGGAGAACGGCATCGGACGCCCTTCCTCACGAGCTGGTATCATCGAGACCCTCTTCAAGCGCCATTATATCCAAAGGAAGGGCAAACGTCTGATTGCTACTCCTACAGGCATCGAGCTCATCGACCTTATCCGTGAGGAGCTCCTCAAGAGCTGCGAACTCACCGGTATCTGGGAGAAGAAGCTTCGCGACATCGAGCATCAGAAATACGATGCCGGACAGTTTATCAACGAACTGAAGCAACAGGTGGCCGATATCGTGCGAGATGTGATGAGCGACAACAGCAATCGCCGTGTCACCGTTATCACCAGTGCAGAGGATTTAAAGAAGAAACCAAAGAAATAAACTGAAACATTAGAAATATGGAACCACAGAACGCTATTTATGACGCCCGTCAACTTGGTACACCCCATATGATGGTACTTGGTGTGCAGCACTTGTTTGCGATGTTTGGAGCAACGGTACTCGTACCCCTTCTTACCGGACTCGATGTGTCGGTAACACTCCTCTTTGCCGGTATCGGCACACTGATATTCCACTTTATCTCCAAATGGAACGTGCCAGCCTTCCTCGGATCGTCATTCGCCTTCCTCGGGGGGTATGCATCTGTCAAGGAGATGGGAGTAGCACAGGGACTCTCAGAGACTCTCGCCCTCGACTATGCCTGTCTGGGTGTGGCCTGCGCAGGGCTGATGTACTTCGTGATGGCAGCACTTATAAAGTCGTTCGGAGTAAAGAAGATACTGCAGTATTTCCCACCAGTGGTTACAGGTCCTATCGTTATCGCCATAGGACTGGTGCTCTCAGGTTCTGCCATTGCTAACTGTCAGACTAACTGGCTGTTGGCCATCATCTCAATCGTTACAGTTATTGTTTCTTCGATTTGGGGCAAGGGAATCATAAAGATTATTCCCGTTCTCCTCGGTGTGATTGCGTCTTATGTCATTGCGGCATGCTTAGGAGAGGTCGATTTCACTCCTCTTGGTGAGGCAGCATGGGTAGGATTCCCAATAGACAGAGACCATACGATATTAGCTGTCTTGGAAGACGGAAACACAACTCTGATGCTCTCTACCATCCTCGCTGTGATGCCCATCGCATTTGCTACCATCATGGAGCATATCGGTGATATGTTTGCCATCAGTTCTACCGTCGGCAAGGACTTCCTCGCTGAGCCCGGACTGCATCGCACACTCACTGGCGACGGTGTGGCTACAGCCATCGCCTCTGTCTTCGGAGCACCAGCAAACACCACATACGGTGAGAACACAGGTGTGCTGAATCTTACTAAGGTGTTCGACCCGAAGGTGATTCGTATTGCAGCCTGCCTGGCCATCATCCTGGCTTTCTGTCCTAAGTTTGCATGCCTCGTTCAGCTGATGCCTGCTGCCACGATAGGTGGTGTGAGTCTTATCCTCTACGGTATGATCTCTGCTGTCGGAGTACGTAACCTCGTAGAAGAGAAGGTCGACCTGAAGAGTTCACGTAATGTGTTTGTTGCAGCGCTTATCCTCGTGCTCGCCATCGGTGTGAAGTACGGTGCCAACGATGATATCGCCCTTGGTCCCATCCACCTCTCAGGCCTTGCCATCGCTGCCATCGTGGGTATCTTCCTCAATGCCATCATGCCAACCAAGCTGGGTATGAAGGTTAAGTCCTTCAAGGGCAAGGAGAATTAAAAAAGGGGCAGGCAATAAAACGCCTGCCCCTTGGTTATTCTGCCTGATTCTGTCCTGTCCCGTCGCCAGGATTGACAGGAATGTCTCCACCTGTTATGGTGATGTCAATGCTGTATTTCAGGTCAGAGCTATCCGTTGATGTTGCCGTTATTGTTGTAGTGCCGTTATTCACTGGTGTCAGCACTCCGTTGGCATCTATCGTGGCTGCATCGGTATTGCTCGATGTCCAGATAACCCCTGTCTCTGTGGCATAGGCAGGAGTGAAGTGGGCCTGTACCTGATAGGTGTTTCCTACAAGGAACGGCTGCGATATATCCTGTATTCCAACAAACGATATAGTCATCGCTGTAGGGTGGACCACCACGAATACTGGGGTATATGCACTCGCGAAACTCGACACATTATCACTGAACACCAGTGAGAAGGCGTAATTGCCGTTATATTCGAACCCACTGCCAGGCGTAACACTTAGGTTGAGCACACCTGATAGATCATCGCCTGAGAAGTTGTTAATTGACAGGGTCGGACTCTGTGTACCAGACTTTCCCTCAAGAGCCAGCTGCTTTCCGTATTCCACCAGTTTTGAGGTGAGCTTCTTCGGTTCAACACGATATTGCAGAGTGATGGTTTTGGTTCCGTCAACGTGGATATACCCGTCGTTATACTCAGGGATAAACACCAGCGACTGCAGCTGCTTAACTATACTCTTCATGCTGTTTTCTATCGAGTCGATTCGTTGTCCCTGGTTCTCAATGTCACTCTTGTTACAAGCCATTGCAAACAACAGCATCGCCATGAACAGAGTTATGAATGTCTTATTTCTCATATTCTCATTTTCTGATATAAACCTTTTTCTTATTGTGAATATAGATGCCCTCCTTCGTTGGACGACCATCCAACTTCAGACCCTCGATGGTGTACCACTCATCCTGCTGGTCTTCGATAGTCTCTGAGCTGATGTCGGTAGTGCCGTTTACGAGTCTTACTCTTGCTGATGCCTTTGCCGACTTCAGATAGAGCACAGCCTTTCCTGCTGGCACCTTGATATCCTCGCTCTCATCCGTTATCCTATAGAACTCATTATTCTTCATGAAGTAATAGTTACCCAATTCGAAGTGGGTTGCCACTATTACTGGTATCAGACAGTTCCTCAGCCCATAGTCTTTGTTGTCATCAGTGGTTATGGCAGTGCCGCTTGTCATTCTCTTCGGACATGCAACAAATGTGTAAGGGGTGTCGTTGCCACTGCTGTTGATGAGCACACCGTTGTTGGCCTTTATCACTCTCTGTCCTCCAACAGCCAACTCATTGTCTGTCAGTTGGATGATTGATACCGAGTAGTCGTTATGTTCTCTTGCGATATATACATCCATTCCCTCTGGCACATACACATCCACACCACTGGAGAATGTCCAGTATCTGTTCTTCGCCTTCACTGTAGTCATTACCTTACCGTTTCTGAAGTTCTCTGCCATGGCTGGCATCAGTGCATATTGTGCCAACAGTGAGAGAGGCACATGTACGTTTGCTGCTGCAGGTATGGCGTCCTTTCCAATGGTCAGAGGCTCTTCAGTCTCCGGAAGGTATAGATCCTTCAGGTTCGATGCATTGGCAAAGGCTCCGTCTGCAATGCCTGTTATGGTGTATGTCTGTCCGTTTATAGTACATGTCTCAGGGATGGTGACACTCTCCGATTCTGTCGTCTTGATGTCGGATACCTTAACCTCATTGCTGCCCTTGCTTACAGGTGTCACTGATATTGTGGCATCGTCGGCGCCTGGGTTTTCATCACCTGGCTTAACGTCTACCGGCATGTCAGAGCGTATGATGTCATACTTCTTGGTGATGGTGCCGGTGTAATTGTTCTTACCTGTCACAATCACGTCGTATGTTCCTTCTTCCGTACCACCCTCGTTGGTGATGGTATAGTCGGCCTCTGTCATGATATTACCATCGCTTACTGTCACCACAGGCTTCTGCTTCTTCTCGTTGTATGGAAAACTGGTCTTGTCAAGGCTAACCATTTCCTCACTCAGAGGCTTCTGCAGTATGTTGAAGGATGTTGAGGCTGAACCGGAGAAATTGCCGCTACCTGTTACTGTCACAGTCACCTTACCAGCGTTCACATTATCTGATATCTCTGAGGTATAGCTGCTCGTAGGTACTACGATAGTGCCTATGCCCACCTCTCTCACTCCAGGATTCTTCGCAGTGCCGTCATACACGTAATTTGCCAGTTCGTAGAGAATCACCTTGGCCTCTGATATGTCGAGACTACTGATACTGAATGATTTCTCTACACTGCCCATATAGTTGTTCTTTCCTATTACCGTCACCTTATATGTTCCCACATTGACGCCACCATCATTGGTTACCACATAGTCGTTGAGAGTGAGTGAAGAACCGTCTTGTACTGTCACCACTGGTCGTTGCTGCATGACATTATATGTGAATTCACTGCTACTGAGTGTCACCATAGCGTCAGTGAGTGTCTTTGGAGTGATGATGAAGGTCTTCATCTTGCTGCCTTTATACTGTCCTATGCCTTCCACCATAACTGTAGCTACTCCCACATTGATATTATTATTGTAGGTTACGGTATAGTGTGTACCCTCTGTCAGTGTCTTTTCTGAGTCCTTTACCGTGACAACAGGTTTCAGTTCACTACCAGTAAACACCATGCTTTCCTGACTGAGTGACATCACGAAGACACCCGCCTCCTGGACTCTGATGGTGAAATTCTTAGTAACCGAACCGGTATAATTTCCAATACCAGTGATGGTAACGTCATACGTACCGGCATTGACGCCTCCGTTGTTGGTTAAGGTATAATCTGTACCGAGTTTCAGTGTCGTCTCTCCATCCTTGACAGTCACCTCTGGCTTGTGCGTACTTCCGTTATATGTGTACTCCTGATTACTGAGTGTTATCATGTCGGCAGTGATGGTTTTCTTGATGATTTCGAATTCTACCGTCTTTGTTCCCCTGAAGTCGCCTTGACCAGTCACAGTCACTGTGCCTTTTCCTACATTGATGTTATCCCCGTAGCTGGTGGTATAACCCGTTGTCGGCACGGTCACCTTGCCTACAATGATCTCTCTCACGCCTGGCTTCTTGGGCTTACCGTCGTAGGCGTAGCTCTGCAGTTCGTAAAGAGTAACGGTACCGGTACTGATGTCAAGCTGGGTGATGGTGAAAGTCTTGTCTATCTCTCCGGTGTAGTTTCCTTTACCTGTCACTACCACGTGATATGTTCCACAGTTAACGCCTCCGTTGTTGGTGATTGTATAGTCGTTTTCCGTCATTATGGTTCCATCGCTTACTGTTACCGTCGGCTTCTGCTGGAGGGAGTTGAATGCGAAGCTGTTTTCTGCCAAGACAACCATCTCCTCCGTCAGGGCTTTAGGATTGATGGTGAAGTTCTTGGTTATCGTACCAGCATAGCTGCCTATACCGGTGATGATGACAGATGCTATGCCGGCATTCTTGTTGTTGATGTAATTTTTGGTGTAATGTACATTCTCAGTCAGAGTTGTACCAGCAGTTTTGACGTTGTCTAAAACCACAACTTCTGGTGTCTTCTCTGTTCCGTCGTATGTCACACTTTCAATATCATTCACAGTGAACATAGAAGCACCATCTGTTACGATACTATATCCTCTCTTTGCCGTGCCCTGATAGTTGCCTTTTCCTTCTATCTGCGCATAATATGTACCGATATTCGTACCTCCTTCGTTGGTAAGTGTATAATCGGTATTTACTGTAAGAGTCTTGTCGCCATCCTTAACGGTTACCACAGGCTTCTGGACTGCAGCATTATATGTAAAGTTCTCCTGGTCAAAGAGAATCATGTCGGTGGTGACAGTCTTAGGAGTGATGGTGAATTTCTTCACAGCACTTCCAGTGAAGTTGCCTGTACCGGTGATAGTCACTTGAGGTGCAGTCTCTGCTGTTGCTGCTGCAGCATTTATGTTGTTTTCATAAGCTATATTATATGTTGACACCACCATACTGCTACCCACCTTCACCAACTGAACTTCCGGTGTTTTGGCCGTTCCGTCGTAAACGAGGCTTGTCTGATTCAGGGTGATGGTAGTATTGTCAGTGGTCAGAGTATACGGACTGATAGTATATGTCTGACTACTTGAACCTGAATAGTTTCCTCCGCTTGTGGCAGTGGCTGTAACGGTATATTCTCCAGCGTTGATATTTCCCTCATTGCTTATTACATAATCATCAGCCTTGATTAGGTTTGCTCCAGCAGGATCACTGACAGCTACCGTTGGCTTCTTAATAGTTCCATCGTAGGTAAACGGTACGCCTGTAAGTGTCAGCATGTCATTGGTCATTTCCTTCTTGGCAATAGTAAAGTGCAAGGTCTGGGTTCCACTGTAATTGCCCTTACCAGTAACAGTAACAGAAGCTGTATTGGTACCAGCATTTATGTTGTTACTGTATTCTACATCATAATCGCTTGTTTGTAGCTCGTCAGTGGTAGAACCATGCTTTGTCACTTTCACTTCTGGCTTATGCTCAGTACCGTCATATGTAAAATTCGGAGCTGTTTTCCATGACACATCAAACGATACAGAGCCTTGAGGTACAATACTGTATTGTCTTGAGGCACTTCCGGTGTAGTTTCCTGTTGATTTAGCAGACACATTAACGGTATATGTACCAACAGCAGAGCTGGTAGGTATTGAGATATTGCAATCACTCTCTTTGTTGATAATATTACTTTCCCCAGACATGTCTTGCATTGAAACATTTGGTGCCTTATTATTACCATCATATTCAAAACTCTCATGGTCAAAGACAATCATATTATCAGCAAGTACCTTCTTCTGAATCGTAAACGTAGTAGATGTCGTTCCTGTATAGTTGTTCTTGCCAGTAACGGTTACTGTTGCCGTACCGGCATTTTTGTTGTTGGAATAAGCGACATCATATTGTGTTGCCGAAACAACCTCAGAACTGAAAGCAACCTGACTTACACCAGGTTCCTTATTAGATCCATCGTAGATATAGCTTGCCAGTTGGTTGAGTGTCACTGTAGCAGAAGAGATATCACGCTTATAGATACTATAATTCAAGGTAATGGGACTTGTGGTAACATAGTTTCGTTTTCCTGTCACTGTGACTATATAGTTTCCTACGTCCGTGCCACCTGCATTCGTGATGTCGTAGTCATCAGCAGTAATGGGGGCAGATGAGTCTGTAATTGTAACATTTGGCTTCTGGGTATTACCATTATAGGTAAAACCTTTGTTTGGGTGTTCTGTATCAGTGGTGTTTACGGTGAAGTTTGACAAGACTACCATTTCTTCAGTCAATGTCTTAGGATTAATGGTAAAGGTCTTGATTCCTGTCGATCCGGCATAGCCACCTTTTCCTGTCACTGTGACAGTAGCTGTGCCTGCGTTGATATTATTGCTCCACGACAGGGTATAGTCAGTGTTGAGAGTTAGTGGAGTAGTCCCGTAACTGACAGCCGGTGTCGGTTTATGCTCATTTCCGTTAAATACTACTGCTGTAATATCTGCTATAGTAAAATCACTTGCTTCAGTAGCCTGGATGCTGAATGTCTTTTCCACCACGCCTCCATAGTTGCCAAGGCCTTGAACGGTAACTGTTGCAGTACCCACATTGGTGTTGTTTGTCAGAGTGACAGAATAATCGGTATCTTTAGTTAAGGTAGCTTCACCATCCATTACTTTAACCGTAGGTTCCTTGGCGTTACCATCATATACAAAATGGTCGAGACCAGCGGGGAAACCTGAAAGGGTTACCATAGCAATGGTTAATGGCTTTGCTGTGATTTCGTATGTAGTGTATGCAGAACCTGTGCAATTGTTCTGTCCACTGATGGTAACTCTTTTGGTTCCAACACTCGTGACATCTGTGTCAGAGGTTGGATAGTTTTTTGTATGAGTTGTAGTATAGTCATTCGATGATATGACTAATGTTCCTACTCTTACTACCGGCAATGGCTTCTGCTCTGCTCTGTTATAAACATAACTCTGGGAAGGTAATTCTATGCTCGCTCCAGATAAATCAAGCTGATTGATGGCATAAGCGGTTGTTGCCTGCCCCTGGTAGTTCCCTGTACCCCGGATGGTGATAGTCTTACTTGTTCCTGCGCTAGTTACGTCACTGGGATACTCTACTGTGTAGTCGACCCCTGCATACAGCTGAGTAGAACCATCCTTAATGCTGATGGCAGGTTTCTGCTCATTGCCATTGTAATTGAAGCTGGTTGGTGATGGGGTGATAGTTATTCCTGAAGAATTTATTGCTCGTTGTTTAATTGAGAAATAGAGCGTTCTTGTGCCGGTATAGTTGTTTTTACCAGTTATAACTACGTATGCAGTATTTGTTCCTGCGTTGGTATTATTATGCCAGGCAATGCTGTAGTCGGTATTTTCGGTTAAGTATTCAGTTCCATTTTCGGTCTTTGAAACCTTGACTGTTGCCGTCTTTGGGGTACCATCATAGGTGAGATCTGGATCAGAGTCGAATCTGGCATAAAAAGCCGTTGAGGATTCGTTTGCCAGGATACTGAATGTCTTATAGATATCGCCTGTATAGTTACCGTTTCCTGTGACCTTGACAGTAGCTGTTCCAACGTTAATATTATTAGAATATGTTACGGTATAGTCTTTATCTGCATTTGTACTTTGTGTCAATGTTACTTCAGTGCTATTATCCTCTTTAGTCCATTTAACAGCAACAGTAGGTGTCTTAGCATTACCATCGTAAGTATAAGAGTTGGTCGTTGTATTATCAAATCCAGACAGACTCACCATGTCTTCTGTCAATGGCTTCCTGTTGATGGAATATTGTTTTGTTATTGACCCTGTGAAGTTCCCTGTTCCTGTTATTGTTATAGTCTTTGATCCTTGATTTTTAACGTCAGAAGGGAATGAAAGAGTATAGTCAACTCCTTCTGTCATGGTATGCCCAAGATAGTTTAATTCTACACTGGGCTTCTGGTCACTGTCATTAAAAGTCGTACTGGTATATCCAAGTGTTACACTGGCACTTGAGATGGGGACCTGTGTGATATTAAACGTCTTTGTAGCGGTGCCCGAATAATTCCCTATTCCAGTGATGGTAATAGTACGGTCATCTGTTGAGGCAGAGTAACTCGTTATGCCGTTGTAGTTTCCTACTGTATAGTCTGTACCTTCTACAAGTTGATTATTGTTCACTGTCACACTGCTGACAATGGGTTTATACTCCTGCCAGTCGAATGTATGTGATGCAGGTGAGAGAGTAATAATTGCCCCTGAGATTGATGACGTCTGAGAGAATTCTGCCGATACTAAAACATTCTTGTTGGGCATGATAAACGAATAAGTGCCGTTATGGTTGTCTGTTATGGCAATAGCGCTAAGCATTGTCGGACTTTTCTTACGTGCACTGGCATTGCCTCCATCAGTATATGGCTCTGCTGTTAGTTTGCTAAGATAATAGCCTTCTGAAGGCGTAACAGTCAAGGTAATCGTCGCTCCAGGCAGTGACGATGCGGCAGATGAGGTGACTGTTCCATTAGCAATACCATCCTGAATCGTTATATTATACGTTGCGTCTGCCCAAGAACTGGTAACTGTTATCAGACAGATGATTGTAAACAATAGTCTTTGTATCTTGCACATAGCCATATCTTTCCTTATCTAATAATGATCTTCTTTCCGTTTTTGATATACAATCCTTTTTTAGGATTTGATATACGACGCCCCATGAGGTCATATATGTCGTTTCTTCCATTATCCTCGACCAGTATTCCATCTCCTATTCCTGTAGTGCCCCTGGCCAAAGAGAGACTTGGTGTGAAGAACTCTACCTTTGGGAGTTCCAGGTAACATTTGCCTGCAGGTATCTCACCACTGTTAGTACGAACGAATTGGTCGTCTACAAGAATCCATATTTGATTACCTTCTGCAATGGTGAGATTATCATAAGCTGTGTTACCGCTCACTCCTTTGAAAGCACTGTTTGATGAAATATAACTTAGCTGACCTTCGGTACTCTCAACTATTTCCGGATAGAAACTGTATTCATTACCAGTTCTATATATTATCATAGGAGTGTTGGCTTTAATGAAGTTCTTTTTCTCCAACACAATACCTGTAGTATGTATGTCCTTAACGGTATTTGCCTCGAAACCGAAATTATCAGGTATCCTGAGGTTGACTGTTGGTTCATATATTGTCATCCACCTGTGGTTATTGCTCAGCGCTATCTCTTTCCTTATTTGATAAGGCAGGCTAAATGTACCTGTATAGTTCCCTCTAAAGTTAACTACTACTGTATAGATGTCTGGTTGAGTAAAATCCGAATTTCCGTACTTACCATTTTCATAAGTAAGATAATAGTCCTTGTCATTGCCCTCAACAAGTGTTGCGCTTTTGCTTACATCTACAATATCTGTGATAGTTGCATAGTGCGTACTGTTGTCTGCTTTGAAATATCCAAGCGACCCCTCACCAAGATGAGGCGTGTATGTCATGTTACCGGTTATATTTTTGGGGTTTATGGTAAATGTTGCTCCAATAAAGGTCGTGTTATAGTTGTCTCCTGCCGATAGTGAGCCAATAGTAATAGCATACGTATTCGCATTTTCACCGGCAGCACGTGCAAGACTGCCTGTAAAGGCGTCGCCAGAACATAACCCGGATGATGTGTAGGTAAGTGCAGGATCAGATTCTCCAAAGATCTTATTTTGGTCTTGTGCTGTAATGGTAAGGTCTTTCTTTGTTATGTCTAAGACATTACTTATAACGTCACCGGCATACAGACCTATACCTCGGATTGTTGCCTGATATGCTCCTACATCTTTTATTGTATAGTTCCCAGAAGTTCTTTCTACAGAATTGTAAGTCATACCGGTTATCGTGTAATCTATGTTTTCCGCTAATGTGTGGTTTGAGCCATCATTGTATACTACCACTAAGTTTCGATTTTCCCCATTGTAAGTACTGTTATCTCCGCTTATTGAAATTGTAGTGTTTTCAGCACTTAAAGGTATTGAATTAGTGAAGTATGCTGTAATAACAACATTGTATGCAGGCATGTCAAAGGTATATGTACCTCCATATCTGGCAGCCTTATAGCTCTCATTTCTGGCGATAGTCTTTCCTGTAGTCAGGATGACAGGACCATTGCCACGTGTCTTTCGGCTCTCGGCAGCCCCTAAATCCATTACATATTCCAAGTCGATCTTATCCAAAAAGAACCCGTCGCCCGGCGTGACAGTCAGTGTTACCGTATTTCCATATAGGATATCTGTGTTTTGAGCAGGTGACGATACAAGTGTTCCTGTCCCAACAGTGTTTAAACTTTCTATCTTATAGCTATCTGCCCATGCTGTTATTGAAATCATCGAGCAGAATATTGCGAAAAATATCTTTTTTATCGTGTTCATCGTCATGTCCTCCTTTTATTTAATGATAACCTTTTTACCGTTCTTTATATAAAGCCCCTTTCCTGGCTTTTCTATTTTTTGACCATTCAGATTGTATATATCACCATTCTCAGAATCAATGGATATTGTTTCGTCTTCTATCTCGGTTGTGCTATCACCACTACCAATGGAAAGGAATAATGGGGCGTGCATACGTGCAGAAGAGGTGTTGGGGATGGCAATATAGCAGCGATTGGCAGGTATAGTTCCAGCTGTTGCCCTTGTAAACTTATCGTTCTTCAGCACGTAGATAGCAGAGTTGCCTGTTATCAGTTCTCCATATGAAGTAGCTGTGGTAACGCCTCTAAAGTTTGAATCTGTTGTGGCAGATGTAGCACTTCCTGAATATTTCTTTAAATGTAATGGCTCTTTAAATGCTTTCGGACTTAGGTTATATAGAAGTAATGGCATGTTTGCTGGAATATAACCAATGTCGTTTGAAAGATTTGTCGATTTGTTTGACCAATTAATATTGTCTGCAGGTATGGTAAATGCCTTGTAAGCATGAAGGTTGTTTGTATTGGCGTCATAGACACCCGAATCAACTATTGGTTCTGGCAATATTAGGTTTTCTGTTGCGTAGTAAGTAACGAAACGACCTGTGACATTGCTAAATACCACTTTTCTAGTAATATCGTATTCCTTTATAGTAGAAGTTCCTGCATAGTTGCCTATACCTGTGATATTTACTTCTCCAGTACCAACAGAGTGATCCTTTTCTGTATTATAGGAGACAGTATAGTCAACATCCTTTGTCAGTGTAAGTCCATCTCCGGCACCACTGACTACAGTTGTAACATCAGGGCGTATTGGTGTGTCATCATTGACATAGTCATAGAAATCTTTATTGTCATTTGGATTTGGACTTAAGGTAACGGTAGCATTTGAAAGGTCAATTTTGAATATCTTGCTATTATAAGAATTCCAATTGCTTGCATCTTTATAGTTGCTCAACAAATTTTCCTTCACCATGATTCGGAATGTGTTAGCATAGGTAATATCCTTAAACATTTCAGTACCTCCAGTAGGAACAGATGTATGAAGTAAGAACACTCTCATCAAGAATTGTTGTTTGAGGAATGCATATTCAGTAATTGATGTCACTGTAGTGGGAATTGTATAAGATAAGTCTTCCTTGGCAGAAGGGTAGTGGATAAGTGAAATAGGGTTAGATCCTCCATCCTTACTATACAGAACACCATTCTCACTCAAATAGTTCGCATTGCCACCAGCCACAGTGATAGATTGCAATTTACTCTCATAATCGAATGCTCCACCAGAAATAGACGTTATGCCTGATGGTAACTCATAGCTTCCGTTTGCTTTTCCTGCAGGATAGCAAATGAGCGTATTTATTGATTTGTTGTATAACACACCATCCGTTGATGAATAATTGGCATTGCTCCCATCTATGTTGATTGCTGTCAGGCTGGTACATTTCCCAAAAGTATAATTTCCGATAGATGTCACTCCGCTATGGATAGCTGCACTTGTCAGTCCACTGCCATAGAAAGCATAATCACTTATAGTTGTCACATTGGTAGGGATATTGACAGCTGAGTATGAGTAATTCTTCCAAGGCACAACAGGATAAGATGCATAGTTATTCATCTGATAGCTCGAAGCATCCTTGGTTATGAACTTCAGCGTGTTATCCTCTAAGTAATACTTCATGTTCTTGATATCAGATGCTCCGCAATATCCTCCCTGTCTGCTGATGGCTGTTATCGTGATGTTATCGGCAGGCATATCGAACGTGTAATCAACATTTGCTTCTGGATAAGCATGGAAGACTCCACCTGTAGAACGTTCAAAACTAATAGGAACGTAATTAGTCGAAGACGTAATTTTTGCGCTAAGATATTCACCTTCTACAGCAGTCGTTTTTTCTGTACTATTATTGATGTAGACATTTGAATTGGTCTTTGAATATGCGATTGTGTAATTCGGTCCGAAAATAGCTTCGCCAGCACTGTTCAAACCTATTCCACTTCCATCTCTGTTTGAGGTGAAATGACTGGCATTACCTTTCCCGTTTAATCCACTTGTAAACACACGGTGAGCATCGGCACTGGAAATGCCAATTGCATTATCTGTTGAATAGGAGAGTGTTCCATCGATGGTAATTGTCTTTCCTGTTGTCAGATATACATTATTGGCAACACTGTTAACGGTATTGTTTTTAATGACAGGTGCACCTTTTAAATAGAAAGCAACGCCATCATGATATATACCGCCACCATTCATACTGGTTTTGTTGTTACTGATTGTTCCACCCTCGATGTGTAGGGTTCCTTTATTACAGATTCCACCGCCTTTTATTTCTCCGGCATCATTATTGTTTCCTCCTGTAATAGTGCCCGTGCCGGTAACTGTCAGTGTACCTTGGTTATAAATAACACAACCATTGCTGATAGCACTGCTGAGGTTACGATTAATTGTATTATTATTTAAGTTTAAAGTGACTGTTCTGGTATTCGGAACATGAAGATATGTATCTGCATTCCCTGCTTGGTACGTTTTTCCACTTTCTAAAGTAATTGGAGATTCAGTACCATCTTTTAATTGTCTGGATAGATAGTTCCAGTAGGTTATCAATTCTGCCTCATTACCTGTTTCTGTCAACTTGACGGAATTGCTGATTTCAGATGAGAACTTCTCGTATGTGCCTGAGTGACTATTAAGTCCTGTGGTAAATACGCTGGGAATCTCCATCGTAATACTAATTGCCTCTGTATTACTCAAATCCCCAGTAATATTGATTGTATGATGAGCTGCTGTAAGGTAGATGTTCCTATTATTGTTTCCTACTTTGTTTAAACTGATAGTGGGAGAGCCTTGCAGGTTAAAGGTTGCTCCATCATGATAGATGCCGCCACCATAATTTGTTGCAGTATTATTTTGGATTGTTCCTCCATTAATCGTCAGGCTTCCAGTATTGTAGATGCCTCCACCACTCTTTGTCGCTCCTGTTACCTTGTTGTTTGTGATACTACCACTGCTGACGGTAAGTGTTCCGGCATTATAGATACCACCGCCATTTTCTCCATTATTCGTGTTGTTATCAATGGTTCCACCGCTTAAGGTAAGCGTTTTTGAGGTTGCATTATATACTCCTGCGCCCAATTTCGATGTTGTGTTGTTATAAACAGAGCCACCGTTGATGGTTAAAGTTCCGTTATTATATATGCCACCGCCAGCATATGTTGAAGAATTATCCCTAATTGTACCTCCTGTGATTGTTAGTGTACCTGAATTATGGATAGCGCCTCCAGTATTTGAACTTTTACCTCCTTTGATAACACCATCGCCAGATATGGTCAGTACTCCTCCACTTTCAATGTTGATGACACAACCATTAGGGGTAGCGCTACTTAATCTTCGGTCTAAAGTATGTCCGTTAAGGTTTAGGGTTACGTTTTGGGAACCAGGCACATTGAGGTAGGTATCCGTACTTACTGCTTCATAATCCTTGGTCAGCGTAATGGTACTACCAGATGTAGCATCTGCAATTTGCTTGTCGAGCAATGACCAGCACGACTTTAAGGCCACATAATTGTCTGCCTCACTCTTAATAGCCTCATAATGGGTGTCATCGGAGAAGAATTTTGCAGAGTAGTCAACAGAGGTTAAAACTGTTGTAAAAGTGCCTGGAGTTTGCATCGTTATACCAATGGATGCATCATTACCTGTTATCCCGTCTGTACCAATCGAAATCAAATGATTCTCTGGTATATATAAGTTGCCTCCTGAGTTACCTGTTATCGTAGGATTTCCAGAAATGATTAGCGTTCCACCGTTGTATATTCCACCACCATACCAAGAAGAATGCGAGTTACTTGTGATACTGCCACCTGTAATTGTCAACGTTCCTGTATTATATATACCACCACCTGAATTATCGGAAAAATTACCTGATATAGTACCACCTGACATGATCATAGTGCCTGAGTTGTAGATACCACCACCGTTACTATTATAATTTCTATTGTCTGTTATGGTACCACCAACAAGGTAAAATGTTCCTTCGTTTATTATACCACCTCCATTTGTGTCTTTACACCTGCCTTCTTTAATTGCACCAGTTTTAGTGTCAGAATCATCACGAATTGTTAATTCAGCACCATTCTCGATTTTGATAATGTAGCCAGAAGTCCCATAGTCATTAGAATTATCGTGATAATTATGTTTTTTAATATAATGGCCATTGAGATCGAATGATACTATTTTGGTGTTTTTTACGATGTATCCATTTATATAATCTAAATCATACATGAGTTTAGCATAGCCTCCATTTGCGAAAACCCATGCCAAATGATCTGCATTGTTTATCTCGTAGGGACTACCTTCCGTTCCGTTACCCGTTGTCGGTTGCGTTGCAGTTCCCCACGCCCCTGCTGGGAAGAGCAGGAGCCCGAGGATGATGGCCATTGTTTGTAACTTATTCTTCATTTTATCTAGTTGGTTATGTTTATTAATTCTTGGGTACATTAGTATTTTGAATTGATAATAATATTGCAAAGTTACGAAATAAATACCCAAAAGCTGCTAATACATATATAAAACGACTATCATATTACAAAATGTAAGTAAAAATGTGTTTTGTTAGTTGTTTTTTCTTTTTTTATTATTACCTTTGCGCCCATAAAAAAATAATCAATCAGAATGGGAATGGCATATATCTTTAAGTTCCTCTGGACTATCATGTTAGTTGTATTTCTGTTTTTGGCACTTCCGGCTCATGCCTCTCAAACCTCAATAACAGGAGCCGTCAACGACACGGTAGCCATGATAGAGATTACACCAGAGCGTCTGCCCGACATGAATATCCCCCGTTTCAGCCATAGTGTCTTCTATGCCAATGGTGAACTGACGGTGACAGGCGGACATACATCAGGATTTGTGCTGACACCCACTGCAGAATATTTCAAGGACGGCGAGTGGCATCTGATGCAGATGGTTTATAATCACGATGATGGTATCTTCGTGCCTCTGCGCTCAGGTAAGGTGCTCCTCGCTGGAGGATATGAGAAAAACCTTGGCATCGGACAGACTTTCGAGGTGGAGATGTACGACCCTGCGACTCACAGTTTCGAGGGTTTCGGATGTCTGGACAAGAAACGGGTCCATTCCGTAGGTGTAGAGATGAACGATGGGAAGGTGGTCATCTCCGGCAACTGGTATAACGAAGATGCCATCGCCGTTTATGATAGCGGCATGTATTTCAATACCGTGAAGGAGGTGTCCGTGCCCCGTAGTGCTCCCTTGCTCTTAAAGACCTCTGATGGTGATGTGATGGTGGTGAGTGGTTTCCACGATAACTACGGCAAGGATATCGAGGATCGTGTCGTTGACCGTCTGAAGGGTTCTTCTTTCCATGTGCCCCTGCTCGACAGTCTGCAGTCCATCTGCTATCACCGACTCCCCAACAGCAATGATTTCTTCATCGGCAACGAAGAGAAGGGCGAGTATGGATATCTCTTTCCTGTAATCAGCAAAGCAGGTCAGGTGAGTATCGTGGAGGTACGCGACACGGTGTTCTCGCTCCTGCCTACTGACAAAGCCATACCGATGAGAGACGGTAACTGGGATATCGACTGGTACACCATGATTGCCGTTGACCGCAATAGCCAACGGGCATATATGATGGGCCACATCATCGAAGGCAGCCAGAGAAAATATCTGCTCTGTATCGATTATGGCAAGGATCCTGCCGAACTGACGTGTTACTATACCGACAGCATCCATGGAGCCAATGGTCCTGTGCCGATGGTTACTCCCGAAGGAAATGTTATCACCGTCGGCGGTTTCGACACCAACAACTTTACTCCCTCTGCTGCAGTATGGCTATTTCCCGTTGGGGATAGTGCAACCATACTAGCAGAGTCAAAGAGTAACATCAGCTGGTGGTGGATATTGGTTGTTGCACTTATTGCAGGCGCTTTTCTCGCGTACCTTATTATTAAGAAAGCACGAAAGACGATCGTTGAGATGCCTACACCGCAAGACGACTCGCAAGAGAATGCTGCCAGCACTAAGGCCACTCCGAAAATGATGCAGCGCATCGAGAAGGTGATGGAAGAGGAGAAACTATATCTCAACAGCGATCTCAGGATGTTGGATGTTGCCAAGAAACTCGGTATCCACCAGAATGATGTGTCGGCATGTATCAACTCCAACAAAGGTTATTCCTTCTCGCAGTTCGTCAACAACTACCGTGTTGAGTATGCCAAGCAGCTGATGCTCGACAATCCCAGCATCAAGATGGCTCAAGTGGCTCTGGAGTCAGGTTTCTCCAGCGACACATCCTTCTACCGCACCTTCAAGACCCTCACCGGCATGTCGCCCAGTGAGTGGCTCTCGAAGGTGCGGTAGAAGCAACAAGTTGCATGGGGCTATAAGCAAAAGTAAAAAGGGGCAGACAATAAAAAACCTGCCCTTTCGTTATAATATAAGGTATGCGAAAGTTATTCTACCTTATATCGATGGTGATGGTATCCGCAGTGATTACAGGCTGTGGACCAGAACAGGCGTTGAAGAAAGCAGAGAAGCACTATGCCATCGGGGAATACTATGACGCAGCAGCACAGTATAAGAAGGCCTATTCGAAGACTCCCTCGAAGGAGAGAGAAAAACGGGGACAGTTGGCATTGAAGATGGCAGAGTGCTATCGGAAGATAAACAGCACCAACAAAGCCATCACGGCATATAAGAACGTGATACGCTACCGTCAGGCTGACTCGCTGACACATCTGCGACTGGCTCAGCAACTGATGAAGAGCGGAAATTATAAGGAGGCAGCGAAGAACTTCGAGACAGCCCTCGACAGCACAAATGGCAGTCAGATAGCGAAGAATGGTCTTGAGGGAGCCACGAAAGCGCCTCTGTGGAAGAAGGATGGTTCTGCATATACCATCAAACGCATGGATATCTTTAACTCCCGACGTGATGACTACTCGCCAATGATTGGTGGCGAGGATAATAATCAGCTGTTTTTCACCTCCACACGTAACCAGGCTCAGGGCGACGAGCTAAGCGGCATTACAGGTCAGAAGGCTGCCGACATCTTCCTATCGCAGAAAGACGACAAAGGAAAATGGGGCAAGCCACAGAGCATAGACTCGGAACTAAACACCAACTTCGATGAAGGAGCATGCTGTTTCTCGCCCGATGGGAAAACGATGTATCTCACCCAGTGTAAGACAGACGCAAACTATCCCAGATATGCCACCATCATGGTTTCGCAACGCTCAGATGCTGCCTGGAGCAAACCTAAGGAACTGAAGATATCGAATGACACCCTGTCGAGTTTTGCCCATCCGGCAGTATCGCCCAATGGCGAGTGGCTCTATTTCGTAAGCGACATGCCAGGAGGATATGGAGGACTGGATATCTGGCGATGCAGGCTGATAGCGAATAATGAAACGATGGACCTGGAGAATCTCGGAGCAGAGATAAACACTGCCGGCGATGAGATGTTTCCTACCTTCAGACCCAACGGAGACCTGTATTTCTCTTCCGACGGACATCCCGGAATGGGAGGCCTCGACATCTTCATATATCCACATGACACAAAGAAATCTCCTTCATCCAGAATCATCCATCCCGGTTTCCCACTTAACTCCCAGGGCGATGACTTCGGCATGACCTTCGAGGGCAGACTGAATAAGGGCTTTTTCTCTTCTAATCGCGGCGACACAAGGGGCATGGACCATATCTACAGTTTCTTTAATCCCGAGATAGTACAGACGGTGAAGGGCTGGGTGTATGAGCAGGACGGCTATGAGCTCACTGCAGCTCAGGTATATATGGTGGGCAATGACGGCACAAACCTGAAACTCAGCGTTAAGGGCGACGGATCGTTTTCACAGGAGATAAAGCCGGGTGTGGACTATGTGATGCTTGGCACCTGCAAGGGATATCTCAACCATCAGGAGCAGCTGAGAGTGGAACCGGTGAAGGAGTCGAAGGAGTATGTGTTACAGTTCCCGTTGGCAAACATCTCCGCCCCGGTGCTGATAGAGAATATATTCTATGATTTCGACAAGGCAAGCCTGCGTCCGGAGTCAGCCACAGCCCTCGATGAACTGGTGAAACTGCTCAACGACAATCCCCATGTCACCATAGAGCTCTCGGCACATACCGACTATAAAGGTTCTGACATTTACAATGAGAGGCTGTCGCAGCGTCGTGCGGAGAGTGTGGTGCGTTATCTCATAGAGCACGGAATAGCGTCAGACCGTCTTACGCCAAAGGGCTATGGCGAGGGAATGCCAAAGAAAATCAAGAAGAAGGTTGCGGAGCGATATCCATTCCTGAAAGAAGGCGATGAGCTGACAGAGGACTACATCGCCAGACTACCCGAAGAACAGCAGGAGCAGTGTAATCAGTTGAACCGTCGTACTGAGTTCAGAGTTCTGCGTACAACGTACGGGCTATTTGATAGGGAAGGAAAATTAATACAAAAACAGCAACAAGAATAATCACCACAGGGTCGATATGAATCTCGGTTGTTGGTGCCACCCTTACAAACACGCTGAGCCATGTGATGGAGGTGTGAAACAATGAGTGCAGGCTCGCCTTTATCATATCCATTCCACTGAACAAGAAGAACAGAAGTGCTGCCATAGCGATGCAGAACAGTGTCCACATGTGGATATACATGGCGTACTTATGGTTCACCCTTATAGGTTCCTCGAGAGCCGTCATCACACGCTCTGTGAATCCATTATCCTCAATCTGCTGCTGGGCAGCCTGCTTGAAGAATCCTTCCAGTAATAAATTGTCTTTATCTGTCATATCCGTTTTCTTTTAAGTAGTCAGTCAGTTTCTCCTTTCCTCGACGCAGATGCGACTTCACCGTGTTTTCCGGAATACCGGTGATCTCACTTATCTTGTCTATAGGATTGCCGTCGATAAGCTGAAGGGTGATACATGTACGCTCTTCGTCCTTCAGCAGCGACAGGGCCTTGTATATATCCATCCTAAGTCCGGCATCACCACTATCGGATGTCATCCTGGCCATTGCAGGAGTATCGATGTCGTCAGTCTGTTTTCTCTTACGCATCTCGTCGTAGAACACATTATATGCTATACGGAAGAGCCATGTAGAGAAACTCGAGATGCCACGAAACCTGGTGATGTTGGTATATGCCTTGATGAATGTCTCCTGTGCCAGGTCGTCGCTCAGCTGCTCATCGCCAAGTGTCTGGTTCAGGAAGAACCGACGCACAGGTGACTGATACTTCCTTACAAGCGAGTCGAAAGCCCGCTTGTTGTGGAACATCGCCACCTGCGTCACTAAAGCTATGTCGCTGAACTCTGGCATATCGTTTTCTTAGAATTGTTCTAATCTGTTTTTCTCAGGCATCACGATCCAGCATACGATATAGAATATCACACCGCTGAAACATGTGCAAAGTGTAAGGAAAGCATAGGCGATACGTACCATCACAGGGTCGAACTCCAGATACTCAGCTATGCCGCTACATACACCAGCTATCACTCTGTCGTTAGAACGCATTAATCTCTTTGTCATATCTTACAAATTATTTATGTCGTTGTTATTATTATTGTTGAAGTCGTTACGGTTTGGATTATCCATGCGGGCCTGACGACCTACATACCACTTACCCAGACCTATGAAGAACACAAGTGCTCCGATACCCCATCCGAGATCGCCCATAACGAATCCCAGGAAGATGGCAAGACCTGCACCTACGCACATCTGACGGATGCCTGCCTGATAATCATCGTTCCTTATGGCATTCTTGGTATCGTTGAGAACCTCATTGGGGATAGGCTGTCCGTTTTGTATTGCCATCTGAGCCAGTTTGTATCTCTCTCTGCGGTTCTTATTTACGAAATAGAAGATCACAAAGATGATGAGCAGCGGGGCAATGAGGAACATGACTACTATGGCCACGATGCTTACGATAGCCCAAGGGCCTACCCAGCCTCCTACCCCATCAAGAACCTCTCTCACCACCTGAGCATCCTCCTTCGAGATGTTTCTGTGATAACTAACATAATCTTCCTCCTCATCATCGACACCGTTAGTAGTTGTAGTGTCAGAAAAGGCCTCGATTGCGTCATTGGGTTTCTGTGCAGAATCCACCTGTTCTGTAAGCACTTTGCTGTGACGGTGCTTCTGCGATGCTGCATCGGCTGTCTGGCCGAGGGCGAGCATCAGTGCGATTGCGATTAAATACTTTTTCATATCTCTTGAATTTTAATTTCTACAGCCGTTTGACGTGTCAAATCACGAATTAGTTGCAAAGATATCAATTATTTAGTGAAAAAACTGCAGAATATGTGGCTTTTTTTGTAATTTTGCCGAAGAAATGACGAATTTACCAGAGGAATTCATCCTTCAGACACGGCAGTTGATGGGCGAAGAACGCTTTAATTGCTATCTCGAAGCTTTCGAAGAGGAGGCTCCGGTGAGCATCCGCGTCAATCCGAGATTAGTGAATCACGTCCCCATGATTCACGTCCCCTGGTGTCCTGAAGGCTTCTATCTCTCAGAACGTCCTCAGTTCACCTTCGACCCTCTCTTCCATGCCGGATGTTATTATGTGCAGGAGGCCTCCTCGATGTTTATCACCCACATCATCCGCAGTCTCGCGTCACGTTTATCATTTATCATTTCTCCATTATCCATTCTCGATCTCTGTGCTGCTCCTGGTGGAAAATCCACAGCTGCCATCAGTGTCTTGCCAGAGGGGAGCACGATGGTAAGCAACGAGCCGATACCAAACAGAGCCCAGATTCTGCTTGAGAACATCACAAAATGGGGATATCCCAACTGCACTGTCACTAACAACTACCCACGTGACTTCCGCAAGGCGAAGGCAAAGTTCGACATCATCATCTGCGATGTGCCTTGTTCTGGCGAGGGTATGTTCCGTAAGGACCCTGCCACCATCGGAGAGTGGAGCATGCAGAACGTAGAGAAATGCTGGCGCCTGCAAAGGGAGATTGTGGCCGATGCATGGGAGTGTCTTAATCCTGGAGGAATACTTATATATAGTACGTGTACATTTAATACCAAGGAGAACGAGGAGAACGTACGATATTTTATGGAGGAGTTTGATGCCGAGATTCTCGACATCCCCACTGAGCCCTCATGGAACATCACAGGCTCGCTGCTCGAAGGTTTCGATGCACCCGTATATCGATTCATACCAGGCATAACCCGAGGCGAAGGACTGTTTATCTGCGCCTTGCGAAAGAGTGGAGAGAGTAATCATAGCTATCCATTATCCACTATCAGCTCTAAACTAAGAGTTTTAACCCCCGACTTGCCAGAGGGCGACTATCCCCGCATCGATATTCCTTATCAAGACGCCTTGAAATTTCTTCGTGGCGAAGCAATAGTGCTGCCACCTGATACACCTAAGGGCATTGTGACAGTCACCTATCAAGGTTTTGCCTTGGGGCCTGCAAAGAATATCGGCAACAGAGCCAATAACCTCTATCCCAAGCCCTGGCGCATAAAGACCACCCACCTCCCAACAGAACCGGTGGACATCATAAAGTTTAAAGTTTAAAGTTCAAAGTATATGAAACAGTATTTAGACATTCTGAACCGTATCCTCACAGAAGGCACAGAGAAAGGTGACCGCACTGGAACAGGTACCATCAGTATCTTCGGAACGCAGTCGAGATATAACCTCGAGGACGGATTTCCTCTGCTGACAACGAAGAAGCTCCATCTGAAGAGCATCATCTACGAACTGCTCTGGTTCTTGAAGGGCGATACCAACGTGAAATACCTTCAGGAACATGGTGTGAGAATCTGGA
>Ga0310695_10001224_pt1 | contig 61813 bp, 52 predicted proteins | sample RumenRJG_04DNA_FD_203882 | JGI IMG/M metagenome (GOLD analysis project Ga0310695, IMG submission 203882) | Bovine rumen microbial communities from Lethbridge, Alberta, Canada - RJG_04 (v2) (version 2) | ecosystem: Host-associated > Mammals > Digestive system > Stomach > Rumen | place: Canada... | reverse complement strand
TCAATGCGAAAAAAAACTATACTCCGCAGGGGGGCAATGAGCCCGTCGCCCGGTTTGCGGTTGCAAACATAGTAACTATTTTCCAAAAATTTATTCTCGATTCAGGGTGACGCATTGACGAAGTCAGAAAAGAGGGTGTCGTGGCAATAGCCCCTTGTAGCCATCGCTCAATGTGAGTTTTTCTTGCTTGAAATGATTACAAATCTGTTACGAAATATAAATTTTCTTCAGATTTATATAATATCTTTGGCGAAAAATAGTTCAGTAGTAATACGGCAAAACGAATATATGGGTTTCAAAAACTTAATCTATCCTCGAAACGTACTAACAATTATAACCGGATTCAACTAACAATGGAGAACAAAATTCATATTCCAGGTTTATCTTTTCCTGTCAGATTTGACGACAAGGCCACACTCAAGGCATTTACTCTTGTCTGCATCACCTGCTTCATGTATATCGTTGTTTCTGAATGGTGGACATTGCTGTTTTTTCTTGACACTTTAGACAAGCAGTTGATGATATTGCTCAACTATACGGGAGGCCGGTTTGCCGACCGGTTCTGGTATGCCTATTCTCAGAAATTGATTTGGACTCCCCTCGTACTTTTGACGCTCCTGGCGCTCTTTGTCCATCAGAAAGGTCCTCTTTCCCATAAGCTGTTGTTGGTCGTGGCTGTCGTGTTGATGGTTGCTGTCCTCGACCAATTCTCCTCCAGCCTTATCAAGCCATGGGTGGCAAGATTGCGGCCTTCCCACACGCCGTTGGTGGCCAATATGCTTCATTATGTCAACGACTATCATGGCGGCAAGTTTGGCTTTGTATCGGGTCATGCCACCAACACCGTAGGCATTGCCGTGTTTCTTGGTCTGATCTACCACTCCCGTCTGATCCGTTGGTCGCTTTTCTTCTTTGCCCTTTTTATGTGCTATTCGCGCATTTATTTGGGCGTTCATTATCCAGGCGACATCATCTGTGGATCTTTGATGGGTGCTCTTGGCGCATGGGCAACGGTTTGCCTGCTGCGTCGTCGCCATGTGGCCATGCCTACAGACCAATGCCCTTGGGCCATCGTAGGCGCTTTTTATGTCACGGTATTGGGAATCGTCATCTATGCTTGTTGCTCGGTGGTGAGTTGAAATCATCCCATAATGCGACGGTCTGCCTGGCTGGTTCCAGGGGAGATTTCTGCTGTTTGTGGCCATCCTCATCTTAAAGAGGCTTATGGTTGTGTCGTAGGGAATGAATGGCAAGTGGTCTTTCGGGCCTTCAGTTTCCATTCATCAAACATGAGCGACGGGCTTTATGGGAGTATCTGCAAGGGTGAATAATCGTTAAGAATTAAATATTTTCCATGGGAAATTTTGTTTGTTGCCGATTTATGCTTACCTTTGCAGCGTTTTCCAAAGGAAACTATTATGAGTAGAAATAACGTAATTAAAGCCTTGGCCCTTGTTTTCGGATGGGTTTTTGGCCTGAGTGCCTGCAGCTATCCAAAACAACCGGCGGCGGATCAGAAACAACAAGTAACGGAGAAAAAGACAATGAAAGTGAAAGAATTGACTACAGAAGAGTTTAAAGACAAGGTGATGGACTTTGAGAAGCATCCTTCCGAATGGGTGTTTGCGGGGCAACGTCCGGCGCTCATCGATTTCTATGCCACTTGGTGCGGCCCCTGCAAGATGACAGCCCCCGTTGTGGAGCAGATCGCCGAGAAGTATGAGGGCAAGATCGACGTTTATAAGGTGGACGTAGACAAAGAGCAAGAGCTTGCGGCCATGTTCGGTATCCGCTCCATTCCTTCCCTGCTTTTTATACCTATGAAGGGAGAGCCACAGATGAATGTGGGCGCAATGGGCTTTGGCCAGCTCGACAGTGCCGTGACGGAGATGCTCAAATAGCATCTTTTCCTGGTGGCTTTGCATGGGCTTTGTCGTGCTCAGTATCGTTTCGGGCCGTTTTCCCGGTGGTCACGGATGGGGCAGACATCGGCCCATGCAGGCCTGTAGATGATGGATGGAAGAAATGGAAACGAAGTGTATCTGTGCGATACGAAAGATTTACAAGGCGATAGGTGCCTTTGAATTTGAGTTGAACAGGTTGTTGGGTATCAACATCAATGAGGCCATGCTGCTGTGCATGCTTTCTGAAAAGGCCAATTTGACGGCGGGCGAGATCGCTGAAGGAATGAGTCTCTCCAAGTCCAACTCTTCAAAGGTGGTTGCTTCCCTGCTGAAGAGGGGATATGTGCGCCGGGTGCTTTGTAAGGAAGACGGCCGCAGCTGTAGATTTCATTTGACCCCGGCGGGCGAAGAGTTGCTCCAGCGTGTGCATGGCGACCATCTGCAACTGCCCGAAGAACTGCAAGAACTCGTCAGCCGTCGATGAAAAGTCAAAGACGATGATGGTTGCCAACGGAATCACCTCCGGCTTGCGTCGACGAGTGTGGAAGACGCATGTCGCCTGTTCGCAGTTGATCCACATCGACTTAGCCCCCGACGGTCGCGGGGTATCCCTGCGGTTCGAGGGTGGGTGCCGGGGCAATACTACCGGTATTTGCTCGCCCGTGAAGGATGGGAAGGCAACAGAAGCGAAGCAGCGCCTCGGGGGGCAAAACTGTGGAACCCGGGGAACAAGTTGCCCGGATCAGCTTGCCCAGGCTCTCGAGGCCATGAATTTCTGAATAAATGCTATAAACAACAAGGCCCGTCAGACAGGGAGTTCTGTCCGGCGGGCCCTGTTGTTTATTGTCGAGCTATATAGAAGGGATGTCAATCGAAGCCGAAGACTCGGTGAACATTGGCATTGGTCTGTCGGGCCACCTCCTCCTCGCTCACGCCATAACAGGCTGCCAACTGATGGAGAATCAACGTGACAAAGGCGCTCTCGTTGCGCTCGCCACGGTGGGGAACGGGAGCCATATAGGGACTATCCGTCTCTAACACAACGCGGTCGAGGGGTACCGCTGCGGGGAGGTCTTCACGCAGATGACTGCTCTTGAAAGTGGAGACTCCGCCGATGCCCAAAACAAACTTGTCCATGCGCAGATATTCCCGGGCTTCCTGCCGGTTGCCCGTGAAGCAGTGGAATACGCCGCCCGAAAGCCGGCCGGCATAGGGACGGAGAATATTCAAAAGCTCATGCTGTGCCTTGCGGCAGTGAATCATCAGGGGAAGCTGAAATTCTATGGACCACTTCACTTGCTGCTCAAAAGCTTCCAATTGCTGCTGCTGGAACTCGCGCGACCAGTAGAAGTCCAGCCCTACCTCTCCAATGGCAATAAACCGTCGCCCCTTGTCGCGCTCTTCGACGGGCAAACGCATACTGCCGTCGAGCATGGCTTTCATGCGACGAAGTTGCTCCTTCCAGTCTGCTTTCACTTCTTCGGGTTGTAGTCCCACCATGGGGAAGGCATACCCTGGGTATTGCTGACAGACGCGCAGTACGCCGCCGGTGTTTTCGGCATTGATGGCGGGAATGAACACTTTCTTCACTCCCGCGTCCTTTGCCCGCTGCATCACCTGTGGAAGGTCTTTGCTGAATTCCTCTCCGTCGAGATGGGCGTGTGTATCTATGCAAACCATGGTTTCATGTTAATATTTTCTCTTCATCATCCTCCCGGCGAACTCGCGAAGCTGGGCCTTTCGCTGTTCCGGCACCTGCACGGCGTCGAGATAACCGCGGCTCTGCTCGAAGAAGAAGGCGATTTTCTCTTGAGCCAGACGGCCGATGTTCATTTCGTTGTAGAGTTGGGTGACGGCAAGGATCTTCTCTTGCTTGTCGAATTCCTTGGCTGTTGTCCACCGGATGAGCTCTTCGCGCTGATGGGCATTGGCCCGGTTGAAGGCATTGATCAGCATGTAGGTCTTCTTGTTGGATGTGATGTCGCCCCCTACGGCCTTGCCGAAAACTTTTGGATCGCCGTAGACGTCGAGATAGTCGTCTTGCAACTGGAAAGCCAGCCCCATCTGCTCGCCGAATTTGTAGAGGTTGACAGTGTCTTCCTTGGGCGCGTCGGCAAGCAGGGCACCCATTTTCAACGCACACGCCAAGAGTACGCTGGTTTTGAGTCGAATCATCTCGATGTATTCTTCCTCGCTCACGTCGTTGCGTTTTTCGAAGTCCATGTCGTATTGCTGTCCCTCTCCAACTTGAAGAGCCGTTTCGGTAAACGTTTCCAGTACAGGGCGCAATTTGTTGTCGCTCACTTGCTGCATACATCTGTAGGCCAGCACGAGCATGGAGTCGCCCGAAAGGATGGCCGTGTTGGCGTCCCACTTCTTGTGCACGGTCTGGTTGCCGCGTCGCATGTCGGCGTTGTCCATAAGGTCGTCGTGGAGGAGCGTATAGTTGTGATAAGTCTCCAACCCGACGGCTGGCAGGATAATGTCTTCCGGGTGATCCTTATAAAGTTCGTAGGCAAGCATCATGAGAATGGGGCGGATGCGTTTACCACCTTGCTCAAGAACGTATCTCACGGGGTTGTAGAGTGATTCAGGCTGGCGGTTGTAAGGGTGATTCTCAAGAATCGCGTTGATTTCATTCAAAAAATCTTCAGTTGTATGCATGGCTTTATAAAATTTGATTTCTATTGACTAAAGTGAGAATACTACTGGGATAACGAACATGCACCGGCAGGGCTTGTCGTGCATAATGGCAGGTTGCCACTTAGGCATCATCTTCACCACTCGCAGGGCTTCACGGTCCAGGCTTGGGTCGACGCTTTTTTCCAGTTTCACCTGCGACACCGTTCCGTCTTTATTGATGATGAACGAGACGACCACTTTGCCCTGGATCTTTTGTTGATAGGCGATGGCGGGGTAGTGGAGATTGCGGGTCAGCCATTGCATGAGCGTGGTCCATCCGCCTGGAAACACAGGAAGCTGTTCAACGGTTTGTACTTTGTATACGGTGTTGTCTTCTATCTGCGCTGGATTCTGCGTAGGAGTCTCGGTAACCTCTTCCTTGACATTTGCCTCCTTATTCAGCGCATTGCCTTCACCCACGACAAGAGGACTGGTGGTAGACGAAATCTTCTGTGGCTGCTCGCTTGTCTGATCTGTAGCCTTTACCTTTTGGGTGATGGCTTTGGAGGCCCCCGCCTCTTGAACAGTCATCATGTCGTGGGTATTGGGAGTTGACATCTCCATCTCCTGTGACATCTGGTCGAGCAGTTCATCGTTGTCTTTGGCTGGCTGGGGATGGCTGGAGTATTCGAAGGCTATAAAGAGGAACGATAGGGCCACAACAAGGCCGACGAGAAATCCCTCTCCCCGTCTGTTGTCAAGATTGGCGCTATCTGTCTTCTTTACTTCCACTGTGAATACACTAAACGGACTCCTTTTCCGTTATCCTTCTGTTAATGATGCAAAGTTACAATATTAATTGCAAACGGACTTCGCCGAATCGTGATTTTATTCGTATCTTTGCCCTATAATTAGAAATTTTAAATGAAGAAAGTTGCCATACTGCTCCTGCTCACCTTTCTTGCGGTGGAAGTAAGGGCTCAAGACAGCCGCACGGAGTATAATTTCCTGCGTCTGCCTGTCAGTGCTCATGCTGCCGCCCTTGGAGGTGATAACGTGAGCATCATCGAGGATGACGAAGCCCTCATCTTCAACAATCCGGCTCTGCTGTCGTCGGTGAGCGATAAGACCATAAACTTTAATTACATGAATTACATGTCGGGTGTGAACATGCTAAGCGCGGCCTTCAACAAGATTGTGAAGGAACGTGCTTCTTGGGCAGCCTCGGCACAGTATATCGACTATGGATCGATGAAGCAGACCAATGCCGACAACGTACAGACTGGCGAGTTCAAAGCCAAGGACATTTCCGTAGCAGGTTATTTCTCCTATCTGCTCACGGACCGTTTTGTGGGTGGTATTGCCATGAAGTTTGTTACTTCTTATATAGGCGATTACAATTCATTGGGTATGGGCGTTGATATCGGTGCCAATTATTATGACGATGAACGCGGATGGTCGGTCGGTGCTGTAGTGAAGAATCTTGGAGGGCAGCTGAAAGCTTTCAATGATACCTATGAGCGTATGCCTATAGATGTGCAGATCGGGGCTTCGAAAAGCTTTGAAACATTGCCCTTGAGACTGTCGGCGTCGTTGATAGATTTAAACCATTGGGATTATCGCTTTGCCAATCATATTGTCGTAGGTGCAGAGTTGATCATCCAACCGTCAATTTGGATAGGTGCTGGTTATAATTTCCGCCAGGCCCACGAGATGAAAATCGAGAGTTCCGATGGTAAGAGCAGTCATGGAGCTGGATTGAGTTTAGGTGCAGGTCTGAATCTTGAGCGTTTCAAGGTGAATATAGCTTATGCCAAGTATCATGTTTCGAGTTCTTCACTTACCCTTAATTTAGCTTACAGTCTTTGAAAACTTATGAATATGAAAAAAATTACGATAGCTATAGATGGTTACTCTTCTTGCGGCAAGAGCACTATGGCAAAAGAATTGGCCCGCAAAATTGGTTATGTCTATGTAGACACGGGTGCCATGTACCGTGCAGTGACGTTGTTTGCTCTTCGCCGGGCTCTGTTTAATGCTGATGGTAGCGTTAAAGCTGACCAGCTTGAAATGCTGATGCCAGAGATAAATATATCTTTTCGGCTGAATGTTTCCTCGGGATGTCCCGAAACCATGCTCAATGGGGAATGTGTCGAAAAAGAGATCCGTGGCATTGAAGTCTCGAGCCATGTGAGTCCTATATCTGCACTTCCGTTTGTCAGGAAAACGTTAGTGTCCCAACAGCAGCGAATGGGTAAAGACAAAGGAGTGGTGATGGACGGACGGGATATTGGTACGACGGTCTTCCCCGATGCAGAGCTGAAGATATTTGTCACGGCCTCAACCGAGGTGAGGGCCATGCGCCGCTATAAAGAACTGTTGGCAAAGGGAATGCCGGCAGACTTTGAAGTGATCAAGAAAAACGTTGAAGAGCGTGACTATATCGACACGCACCGTGAAGTGAGTCCGCTCAAAAAGGCTGATGATGCTATTCTGCTTGACAACAGCTTTCTGACGATTGACGAACAAAACAAATGGCTGCTCGATCAATATCAGAAAGTAGCTTCTGAGGCGTAAAATAGCTAATCGTGTTGCTTTTTTAAGAAAAAAGCAACATTGTTTAAATAGATCGCAATATTTTTTTTGAAAACTATTGTTTTTTAGAAAAAGATTCTTTATCTTTGCGACAGGTGAAAAAGTTGAATTGTAATTTCAAGAAATAGGTTTTTGTTTATGTTAATTTCAATGTTTACGGTCTTTTAACTTCTGTTGTTATCTCGTGAGAGATGATGAGAAGAAAGACAGTTAGTGAGAAATAAAGCAAATTAAAAGTTATTTATTTCGGAGGAGCTTCTTTGTGAAAAGCAGCTTCTTTTTTTGTACCTTCTCTTTTCTAAATATTTCCTATCGTCATTCTTTCCGGTCCTTGCAACCGTTAGAAAGGAAGACCCACAGCAAAATGAAGAGTGAAGTCGCGGCTGAAATCAGGATGGAAGACAGCGTAATGTTCCTCGCGGCTTTCGTAGGCTGGATTGATGGCTTTCATGCCCATATCAAAGCGAAGGATGAAGTAGCCAAAGTTGAGGCGTAAGCCCAAACCATAGGCCACGGCAATCTGCTTGTAGAACGTATTGAACTTGAACTGTCCGCCTGGCTGGTCCTCATAATTTCGTAGCGTCCAAACGTTGCCGGCGTCTACGAATACCGCACTGTTGAATTTCCAAAAGAGATGACTGCGATATTCCACGTTCATGTCGAGTTTCATATCACCCGTTTGGTTGATAAAATCGATGCGTCCATCCGTACCTCTGAATTTTCCTGGGCCAAGTTCTCTCACGCTCCATCCACGCACAGAGTTGGCACCACCGGAAAAGTAGCGTTTCTCGAATGGCAGGATTTTGCTATTTCCATAGGGATAGGCAATGCCAAAGGCCGCGTGGCAGGCAATGCTGTTGTTTTTATCGATGTTGAAGAGATGGGTGTAGTCGAGATCAAACTTGGCATATTCGGCGTATGCAATGTTGATGAATTGGTTTTGCCCGTTGTTGTTCTTCTTAAATTTCACAACATTTGAGAGTGCCTGCAAGCTGTTTCCAGCAGTCTCTATATTGGCTCTGACTGCGTTCACCCCATCATTGTAAGTGAGTCCGAAACCTATTTTCATGATAAACAGGTCCTCATAGTTGTAGCGCAGGATAGCATTGCGGTTGCTGGCATTGTCAAGATAGTCTCTCCTGAAAGTCTCACTTATCCAAGGCATGTAGACATAGTTGAGGTCAATCAGATCCAAGCGGTAGCTGGTGTTCTGCAAAGCGTTGTCCCATCTGTAGCGCCATCCTGTAGAGAAGACCCTACGGTGGAACTCAGGTCTGTTTTGCAAATTCCAGCTGACAGAGAGTTCTGAAGTGGCAGTGCTTCGCCGGCGGAAATCTTTTGAAAGAAACGGGGCTACAAACTGAGGAAAAGTGAGTTTCGTCTCAAGGCTATACTCTTCATAATCTTTGTCCTGATAGCCTTCCAAACCTGTAATAGCCTCGAAGGCACCTCGCAGCTGAATGCTCAGCTGTTCGCTGCCACGAAAGAGATTCCTGTTTTGCCAAGTTACGGCCAATGCCGCTCCAAGATCTCCTGCAGTGTTAGTCCCTTCGGGCTGAATGCTCAGCGAGTTGGGCTTGTTTGTGGAAATTTGAATATCGCAGTCGAGCAGCGTCGTGTCGGGATGTTCGCGGAAGGAAATGTTGGTATAGCGTACGGCTCCAAGGCGTGCGAAGTTGTTATAGGTGCGACGTAGATCGGCGTTGCTGTAGAACTGTCCCTGCCGGATGGCTGCGTTCTGTTCAAGAACATGGTGACGCAGATGGATCTTGTCGCTGTCGCTGCCTAAAAAGAAGACATTGGCGATGCGGTAGCGGGGATGAGGCTTAGGAAGCTTATTGTCACCGGTGATATAGTTCATCAGTTGCATCGTGACAGCGATATTGTGAGAGCCTTTGGCCGAATCGGCTTCAAATTGTATAAAATCTTTGTGAAACTTGTAATATCCTTCGTTGAGCAGTATGTTGGCGATTCTCTTGCGCTCGGCTTCAAGTTCGTCAACCGTAAACCGGTGTCCTTCGAGCGACTTGAGTTGTGGCTGAAGAATTTGCCTGATCGTGTCGTCGGCGATGTTGGTCCGATAGCTGCTGATATAATAGGGCAGGCCGGGATGGAGGGTATAGGTGGCTTTGAGCTTTCTTCCTTTCACGCTGGTTTTGAGCGAGACCGAGGCGTGCATGTAGCCCATGTTTTGCATGGCTGCACGCAAGTCGTTGCAGCTCAACTGGGCCTGAAGCGTATCGTAGGCCACCGGTTTTTCACCCATCTTTTGCAGTGTGCGGTTGATCCATTTCGTAGAGTCACGTCCTGCGAGCGAATAAGTGGCCAGCGGTATCTTGAAGAAATTGAACCATTTGGAATTTGCCTTCTGCCGGACGTAGGGAGCCAATAAGGCCGCATCAAATCCTTTCGTGTCGGATTTGATTTCAACCCTGTCAAGCAGATATTTGTTCTCGGGCATGAATTTCGTGCTGGAGCAACCAGCTAACAATGCCGCGCATATGATCAGGATGATATAAGAATGTCTCAACTCCTTTGATTTTATGTGCAAAGATAACATTTTTAAGTCAAGGTAAAGGAGATTAACACATTTTTTTGAGGAGAAATCATTTATAATGTTTACCTTTGCAAGGTAAAGGATATGATCAGTAAGAACAAAATCAAAGAAATCCGCGCTTTGGAGCGCAAGAAGATTCGCTCAGCCGAAGGCCTCTTTGTAGCAGAGGGGCCTAAGGTGGTGGGTGACCTCATGCAGAAATATCTTCCCCAAATGTTCGTGCATACACCACAATGGAAGGCCCCGTCCGGTATGTGCGACGATATTGTCGTCACTGAGGAGGAACTTCAGCGGGTGAGCTTCTTGCAGCATCCGCAACAAGTATTGGCCGTCTTTCATATCCAGAAAGAAGGGGAGGAAGCATATCCCACAAATGAACTTTCATTGGCTTTGGACGGTATACAGGATCCTGGCAACTTAGGAACGATCATACGCATAGCCGACTGGTTTGGTATTCGGCGTGTGTATTGTTCGGAAGAGACGGCCGACGTCTACAATCCCAAAGTCGTACAGGCCACGATGGGAAGTCTGGCACGCGTTCAGGTCTGCTATACGGATTTAGAGCAACTGGTGACGAGTCTGCCATCGGATTACCCAGTATATGGGACACTATTGGAAGGCGATGACCTCTATGAGTCAGATCTGACGGCCAACGGTCTTATCGTGATGGGCAATGAAGGCAATGGCATCAGCGCACAACTGAGGCGAAGCATTCAGCGCAAGTTGCTTATTCCTTGTTACCAAGTGGCCGATATGCGTCCCGACTCGCTCAATGTTGCCGTTGCTACAGCTGTGGCCGTGGCGGAGTTCAGGCGGAGGGGCAGATAGATGCTTCTTCTTTTCTCATCGTGGGACTTGGAGTCGGATATCCTTTTTATTTTTATCAAGAATAAAGAACCGATAAGGGCGAAATTAATAGATTATGGCAAACAACGAATATATGGTTCAACGCAGTGGTGCCTCCTGTATCAAGGAGGCCTATCTGCTTTTTATCAACAATATCAAAAGAATCTTTCTCAATACGTGGAAACCCGTCCTGGTACTGTGCCTTGTTGCAGGTTTGGGCACACTGGTATTGCCTCCCCTGTTTTCGGCAAATCCCATAGATTTACCTCAAAGTGAGCTTCAGGCCATAGGCAACTATGCATCGACAGTTTTTATTCCCGTTGTTTATGAGGTCGTTTGCTTTGGCGTGTTTTTTTGGATCTTGGCCCATGTGCAGACTATGCTCACGGGTGGGAATCTAAAGGAGAACATCCGACATTCGATGAAATTCTATCTTGCGTCAGTGGCTTTCTACGCAGGTCTTTTTCTTCTGCTCAACGTAATAGCCTACCTGGCAGGCCTTAGCCTTGTCAGAGGGGGAATGCCAGTCGGCAGGCTCATGTATTGGCTGCAGATAGGGTGGGGGATTGTAGGTCTGTTGTTTCTGTTGCAGATTCCGGCCTATTGTTATGCCACCGTCAAGTGCCTTCGTGACAGGGAACTCAAACCCTTCAAGGCTTTTGGATCCTGTTGGTGGGGAGGAATCCGTCACTGGGGCTTTCTTTTCAAAGTGTTCTTCATCACCGGGATCATTACCTTGATCATTGATTGCGTGGTTTTCTTGCCCACAGCTGTTATCCTCATCGCTTCCAGTGTGGATGCTTTCGGTCAGTTAGTCATGGGTGATCCTTCAGGATTGCCTTCCACATTTCCTGTTTGGCAATGCCTGTCTATCGCTTTGAGTACATTCATCCTCGCTTATGTAGGCATTTGGCTTTATCTCAATTTCTTCTATGCCACCTGTTCTCTTGACGTGAGAGACCAGAAAAAGCGAGAGGCAAAGGCCCTTGCCGTGCAATCCGTGGAGGCGTTGGGCACGAAATCTGATTATGAAGAAATAAAATGAAACGAAGATCAGTGCGCCTAAACGAGGATGGTTTGTCGGGCGAGAGTCATGATCGGTTGAGGGCCTGACTCGGAGCAGACAGACTGCGGTTAGGGCTGTTTTTGATAAAAATGCTAATCATTAATCATTCTTAAATATGGCCGATACTCTGATGCCCAAAGTGGGCAAGTACTTATTCCGCTCAGAGCCTTTCCACTGCGATTTCAGCAAACATCTGCTTATGGCTCACTTAGGAAATCATCTGCTCAACGCCGCTGATTTCCACAGTCGTGACCGTGGCTTTGGTGTCAGCTACTTAAACACCATCCAACGCACTTGGGTGTTGTCGCGCCTGGCGGTAGAGATGATCGAGATGCCGCAAATCTATGATGAGTTTTACGTGGAGACGTGGTGTGAAAAAGCCATACATTATTTCACAAGCCGTAATTTCGCCATTACGCGAAAAGACGGAGCCGTTCTCGGTTATGGCAAGAGTATATGGGCCATGATCAACACGCAGACCCGTCAGCCTGCCGACATATTCGCGGTGAAAGACGGACTCATTCAGTCGTTTGTAGAGACCGAAAGACCATGTCCCATTGATAAACCAAGCCGTGTCATAGTAGGTGACGATGCCCAATTGGTACGTTCTGTAGCAACCTATTATAATGATGTGGACTTGAATGGTCACATCAATAGCATGAAATACGTGGAGCACCTGCTCGACCTTTTCGACTTGAGTTGGTATAGAACTCACCGACTGAAGCGCTTTGATATCGCCTATGTGGCAGAAAGCCACCAGGGCGACGAGCTTCGATTCTATAGTCATGAGGCTGCAGAGGGTGTTTTCTCTATAAAAGCGATGAAGAAAAGTCCTGGAAGCGAAGAGGAACAGGAAACTTGCAGATGTCAGCTCATATTTGAAAGAAGCTGATTTACTGTATAATGCAGTGACAGGGAGGGCTTCCCAGTTGGTGTCACAGTTGTTGCTTTTCGCCTTTTCCTATTCATCATATACAGTTGGCGTAAAGGGCTTCCTTGTTTTTGGTTATCAAACGACTCCCACAGAGGTTGACGGCTCCACCTATTTTTTACTTTTGTGCCCACTCTATACAAAAACGCGAAGGTGATGGCTCATGAAAGCCAACCCCCTTCGCATTGTTGATTGTGCCTAATGGGTCTGTTTATTCTTTGTTGTTGGATATCGACCTGTGCCGGCGCACCAGATAGCGGATGATGAAATAGACCAGCGCTACGGCGGCAACCAGACAAATGGCAACCTTTATGTATTCGCCATATTCCAGAATTTTGTCGTTGAGCTGTTCTTCGGGTACAACATCGTGAAGGTACCAGCCCAGCAAAGCCAAAATAGCGTGCCATGCACCGGCGCCAATGGTGGTATAGAGCAGGAATTTCCAATAGTTCATCTTGGCCAGTCCGGCGGGAATGGAGATCAGGTGCCGAATGCCCGGAATGAGGCGCCCCGTGATGGTGGCCACCATACCATGGTCGTCAAAGTATTTCTCGCTCTTCTCTACTTTGCTTTGGTTGAGCAGGCAGAGGTGTCCCAGCCGGCTGTTGGCAAACTTGTAGATGATGGGGCGCCCCAAATAGTAGCCAGCCAGATAGTTGATGGAAGCCCCGGTCATGGCGCCTAAGGTGGCAAAGAGAATTACAAGCCAGATGTTGATGTGTCCAGCTGCGGAATGGTAGGCGGCGGGGGCCACTACCAGTTCGCTTGGAACAGGAACTACTGTGCTCTCAAGGAGCATGAGAAAGTAAACCGTCGCGTAATTGAGGTTTGACAAAAGGGATGTTATCCAATTCATTTTTGTTGAGTTGTTATTCGTTACATACAATCTTCCAGAAATCTTCCGGTCTAATATTGTCGGGTATTTGGTCGGCAAAGACATAGCCCACCTCGTCGGGGTTGACCCTACAAGCAATGCGGAGATATTTTTTGTAGTCGTCGATTGCATTGAGGTGCAGGCAGTCGTCGGCGAGATAAGCGAAACCGATGCGTACCTCTTCGTCAGTGGTCTGTAGGATGAAGTTGTGCATGGAATAGGCGTAGCCATATTGCTGGCAGTCGTGGAGGGCCATGCAGATGCTGATGACCGCCTTGGTGAGCGATGGGGCAGTCATGACCGCTTTGTTGAAGCATACCTGGGCTCCGGATAGGTTGCTGGCCAACATGTAGAGATAGCCTTTGAAGACATGTATTTGCCAGGGGGCAACGTCTTTGAGGAGAAACATGCTGTCGGCCCACTGCTGGGCCTCTTCGGTTTCCTTCATCGAGCTGAGGCACAGACAGAGCTGACGAGTTACCTCGATAAGATTTTCGTCGCTGGGATCCATCTCATTGATGGAGCTTTCCAGCATCTTGCGTGCTTTGGGGTATTGCTTCAGTGCCATGAGCACTACAGCCTGGAAAGCTATGCCGAGCGCGTGATTGCCCACGTCGGTGTAGCGCTCATAGTATTTGAGTGCCTCCTGATAGTTTCCCAAAGTGAAGAGGCCGTTGGCTTTGTTGAGGAGAGCCTCGTCGTCGTTAGGATTTATGGCTATGCTGTATTCGCTGCTCTCTATGGAGTCGTGGATGTCGTTGCGCAGAAATTGTGATGCGGCCAAGGTGTTCCAGTAGGGTGAGGAATAGGGGTCCTTGTCCAATAGTTCGTTGAAGATCTTCTCGCTTTCTTCATAGTGGCCACGGTAGAGGGCAATGCGTCCTTTCGCCTCCTGGTAATCGGCCTGGTCTGGCTCATCAGAAAGACTGAGCCACTGCTGTGCCTCGTCCATCCTATAGTAGTCACACATCAGCAGCGCAACGTCGAGCACAAAGTCGGCACGGTCGTCCTCATCTTCCAAATGATCATAGGCATCTTCGAGGTAGGTTTCCGCGTCTTTGGATTTTCCCCTGGCTAAAAGGATTTCGGCATAGAGATAATAGTAGTCAAGATCGTCGGTGTCGTCGATCTGTTCCAGGTAGCTCTCAGCCTTGTCAGAATCCTTGTGGAGTATCAGTTCTATGCGGGCTCTGAAAACCAGTGGTCGCAAGGAATGGGGAAACATGGCGATGGCCTTATCGCAAACCTCTACCGCTTCTTCGTCGCGATGCTGAAGATGGTAGTATTCTGCGATGTCGGCCATGTCGTCCGCATCTAAAAATACGGAGAGACCTTGTTGGCAGGCCTCTTCGTATCTTGCAAGTTTTTCCTTGAACTCTTTGGAGTTGAAGAACTCGTCCATGAAAATGATGTTGTTATTACGGGCGGAAATGTCTTAGTCCTACTGAAGGCGCAGTACACTTCCGCCATTTTAGATGTTTTGTGCTTATTTGCTCATCTGCTTAGCCCAGGTGTCCTTTAGACCTACCGTCTTGTTGAACACCGGATGCTCTGCGTTGCCGTCGGGGTCTGCCATGAAGTAGCCCACGCGTTGGAACTGCAAGTATTCGCCCGGCTTGCGCTCGGCTGCGAATTGTTCTACATAGCAGTTGTCATACACATGGAGACTTTCCGGGTTGAGCAGCTCGCGGAAGTCGCGCTCGTCGGCCGAGGGATTCTCCACGTTGAAGAGACGGTCGTATTCGCGCACCTCAGCCTTTATGCAGGCATCAGCGCTCACCCAGTGGAGGGTTCCCTTCACCTTGCGGTTGGCTCCTTCCATTCCGCTCTTGCTCAGCGGGTCGTACTCGGCTTGTATCTCGACGACATTGCCATCAGCGTCCTTTGTGCAGCCAGTGCATTTCACGATGTAGGCATTTTTCAGGCGAACTTCCTTGCCCGGAGTCATACGGAAGAACTTCTTGGGCGCGTCTTCCATGAAGTCGGCCCGCTCTATCCAAAGGTTTCGGGTGAAGGTGATCGTATGGCTGCCCGCCGTCGCGTCTTCCGGATTATTGATGGCCTCCATTTCTTCGCGCTGATCTTCGGGATAGTTGGTGATCACCAACTTAACAGGGTCGAGCACGGCACTCACACGTGTGGCCCGCTTGTTGAGGTCTTCTCGTACGGCAGCTTCCAACAGTGCCATATCGTTGAGGGCATCGAACTTTGTATAACCGATAGACTTGATGAAATTGCGGATGCTCTCGGGACTATAACCGCGACGGCGCATGCCGCAGAGGGTGGGCATACGCGGATCGTCCCATCCGTTGACGAAATGCTCATCGACAAGAGTATGGAGCTTACGCTTTGACATCACGGTATAGGTGAGGTTCAAACGGTTGAATTCTATCTGCCGGGGGCGGTAGTTGTCAAGGCCTTTGGCTGCCGTGCCGTCGTATTCCTTCAGGAAGTCGACGAACTTATCGTATAGAGGACGATGGGGTACAAACTCAAGCGTGCAGATAGAATGGGTGACGCCTTCGAAGTAGTCGCTCTGTCCGTGGGCAAAGTCATACATGGGATAGCAATGCCATTTTGTTCCCGTGCGATGGTGAGGAGTCTGGATGATGCGGTACATAATGGGATCACGGAAGTGCATGTTGGGGTTGGCCATATCGAGTTTGGCTCTCAGCACCATGCTTCCTTCTATAGCTTCGGGCGTATTCATCTTCTGGAACAGTGACAGGTTCTCCTCGATGGGACGGTCGCGATAGGGTGAGGCCACACCTGGAGTTGTAGGTGTCCCTTTCTGCTCGGCAATCTGTTCCGATGTCTGCTCATCGACGTAGGCTCTGCCCTGCTTGATCATCCAGATGGCAAAGTCCCAAAGCTGCTGGAAGTAGTCTGAGGCGTAATAGATATGCCCCCACTTGAAGCCCAGCCATTTGATGTCGTTGAGAATGTTCTCCACATACTCGGTATTTTCCTTGCTCGGATTGGTATCGTCGAATCTCAGGTTGCAGATACCGTTATAGCGCTCAGCCACACCAAAGTCCATGCAAATGGCCTTGGCATGGCCAATATGCAGGTAGCCGTTGGGTTCCGGTGGGAAACGGGTCTGGATGCGGCCGTCGTTCTTGCCGGCCGCAAGATCTTCTTCAACCAGTTGCTCTACAAAACTTAGGCTGTGTTTCTCTTCTGTCTCAGCTTCTGTCTTATTCGTCATAATGTATAAATGTTTGTATTGTTGTCATGAAGCTCCTTCCTGTGTGGCAATGGACAGGGATTATCTGCCTTTGCCGCGGGCTCGTCTAATTTTCTGCAAAGATAACAAAAAGATTGGATAATGTGGGTTGGCTCTATAGGTTTTTATAATTTCTGTCCGCCAGCTGAGCATTCTTTAACAAAAAGCAAGAAGTCCGGCAGCAAACTCGTAGTTGCTGGCGGACTTCTTGCTTTTGTCTAAAAGTCTTCCATCGTCACTTCCTTGGGACGTTTTGGAGTATCTTTCTTTTTCGAGTCGGTTTGATCTTTCTTGTTGTCCGAACTGGCAGAAGGCGTAGCCTCTTTCTGGTCTTTGGGCGTGGTGATTGGATTTCCGTCCTCATCCAGTTCTATGTTTTCGTTGATCACCTCTGTCGAGTCGGTGTAGGATTGGTGCTTGACAGGTTGCACATAGCTTGCGCATTCGTACATGTCCTTAGTGATGTCCGGGTCTTGAGAGTCTTTGAACTTGGCGCGATATTTCTTGAATTTCGGGTCTTTCAACAAGGCATTCAGGAAATAGCCACATATGGGCAAGGCCGTACGGCTTCCCTGGCCCAACGCACCGGTTCGGAAGTGGATGCTACGGTATTCACCTCCTACCCATGCGCCAACCACAAGATTGGGGCTGACGCCCATAAACCAGGCATCGGAGTGGTTGTTGGACGTACCGGTCTTTCCGCCCCAATCGCAGTCGCGGAAGTCACCTACATATCCGTTGAGGCTCTGTGAGGTGCCTCCGGGCTCCCGCAGGCCACCCATCAGCATCTGTTGCATCAGGAAGGCACTCTTGTAGGGAACCGCCTGCTCTGATTCGTCGGGGGCTACATAGACTTCTTTGCCCTTAGAGTCTACGATGCGCGTGACAAGCACTGCCTCGTGGTGTTTGCCGTCGTTGGCTATCGTGCTGTAGGCATCGGCCAATTCGAGCAAGTTGACGTCAGAGGAACCCAAAGCCAAAGAGGGCGTATCGTCAAGCGGGCTCTGTATACCCATTTTTTGAGCCGTTTCAATGATAGACTTGATACCCACTTCTTGTCCCAGTCTGACGGCAATGGAATTGATACTCTTGGCGAAGGCTCCTTTCAAGGGAATGGAGTCGCCCGAGAAGGACCCGTTGGCGTTGGTTGGAGTCCACGTGACCTCCTTTTTCTGAATCTTATCGTATACCTGCATGGAGATATACTCGTCGCGCCGTTTATCGCAGGGGGTGAGTCCCTGGTTCATGGCTTCTGTATAGACGAAGAGCTTGAAGGTTGAACCTGGCTGCCGCATTGCTTTCACTTTGTCGTATTTCCAGGTGTTGAAATCCACATCACCAACCCAAGCCTTCACGGCTCCCGACTGTGGCTCCATGGCCACAAAGGCACAGTGCATGAAATGAACCATATACCGGATGGAGTCCATCGTTGAGAGTTCCATTTCCTTATATCCCTTCTCGTAATCGAATACCTTTACCTTATGGGGCTTGTTCATATAGTATTCAATCGAATCGGGCTGTCCGGCATATCTTGCCTGCAACATCTTGTATGTGGGCAGACGGTGGGCGATGTTCTCGATGAATCCTGGGATCACTTGTCCGTTTTCATCTATCCAGCAGTCGCGTTTGTTCCACGGCCCCCAATGGTTTTCAAAATTCCGCTGTACCTGCTTCATCTGTTTTATGGCAGCCTCTTCTGCGTATTTCTGCATACGAGAGTCGAGCGTCGTGTAGATTTTCAAGCCGTCTGAATAGAGATCATATCCGTTTTCATCGCACCAAGGCTTGAGATAGTCGGCCACGGCATTACGGAAATACTGAGCGATACCGTCGTAGTTCTCCTCGATATGAAGGTTGAGCTTGATGGGGATGGATTTGAGCGAATCGCATTGCTCCATGGTCAAGTCTCCATGAGAAAACATGTTGTTGAGCACTTGATTGCGACGGTTGAGTGAGTTTTCGGGATTCGTGCGTGGATTATAGTAAGAGGTGGCCTTGAGCATACCTACTAATACTGCGCACTGCTCGGTGGTCAATTGCTTTGGCGTGGTGTTGAAATAAGTGCTTGCCCCGGTTTTGATACCGTAAGCGTTGGAGCCGAAATCCACTGTATTGGCATACATCGTAAGGATCTCCTTCTTGCTGTAGACCGTTTCCAGCTTGGTGGCTATAATCCATTCCTTGCTCTTGATGATAAGCATCCTTACTCCGGGAATGTGTCCCAAAAGTCCGGTGGAATATTGCGACCGAACGCGAAACATGTTTTTGGCCAACTGCTGTGTGATGGTTGACGCACCGCGTCCATCGTGGTGAAGCAGGGCATCTTTAACTGCGCCAAACAAGCCGATGGGATCAATACCAAAATGCTTGTAGAATCGTTCATCCTCCGTGTCGATCAACGCTTTGAAGAAAGCAGGATTTACTTCTTCGTATTTTACGGGCGTCCTGTTCTCATTAAAATATTTGCCAATGAGTACACCGTCGGCTGAGTATATTTCGGAAGCTTGAGAAGTCTGTGGGTCTAAAATGCCTGAGAAATAGCCAGGTGACTTACCGAACAGCCAAAGAAAGTTGATGTCTACGGCTCCTAAATAGAGAAAGAATGCTACAATGAACGAGACGAATCCTATAAGAGCCTTCGTATACCAAGCTTTTCCTTGGTACAAGTTTTTATACCAAGGCCAAAAGGCTTTTGCCTTCTTCCAGCTCCACTGGAGGAATCTTTTTATTTTTTTCATAAAATCAAAAGTCTAAAGACAAACCTGTAGGGGTAAGTCGTGTTGTTACTTTTCATCGCAAAATTACGAAAAATCGTTTGAACTCAGTCTATCATCGATATAATTTATTATTTCTTTAACGTTGTCGGGATTGAACCATTTGATGTCTGGGTCTCGTTTGAACCATGTAAGCTGTTTGCGCATGTATCTCCGAGTGTTCGACTGGATGTGGGTCACTGTGTCGTCGAGAGTTACCAGTCCGTCGAGGTATTCAAACATTTCCTTGAATCCCACCGTGTTCAACGCGTTCATATTCCGGAAATGGTAAACTTTTTGAGCTTCTTCGATCAGTCCTTTGTCTACCATGTTCAATACTCGTGCGTTGATGCGGTTGTAGAGTTCTGCCCTGTCTCTGTTCAGTCCCACTTTAATGATTCTGAAAGGGCGTTTCTTGGCTTGATGAGTGAGAAAAGACGACATGGGTTTGCCCGTCATGATACATACCTCCAAAGCGTGTACAACGCGGCGCGGATTTTTGCGGTCCACCACTTTCCAATAATCGGGATCGAGCCGATAGAGTTGCTCAACGAGTGCTTCTAATCCCTCGCGACTGAGCCGTTCTTTCATCACACTTCGTGTGGCTTCGTCTATGGTGGGAATGTCGTCGATGCCTTTGCATACTGCGTCGATATACATCATGGATCCTCCTGAAAGAAGGGCTACAGGATTGTTGGGATGGAATCTTTTTGAGTTTTCAAACAATTCTGGAAGCAGGCCCATCACGTCCTGTTCGTAAAGGCTGGCGCTATAGTATTCATCCAAATGATGGGTGCCTACAAAAAAATGTGGTACTCGCCGCATCTGATCTTGAGTCGGAGCAGCGGTACCAATGGGAATCTCTGCATAGACCTGTCGTGAATCCGCATTCATGATAGGCACTTGCAGGTGTTCGGCTTCGGCGAGACAGAATTCTGTTTTGCCTACACCGGTGGGTCCTAATATGACGACGAGCGTGTTCAAGGAAGTTAGCGGATGATGCCGCGCTTTGAAGTGCTTACGAAGTCAATGATATTCTGAATCTCTGGGGTGATTTGCAGGTTGTTCTTGATTTCCTCAATGCCTTCCGCAAGAACGCCCTTGGAATAGAGCAGACGGTAAGCCTCGTGGATGAGTTCGATGAGATCGTTGCTGAATCCATGGCGGCGCAGTCCTACAATGTTGATGCCCGCATAGCGAATAGGTTCCTTGCCAGCTATGATGTAGGGGGGGATGTCCTGGGAGAAACGGCTTCCGCCTTGTATCATCACATATCCGCCAATCCTGCAAAACTGGTGGCAGAGCACTTCGGCCGAGATTACGGCATTATCTGCCACTGTCACCTCACCTGCAAATTTTGTGGAGTTACCAATGATGAGATGGGATCCGAAGAAACAGTCATGGGCGATGTGCATGTTCTCCATCAATAAATTGTAGTCGCCTACTTGTGTTGTTCCTTTTGAAGCAGTGCCGCGGGAGATGGTGACATTCTCCCGGATGGAGTTAAAACTGCCTAACTCGCATATCGTATCTTCGCCTTTGAACTTCAAATCCTGTGGCTTTGTGGATATGCTGGCTCCGGGGAAGAATTCGTTGTTGTTGCCTATACGTGCCCCATAGTTTATCGTTACACTGTTTTGTAACACATTGTTGTTGCCCATCACTGTGTTGCGGTCTATGTAGCAGAAGGGGCCAATAATATTGTTGTCACCCAACTTTGCTTCCGGATGTACGTAGGCAAGTGGACTAATTTGGTTCATTACTTATCTGTTTTTTTTGATTTGTGCAGTAAATGTAGCTTCCGACACTACATGGTCTCCAACGAAGACATAACCTTTCATTGAACTGATGCCATGGCGGACAGGGTGGAGCAATTCCACTTTGAAAAGAAGCGTATCACCAGGAACCACCTTGTCGCGGAATTTCACATCGTCTATTTTCAAGAAATAAGTCGACCATTTTTCAGGCTCTTCCAGCTGACTCAACACCAAAAGACCGCCACACTGTGCCATGGCTTCAATCTGCAGTACACCGGGCATTACAGGCTCGCTGGGGAAGTGTCCTTGGAAGAATGGCTCGTTGGCCGTAACGTTTTTCACGCCCACAATGCTTGTGGCTCCCATGGCCACAACCTTGTCAACCAATTGCATGGGGTAGCGGTGGGGCAGGAGCTGACGGATGCGGATGTTGTCCATCAACGGCTCTTCGTTGGGATCATAGATGGGAGCTTGGACTTCGTGCTTGCGTATCTCCTTGCGCATGAGCCGGGCAAACTTGTTGTTGATAGTGTGTCCGGGACGAGTGGCAATGATACGGCCTTTTATGGGCTTGCCGATGAGAGCCATATCGCCTACGATGTCAAGCAGCTTATGGCGTGTGCATTCATTTTCCCACATCAGAGGGCGGTGCTGGATATAACCGGGCTTTGTGGCGTCCATGTGTGGGACATGAAGCAGATCTGCCAGTTTGTCCAGTTTTTCTTGAGGCACAATTTGCTCGTAAATGACGATAGCATTGTCCAGATCGCCTCCTTTGATGAGGTTGGCTTCCAATAGAGGGACAATATCACGCACAAATACGAATGTACGTGCGGGGGCTATTTCTTCTGCAAACTTATCAGCTGCGTCAAGGGTAGCGAATTGTGAGGCTATGAACTTAGAGTTGAAGTTGCACATTGCCGTGATAGAGAATTCGCTGTCGGGGAGTATCGTGATGCAGGATCCTGTCTCTTCGTCCTTTACTTCAATTTTCTTACGAATGATGTAGAAGTCCTTTGGTGCATTTTGTTCCACTGTCCCCACTTCCTGTATCTTCTCTACAAAGATGGCGGCGGAACCGTCAAGGATAGGAAATTCCGGACCGTTTACCTGGATGAGACAGTTGTCTACCCCAAGTGCGTAAAGTGCGGCCATACCGTGCTCTATGGTGCCGACACGTACATTGCCGTTGGCCACCACGGTTCCCCGTTGTGTGTCAACAACGTGTTCGGCTATTGCTTCAATAACGGGTTGACCTTCAAGGTCAATGCGTTGAATCTTGTAGCCGGTATTCTCTGGGGCGGGATTGAATGTCACAGTCAGGTTCAAGCCTGTATGCAGTCCCTTGCCAAAGAGAGAGAAACTTCCTTTGAGTGTTCTCTGTTTTAGTGTGTCCATCTGATGTCTTATTTATTTTTCTTCTTTAATTCTTCAATATCCTTTTGCAGCTGGTTGATTTGCTTGTAGAGCTCGGGCAGCTTCTGGAAAAGGGCTTGACTCTTGAAATAGGGAATTTTTTCCATGGGTGGAGTCCCGATGAGCTGCTGGTTGCTTTTCAGACTGCCCGGTACTCCCGACTGAGCGCCCAAAAACACTTTGTCGCCAATGGTGATGTGACCGGCAATTCCAACTTGTCCGCCGAACATACACCACTCGCCCACCTTTGTAGAGCCGGCAATGCCGACTTGGGCAGACATTACGGTGTTGGCCCCAACGTCGACGTTGTGGGCTATCTGTACAAGGTTGTCGAGCTTGACGCCTTTGCGAACGTATGTGCTGCCCATTGTGGAACGGTCTATACACGTATTGGCACCAATTTCCACGTCATCCTCAATGGTGACGATGCCTATTTGTGGAATCTTATCGTAGCCGTTGGCTGTCGGTGCAAAGCCAAAGCCGTCAGCACCGATCACCGATCCAGCATGAATCGTAACGTTGTTGCCCAAACAGCAGCCGTAATAGATGACTACGTTGGGGTAAAGTTTCACATTATCGCCGATCTTCACTCCGTCGCCAATATACACATTGGGGTAAATTTGTGCGTTGTCACCAATGACAGCACCTTCGCCAATGACTGCAAATGGTCCTACGTAGGCATTCTTGCCAATCTTGGCAGATGTGGCAATGGAGGCCTTGTCTGATATTCCTTGCTTACGGGGTATGGCACTCGAATAGAGCTGGAGAAGTCGGGCTACGCAATCGCGGGCGTTCTCAACGAAAATCAAAGTAGGCTTCACAGCCTTATCTATTTTTATACTGTCGTCGACAAGCACGATTGTAGCTTCGGTGCTTTCGAGAAAATGTGCATATTTAGGACTGGATAAGAAAGAAATGGCTCCAGGGACACCTTCCTCAATTTTGGCGAAAGTATGTACTTTGGCATTCATGTCGCCTTCTACGCGTCCCTTGATGAAATCTGCAATTTGCCCTGCTGTAAATTCCATGTTGATAAATGAATAGCTATTTTATTTTTGCAAATGTAGCAAAAAATATTCATCCCGCCAAAACTTACAGCATTATTTATTATTTTATAGGCTTTACCGTTCGTATCCGGCATGAAATGTTCTTGAAAGTTACAGTGCTCCTCCTCCACCTTTCGTGTGTGTTCCAGCATCCGATCAGAGAGAAATATGGGTCTTTACGGAATTCCAAGGCTCTAAATTGTGGAGTCTGTTTAGAACCAAAGTGGGCAAGGATACGTATCCCTGCCCATTTTTTTAACTGTGTTGTTGTATAATTTAAAGTTTTGCAAGCTCTTCCGCCATCTGCTCTTGAAGGGCTTTGGCCTTGGCTGCGCTGGCTTCTGCGAAGTCATCACCTTTGGAGGCATAGATAATTCCACGTGAAGAGTTGACCAATAGTCCGCAGTCTTTTATCATTCCGTATTTGCACACTTCCTGCAGACTTCCGCCCTGAGCACCGACACCTGGAACGAGCAAGAACGAGTTGGGAGCCACCCTTCTGACATCGCCGATGAGAGAGCCGCGGGTTGCGCCTACCACAAACATCATGTTCTCGGTGGTGCCCCAATCCAATCCTTTTGCCAGTACTCGTTCAAACAGGCGTGTACCCTCTTCGTTCTTCATCATTTGGAAATCCATGCTGCCCGCATTGGAAGTAAGGGCGAGGAGGATGACCCATTTTCCCTCATAGGTGAGAAAGGGCGTTACGGAGTCCTGTCCCATATAAGGAGCTACTGTGAGTGCATCCACGTTGTATTCGTCGAAGAATGTGCGGGCATACATGGCTGACGTGTTGCCAATGTCTCCACGTTTTGCATCAGCGATAATGAAGTGGTGAGGATAGTATTCTTTCAGGTATTCCACTGTGCTCTCGAATGCGGCGATACCTTTCACTCCCATGCTCTCATAGAATGCCAAGTTGGGCTTGTAAGCCACACAATAAGGTGCAGTGGCATCGATAATCTTTTTGTTGAAAGTGACAACAGGTTCAGGATCTTCAAGCAGGAAATCTGGAATCTTATTCAGATCGGTGTCCAGGCCAACGCAGAGAAATGATTTCTTGGCGAAGATCTGTTCTACCAGTTCTTTTCTTGTCATAATGATGGGTTTATAGATGTTTACAATTCGTTTTCTTTCAGTTTCTCGGCATTTTCTGCCACTGTCAGGGCATCGATCATGCCTTGTATGTCACCGTTGAGGAATCCTTGCAAGTCATGTGTGGTATAGCCTATGCGGTGATCGGTGACACGTCCCTGTGGAAAATTGTAGGTACGTATCTTGGCTGAGCGGTCACCGGTAGAGACCAAAGACTTGCGTCGGCTGGCAATATCATCTATATACTTTTGATGCTCGCGGTCGTAGATGAACGTTCGCAATCTTGATAGCGCCCGTTCCTTATTCTTGGGCTGGTCGCGGGTCTCGGTGCACTCGATGAGTATTTCCTCCACTTCACCCGTATTGGGATTTTTCCAGGGATAGCGCAGGCGTACGCCCGATTCCACTTTGTTCACATTCTGTCCGCCTGCTCCACTCGATCTGAAGGTGTCCCATTTGATATCGCCCTCATTGATGTTCACCTCAAACTTGTCTGCCTCTGGCAGCACAGCCACTGTGGCCGCCGAAGTGTGCATTCGTCCTTGTGTCTCTGTAGCCGGTACACGTTGTACACGGTGAACCCCGGATTCATATTTCAGTGTGCCATAAACGTTATCGCCCGACACAGCAAAGTCGATCTCCTTATATCCGCCTACGGCGCCTGGTGAAACACTCGTCACGCTCACATTCCAATGCTTGGATTCACAGTATTTCTTATACATATTGAATAAGTCGCCTGCGAATAGAGCAGCCTCGTCGCCACCTGCTCCCGCACGGATCTCCATCTGCACGTTCTTAGCGTCTTCGGGATCTTTCGGGATCAGGAGCATTTTGATTTCTTCTTCTATTTTCGGTTGCAAAGCCTCGTTCTCAGCCAATTCCTCGCGTGCCATGTCTTTCATATCGGCATCGGCATCGTTGGCAATAATGTCTTTTGCTTCCTTGATGGCATTGAGGCAAGCGACATATCGCTTCTTAGCGTCCATGATGTCGCCCAAGTCCTTGTATTCCTTGGTGAGCTTCACATAGCGGCTTTGATCAGCGATTACTTCAGGGTCTGTGATCAGTGTAGACACTTCCTGATAGCGTGCGTCGAGGCCATCGAGCTTCTGTAGTATCTGATTGTCTTGCATTTGTGCTTATTTCGCGCTTCTTCTCAGGGCATGATGTTGCCGGCCCCCCGAAGAATATTAGTATTCAAAGTTGCCGTAGGGACTCTTGATGGTGAGGCTCTTTGTTCCTTCTTCAATGTGGCCAACCACCTGGGCATCGATGTTGAAGCTCTTGCTGATGGCTATTACTTTGTCGGCCATTTCCGGGCGTACATAGATTTCCATTCTGTGACCCATGTTGAACACTTGATACATCTCTTTCCAGTCGGTGCCGGAGCAGTCGTGAATGGCCTTGAACAATGGAGGAATGGGGAACATGTTGTCTTTAACCACCTTGCAGTTGTCACCAACGAAGTGCATCACCTTTGTCTGAGCGCCTCCAGTGCAATGCACCATTCCGTGAATCTCGGGGCGCAACTCGTCGAGCAGCTTCTTGATCACAGGGGCATAGGTGCGGGTGGGGGAGAGCACGAGCTTCCCCGCGTTGACGGGGCTGCCCTCAACCGGGTCGGTAAGTTTGTACTTTCCGCTGTAAACCAGTTCGTCGGGTACGGCTGCATCGTAGCTTTCCGGATATTTTGTAGCGAGATATTTGGCAAACACGTCGTGGCGTGCGCTTGTCAGTCCATTGCTTCCCATACCACCGTTGTATTCCTTCTCATAGGTTGCCTGGCCGGTTGAGCTCAATCCCACGATGACGTCGCCTGGGCGGATATTGGCATTGTCGATGACATCCGAGCGCTTCATGCGGCAAGTGACGGTGGAGTCCACGATGATGGTGCGCACCAGGTCGCCCACGTCGGCCGTCTCACCACCTGTAGGCCAGATGCCAATACCCATGTTGCGCATGTCGCTGAGAATTTCGTCGGTTCCATTGATGATTTCTGAGATCACTTCACCTGGAATCAGCATCTTGTTGCGTCCGATCGTCGAGCTTACGAGAATGTTGTCCACGGCACCTACGCACAGCAGGTCGTCGGTGTTCATCACAATGGCATCCTGGGCTATGCCCTTCCACACGCTCAGATCGCCTGTCTCTTTCCAATACATATAAGCCAGGCTTGACTTGGTGCCTGCGCCGTCGGCGTGCATGATGTTGCAATAGTTTGGGTCACCACCCACTATGTCAGGCATAATTTTACAGAAAGCCTGTGGGAAGATGCCCTTATCGATATTCTTGATGGCGTTGTGGACGTCCTCCTTGGCAGCACTAACGCCTCTCTGCATGTATCTGTTGGTCATAATATCTTGATGTTTTAGTCTTTTCTATTCCAAAAATCCCATGAGGCGAAAGCCTGCAGGAGAAGCATCTCCAATCCGTTTTTCACCGTAGCGCCTTGTTCGCGGCCTCGTTTCAAGAAGAGTGTCTCGTCGGGATTGTAGATCAAATCATAGAGCAGTGTGTGTGTGTCCATCGCCTCGTAGGGCAGTTTGGGACATTCGTCGGCGTGGGGATACATTCCTACGGGTGTGCAATTGATAATCACATTGTATTCCTTTACCAGTTCGGGCGTCACCTCTTCATAGGTGATGAAGCCGTCGCCGTGTCTTGTCCGGCTGACGAATATGGTCTGCATGTTGAGCGATTTCAACCCATAGTGGATGGCCTTTGAGGCTCCGCCTGTCCCTAAGATAAGTGCTTTCTTTTGCGCGGGTTCAAGCAGTGGCTCTATGCTTCGTGTGAATCCAATCACATCGCTGTTGAACCCTTTCAGATATACTTTGTCACCCTTGTGCGTCACCCGGATCACATTGACAGCACCGATGGCTTCAGCCTCGGGACTGATGGCATCAAGATACTTCATTACCTGCTCCTTATAAGGAATGGTTACGTTGAGGCCGCGCAGTTCCGGATTGCGATCTAATATTTCAGTCAGTCCGTCGATAGACGGTATTTCAAAGTTGATATATTGGGCATTGATATGTTCATTCTCGAATTTCTCATTAAAATAAGAAATTGAGAACGAATGACCGAGTGGAAATCCTATGAGTCCGTATTTGTCCATACAAGGGTTGTTTTAAAAAAATATAGCCTATATAATAAAGGTATCATGTAGACCTGCTATTTCTCGGCAAGATACATAGTACATATTCCGAAGGTGAGCCGGTGGAACGAAGCGATGGCGAATCCGGCTTTGTGGAAGATCTTCATCATTTCTTCCCCTTGAGGAAAGGCTTCGATGGTCTTGGTCAGGTATTCATAAGCGCTTCTGTCCTTGCTGATCATCCGTCCATAGAGGGGCAATACCGTGTTGCTGTAGATTTTGAACAATTGCTTCATGGGAAAAGTCACCGGTGTGGTCAGCTCCACAATGCTCAGATGCCCACCCGGCTTGAGAACGCGGTGGATTTCCTTCAGTCCCTGGTCAAGATTTTCGAAGTTGCGGATGCCGAAGGCGGCTGTCACAGCATCGAAGCTGTCGTTGGCAAAACTGAGTGACAGGCAGTCTTCCTTGGCAAAACTGATGATCTTGTCCAATCCTGCGCGCTCCACCTTTTTGGCACCGATTCTCATCATTTCTTCCGAGATATCGGCTCCGATCAGCTGCTGAGGATGAAGCTTGCGGGCTGCAAGGATAGCAAAGTCGCCTGTACCTGTTGCAATGTCGAGCATCCGTTGGGGGTGATACTGTTGCAGGGCATTGATGGCACGGTTGCGCCACATCTTGTCGATATTCCACGACAGGCGGTGGTTCAGAGTGTCATAGGTAGGGGCGATATTGTCGAACATCTCCTCCACCTGCTGGCTCTTCTTCTCGTTGCTGGAGTAGGGAGTGATTTTCTCCTGTTGATACATGATCTGATACTTAGGGGTATAGAGAAGACGGGGATTGACCGACCTTTTTTGTGGCTGCTCCCTACCTTCCCTATAGTTCCTCGTTTGCTATTATTTCTCGTGGAGCTTCAAGTATTCGCTCACGTTCTTCTCGATGCGGCCCAGCACGTCACCGGTTTCGGCGGCCTTGTCGAACTTTTCCCCGGTGATGTGCTCGTAGAGCTCGATGTAGCGCTCGCTCACACTTTCAGCATATTCGTCGGTGATTTCGGGCATCACCTGTCCAGGTTGATTCATGAAGTTGTGCTCGATGAGCCATTGGCGTACAAACTCTTTGGAGAGCTGACGCTGGGGCTCGCCCTTGGCCAGTCGTTCCTCGTAGCCGTCGGCATAGAAGTAGCGGCTTGAGTCGGGGGTATGGATCTCATCGATGAGATAGACCTTGCCGTCGCGTTTGCCGAACTCATACTTGGTATCGACGAGAATCAGGCCACGTTTGGCAGCGATTTCCTGCCCGCGCTGGAACAGTTTACGGGTATAGTCCTCCATGATGGCATAGTCCTCAGCAGGTACGATGCCTTGCTTGATGATTTCCTCGCGCGAGATGTTCATGTCGTGACCTTCGTCGGCCTTCGTCGTGGGAGTGATAATAGGCTCGGGGAAACGCTCGTTCTCTTTCATTCCTTCGGGAAGCTTCACGCCGCACAGCTCACGGCAGCCGTCTTTGTAGGCTCTCCATGCACTACCAGTGAGGATAGAGCGGATGATCATCTCCACGCGGAATCCTTCACACTTCAGTCCCACCGTAACCATAGGGTCGGGAGTAGCAAGTTTCCAGTTGGGGCAGATGTCGCTTGTGGCATCCAAGAATTTGGCGGCAATCTGGTTGAGCACCTGTCCCTTGAATGGAATACCCTTGGGAAGAATCACGTCGAATGCCGAGATTCTGTCGGTAGCAACCATCACCATCAAGTCGTCGTTGATGTTGTAGACGTCTCTCACCTTACCATGGTAAACACTCTTCTGACCATTGAAATGGAAATCGGTTTTAGTAATTGCGTTCATTTTAATATTATTTGTTGGTCCTGATTTCTTTCATAGCCTTGTCATGCCGCTCGTATGCATTGACGATCCGCGTGACAAGCTTGTTTCTCACGATATCTTCCTTTTCAAGGTTGACGACGGAGATGCCTTCTACTCCGTTTAGTATTTTCAACGCCTCTACCAGCCCGCTTCGTTGTTCGCGAGGCAGGTCTATCTGGGTCATGTCGCCCGTGATAATCATTTTTGTGTTCCATCCCATACGGGTGAGGAACATGCGTATCTGTGCCGATGTGGTGTTCTGTGCCTCGTCGAGAATCACCACCGCATCCGACAGCGTTCTTCCCCGCATGAAGGCCAGCGGGGCGATCTGGATGATGTTTTTCTCCATCATTTCCTGTAGTTTCACAGCTGGTAGCATATCTTCCAGCGCATCATAGAGCGGCTGCAGGTAAGGATCAATCTTGTTTTTCATGTCTCCGGGGAGGAAGCCGAGCTTCTCTCCGGCTTCCACAGCGGGGCGTGAGAGGATGATTTTTCGTGCGGTCTTTTCCTTATAGGCCTTCACAGCCAAGGCAATGCTCAGATAGGTCTTGCCAGTACCAGCAGGTCCCACGGCAAAGATCATGTCGTTCTTTGCATATTCGTCAATGAGTTTTTGCTGGTTGGGTGTCTTGGGCATGATGGGCTTGCCGGAAATGCTGTAGCAGATCACCCCCTTTACACCGTCGGCCTTAGTCTGTTTGCCTTTGATGATGTCGAGGATGTCCTCGTCCAAAATACTGTTGTATTTCAATACGTGCATCCTCATTTTCTCTATGTCTTCCTCAATCTTGGCCATTTCCTCCTCATCGCCAAGGACGCGGATGACATTATCTCTTGCCACGATGCGCAATTTGGGGAAAAGCGATTTGAGCATCTGCAAGTGACTATTGTTGACGCCGTAGAACACTACAGGGTCAATGTCTTCTAAAATGATGTGCTTCTCTATCAAAACTGAACGTTCACTATATTATTATGATGCAAAGTTAAAAAAAAGATTGCAAATATCGCCGACCTTGCATGGTTTTCTTTCTTTCTTACTTGGGAAATATTTCAAAGGCAAGGAAGATGGCCAAAAAGGTTGCTTGTTTTCCGTGGCATTAGCCGTGGGATTCCGTGACGTTCATCTGATGGGCCAACGCTTCAGATTTTCGGTCTGGCAGCTCCCTTCTCTGCAGGATGGGGGCTTAACATGCCGACACGATAGTCTCTATAGCGGGCAGGGTGTGGTGGGGTAGTAGAAAGATATGGGCATTCCATATATTTTTTGTACCTTTGCACTTTCAAACCAATAAACAGAATTGATGAAAAAGTATTTGAGCCACTACCGTGCGCTTGTATCCTTGGGTACGCCATTGATTGTCGGACAGATCGGAGTTGTATTACAGAACTTTGCAGATACACTGATGATTGGTCATCACACCACAGTGGAACTGGCCGCCGCCTCGCTTGTGAGTAATATTTTCATCTTAGGACTATTGATGGCCATGGGGTTCGCTTTGTGCATGACTCCACTGATCGGCAAGGCCTATGGGCAGGGTGACATCAGCAGTATCGGCAAGACAGTGAAGGATGGAATGGCGGTGAATACTCTGGCAGCTATCCTGCTAATGGCAGTCTACACAATTTTGTATTTCTTCCTCGACCGTCTTGGCCAACCCGCTGAGCTTCTGCCCTACGTGCGCCCATACTATCTTATCAATCTGGTGTCCATACCTTTTGTGTGCTGGCTCAACAGTCTGAAGCAGCTCTTTGATGCCACTACCGACACCAAATTGCCAATGTGGATACTTTTAGGAGGAAATGCTCTCAACATTCTGGGCAACTGGCTGCTTATTTATGGCCATTGGGGATTCCCCGAGATGGGTATCACAGGTGCTGGTATTTCTACACTGGTTGCCCGAGTGACCATGTTTGTAGCCATAGCTCTTTGTTTTGCCCTATCCAGTCGGCACCGTGCCGAGCGGACTGCCTTTCGTCAGAGTTGCGTGAGCCGTGACGGAATCCGCTCGCTCATAGTGCTTGGTACGCCTATCAGCCTGCAAATGGGCATGGAGAGTGGAGCGTGGTCGCTGTGCAGCATCATTGTGGGGTGGATTGGCACCAACGCTCTTGCCGGTCATCAGATTATGCTTACTATCAGCCAGCTCTTTTACCAGTTCTATTACGCGCTGGCTTCAGCGGTTTCCATCCGAGTGAGCCATTTCCATGGGCAGCATGACTACATGGCCATCCGCCGCACGGCGTGGGCCGGATGCCACCTCAACTTCCTGATTGCCATCCTTGTCTCAGTGCCAGTCATCATCTTTCGCGGGCGTATGGGCTTTCTCTTTACCGGCTCCCCCCAGGTGGCGGCCGAAGTGGCTGGAGCCATCGTCCCGCTGATCATCTATCAGTTCAGTGACGGCTTGCAATGCACGTTCAGCAACGCCATGCGTGGATTGGCTTATGTCCGTCCGATGATGTTGGTAGCCTTTCTGTCCTATTTTGTCGTGTCTCTGCCTTTGGCCTATGTCTTTGGGATCAGTATTGACGGTGGGTTGGTAGGCGTGTGGTTCTCTTTTCCTTTCGGGCTCACAATCGCGGGAGGACTCTACTATTATTTCTATCACCGTCGTCTCCTGCAATTGGAGAAGGAGGAGCAGTCAGCAGTCCTATAACCTCATTGATCCTATATGACGGTATCTGTGTTCCATGCTGCTTTACCCGGAAGTAACCTCAATAATATGCAAAAAGAGGATGCATCAGAATTCTGATCCATCCTCTTTTTGTTATAAAGTATTGCTGATTATTTGTTGAGCAGCAGGTCGGTCTGAACGGCTACAGCCACAGTGGCACCCACCATTGGGTTGTTACCCATGCCTAAGTAGCCCATCATCTCTACGTGAGCAGGAACAGAAGAAGAACCGGCAAACTGTGCGTCGCTGTGCATACGGCCCATGGTGTCGGTCATACCGTATGAGGCGGGACCAGCGGCCATGTTGTCAGGATGCAACGTACGGCCCGTACCACCACCTGAAGCCACAGAGAAGTAAGGCTTGCCTGCGGCGATGCGCTCCTTCTTATACGTACCGGCAACAGGGTGCTGGAAACGTGTGGGGTTGGTAGAGTTACCAGTGATGGAGACATCAACGTTCTCGTGCCAAAGGATAGCAACGCCCTCGCGGACATCGTCAGCACCGTAGCACTTTACCTTCAGACGCTGAGGATTGTTGCCGTAAGGAATCTCCTCTACGATGTTGAGCTTGCTGGTATAGTAATCGAATTTTGTCTTTACGTATGTGAAGCCATTTACACGGCTGATGATCTGTGCAGCGTCTTTGCCCAGACCGTTGAGGATAACGCGAAGGGGTTTCTTGCGCACCTTGTTGGCCATTTCAGCAATCTTGATGGCACCCTCAGCGGCAGCGAAGCTCTCGTGGCCGGCCAAGAATGCAAAGCACTCTGTCTCTTCGCGGAGCAGACGTGCAGCCAAATTGCCATGGCCCAAACCCACCTTGCGGTCGTCTGCCACACTTCCGGGGATGCAGAAGGCCTGCAGGCCAATACCAATAGCTTCAGCGCACTCAGCAGCACTCTTGCAGCCCTTCTTGATGGCGATGGCGGCACCTGCTACATAAGCCCACTTGGCATTCTCAAAGCAAATACGCTGTGTGTCCTCGCAAATCTGATAAGGATCGATACCCAGTTTGTCGCAAATTTCGTTTGCCTCTTCGAGGTTCTTTATGCCATTGGCCTGAAGTGCAGCGTTGACCTGTGCCTCACGACGCTCCTGGCTCTCGTATTGAACTTTTCTAATCATACAGTGGTTCCTCCTTATTCTTTACGTGGGTCGATAGATTTAACAATACCCTGGTCGGCAGTTGTGCGTCCGTAGCGGCCCGTAAATTTCTTCACAGCCTCATTGGCATCCATGCCGTTCTTGATGGCTTCCATCATCTTGCCCAGGTGAACATACTCATAGCCGCACACATAGTCGTCCTTGTCGAGGAACATTTTTGTGATGTAGCCTTCGGTGAGCTCCAGATAGCGTGTACCCTTTGCCATTGTGCCATAGAGAGTACCGGTTTGAGAGCGCAGACCTTTTCCGAGGTCCTCAAGGCCGGCACCTACTGCGAGACCATTCTCAGAGAAAGCGCTCTGGCTGCGGCCGTAGACGATCTGCAGGAACAATTCGCGCATGGCCGTATTGATAGCATCGCAAACCAAGTCGGTGTTCAGAGCTTCCAAAATGGTCTTTCCGGGGAGAATCTCTGATGCCATGGCGGCAGAGTGGGTCATACCCGTGCATCCGATGGTCTCGATAAGACACTCTACAATCACTCCGTCCTTGATATTGAGCGAGAGTTTGCAGGCACCCTGCTGGGGAGCACACCAGCCCACACCGTGGGTATAGCCAGAAATGTCCTTGATCTCCTTGGCCTGAATCCATTTGCCCTCTTCAGGAATGGGAGCAGGGCCGTGATAGGCACCCTTTTTGACAACGCACATGTTGTCGACTTCTTTTGAATAAATAATCATATTCGCTAAAATGTTTATGAATATTGTGTGAATCTTCTTTTCTATTTCGTCGTTGCAAAGTTAATCAATTATCCTTTAACTCGGAAATCTTGGCATGGGTTTTTTGATAAAAGATTACCTCACGACGATCTTCTTCCCATTCCAGACATAAATGCCTTTGGGCAGACGGTCTCTGAGAGTTCCTGCAAAACGTCCGTCGAGGGTATAGATGTGGTCGTTGGAAGGTGTGGTGACTGCTGGCATGTGGATGGCTGTCAGCGTGCGGTCTTTGAAAGCGAAGCCGATCTTCCCGCTGTTCGTATCCTCGGTGATGCTGTAAAGGGGGGCATTGGTAAGGGTCGTGGCATTAAGTGTCACGGACTCAAGATCTGTCACGTTTCCGGTGCCGGGATAGGGGTCGGCGGCAAGGCTGTTGGTATAGTCGGTTTTTGTGACGTTTGTACCGTCGATATTATATGAAGTGATGAGTTTGCCATCGGCCGGAACAATCGTCATAGCTGGCTTGCCCACCGTGTTGTTGGGGCTGTCGGTAAGGTTGACAGAGCTGTAGGGGTAATCAACACGGTAGACCAGCAAGCCGTGTCCGTATTGCCGCTGGTTCCAACCTTTTTTCTGGATGTTCTCCAAAATGAGGTATTCACCGTTGCCGGCCAAAATCTTGTAGGCTTTGCCTCCGTCTTGTACGGGCTCCATCTCAACATATTGCGCATTTGAGAGCGTGTCGAGTTTCATCCAGCCCATCGTTTCGCGTTCCCACGGTGTGTACGGCGTGGGACACCAGCCGTTGTCGAGGTATTCGCCACCGTCCATCAGATCCCAATATTCCATGGCCTGGTCGTCTACCTGCGCTGATTTAATGGTAGGATAGAAGTCGGGAAGTCCCATGGTATGTGAGAACTCGTGGCAGAAGAGTCCTATGCCGTTCACGCGCTTGAGTGGCGTGGTGCTGAAGGCTCCTGGAAAACCGTTGAGCTCGTTGTTGACACCGTAGCGCCATACCTGCTTGCCGTCGAAAGTTCCAATGCTTGCAGTACCGGAACGGGGCCAGATGCAGTCGGAGGAATTTTGAGAGAAACTCTCGGAATAGCCGGCATAGATGAAATAAACGAGGTCGACATAGCCGTCACCATCCGAGTCATAATCGGCAAAATTCACTTGGTCGTCTACCATCTGGCAGGCAGTAGTCATCATCTCATCGACCTGGGCATCATTGTTCGAACCGTAGTAAGCGAGTCCGTGTGGCATGGTGACAGGACCGACAACGTCAAATTGTGGGGTGAATTGTCCGAAACTCATGTCTTTGAAATAGCTCAACACGCTACCGTAATTGCGGTCCTCGCGATTGCCGAAGTTTTCCAGTTGGCCGTTTGGCAGAGTGGAGTTGAGGTATTGGTTGAATGTCTTCACGGGGTCATCAACCGAGAATGTGGTATCGGCAAAGTTGACAAGGATCACCAGTGCTTTGGGCGAACCCGTATGTGGGAAGTAATGACGGTCTTTGCTGATCGAGATGCGACGAGCCTGATCGGCTGCCATGATGTGGTTGGCGAAGCGCTTGCGGTCCTGTGCTTGCGCGAGTTGTTCCTCAAGAGGATGGCGTGTGGCCGGATCATGGGCCAGCACATTTGAATTTGTCAGCTCGCCGGATTTGCTTACTCGTGCAATGTAATAGTCGAAGCCTTCATGCAGGAGCAGTGTCCCGTCGGAAAGCGTATACCAATGGTTGTCGGCATTACCGTGGGCATAGACTGTGATTTGGGTGCCGTCGCTTTGCGTGATGACGGCAGGCAGAGGATTCACCCGTGAAGCCTTTGCCCAAGCTATGCTCATGGCCAGGCATACGAGAACTAAAATTCCCTTTTTCATCTTTCTCTATGATTTTAATTAGTTTCTTATACTTATTATTATAACTCTTGAAGATTTCTTTTCTTGTAGAAGTATTGCCCCTTACGACGGGTTTGCCGGCCAAACTCGATGGCATGGTGGGGACAGTGGTGGTAGCATGCGAAACAGGTGAGGCAGGAGTCGTCGTGTTTCCATTGCGGTTCGTAGCCCAGCCCACCCTTGATGTCGCCTTGCGGACAAACGTCGGCGCAAATACCACATTTTACGCACCGTTCGCTCACCACATGGAATTTTGAGTCGTCAACGAGCTTGAGAAATCCGGCACCTAATATGCGAGAGTTGATTCTCGGCCAATGGCCCTGATACAGCGGGCCGTCTTGTGCCTCTTTTTGGATGACCGTGGGAAGATACGCTTTCAATTCCTCGTCGGCCTGTTTCTTCTTCAGCTTTTCCCTTTCGGCATTGTCTACGTCCATAAAGGGTAATCCCACGTAGGATTCTGGCATAAGCAGGGCACAGCGTGAGTTCACTCCGATTCCTTTCGCCCGAAGATCATTTTCAAGGATGCGAAAAGTCTCGCCTGTTGTATCCCCTGCAGTGATGACAGTGAAGACGTAGTGCCCTGCCGTGGGGCCGTCGAATTGAAGAGTCTTGATGAAGTCCCTTACGACGAGTGGTGGACGCCAGCCGTGGACGGGGAAACAAAAACCGATTCTTTCCCCCGGTTCCAACTTGTATTTGCGGGGGGAAACAATTGCGTCTGGGATGAAAACCAGCTTCTCCTGAGTGGCTTCGCTGAGTTGGCGCGCAGCCCATTGGGTATTGCCTGTTGCTGAAAAATAGAATATCACGTTGCAAATTTACTAAAAAATCTTTGTAACGGAATGATTTCTATCTATTTTATGAAATAGCAAGCTGAATTATGGCAACTTTGCTTGCTATATACATTGGGGCAGAGGGAATGGTGACAGTGGTCCAACTGTTTGTCTCGCCCATGTATGCCGTGTGATAGTGGCGTGCTTTCTCTCCTCCCTCGCGAGGGAGGAGAGATATTTTAGTGTTTGCCGTTTTGATTAGGAATGGTGAATTCTCCGGCAAGGCATCTCGCCATGAGTGTGCGGATGACGTGATAGTCGTTGTATTTGCCGAGCAGGTACATCAGCTTTGTCACCGAGGCTTCCACCGTGGAGTCATAGCCGCTCACAACGCCCACGTTCTGAAGGTGATAACCTGTGTCGTATCGTCCCATCTCAACGAATCCGGCGATGCACTGACTGATGTTGACTACAACGATGCCGCGTTCTGATGCTTTTTTCAACAGATGAATCAGCCAGGGGGATTGTGGGGCGTTGCCGCTGCCATAGCTACGCATGATGATGCCCCGCAGGTCTTTCACATAGAGTATGCTTCGCATGATGTCTTCTTCAACACCAGGGAAAAGGGAAAATACCATTACGTTGGAATTCATGGCGTAGTGAGGGATCATAGGTTTACTCCAGTTGGGTTGGAGAATATAGTGACGGTGAAAATCGAAATTCACACCCGCGTCGCAGAGGTGGGGATAGTTGAATGAGTCGAAGGCGTTGAAACCATCAGCGTTTTCTTTGGTAGAGCGGTTGCCACGCAGAAGACGTCCGCTGAAGTAGATGCAGACTTCGGGAACGAGGGCGTGTCCTTGCTCGTCGTGCATGGAGGCGATCTCGATACTTGTCACGAGATTTTCTTTGCCATCGGTGCGCAACTGGCACACAGGCAACTGACTGCCGGTCAGGATGACAGGCTTGGTCAAGTTCTCCAACAAGTAAGACAGTGCCGAGGCCGTATAAGCCATAGTGTCAGTTCCATGAAGGATCACAAAACCGTCATACTTGTCGTAGCGTTCGGCAATGATGCGTACGAGCTGAGCCCAATATCGCGGATTCATGTTGCTGGAATCGATGGGCGGCGTGAACTGATATACGTCGATCCCTGTCTGGAGATACTCAAACTCTGGCATCTTTGCGATGAGGTGGTTGAAGTCGAGCGGTTCCAGCGCTCCTGTCTGCTTATTGCGGCCCATACCAATGGTACCTCCAGTATAAATGAGAAGTACCTTTCCGGTGATACTCGTTGTGTAATTGTCATTCATAGTTGTCGCGATTGTAAAGCTTTCTAAGTGCAAATATAGTCCAAATCTTCTTAATAAGCAAATGATTTTCAAGCTTTTTCTCCTTGGCCATATTCCATTATTTCTAACTTCTAAAGTCAAATAGACGGTAGAATTTCGTATGTGGTTTCAAATGTTTTTTACATGGGCGACACGACATTGCAAATATTTGTATTATATAAGAGTGTGAGTAGAATTTTGATAATGAAAAAAATATGCTTTTGTCAGCTTTTTATAGCGATAAATATGGCAACCCTGTGGTTGAATGGCCTTGCTGTTTGCCCTTGAGATGACGTCTGCAAACAGATTTCACCGTGTAAGAATTGGTGGCTATGCTCGACAAAATGTCCACTTACTGTTCAATCGTGGCTTTTGCTACGATGTAGTGTGGCGGTCGCCACGTTATCGTGTGGCGGTTGCCACGTTATCGTATGGCGGTCGCCACAGTGTTGTATGGCAGTCGCCACATTTGTTTGCCACCCCAGTTGAGCTATACGAAATGGCTTGTCTTTGTCCGTCAAAGCCTCTCGATGTATTGCATTAAAGACTAATTTCAAAAAACGCTGATTTTTGTGGTGCGTTGAGCTTGAAAGAATCAAAAGTGTTTCCTTTTGTCGAAAAAATGCTCTGTTGGTACATTTTTATATTTTTAATTTTCAATATTCAATTTTTTTATGTTACCTTTGCACCGATTAATTTGGAGGAGGGATGTGGTAATCATAAAATTCAATGACTCACTATGCTCATACCTCCCTTGATTGATTGCCCGGCACGTCGGGCTGTCGAGGCGTGTTCTTCCTGTTAATTATATGGGCAGGCTCATCATTTGGTCTTGATCAATGTCGGAAAAATAAGTACTTATATATATGAAAGGTATAGTTTTAGCAGGTGGCTCGGGTACAAGGTTGTATCCCATCACGAAAGGAATCAGCAAGCAACTGATTCCTATTTATGACAAGCCCATGATTTATTACCCCATTTCCGTGCTAATGCTTGCAGGTATCAGAGAGATACTCATCATCTCTACTCCTTTCGATTTGCCAGGCTTTAGGCATTTGTTAGGCGACGGCAGTGACTTGGGCGTTCGTTTCGAGTATGCCGAACAGCCATCTCCCGACGGTCTGGCCCAGGCTTTTATTATCGGAGAAAAGTTTATCGGCAAAGACAGTGTCTGTCTCGTCCTCGGTGACAATATTTTTTATGGTTCCGGATTTACAGGTCTGCTGCGACAAAGCGTCTTGGACGCAGAGAAAAATGGCGAAGCCAGCGTGTTTGGATATTATGTCAACGATCCCGAGCGCTATGGAGTGGCTGAGTTTGACAGTGAAGGCAATTGCTTGAGCATCGAAGAGAAACCTGCCCATCCAAAAAGCAACTATGCTGTCGTCGGTCTTTATTTCTACCCAAACAGCGTAGTGGAGATCGCCAAGAACGTTAAGCCCAGTGAACGGGGCGAATTGGAAATCACATCGGTCAATCAGGAATATCTCACGCAAAAGAACCTCAAGATTCGTATTCTGCAGCGTGGCTTTGCTTGGCTTGACACAGGCACACACGACAGCCTTTATGAGGCAGGAAACTTTATCGAGACAGTGGAGAAACGCCAGGGACTCCAAGTGGCATGTCTGGAAGAAATCGCATTTGGCCAAGGATGGATCTCAAAGGAGAAACTTGTGGCTTTGGGAATGTCGATGAAAAAGAATAATTACGGAAAGTATCTTCTGGACGTGGCGCAAAGCCGTGACTGATCCATCATACAAGGATAAAAGAAACAGAAAAATATAATAACGTTGTTTAAATAATGGAAGAAAACAAGAATTTAGAGGCAACACCTGTTGTCCAGGAGCCAGAAGAGGAAAAGTCGGCCATCGACTTTGCCGCTATCTACACCATTCTCGTATTGAACTGGAAGTGGTTTCTGGTTTCACTTATCATCTGTTTGGGCTGTGCGGCCATTTATCTGCGCTACACTACGCCTGTCTACAGAGCGAGTGCGAAACTTCTCATCAAAGACGACAGCCAGTCGGGAATGGGAAGCAGAAACTCAAGTACTTTGAACACGACCACTCTTGGTATGATCTCTACTTCTAACGGTATCGACAATGAGCTCGAGATTCTCACCTCACACTCGATAGCCGCTCAGGCCGTTCGCGATCTGAAGCTTTATGTCTCCTACCGGATGAAGGGACGTGTGAAGGAGAACATCCTCTACAGGAATCAGCCCGTCTCGGTAGATGTAGATCCAGGACACCTGGAGACCATCAATGCGCCCATCAACCTCGTGATTAGCCGCCAGAACGGTAAATATCATGTCTCGGGTACTTATTACGTTCCTGGCCGAAACAACTCTGTTTCAGGCCCTTATGGAATCGACAAGGATCTGCCCTCGCTGCCGGCTACAATCAGCACACGTGCAGGTATCCTTACTTTCGTGGCCAATTCGACTACGCCGATGGCTGATGACACAGAGTTGAAGGTGAGCATTGTCTCGCCCGATATGGCCGCCTATAAATATGTAGGTGAGCTCTCTGCCACACAGACCAACAAAAACACATCCATCGTGCTTCTGACTTTGAACGATGAGATCCCCGACCGTGCCAAGGATTATCTGAAACAACTCACCATAGCCTACAACCAGCAGGCCAATGCCGACAAGAATGAGATCGCTACAAACACAGAGGCTTTCATCAACAGTCGACTGGAGAAGATCAACGCTGAGTTGGGTTCCACCGAAAGCCAGTTGGAAAGCTACAAGAAGCGCAACAACATGGTTGAGTTGAAACTCAATGCCGGACAGGCCGTACAGAATGCCAACGCCTACGATCAGAAGCTCGCCGATGCCAACACGCAGATCGACTTGCTCCGCTCGCTGCAGGAATACATGAATCAGCCTGCCAATAAATATCAGACACTTCCATCCAACGTGGGCTTGAGCGACCAGAGCGCTACCGCCCTGATCAACCGCTACAATGAAATCGTATTGCAGCGCAACCGCTTGCTGCGTTCTGCTTCTGAGAATTCTCCAACGGTTACCCCGCTTACTGCTCAGCTTGACGATTTGAACAACAGTATTCGCCGCGCCATGACACAGTCGCGTCGCAGCATGGAAATCGAGCGCAGCTCTGTGGCATCCCAGCAGGGCAAGTATGAGAGCCAGATTCAGGAGACTCCTGAACAGGAACGGATGTTGAGCCAGATTGGTCGTCAACAAGAAGTGAAGTCGGGTCTGTATCTGATGTTGTTGCAGAAACGTGAAGAGAACTCTATCTCTCTTGCTGCTACCGCCAACAAAGGTAAGTTGATCGATATGCCCGAGGTGAATGGAAAGGTAAGCCCCAAGGGCAGTCTGATTATGCTCGTAGCCCTGCTTGTCGGTTTGGCTCTCCCAGCCCTGATCCTGATTGTCCTTCAGTTCTTCAGATATAAGATTGAGGGTCACGACGATGTCGCACGTCTCACTAAACTTCCCATTATCGCCGATGTTGCGGTGGCAACCGAAGCTGCAAAGACAAAGGCCGATATCGTGGTGCACGAGAATACCAACAACGCTATGGAAGAGATTTTCCGTTCGCTGCGTACTAACTTGCAGTTTATGCTGCGTAAGACGCAGAAGACCATACTCTTCACTTCTTCCATCTCTGGTGAGGGTAAGACATTTATTGCCGCCAACCTCTCAGTCAGCTTCGCATTGTTAGGCAAGAAAGTGCTGCTCGTTGGTTTGGATATCCGTAAGCCTCGTTTGGCCGAACTCTTCGAGATCGACGATCGTCGCCACGGCATCACCAACCTGCTGACTTTGGATGAGCCCACCCTTGAGGACATACAGGGACAGATCCTTCCTTCCGGTGTCAACAATAATCTTGAGCTCCTCATGGCCGGTCCTATTCCTCCCAACCCTGCCGAGTTGCTGACCTATTCTTCTCTTGATAAGATTTTCAGAATCCTCAAGAAGGAATACGACTACATTCTCATCGATACGGCTCCTGTAGGTCTTGTTACCGATACCTTGCAGATTGGCCGCGTTGCTGATGTGTCTGTGGTTGTCTGCCGTGCTGACTATACCGCTAAGGAGAGCTTTGGCTTCATCAACAGCCTTGCTCTTGAGAAGAAACTTCCGAATATGTGCGTGGTCATCAACGGTATTGACCTCTCGAAGAAGAAGTATGGCTACTACTATGGCTATGGCCGCTATGGTCGTTACGGACGCTATGGCCGTTATGGCCGTTATGGCACCTATGGCAAGCCGGGCTATGGATACAGCTCTTACAATTCTTACACGTCACCTTACAGCCATGGCTACGGTTCTTATGCTAACAGCCATTACAGCAACAAGAATGATAATTCCTTCAAACATTAATTGAAGAAGCTGAAATGAAAATTGCTGTAGATTTCGACGGTACAATCGTAGAGCATCGCTATCCAAAAATCGGTCGCGAACTCCCATTTGCCACGCAAACATTGCGCCAGTTGATAAAAGATCATCATCAGCTCATTCTTTGGACTGTACGTGAGGGTCAATTGCTCGACGAGGCTATTGAGTGGTGCCGGGAACGTGGGGTTGAGTTTTGGGCTGTCAACAAGGACTTCCCCGAAGAGGACGTGACGAAGAATCACAACTTCAGTCGCAAGATCAAAGCGGATGTCTTCATCGATGACTCCATGGTGGGTGGCCTTCCTGACTGGGGCGAGATCTATCAGATGATTACTGAGCACAAGTCCTATCGTCAGATCATTCGCGGCAGCATGGGCCAACAACCACAGCAGCCGCAGCCAAAACGACATTGGTGGAATTTCTGACGGGTCTTACACATAAAAGCGCCGCGGAGAGTTGATCCTCAACTCTTTGCGGCGTTTTCATTGATAGAATGAATAAGGAAATGGATACGCCGGAGATGAGGTTTTCTATCTATATTCTGGTCTCCGTCTGGGTTGTGCAAAAAATCTTCTAAGCCCAATCTCCGCCTGCGGTCTTGTGCCTACCGTTCTCAGTAAACCTGTCGGTGGATTGAAGTCTTTAGGTGTCCGGCTATCTATGCGTTTGCCTTCATTTGATAATTTGAAATTAAATAATTGTTAAATTGTTGGCTTCTTATCTGTTTTTATTTACCTTTGCAACAAAGAGAAATCACAACATGAAGGAAAGATCAGTATTTATCGCCGGTCCCTGCGTCATCGAGTCTGCTCAGCTACTTGACTCCGTTGCTCAGAAGTTGGTGGAGATCAATGGACGCTTCGGTATAGACATTATATTCAAGGCCTCTTTCGATAAGGCAAACCGTACCTCGATCCATTCTTTTCGGGGTCCAGGAATTGACAAGGGGCTGCAAATGCTCAGCGACGTGAAAGACAAGTATGGGTTGCGAATCACCACTGATATTCATGAGAGCTGGCAGGCAGCACCTGTGGGCCAGGTGTGTGATGTCATTCAGATTCCGGCTTTCCTTTGCCGACAGACAGATCTCCTGTTGGCAGCTGCCAAAACTGGTAAGACGGTGAATATTAAGAAAGCCCAGTTTCTCTCCGGGCGCGACATGCGTTATCCTGTCGAGAAGGCTTTGGATGGAGGGGCATCAGAAGTGTGGCTCACAGAGCGTGGCTCCTGTTTCGGCTATAATAATCTTGTGGTCGATTTCCGTAATATTTCCGACATGCGGCACATAGTGTCAACAGTTATTATGGACTGCACCCACAGTGTCCAGCGGCCTTCTGCCGGCGACGGAAAGACCATTGGCGACCGCAAGTTTGTAGAACCAATGGCTTTGGCCGCCAAAGCATTTGGTGCTACAGGCTGGTTCTTCGAGGTTCATCCCAATCCCGACGAGGGATTGAGCGATGCCGCCAACATGCTGCAATTAGGAAAGCTGGAGCCACTGATAGAGAAACTACTGAAGACGACTGACCAATGACAACACATCCAGAAAGATTGGCTAAAGCCAAGGACTATGCCATTCAGTGCCTGAAAGATGAGGCAGAGGCTGTGGAGAATCTTATCCCACAGTTGGACGACAATTTCGAGAAAGCCGTTGCAATGATGTATCACTGCAAGGGTAAAATCATTGTAACGGGTGTTGGCAAGAGCGGTCATGTGGGGGCAAAGATCGCAGCAACGCTTTCCTCGACCGGTACGCCAGCTTTTTTCATCAATCCTCTCGATGTCTATCATGGCGACTTGGGCGTTATGACAGCCGAGGATGTTGTTCTGGCGCTCAGCAACTCTGGGCAAACCGATGAGTTGCTGCGGTTTATTCCGATGGTGCTTCACATGCATATCCCCATCATTGCCATGACAAGTAACCCTAATTCCTTGCTTGCCAAGTATTCAACATGCCATATCAAAGTTTGGGTGAGTCATGAGGCATGCCCACTCAACCTTGCCCCGACAAGCTCAACCACGGCAGCCCTTGCCATGGGAGATGCCTTAGCTGTGGCACTGATGCAAATACGTGATTTCAAACCGCGTGATTTCGCTCAGTTCCACCCCGGTGGCGAATTGGGCAGGAAACTTCTGACAACGGCTGAGGATGTGATGCGCACGGAGGCTTTACCCATCATCCCACAGGACATGCATCTGGGAAAGGCCATTATCGATGTGAGTAAGGGTAAGTTGGGGCTCGGTGTATCGCTTGATGCCGACCATAGGGTTGTGGGGCTTATCACGGATGGTGATATTCGCAGGGCCATGGAGCGTTGGCAGGCTCAATTCTTCGACCATACAGTAGCTGATATCATGACGCGGCAGCCGAAAACAGTTCCGCCAAAGACCAAGATTACTGAGGTGCAAAAAATCATGCACCGGCATAAAATCCATTCTGTGCTGGTCACCGACGACAAAAATCATCTTCTCGGTATCGTTGACAGCTACGCGGCGGCGTTAATGTAATAACAATAGAATGACTTTCAGATTAAAGTATTTTACCCTTTTGTTCCTTTTATTGTGTCTACTTCAGCCTGTGAGGGCTCAACGATACAACAGTGGTGCAGCGGAAAAAGATTCGCAGCGGGCTGATTCTATGCTTGTCGGTCAGTTGAGAAGGTATGGTGTGAAATTCTCAAACGACAACTCCATTGTGCTGCTCATGAATGGGCAAGAGAAATTTGACGACATGTTTGCTGCTATTCGCCAGGCTAAAAGTAGTATTCACCTTGAATATTTTAATTTTCGCAATGATTCAATAGCCCGCGAACTCTTCGTTATTCTTGGTCAGAAAGCTAAGGAAGGCGTGGAGGTGCGCGCCCTCTTTGACGCTTTTGGCAACTCGTCAAACAATCGTCCGCTGAAGCGCCATCATCTTGATTCTATAAGAGCTCATGGCATTGAGATTTACAAGTTTGATCCTATTACTTTTCCGTGGGTGAATCATGTGTTCTCTCGCGACCATCGCAAAATTGTTGTTATTGATGGTAAGATAGCCTATACGGGAGGAATGAATGTGGCCGATTATTATATTAAAGGTACTAAGAAAGTCGGTACTTGGAATGACATGCACTGCCGGGTTGATGGTTCGGAGGTGAATACACTTCAGGCAATCTTCTTGAAAATGTGGAATAAGGTTTCGGGACAGAATGTTCATGGTGCCAAATACTACCGTGGCTATCGCCCTGCAGGGTATTTTGAGGGTCTAAAGCCCGATACTACCTCTACCAGGTATCGAAAAATGGTGGGAGTCATCAATCGAGAGCCTTGTGTTACCAACGATATTATCCGTACCTTTTACACGGATGCCATCAATGATGCCCGTGATTCGATAAAGATCATCAATCCTTACTTCACCCTCAATCCGACATTAATGAAGGCTTTAAAAAGGGCTGCCAAGCGAGGCGTAAAGGTGGATATCATGCTCTCGACGCGTAGTGATATTCCGTTGACCCCCGATTGTGGTTTCTACAATGCCCACAAGTTGATGAAGGAAGGATGCAATATATATATGTATACCCCCGGCTTTCACCACACAAAAATTATCATGGTCGACGGAGAATTTTGTACCGTAGGCTCAGCCAATCTCAATGCGCGCTCACTGAATTTTGACTACGAGGAGAATCTCGTTATCGTGGATCCTTGTACGACACGTGAACTGGATCTGCTTTTTCAACGGGAGAAAAAAGATTGCTGGCTAATGACCGAGCAACTGTGGAATCAGTGGCGCACGCCCTGGCAGAAGTTCTGCGGTTGGGTGGGCAAGCGTTTGGCTCCATTTTTGTAAATTGTTTGACACTATGGAAGGAATCAATCATCAACCTAAATGCGCTATTATTGACGCCAACATGCTTGCTACTATTGGCTTGCGTCAGATTCTTGGAGAAGTAATGCCCATTCTCCAAGTGGATACTTTCGGAACGATGGGTCAGCTGATGGCGCATAATCCAGAGGAGTATGTTCATTTCTTTGCAGCCCAGGATGTTGTTGTGGGCAATATGAGCTTTTTCTCTCAGCATCGGGTGAAAACCATTGTGCTGACCACTCAGACAGATCCTTCTACTTGGCTGGCTGGTTTTCATTGTATCTGCACCAATCAAGAGGAGAAAGAGCTTGTGCGTCAGTTTCTTCTACTGGTCCAGAACGCTCATGCCCATGGGCGCAATCTGCCTCCTCTTGCTCCGGTCGTTTCTGCCCAGCAGCGCACACTCAGTGATCGGGAGGTGGAAGTGCTCTCACTGATAGTGCGTGGGTTTATCAATAAGGAAATAGCCGATAAGCTCTGTATTAGTCTGACAACGGTAATCTCTCATCGCAAGAACATTATGGATAAATTAGGTATACGCTCCGTGAGTGGACTTACGATTTATGCTGTCATGCATGGATATGTGGATATCGGCAGTATATGATGTATGTGCCTATGGAGATCTCGGTTGACTAAGAGAACTTACCTTACCCTTCGTATATTGCACATAGCCAGTCGGTCTGTTTCGCGGATCTTCTATTTGTTGTGATTTGTAAGGTGAAATTTACTCTTTGGGAAAGAAAAAAACAGATGATTCTTTTTGTAGGATAAAGAAATTTTGTTATTTTTGTGGTTGAACTTAACAACTATTAAACCTTTATCCTATTATTATGACCCAAAGTAGTATATATGAATTTGTCCAGACCTTAAACGGAGATTTTATTGGTCCGGCCTTGGTATTTATTTTGTTGGGAACAGGCCTGTACTTTACTTTCCGTTTACGTTTCATTCCCCGTTTCTATTTCAGTGCTGTCCGAATGCTGTTTTCCAAGAAAGGGAAGCGTGAGAAAGCTACCAAGCACAGTGGTATGAGTCCGTTGCAAGCATTATCCACCGCCATAGCCTCACAAGTGGGTACTGGAAATATTGTCGGTGTTGCCATGGCGCTTATCATGGGAGGACCGGGTGCGTTGTTCTGGCTATGGGTTAGCGCTCTCTTGGGTATGTCAACGAATTTCGCCGAGGCAATCCTTGGACAGCTTTACAAGACACGTACTGCTGAAGGGCATATTGTAGGAGGTCCGGCTTTCTATATTCAAAATGGGCTTCACTCCCGTTGGCTGGCCCGTATTTTTTCCGTGTTCTTTATTCTCGCATTAGGGATGATTGGGATTATGGTGCAGGCCAATTCCATTTCTGATGCAATCACATCCATTTTTCCCGGCACGGTTAATCCCATCTACATTGGACTGGTGCTTACGGTATTTGTCGGTCTGGTGTTGTCGGGTGGCATCACGCGCATAGCCTCCTTTGCAGAAAGTGTAGTCCCGTTTATGGCCGGGCTTTTTGTTTTGGGTTCCATCATCTTCATTTGCATGCGCATTGACCGACTTGGCATAGTATTAGTTGAAGTATTCCGTTACGCCTTTACTCCGGAGGCGGGAGCCGGCGGGGCAGTAGGCATTTCTGTGATGAGTGCAGTAAGGTATGGCGTTAGCCGCGGACTGTTCAGTAATGAGGCTGGTCTGGGTACTACTCCACATGCCCATGCGATAGCCAAGGTGAATAATTGCTATGAGCAGGGACTGATGGCTATTATCGGCATTGGTGTAGACTTGCTCATTTGTACATTCACAGGCCTTGTCTTGTTGTTGAGTGGCGTGATTGATGGAGGGTCAAACCTGGTTGGCATTCGAGTTATGCAGGCTGCTTTCGATTCCGGATTCGGTTCTGTAGGCAATTATTTCATCGCTATTTCGTTGTTCTTCTTTGCGATGAGTACGATTGTAGGCTGGTATTTCTTTGCCGCACAGAATGTACGTTTTCTTTTTGGCGAGCGCCCCATCATAGCCTATCGTGTCATCGTTATGGTGTTGGTCGTTGTGGCATCGGTTATCAAGGTAGAACTTGTGTGGGAGCTGGCTGATACCTTCAATTTCTTCATCGTCATTCCTAACGTGATCGCTTTGATCTGGCTTTCTCCAAAGGTCGTGGCTGAGAGTGACAAGATGAAGAAGGAAATATTCTTGATCAAGAAGAAACGTGACGCTCATCGGTAGTTCCCCGAGTCTGAGTGCGTCTTTTCCAACAAACCTTGTTATGGACGTAAGTTGAGGACAAACGATTCCCCTGTCTTTGTCTCTCCCATATTGGAGAAATCAAAGGCAGGGGAATCGTCATTGTTTGTTGTCATATCTCCGTAGAACAGCCGGGCAAAGAGGTTGTGCCAATCAGGGAATCATAGTTTGTCCTTAAGAAATTGGCCGGTGAAGCTTTCCTTGCAGTTGACGATCTCCTCGGGCGTGCCGGTGAAGACGACTTTTCCGCCTTTATCACCACCGTCGGGTCCTAAGTCGATGATGTGGTCGGCCATTCTGACAACATCAAGATTGTGCTCAATGACAATGATGCTATGTCCGCGCTCGATAAGCGCATCGAAGGCATGAAGCAGACGTTTGATATCGTGAAAATGAAGACCGGTGGTAGGCTCGTCAAAAATGAACAGCGTAGGGTCTTGCCGCTCTTGTCCGATGAAGTAAGCCAACTTCACACGTTGGTTCTCTCCACCGGAAAGGGTGGATGAGCTCTGTCCCAATTTGATATATCCCAAACCTACGTCTTCGAGTGGCTTCAAGCGGTCTGTTATGGTTTTCTGATTGTGATGGCCGAAGAAACTGATAGCTTCAGAGACGGTCATGTTCAGTACGTCGTTGATATTTTTCCCCTCATATCTTACTTCGAGAATGTCGTGTTTGAACCGCTGCCCGTGGCAGGCTTCGCAAGTCAGAATTAGGTCGGCCATGAATTGCATCTCCACAGTGATCACACCAGCGCCCTTGCACTCCTCACACCGTCCGCCCTCAGCGTTGAATGAGAAATATTGGGGCGTGAACCCTAACTGCTTGGCTAAGGGCTGGTCGGCATAGAGTTGACGGATGGCATCGTAGGCCTTCAGATAGGTTGCCGGATTTGAACGTGTAGACTTACCGATGGGATTTTGGTCGACAAATTCAACGTGCTTGATGCTTTGCCAGTCGCCACCGAGTGAAGTGTACTCTCCTGGTGCGTCGCAAACCTCGTCAAAATGGCGTTTGAGGGCAGGGTAGAGAATGCCTTTGACGAGAGAGGATTTGCCCGATCCGCTCACACCCGTAACGACGCACAGCACATTGAGTGGGAACTCAACATCGATACCCTTCAGGTTGTTCATGCGGCAACCCGACAAAGTGATGCTTCGGTTCCAGGCCCGGCGGCTCTTCGGAATCTCAATGGTCTCCGAATGAGTGAGATATTGAATCGTATGAGAACGTGGATATTTCTCCAGCAAATTTTCGTTATCGTTGGCCTCGTTGTGGATTTCGGGCACCGGGCCCTCATAGACGATCTCGCCCCCCAAGCGCCCAGCATCCGGACCCACATCGATGAGCCAGTCGGCGGCACGCATGATCTCCTCGTCGTGTTCCACTACGATGACCGTATTGCCCAAGTCGCGCAATTCTTTCAATACTTTTATCAGGCGGTCTGTATCTCGGCTGTGGAGGCCAATGCTCGGCTCGTCGAGAATGTAGAGTGAACCGACCAGGGATGATCCTAAAGACGTCGTCAGGTTGATGCGTTGGCTCTCACCTCCCGAGAGCGTGTTGGAGCGTCTGTTGAGAGTCAGGTAGCCCAATCCCACTTCGTTGAGAAATTTCAACCGATTCTTGATCTCGGTCAGTAATCGTTTGGCCACTTCTGTGTCGTGGCTATCGAGCTGAAGATTGTCAAACCAACGCTGTAGTTCGCTCACGGGCATTTCTACAAGGTCGGTGATGCTCCGTCCGCCCACTTTCACCCATGTCGCTTCTTTCTTCAGGCGGGTGCCGTGGCATTCCGGACAGACGGTTTTACCCCGATAACGGCTCAACATGACCCGGTATTGAATCTTGTACTGGTTTTCTTTTACCATTTGGAAAAAAGAGTCAATGCAGATCTTGTCGGTGATGTCGGCGTCTTTCTCTGAGGGCAGGCCGTGCCACAGCTGATCTTTTTCGTCTTGCGTCAGCTCATAATAGGGCTTGAAAATGGGGAAGTTGTCGCGTTGGGCGCGCCTGCAGAATTCTCTCTGCCATTCGCCCATTCTTTCACCGTGCCAGCACTGTACGCAACCATCGGCCACGCTTAGAGAAGTGTTTGGGATGACGAGTTTTTCGTCGATACCGATGATACTGCCGAATCCCTCACACGTGGGGCAGGCACCAAGAGGAGAATTGAAGGAGAACATGTTGTCGTTGGGTTCTTCAAACTTCATTCCGTCGGCCTCGAAACGCTGTGAGAAGTCGTAGGTGATATGGGATGGAAGGAAAACGAGGCGGCATGAACCGTCGCCCTCATAGAAGGCTGTCTCAGTGGAGTCGATGAGCCGGCTGACAGCATCTTTCTCTCGGCTTACCGACATGCGGTCGATGATGAGATACACTCCTTTTCCGGAGGAGTCGATCTCGCCTTTCTCTGCCATATCCTCCGCGTCGGAGATATTGATGACCTGATTATTGTAATAGATGCGGTTATAACCTTGTTGCAGTTCTATTTCCAATTGCTTGGTCAGCGTGCGGTCCTTCACCATCGGCAAGGGAGCGAGAACCATAAATCGCGTGCCCTCGGAATACTGTGCCGCGCAATTCACGATATCCTCAGCGGAATGCTTTTTCACCTCCTCTCCACTGATAGGCGAGTAAGTGCGGCCTATACGGGCGTAGAGCAGTCGCAGGTATTCATAAATTTCTGTCGATGTGCCGACCGTAGAGCGTGGGTTGCGGGCGATGACTTTCTGCTGGATGGCGATGGCTGGCGGCAAGCCTTTGATGAAGTCGCATTCCGGCTTGCTCATCCGGCCAAGGAATTGGCGGGCGTAGGCCGAAAGACTCTCCACGTAGCGGCGCTGGCCCTCGGCGTAAAGGGTGTCGAAAGCCAGTGAACTCTTGCCCGACCCCGACACCCCGGTGATGGCGATTAGCTTGTTGCGGGGGATGTTGAGACTGACGTTTTTCAGGTTGTTGACCCGTGCGCCTTTCAGTTCGATATATTGTCCTTCTTCTCTGAAGTCGTTTTCTGATGTTGATATTGTCATGTATTTTGCCCTTCTTTGGTTTGGGTATTTGCGCAAAGTTACCAAATCTCAAGAAAATGGCAAAAAGAAAGGGCGAAAATTTGGTAGATTAAAAAAAAACGATTACTTTTGCACCCGTCAAACGACAACGCCGATATGGCTCAGTTGGTAGAGCAACGCATTCGTAATGCGTGGGTCGGGGGTTCGAGTCCCCCTATCGGCTCGAGTTTGCCGCCCGATTGGCAAACAAAATCATTTATATTTTCCTCATCATTCGCGGTAATAGCTCAGTTGGTAGAGCGTTGGCTTCCCAAGCCGAAGGTCACGGGTTCGAGTCCCGCTTACCGCTCTTTGTGTCTTCTCCAATGAGGTTTGTTTAAGGTTTTCATGAACTAACCAAACTTTTTGTTTTTACCAAGACTCCACTTCTATTCTCCCTTGTTTCTTTTTCTGTTCAGCCTCTATCAATAATTTTTTGAAAAAAAACTGTGAAACGTTTGGCGTTCTCGGAAAAAGTAACTACCTTTGCACCCGCATTCAGAAAAGAACGCTATCCGAACTTGTTCGGTTGGTTATGCGCCCTTAGCTCAGTTGGTAGAGCAACTGACTCTTAATCAGTGGGTCTAGGGTTCGAGCCCCTAAGGGCGCACAATTCTATTTCTGAAGCACGCGCCCTTAGCTCAGTTGGTAGAGCAACTGACTCTTAATCAGTGGGTCTAGGGTTCGAGCCCCTAAGGGCGCACCAAAAGCCAATCAACAATGCTTCTTGTTGGTTGGCTTTTTTTTATAATCCAACTTACATTCAACCCATTCTTCGATGATCCTTTAGGCTTTACAGATTCAATTCCTATATGAGCTGTATTGAGAATTGAATCGTGGCGGAGGCCACGATAAAATACGGCGTCCGCCACGATTTTTCTTGGCTTTTGTTTCGTATTGTCATTACGGTCTTCACGAATCTTCATATTCACAGGCTGAGACTTATTCAGAACATTTTCCAATATGAATCATCTTTATTGGTCGGCTCTACTCTATTTTGGGTTATCCATCTCTTATAGGTCATGGTTTTCATTTTACTTTCACAATCTGTTGACCTTATTATGTATTTGTCGAAATATTTTATCAAAAAAAGTTCTTTCGCTTTTATAAATTTCTTAAATTTGCTGTTGGAAAATCTTACCTGCCTATGAACCGAAAACAAGCTATTCTGCCCTTGGTGTTGTTTCTGCTGACCACGATGTTTGGTATGGCGCAGGACAAGCCAACCTCTGTCTTGCCCTGGGAGAAAGTGTACGAAGACTGGCTCGACGTTGAGGATGTCGACAATCAACTCAGCCAGCAGCAATACGAGTTTCTACAAGACCTCTACAATGACAAGATAGATATCAACCACGCTTCGCGTGAAGACTTGGAACAACTGCCTTTCCTTTCGGCACAGCAGGTGGAGGACATAGCAGAATACCTCTATCGTTACGGTGAGATGAAAAGTCCTGGTGAGCTGCAGATGATCACATCCATAGATGCCGTAACCAGAAGATTGCTGTTGCAATTTGTAATCTTCAACTTCGGGCATGAAAATTCACGTTTCCTCACCGACAGTCTTTATCGCGAGCCAAAGGGGCTGTCGAAACTTTTCCGCCACACCAGGCAGGAGCTTATCGTTAGCGGTAAGATCCCCACCTATAAACGGCGTGGTGATCAACTTCCGGCCATGAAGGGGGGATATTTGGGCTACCAATGGAAGCATTCTTTCCGTTACACCCTCTCTGCTTCCAATCGGTTGAAGTTGTCGTTGGTTGGTGCACAGGACAGTGGAGAGCCGTTCTTCTGTGATGGAAATGGGAAAGGTTATGACTATTATAGTGGGTATTTATTGTATAGGATTCCACAAAAATATGTGGACCATGAGTTACACGGTCCCCGATTACGGGAGATCGTAGTGGGGCGTTATCGACTTCGTACAGGAATGGGATTGGTGATCAATGGAAATACAAACTATGGCAAGGCTTCGATGCTCCAATCCTTGGGTAAGGGTTATACCACGATAACTGGCCACTCCTCCCGATCTGAAGCCAACTACCTCCAGGGTGCAGCCGCCACAGTGAGATTGTTCGAACACAATCAGACCCATATAGACCTGACGGGTTTTGCCTCTTGGAGAAATATAGATGCCACGCTCGACACGGTGGAGTCGGGAAAGGCCGTCATTGCCACACTGCTGCGTACGGGTTACCACCGCACGCTCAGTGAGATGAGGCGCCGCAATGATGCCAGCCAATGGGCAGTGGGAGGCAACATCAACTGGAGATGGCACAGATGGCATGCCGGACTCTCGGGGCTGTATACACAGTTTGATAAAGCCCTGCATCCCAACCATCATCTCCGCTATAGGCAGTGGTCCGCAGAAGGCCGCAATTTTTGGAATCTGTCGGTCGACTATGGTTATACAAGCAGCGTTGTGAATGTCAGCGGGGAGACGGCCACCGGTGATTGCGGGGCTATTGCCACCATTAACAGCCTTAGCTTGCAGCTATCTCAGTCGCTTTCTCTCGTGACTCTGCAACGTTTCTACTCCTATAAGTTCTATTCACTCCTCGGCAACAGCTTCTCGGCAGGTGGCGGCGTGCAAAACGAGAGCGGTATCTATGTGGGGGCTATTTGGCGACCTTTACGCGGGCTGTCAATAGAAGGCTACGCTGACGTTGCTTATTTCTCCTGGGCAAAGTATTTGGTTTCTAAGGCATCCCATTATTACGAGTCTATGCTAAGTTTGCGCTATGAGCGGAACGGATGGGCATTGGCTGCCCGATACCGTTGGAAAAACAGGCAGCAAGACGGAACTTCAGACGCGGCGGGCAAGAAACCGTTGATTTGGCAGAGCGAACAGCGAATGCGCATTTATGCAGAATATGGCAATAGTGGATGGAACGGTCGCCTGCAATTAGACGGTTCGTTGTGTGACAAGGGCAGTGACCGCAGCCATGGCTGGATGGTCTCGGCCCAATGTGGGTGGCGGTCCCATCGGATAGCACTTTGGGGGAATGCCAGCTATTTCAATACAAGCGACTATCTTTCGCGTCTGTACGCCTATGAGCGAGGATTGCTTTATACAATGTCTGTACCGATGTCGTATGGTGAAGGCATACGCTATAGTTTTCTTTTCAGCTACTCCGTGGGCAGTCATCTGACGCTCAATGGCAAATTGTCTATTGTTGACTATTTCGACCGCAATCATATTTCAACCGGAATGCAACAGATCGACGCTTCGTCGCAGACAGATGTTGAGTTGCAAATAAGAGTACGATTATAATCCCTAACATAGGCTGCATGAGAAGAAGCGGATTGCTGATTGTCATAAAATGGGGAGAGTTGTTCAGTTAGGCGAACTTCAGCCTGCAGACAATGGTTTTGCCCAAGGTAATAAAGAAAATGCCTTCGGCTGGAAAGATGTAACCCGTCCATAAAAAAGCCGGAGATCAATCCTTCCAGAAGAAAGAGCCATCGGTGTTGATCTCCTCTTCTGTCACAAGATCTTCAAGTGCCGCTGCGATGAGGGGCAGGGGAGCTTTCAGATCTTGAATTTCTTTCACGGAATGCTTTCCTCCGTCTTGAAGGAGTTGCCTGATCATCTTTTGCACCGGTGCTAATTTGTTGCGTGAAGTTTCATCGTGTGAATGGTTCAGACAGACATCACACTGTCCGCAGTCTTCAGAGTGTTTCTCGCCAAAATAGCGAAGCAGCTGGCGACTGCGGCAGACATTGTCGTCATTGGCATATTGGAGGATGGCCATAATGTTTTGCTCATACTGCTTCTTGCGGATGTCATAAACCTCTTCAGGGATGACTACCCGCTCTATTTCCTCTCTTGGCTGGGCATATCCGATGACGGGAATTTGTCGCTGGGGAATGAAACTCATAATGTGACGCTGGCTGAAACTGCGCAGGATTTGGTAGACTTCCGTGTCTTTCATCTGGCAGATGTGAGCGATGAGCGGCAGGCTGATGTATGCATAGTCGGTGAACAATCCGCTGTATGTGCGCAGCAAGGCCGTGATCACTTTCTCTTCTTCGGGTGTGGTCTCATTGAGCAGATAAAGTTCGTTTCGTGCCAACAGAAAACGGCATCTTGCCGTATTGTCCGGCTCCTCTTCATAATTGATATATCCGGCACCTTGAAGAATGTGGAGAGCCGCTTCAACGCTGAGCGGTTGGAATCCATAGACATGGCTGAATTGGGCGATGTCGAAGAGAAAACGGTGACCTTCCCCGCTACCTACTCCCACTTGAAAGAAATAAGCCAAGTGTTCGTAGACGTCTTTTATAAAGTCGATGGATGGATAGTTGTAGCCAATGCGGCGTTTCAGGATGCGCTTGTCGTTGTCGTTGTACAGCAGTACGGCATAAGCTTTTTTGCCGTCGCGCCCGGCCCGTCCTGCTTCCTGAAAATAGGCTTCTATGGAGTCTGGCGTATCGTAGTGGATGACGATTCTCACATCCGGCTTGTCGATGCCCATACCGAAAGCGTTTGTACAGACAATGACGCGAATCTTATCCTCTTGCCATTGGTCTTGGCGCTCATCCTTTACCGAAGGGTCGAGGCCGGCATGGAAGAAAGTGGCGTCCAAGTCATTGTCGCATAGCATTTTGCTGACGCGCTTGGTGTGGTCGCGGCTATAGCAATAAACGATGGCTGATCCACCGACCGATTTCAGGATGTGGATGAGCTCCAAATCCTTATTGATGGTCTTGCGCACCACATAGGCAAGATTCTTGCGCAAGAAACTCATGCTGATGACATTCTTTTCTTTGAACTGCAATTTCTCTTGAATGTCGTCAACTACCTTTGGCGTGGCGGTCGCTGTGAGGGCAAGGATTGGGGCATTGGGTTTGCGCTTGCGGATCTCAGCTATTTTCAGATAGGATGGTCTGAAATCGTACCCCCATTGACTGATGCAATGGGCTTCGTCTACCGTGAAGAAACTTACTTTGATTCGCTCCAGCTTGTTGAGGAAAATGGGCGATTCAAGGCGTTCGGGTGATACATAGAGCAGTTTGGTGTCGCCGAGGATGCAGTTGTCAAGTGTCTTGACAATCTCGTGGCGCTCCATTCCGCTGTAGATGGCCGCTGCGATGATTCCGTTGCTGCGCAGATGACTCACCTGGTCCTTCATCAAGGCAATGAGTGGCGATATGACGATGCACACTCCCTCCATGGCGAGGGCCGGCACTTGGAATGTGATGCTCTTGCCACCGCCTGTCGGCATCAGCCCCAAGGTGTCTTTTCCGCTTCCGATGCTCTCAATGATTTGTTTCTGTATGCCACGGAAATCAGGATAATGCCAATATTGATGAAGAATCTCCTTATAGTCGGTCATTCTTCGTTGGGTCTGATATCTTCTATCTGTAACTGCACGGCATTGCGCTTGAATATGTTCTCTTCGATAGTGTAGGCAATGTCGAAACCGCGTTTGCTCTTGATGTAGCGCACACTCTCGCTCTGCCCGAAGGCGATCCCATTGACTACAGTGGGTGATTTGGAGTCGACAAGTTCCAACTTGATGTGTTCTTGGTCGCGTCCTACTACCTTTGAAGTGCCGTAGTCGTAGACGTTGAGCGTGCTGAATACAGGTTTGGGATTGAGTGGTCCAAACGGAGCGAACTTCTTCAGATCGTTGTGCAGCTTCTTAGTGATGTCCTTAAAGTCTATTTGGGCGTCGATGTCAAGGTTGGCTTCCACTTGTTCTGGCTGAATGTGCTCCTCGACATAGTGCTGAAAGCGTTTGCGGAACTGCGGGACATCAGCCCATTGCAGTGTGAGCCCTGCGGCGTAGGTGTGACCACCAAAGTTGATGAGCAGGTCTCTGCAGTCCTTGATGGCCGAATAGATGTCGAATCCCGTCACGCTTCGGGCAGAACCGGTAGCCAAGTCGCCGTCGCGGGTTAATACGACAGTGGGGCGGAAGTACATTTCGGTCAGACGGCTGGCCACGATACCAATAACACCTTTCTTCCAATGCTCATCGTAGAGGACGATGCTGGAGCGATGTTTCATGGAGTCGAGTTTTGAAACGATTTGGTTGGCCTCCTCCGTCATTTGCTTGTCGATATCCTTGCGCTGTTCGTTGTATTCGTTAATGTGCTGTGCCATCTTCAATGCCGTGGGGAAATCCTTCTCCACCAACAGGTCGACGCTCTTTTTTCCGTTCTCCATACGGCCAGAGGCGTTGATTCGAGGGCCTATCTTGAACACAATATCACTCATGGAAATCTCCCTGCCATTGAGGCCGCAGATGTCGATGATGGCTTTGAGACCGACGCTGGGGTTGATGTTGAGTTGTTTCAGTCCATGATAAGCCAGGATGCGGTTCTCGTCCACGACGGGGACGATGTCGGCAGCAATGCTGACAGCGCAGAAGTCGAGGAGGGGAATGAGCCGTGAGAAGGGGATTCCGTTGTTTTTGGCGAAGGCTTGCATAAACTTGAATCCTACGCCACAGCCGCACAGATGTTTGAACGGGAAGCTGTCGTCTTCTCGCTTAGGATTGAGAATAGCTACGGCATCGGGCATAACCTCATCGGGCACGTGGTGGTCACAGATGATGAAGTCTATGCCTAAAGTCTTGGCATAGGCTATCTCCTTGATGGCCTTGATGCCGCAGTCGAGAATGATAATGAGCTTAACTCCTGTCTCGCGGGCATATTCCAAACCTTTCTTGCTCACCCCGTAGCCCTCGTCGTAGCGGTCGGGGATATAGTAGTCTACGTTGGAATAGAACTGCTGCAAGAATTTGTACACCAAAGCAACAGCGGTGCATCCGTCCACGTCGTAGTCGCCGTAAACCAAAATGCGCTCTTTGCGCCCCATAGCATCATTGAGCCGGTCAACAGCCACGTCCATATCCTTCATGAGAAACGGGTTGATGAGATCGGCCAGTTGGGGACGGAAGAACCTTTTGGCGGCACTCTCAGTGGTGATGCCCCTCCGGATGAGCAACTGGGCGAGAATGGGGCTCATGTTGAGCTTGTCGCCTAACTCTTTTGCTGCTTTTTGCTCTTCAGGTGTAGGAGGTACATAGTTCCATTTGAAGTGCATTTTAGTTTTTATTTTTTCTTTCTGCGTGTAAAGTTACAAAAAACTCGTTGAAGAACAAAACTTTTTTATACAATATGGATGAAAATGTATCTGTGCGATAAGCGATCTTTCTTGTGCAGGTGATTACAAAACTACAATAGATCGTTGATACAAAAAAAGCGGCAAGAAAAGCCGTTGTCTTTTCTTGCCGCTTGTGGCTATAGCTGTAGTTGTGACGGTGTGATCAGATACCGCACTTCTTTCTAATATCTTTTGGCACAGCGTTCTTGTTGACGAGGAAGTCCATTGTGTTGGCCACGATGAAGTCCTTGGTCATGTACCAGATGCCTTTGTAGTCACCAGTCTCTCCCCAGGAATTTTTCACCATGTAGTATTCCTTGCCATTTTGGTCTTTTGCGATTCCGAAGATAAGCATCCCGTGATCATCAGTGAGTTGCCAGTTGTCATATCTCTCCTGGCGCTGCTCCTGAGTAGGAACTACCTCGGGAACCTTGCAACCCAAAGAATCAATGTAGTTGCGCTTCTCGGTCTTTGAGAGCTTCAGCCAGCGGGCCATGTCTGAACCCTGAAGGCTCTTGCTGTGCTTCATGTCAATATTGTAGGCAAGGCCGGAACGTGTGAAGCCCTCTTCTGAGACATCACCACCCCAAGCTACGGTGTAGCCGTTCATCACTGCGTTGTCGATGATTTTTGAGAGGTCTTCAATAGGAACGTTCCACGACAACGGATTGCGCCAGTTGTCTTGTACCTCTACAGGGAATGCTGTCCAGAACGGATGATGGGTGTAGGAAGTAAAACTTACATAGTCGTTCCAGTTCAGTCCGAGGCTTTGGGCGAATGTTGTCGGCGTATAGCTCTTGCCCTGGTAGGTGAACTTGTCGGGGCATTTGCCGAGATAGGCGTCGAGAATGCCCTGGAGTCCGACTTTCCACTGTGTACTCAGCTTTTGCGAGTTGCTCTTGGCTACGCCTGCCACATACGGCTCAAGGAGGGAGAAGAATTCATTGAAGTTGTTGAGTGAGTCGCCATAGAGACTGCCGGGGAAGGGCATGGCGTCCTCAGGGCAGATACCATAGTGCTGGAGGCAGTAGAGTACGTCGTAAGCGCTGCCGCCTTGAGCGAACTGGCAGTCGCCGTGAAGGCGAACCACCTGGATGGCACGGTCCATATAAGTTTTGTTGGCAACGAACGACTCGCAGAGATCGTAGGTTTTTCCTGTTGCTTTCAAAATCTCAGCCTCAAAGAAGCTCAAAGTAGAGTAGTCCCAGCACGTACCTGAGCGGTTTTGGTCCTTGATGCTGGTGATAGGAATCTCTTTCACTACCGTGAAAACGGGTTTGTTGGGATTCACCGAGTCTTTCTTGGCCTCGGCGAAGGCGCCTGTCGCAACAGTAGCAAACAAGGCGATGGCTAAAAACAATTTCTTCATAATATGATATTTAAGTTAAAAGGTTTAATTCTTGCTCATGAACTCTTCGACATCCTTGGGATGATAAGGAATACGTTCCTTGCCGAGGAAGCGGCAACCGTCCTTTGTGACGAGAATATCGTCCTCGATGCGTACGCCGCCGAAATCCTTGTAAGTTTCCAACTTGTCGAAGTTGATGAACTCCTTGCAGTGGCCTTTGGCCTTCCAGTCGTCGATGAGGGCAGGAATGAAATAGATACCCGGCTCATCGGTGACAACGAATCCTTCTTCGAGACGGCGTCCCATACGCAGGCAGTTGGTGCCAAACTGTTCGAGGTTGGGTCGTGTCTCTTCGTCAAAGCCCACGTTGATTTGGTTCAGATTTTCCATGTCGTGAACGTCCATACCCATCATGTGTCCCAAACCGTGGACGAGGAACATGGCATGTGCGCCGGCCCGGACGGCCTCTTCTGTATCGCCTTTCATCAGGCCAAGTTCTTTCAGACGGTCGGTCATGTGGCGACAAACGGCAAAGTGAACGTCCCAATATCTTACACCTGGCTTTGACAACGCGAGCGCCAGGTCGTGGCATTCCTCAACAATGGTGTAGATTTCCAGCTGACGCTGTGTAAACTTACCATTTACGGGCATTGTGCGGGTGTTGTCAGAGCAATAATGGTTGACTGTTTCAGCACCGGCGTCACACAATACAAGGCGTCCGTCTTCCAACAAATTCATTGAGGGAGAACCGTGCATGATTTCGGCATGCTGGGAGAATATCGTTGGGAAGCTGACCATTGAGCCATATCCGTTGGCAATTCCGTCGATTGTTCCGGCGATGAGTTGCTCTGTGACACCCGGCTTCACCATACGCATGGCTGTCGTGTGCATCTTATAGCCAATTACGGCGGCACGCTCCAACTCCTCGATTTCCTGCGGTTCCTTTGCAGAGCGCATCTTGACAACAGCCTTGATGAGCTTCATCGAAGCCTTCTCGGTCTGTTGCTTAGGATGAATGCCTAACAGATCATATATCTGAATCATGATATCGTGCCGATAGGGCGGCAGGAAATGTATCGTGCGCTTCTTGGCCTGAGCATCCTTGCAGATGTTTTCCAGTTCGGACATCGGTGCGGAATGGGCTACACCTACTTGCCCGGCCATGTCGCTCACACTGTCGACACTACCATACCACACGATATCGTCGATGCTGATGTCGTCGCCCACGAGAGTCTCTACGTCTTTGTCCACATCAATGACACCAACGAGTCCTTCGCGTTGCTGACCAAAATAATATAGAAAAGAGCTATCCTGGCGGAAAGGATGATAGCCGTTGTTAGGGAAGTTGGCTGGTGAATTGTTGTTTCCAAACAAAACAATCACGCCGTCGCCGACGAGCTTCTTCAGCTCTCTTCTGCGGCGAATATAAGTGTCTTTGTCAAACATGATGTATTTGTTTTATATTTATATTTGCAAAGATAAAAATTTTCAGCTAAAAAGTTGTATCTTTGCCAAAAATTAACAAAAAGCGGGGAAAATTCTCATTGTAATTAGTGTTCACTGAATAAATGTAACGTTCTGATAATCAGAAAATAATATCGTTTTTGCTTGGCTATTTAACATTTTATTTGTATCTTTGTAGTGTTAAAGAAACTAGAAGATGAAGTATACGTC
>Ga0310695_10001223_pt1 | contig 61825 bp, 66 predicted proteins | sample RumenRJG_04DNA_FD_203882 | JGI IMG/M metagenome (GOLD analysis project Ga0310695, IMG submission 203882) | Bovine rumen microbial communities from Lethbridge, Alberta, Canada - RJG_04 (v2) (version 2) | ecosystem: Host-associated > Mammals > Digestive system > Stomach > Rumen | place: Canada... | reverse complement strand
GACATTGAATGGGACATGCTTCCTTTGGCAGTCAGAGGTTATTTGGCTAACTTTGTAACGATAACGAAAACGAAGACACCTATGACAGCGAAAACCAAAACGAAGACGAAGACAGAGCGGAAGGAGAATGGCGAGCACAAGCGGCCGTGGCAGGAGGTGTATGCCACGCCGGAGGAGATCAGGGCGATGCTCGGCGAGCGGGTGATGCTGCGCTATAACGAGGTGCGGGGGCGGACGGAGATACACTGGCTGTCCGAGGGGCTGACCATCGGCGAGGACGAGCAGGGACTGCTGGCCATCTTCGGCGGCGACGGGGCGGCGACAGACGGCTATGCGAACCTCACCGACCGCGACGTCAACTCGCTGTGGCGGCTGATGTGTCAGCAGAAGCCGGTCATCAAGCAGCATCTGGTGAACATCATCGAGTCGGACTATGTGCCAGCGTACCACCCCTTCCGCTACTACCTGGAGCACCTGCCGCCGTGGCACGAAGACCAGGACAACCACATCATGGGCCTGGCGATGACGGTGAACGTCCACGGCGACGCTGACGAGCAACTGCTCTTCTACGAGTACCTGCGGAAGTGGCTGGTGGCGATGGTGGCATCGTGGGTGAACCCTGGGGTGGTGAACAACGTCATGCTGGTGCTCATCGGCGAGCAGGGGTCGTACAAGACGACGTGGTTTGCCCACCTGCTGCCGCCACAGTTGCGCGACTACTTCTATACGAAGACCAACAGCGGGCTCATGTCGAAGGACGACCTGCTGACGCTGGCGCAGTACGGACTGGTATGCTGGGAGGAGCTGGACACCATGCAGCACAAGGAGCTGAACAAGCTGAAGGCGGCGATGACCATGCCATCGATCAACGAGCGGGCGGCGTATGCCCGCTACCATGAATGCCGGCCGCACCTGGCGTCGTTCTGCGGCACGGGCAACAACCAGCAGTTCCTGTCGGACACGACGGGAACGCGTCGCTGGCTGCCCTTCGTGGTGGACAGCATCGAGTCACCGCTGTCCGCACCCTTCGACTACGATGGCATCTACAGTCAGGCCTACACTCTCTACCAGCAGGGCTTCCGCTACTGGTTCGACAAGTCCGAGATAGAGCGTTTGCAGCGGCATAACGAGGAGTTTGAGAGCCCATGCACTGAGCGTGAGCTGGTGTTCTGGAACTTCCGTAAGCCCAACGAAGACGAACAGGGCGAGTTTATGCCTGTAGGGCTGGCCATGCAGATTGTCAGCGGACAGATATCTGCAAAGATCAGCAAGGAACAGATGGGGCATGCGTTTATCGACCTCGGTTTCGAACGCAAGACATACCATAACGTTCGGGGATATGTCGTTGTACGTCGCAGCATGGCAGAGATAGAGAGTCTGCGTAGCAGACTGGCAAAAACTGATACACATACACCTGATACACCTGTTTTCTGAAACCTTTCGCGTACCGTGCATATACGCGGTACGCGATAACTTTACAATTATTACTGTATAAGTGTATAGGTGTATTAGAAAAAAACTTATATACTTACCATCAAAAAGTACCATACTTTTCACTGAAAAATCATATACTTATGAACGAAAAACCACATACTTTTGAAAGCCGTGTAGAATCTCCGTTTATCCTCAAGAGCTATCCCAAGAGTGAGTTGGCACTGCTATACTTTCCCAACAGCACGCCGCATGTGGCGATGAACCACCTGTTGCAGTGGATCAAGAGCTGTCCACCGCTGGTCGAAGACCTGGCCCGATGTCACCAGAGCCGTTTCGCCAAATACTACTCCAAGGAATCCGTCAGAATCATCACCCACTACCTGGGCGAGCCGTAAGAAAAAAAACACCCGAAAAGAAAAAAATGAGCTTTTTGTTTGTTCTTTCAGAAAAAAGTATTATCTTTGCAACAGATTTATAAGCACCGCCATTCTTTCTTGAATGGATATGGCCGTCTGCGGACGGCTTTTTTCTTTAATTATACATCATGGAACAACGAGTGACATTCTACATAGAATGCCAACAAACTGATAAACGGTGACCGTTTCGAGGTTGTACGTGGTAAATATCTTGAAAAACAAATAGTTTGTCCAAATTGTCAATATTCCATCTCCCGACCAGAAGAAAAGAAAACAGATGTTAATATCTCTGTCCGTATGATGGCAGATAGCGTTCTTAATGCAACAGACACGATAGTCCTTGTGAGTGCCGATAGCGACCTCGTACCGCCTTTGGAATTTATTCAGAAGAACTATCCGGAAAAACGGATTAAAGTATATTTTCCACCCTCGAATTTTAGCTGTGACCTTAAAGATAACCTGCTGCATCATAGCAGCAAACCAGTAATTATGTATAAGAATGAACATCGTTTCCGTGATGCCATTATGCCGGATGTGGTTACAGACGGAGTAAAACAATACGAAGTTCCTGAGAAATGGAAACCGTCAACGATAGTACGATAAGAATTCAAGGATATATCGATAAAAAGAATCATTATACATTTCAATACCATCCCCCTATTCGGATGGTATTTTTTTATACTTTATCGCCTTGTATCGTATGGTATGTCACAGAACGTATGAATCAGGGCTGCCGAATGTCGTACCTTTGTAATGTCAAAACGAAAGCATAGTTTTTACCGCGTGAAAACATAGTTTTCAGGGCCCGAAAACATAGTTTTTACCACGTGAAAACGTAGTATTCGCGAAGACAAAATGAGCGTTAAATGAACCTTAGTATTAACAATTAAAAAAACACACAAAGTATGATTAACTACAGATTGGTACAAGACAAGAGTTCGAACCCCCGCAAGAGCGGGAAGTGGTACGCAAAGGCCGTGATTGGCCAGACGGTGTCGACCGATGAGATTGCCGACCGCATCCAGAAGAACTGCTCGATGAAGAAGTCGGACGTCGTCGCCGTGCTCTCGGAGCTGGCCGAGGTCATTGCCGACATCGTGAAGGAGAGCCAGCGTGCACAGCTGGACGGCATCGGCTGCTTCAAGGCAGGCCTGTCGAGCCGCGGAGCGGAGTCGGAGGACAAGTTCGAGGTGCAGAAGCACATCAAGAACCTGCACCTCATCTACCAGCCCGTCACCCGCAAGCTGTCGACCGGCAAGCGCGAGAAGGTGTTCCTGAGCGGCGCCAAAGTGCAGCGCTACAAGGAGTTCAGCGCCGAGGCCGAGGGCGGCGGCGAAGGTTAAACGGTGGGCCTTCGGGCCCAACGTTTAAAAGGTAAAAAAGTAAAAAAGTAAAAAGAAACTATGAAGATTAATATGGATATGAAAAAGTGGAAGGCTGTCATACAGTTCTTCATCACGGTGCTCACCGCCGTCGTCACCTCGCTGTCGACGACGTCGTGTGTACATTAAACAATAACCAATAACCAATAAACAATAAACAATAAACAGAAGGAAGCCTATGCGAAAAATTGATTTGATTGTTATCCACTGCAGCGCCACGCGCAGTGACCGTCGGTTCTCCGTCGAGGACCTCATCGCATGCCACAATGCCCGCTTCGGGTTCACCGGCTACCACTACTACATCACCCGTGACGGACAGCTGTATCAGACACGCCACGAGAATCTGCCGGGGGCACATGCCCGCCACTACAACCAGCACTCGATCGGCATCTGCTACGAGGGCGGGCTTACACCCGAAGGTGCTTACGCCGACACCCGCACGGCAGCCCAGAAGCACGCCCTGCATGCCCTGCTGCGCTCGCTAAAGGCGGACTATCCCGATGCCCGCATCCTGGGCCACCGCGACCTGCCTGGCGTCCACAAGAAGTGTCCGTGCTTCGATGCTGCCGAGGAGTATCGGGAGCTGAAGGCGTAAACAGAAATCGGGAGGGCCGTGAGGGCTCTCCCGATTTGTATGTTGTTTCTGACGCTACTTCACATATATGGTCATCGTTGATTCGTTGCCGTCGACCGTTTTAGCCGTCAGCGTTGTTGAGCCCGCACCTATCGCTTTCAGCGTCTTACCATCCTCAGAGATAGAGATTACGCCTGAGGTACCCATCTTAAAGGTCAGGTCTCTGTTAGTAGGAGCAGGAGTCGTCCACTTGCAGTATTTTTTCAGGGCAATCTCCTGATTCTTGGTAAGATTCAGCTCAGGGGTCGTAAAGTTCATCTCAGCCGTGACGGCCTGCGATGTCCACAGCATGTACTCTTCATCACTCATCGGACCATAGATATAGATGTTGTCACCAGGTCGAATGGACTTTCCAGGGAACTTTCTCCAGTAAGCCACCTGGCCTGATTTGCCCATGTCAGCATTAGCCCCGATGCCTGGATAGGTACGTGCATTGACACACATCACGATGGTGGTACCATTCTGTAAAGGTCCATGCTGTGCCGTCATAAGTAGCCTTGATGCCTTTGTCGCTTTTGTCGCCGTCAAGCAAGAAGAATATTATATCATCTTTTGCCCAGTCGGTCTTGTTGTCGGAAGGCACGTCAATACGCGTGCCGCCATTGATGATGGCATGAAGGCGTATTTTCTGACCATCGGCAGGAACAGTCTCTGCCACGCCAGCCTCTTCCTGCTGAGAACATGCTGTAAACACTAAAGTCAATGCAATCGTATTTTTCTCAACATATAATACTCTGCAAGCAGTGTGGCGTTCTAAAAAAAACGGGAGAGACTGCAAGGTCCTCCCGAATTGAATAGTGATTATCTATTGATCCAGTTTTCAAGTTTTATATTTTGGAAATTCTGGAAATGTTTTGTATTATCTGTAACGCATATAAAGTCATATGCGATAGCTGTACAACCTATGAGCAAATCAAAATTATCTTCACATGGGGTTCCTGCTAATCTCAACCGAATCTTTTCTTTGGCGGCTAGATCTATAGCATCTGACATAGGAAGGATTCTAATCTCACTTAAAAAACTATTAAGTTCCGAGGATTTATCTATACCGTCTCTTTGAATCAACAACTCTACTCCAAATTTCAACTCCAGTGCAGTAACCTCAGATATATAACAATTATCCCAACCTACATGATCAATAGCCTTGTCAACATTGTATTTTCCACGAAGATAAAACGCACATACGTTCGTATCAAGAATATACCCTTTTTCCTTCATAGCTCAACGATTTCTTGATTAAAGGTACGTTGCTCTTTCAGAAATTCTGCAAACTCTGCATCACTCATACCATCATCACCCCATATTCCATAGAATTTGCTAGCAGAGACCGATTTCTTTTTACGCTTTTGGCTTAATGACATACTAAGCATTGTTATGAGATCAATTTTTGATTTCTCATCTAAATATTTAAGGCTATTCCACCTATTTTCCAGCCTTGATCTTAACATTGTGGTAGTCATATTCCTATATACATTATGTTTTCTCGTTTGCAAAGATAAGGATAATTTTCGAATTATGCAAATAAAATTATGCTGAGAAAATTAATTTTCCCAGCATAATCCTGTCCTAACGCTCAAGTGTAGTCCTTCTTTCTGCCATTCCTCTCCCCTTGGGGAAGGGACAAGGGTGGGCTATTTAACCACTGCCTTGAGCTTTCAGCTCGAGCTCGTTCACGTTCGGAAGAGCCCGAGCAAGCTCGGCTCTTCTCTCACTTAATCACGACCTTACTGCCGTTCACGATATACAGGCCCTTCTTAGCACTGTTTACGCGCTGACCAGCCATATTGTAAATAGGACTGTTTGCTTTATCATCCAGACTGCTAACAATCTGCATGATGCCAGTGGGCGCTTCCACCTTAGTCGGCGTCTTCAGCAGATACAACTCGTTAATAACATTGCCACCAACAACATCCGTACCATAGATGGCTGGAATATCATAATAGTTTCCGTTATAGTCCTTCAAACTGATGCCCGTAATCTTCATGGCATTCCACAGACGAGCCATCTTCTCATCCTGACCATTGACAACCCACACGCCACCGTCTGCCTTTAATTTCCCAGCTTTAACCAGCACATAGTCACAATAGTCTGCCTCCGTCAGCTCGTCGATGGTAACCTCGTGCGGCTGTACATCACTTCCTGCAGTGACAGAGAGCGCATCAGCGTTAGTCCCTTCAGTACTCATGGCAAGGGGCATCTTGTTGCGACTATCCAACATCGCAATGATGGTGCCATTGACACGGTCGTTCTTCTTCAGTTGCAGAGGCTCGTTGTCCAGTATGATACAGCCTGTAGCTCCACGCACGTATGCATCGTTCTGATATACGTACAGCACCTCAGCATCTGTCAGGTTCAGAAGCATTGTAGATCCCAACTCACGCTGTTTAAAGTCTGCAATGGAGCAGACTGACATATCCTTTACCGTTATCTGACATGTCGCCTCTATATCGTTGTCACTCTGCACTCGAATGGTTGTTGTCCCTTTACTGATGCCCTTTACTACTCCGTTTTGGTCAACAGTAACTATCGCTTTATCGTCACTTAACCACATTAGCTTGTTAGCGGCATACACAGGTGTTACGACAACTTTCAGTTGTTTTGTTACGCCAATAGGTAGCTCTTCCAAGACTGCAGGTTCAATGGCCAAACCCACCACATCATAGTTACTGACGTTAAAGGTAACAATACCATTATTCATGCTGATATTACTGATTGCCCAGTCGTTGGTCGTGCCATTCCAGGTCTTCAGATTGGCTGGTGATGATTCATTGGTAAGTTCGTATACATTTTTTTTACCTGGGAAGGGGTCCGAGGCAGATGATGTTGTTTCTCCTCCTGCTCGCAACAATACGTAGTAGTTGTGCTCTGGGGTGGCATTTACCTTGTTTGACTGCCATGTTTTTTCGTCACTACGGTCTACGCGGTGTACCAGCATGCCGTCACCAGGCAGATAGGCGTCCCACTTAAACTGATTCCTCTGGCGATTCTCTAGCAGGAAGAACTCTTTCGGCTTTGGTGTATTCAGCCAATACCCTTTCTGGTTGCTGAATAAAGGTTCCAGTGTATAATTGCCTGCCTGGCTAATTATTTCCGGCTTGTCTGTGAATCCAACCAAGTAACGTTCGTAGAGTGAGTAGCCTACTGGGGTAAAGCCATTATTAAGATAACATCCTGAATCCATTAATGACCAGTCACCGGGTGTAACACTTTTACCGTTCTCTTCATAATCAGAGTCATAGAAGTCGGGCAGACCTAATACGTGGCTAAACTCATGACAGATAGTACCGATACCGTCAATAAATACACTTTGAGGATTGTTGGTGTAGCCACACAACTCAGTAGAGCTGGCATAGTCCCATAGCAATACGCCGTCTTTATAAAGATAAGGGCTTTTTCCTGTATTGTATTTCTCATCGTCAAATATCATTGAACGGTGAGGCCACCACAGGTTCTCGTCATTTCCGCTATAATTGGCACCATTTCCTGCCACGATAAAAAACACCAGGTCAACCTTTCCGTCGTTGTCGCCATCGTAGTTCTTAAAGTTGACGTCAGCATCAGCTTGATTCAGTGCATCGATGAGTATTTTCCTGCACTTGCCATTCTTCATATTAGCGTCATATTGGCTGTAGTCTACAGTGTAGGGACCAACAACATCGAACTGTGGCTGGAACTTACCTCCCGAGTTGTCTGTGAAATAGTCACGTACACTACCGGTTCTCTGATTGTTGTCATATCCCGTATAGTTCTGTTGATTCACCATGTCGTTGATAATCGTAGGATAATCTTCGCGTGAGAACTCCTTGTCATTATACTGTATCAGAACTATCAGGCCTTTAAAGTTTGAATAGTTTGTAGCACGATTCCCTTGTGCACGTCGTTGAGCTCCAATAGCCTCTACACGTCCCTTCATGTCAGCAACAGCTGGGGCCATGTCTGGAACTTGATACTTTTTTACGTTCTGCAAGAAAACCAGCTCGTTGGTCTTGCGCTCCTGAACATTGTGTGCTACCATCTGCGTAGCCTTCAGGTCACCGTTCTTCTTCTCGGCATACACATAGTACCCCTGTTGGTTCTTCACCACACTATAGCCATCCGTCGTGGTGTTAAAGTGCTGCCATTCGTCACCTTGCAACTGGATGGTCACAGTTGACCCGTCGGGCTGTGTTACTTTTACGGACTTTCTGTTGGCTGGTACTGCCATCATGCTGACAGTCAACATGGTCAGCATGCCCATTATGATTGACAATCTTTTCATTTGTTTAATATTACATTCCATATTAGTTAATGGATGCAAATGTAAGCAATTATTTTTAAATGGCCAATAATAAGGCGTAAAATTATCATAAAGTGTAAAATAATCGGGAGAGTCTTTTGACCCTCCCGATTGTAAATTATATCACGAATAAATGTCACTATTATTTATTCATGAACTTCTTGCCGTCTTTAATAATCATGCCCTTGAAGCTACTGTTAACGCGCTGACCAGCCATGTTGTAAGCAGGAGCGTCTGCGTTAAACTTAGTATCAGCCTTTACAGTATCGATACCTGTAGGTACAGCATCGATAACAGAACCGATATTGAAACGATCCAAGAAGTATGAACGATCAGTGTATGTAGCGTTGACAAGGAAGTTGGTAACAAGCTCATACTGATTATTCGTAGCATTATACACGATAACAGGATTAACTACGTTGATCGGGGCCGTTAAAGCATCCGTACCCAGCAAGAACAGTATGTATTTATTGTTGTATAAGCCGAAGATCTGACCATTGCTGAATGTATAGGTGTTTTCTGCTGTCAGGGTACCCTTGATCCATGCTTCACCATACAAACCTTGGATATACAGGTCGTTATCAACCTTAGCCATGTTAACTGTTGTACTGAACGCTGTACTATTGCTTCCTTTAGTACCTGTGAAGGTGTGAGTGGTAGTCTCAGCGCCCTCAGGCAGGCTGGTAACAGAAGGATAAACCACAGTATACCATGCAATCTCAGAAACATTGGTAGTGTTGCCGCCCTTATAGATAGCCTGCAGACCAATTTCCTTCCATGCAGCAATATCCATGTTCAGATAGACATAATCACTACCGAAATCATAGCCGCCTTCATCATCCACGAAGCCATAAGGAATCTCTGTCATGTCGTTAGTAAGCTTTGTGTACAGATCAGTGGTGAATGTCACCTCCTGAGGTTCTCCCGTTTCACCCTTACTATAGAACTTATAATAGAGCTTATCAGTCAACAAACCTTCTCCCTCGGTGTCAACAGTCTTAATAGTAAAGCCTATGAAATTGCCGGCAGGAGTAAAGTGCAAGTTCTCAAACTCAGGCTTTGCAGGCGTTGCTGCTTTATCTGCGATTTCCGTTGCACTCAGGTGAGCCATACGCTCATAAGTGTAAGAGCGATTAACCAATACAGAGTTTACCATAACTTCGTTGTCAGCAACGGAGGTCAGCACCTTCGTATCAGCATTCCAGTTAAGTTCAATATTCGGCAAGAATGAACCGCTACCAGTAATATCCCAGCTCAGCAAGATAATCTCACCATCGCTGGTCAGAGCCTGAGGAGTCTCAAATGTAATCTTGCTACCCTCTACATCACCTACAATCCAAGCATCTGGAGCTTTTGTAGAAAGGCCCTTCAGGTAAGCCTTGCTGCCCAGAATACCAAACTTAATGTTGTGTGATTGAGCAGTATAGGTTCTTTGACCACCACTTACTTTGACTGCGTCATAATCCAGAGCGTAATCAGCTGTAACGAGTTCGTCAGGAACAGTTTCTGTAGCCAGCATATCGTGGAATACGAGGTTATAACCATAATAAGCCGTTGTGGCTCCAGTCTTAGAAGGGCTAATAGAATAGAAATTCGGCTTGACCAACTCTAGGAGGGTCTCACCCTTCTTAGTTGTGCTATAACTGAATTGCAAGGAAGTAACATCGCTACCAGTTGTTGTACCAACAAAATAACGCTTAGTTTTGTCTGCCATTATACCTATGGGCTGAGGCTCGAATGTAACGATGTTGGTCTCTGTATTCAAAGTACCCTTCACCCAACCTTCTGGCATACCTGCATATACGCCCTGGATATAGATGTCATTATCTACTTTACCAATCTTTACATTCTGCAAGGTAACTTTAGCCGAACCAGTGTTCAGATAACCAGCCATGAATGCATCTTTAGTTTCCATACTAGCAGGAGGAGTGACGGGGTCATCTGACTCACCTTTGATAGCAATAGTTGATCCTGCATTATAAGAGTTCAATTGATAACGTCTGTCAGTATAAGAAGCGTTGATGACAAATTCATTTTGGAATTTGTATATTCCATTAGTATTGTCAACTACAAGGACTGGAGCCTCCACACCTGCATCTCCCACTCCGAGCAGGAATAGGCGATAATAATTTGCGTAAGTTCCTATATCTTGTCCTAATGCAAAGACATAGTTACCGTTATCATCCTTGCTACCTTTTACCCAGCTGCTTCCTGAATCGTCAGCCTCGGGGGCTAACCCCTGAATGTAAATATCATCACCATCAAGGGCTACATTCACAAATGATGAAAATTCCTTATTATCACTATCTATCCCTGTGAATACATTAGATGTAACCTTCAAACCCTCAGGCAGAGTGATAGTAGTGGGCTTCGTGATAGTATACCAAACAATGCCGGATTCGTGTCTCTCGTCACCACCGAAATAGATACTCTGGAGTCCAACCTTCGTCCAACCCGAATGTTCCATCAGCAATGCGACACCTTCTGATTTAGAGAAATTATCCGATTCCAGCGTATAAGGAATCTCAATTCTGTTATCTCCTACCAGTTCAGGATACAGTTCCTTGCTAAATGCCACCTCTGCCTGTGTACCCAGTTCATCCTCGCTGTATATTTTATAATACAACTTGTCAGCGACAATTCCTTTTCCCTCAGTGTCAACAACGGTTACATTGGTTAAAAGACGATCACCTGCAACCAAATATTGCATATTAGAAATAGACGGATTTTCTGGTGTGGCAGGCTTCTCCGCAATCTTACTAATTACAGCAGATTTTACATATTCATAAAGGGCATTTTTATTTGTACTTTCATCCCACCACTCATCAGGTAGATAAGTTATAATGATTGACGTCTGGTTAGTAAATGTATTGGATTCTGCATCATAGCTGAATTCAACAGGTATAACCGGATCACCATCGCCTAAATTTAATCCGTGGAAATATAAACTTCTAGAAGAAGAGTATTGCCCAAGCAACTGTCCTGTAGCAAAGGTAGCTATACCATTGTCAAGTGTTCCCTTAATCCAAGCCCCGGGAATATCCTCACTGATACCTTGCAAGTATACTTCATTACCATAGAAGCCAACCTTAACAATGCGGCTGAATTCTCCGCCACCAGAAAATCCAGAAACTCCTGCATAGGCATAGTCAGCGGTTTCCATGTCTGTAGGAGGTTCGACAGGCAGTGCTGACTCATCAGTCATTGTTAATGTTAGAGAAGACCAAGTATCAGAAAAACCTTCCGCATCACCTATAACATAGTAATCTCCTACTACATTGTTAAAGGTGATAAGCTCATCGTTATTGCTGATAGTAGCAGTGCAATCACCTGATTCTGTATCATTTGCATAAAAATACATGTCGGCCGCACCATCTGTGAACTTATGTTGTCCAAAATATTGGCCACCTTTAAAGGTAATAGTATTACCTTCTACAGTACCCTTGATATAAGCATCAGGAATAAAATAGCTAACTCCTTGGATATAAATCTCTGTATCACTAGCCCAAACAACTTTCACAACACGCCTAATTCCTTTGGCGCGAGAATTGTCACCGCTCAGTATATAAGGAACTACGTCACCTTCTTCAGGTGGAACTACTGCACTAGCCCTACGTGCAGCAACATTGCGAAAAGCTCCCTCTTTGGCAGTCTTAGATGCCATGCCAGAGGTTTGCATTCCCTTCATCGTCAAAGACGGAGCCTGTCTGCTGGGCTTCACGCTTGGCATGCTTAAATCATGCTTTTGTGCAAGCGAGAGTGTCGACACTAAAAGGGTCAACAACATCAAAGTAAATGTCTTGATTCTCATAATGCAAAAAATTTAGTTAATAATGTTGATAAATATATAGTATAATCATTTGTTAGCCAGTTTGAACTTCGTGGTTCCAGTCACCGACACTGCCTCCACTGGCGAAGGGAGCATATAACTCTCTGGATTCAAATTGTAAGTTCCAGCAAGGCCTTTAGCCAAATCACGTGCAGCCTTTATGACAGCAGCGCCTCGTCCATTGAGTTCATTGTCAATGTTGGGCTCTTCATCGCAGGAAATTGTCAGCTGTCCATACTTTGGCACCATTCTATTCAGTGCGACACCACCCATTTTCTTGATAGTCTTTCGGGAATTGGTGTACCATTGTACAACCAAGCCTGTTACATTGTTGGCATTTGTTGTCTTACCTATTCCTATACCAGCCAACGTATAGCTCTTGTTAGAGGCGGTTATTGCAGCAGCTAATGCATCTTTCAGCTGTTTGAGATCATCCGACAGAGATTCATCGTCCATATACCAAATGGTGGTGCGTTCAGCAATAAAACGGTCCCACGTGGCGGCCATCTTTACATTGCCATCCTCGTTGACAAGTGCCGTATTATCATCCAACAGCCTCATCTCTTGGAACTTACTACGGCCCACGCTCTGCACTTTTTCGAAACGCAATCCAGTGGGGGTAAAAACAAAAGCTACAGAGTCAGCCTTTACTGCATTTCTATAATCAAGATCGTCACAGAAGCGGAATACGCCATCATACTTGTTGACAGTTTTAGCATTGTCCATGTATAGCGTCTCTTCATCATCCATCACATAGAGAGAATGAATATCGTCGCTCCAGATCTTTTTCTTCATAGCCTCCGTATCATCAATGTATTGCGTCCAAGTTCGGTCACACTTCACCAGTCGCACCGTTGCCTGATGGCGCTGACCGATCATGATAACCTCGTTGTCATTTATCGTCAAAACACAGAAGTTGTGGTCGCCATGCATGCCTTCACCATTCTTGACAACATACGTGGGTGCGAGCCATGGGCTGACAGGGTCGCTAAACGGTGTTAGCACGTCGTTCCAAGTACTGAATTCCAACACCAAGCCATCTTCTTTCTGGAGGTTATAGGTGCTTACAGCCTCTGTATATTTATTGGCATTACCATCACGCAAGTAACGATGGTTGCCAGCAAAAGTTACCTTGCCGTTCTTATCGAACTTTGCAAAGAGGTTAAAACCTTCGAACTGTGAGATATCCTTGCCGCAGAAATACTGCATGACCCAACCATTAGGCGCTTCAGTCAGTATCTGCTTCAGTTTGTCTCCCGTATGTTCGATGCGCAACGCAGGCGACTCATCGAACAAATCTTCATCTTCGAATCGGCAACTGGTAAAGGCAGTGGAAACAACTGCAGCCATCGCGCAGTAGATGAATCCTCTTGCTATATTATTTTTCATCATAATTATCAATTATCTATTATCAATAATGCTCAAAAACCATTACTTCAAAGGGTAGATGGTCACATCGTTTAAGAAGTCGTTGATTCCATCTTGTCTCTTACGTACTTCCTCACGCAGGACGAAAGTGTCAAGACCCCAACGATCCTTGTGCCAGGCTGTGGCAATAGAGATCTTCTTCAACATGGAATTAATACCAGCGATGGAGTCGTCAGACTTGACCGGTACCCAGTCCAGGAAGTCACGGAACGAAGTGAAGGATTTCTTCAGCGTATACTGGAATTGAGCAACATACTTACCCTTATTCAGGTCATACACCTCATACTCATGAGTTGAAGAATTGGGAAGGTTACGATGGACGTCAAGAACCACACGATTAGTAGGCTCATAGGTGCTGTTTTCAGTGTTATACTTGCTCTCGTCAAAAAGCGAGAAGTCGTTCCAATGAGTACCCGCTTGATCAGGATTGATATTCAAATTCTTGAGTAGTTCCAGAACTTGCTCCTTGTCACCAGAACGCCAACCGGGTGAGCAGGCATTGATGATACGCATCATCCAACGGTAGTCATCGTCGGTGATGATGCACGACAGAGTCTCCACAAAATCCTCATATGTGGCCGAAGTAGCATAGTGGGTGACGTAGCCCAAACGATGGCTCTCTACAGAGTCGCGCTCATGCCAGTCGATGGGGTCGTAAGTGCCTGATGTTACCTGACCGAAAGTCACAGGATAAGACTTCGTCTGATGAAGGATATGCGAGAACTCGTGGTGCATAGTATGGAAGTACTTCTGATTCAGAACAAACAAGTCACCGCTCGTATAGGTAGTACCAGGAGCGTAGCCCTTCATTTCGTTCAGGTTGTAGAGCGTAATCTTCACACCGCCCGAAGCCAAACCTAACACCTCGGTACCGGTACGAGGGCTATAACCGGACGAACCGATAAAGTGGAAAATGCGAGGCCCGTACTGCTTCATAAAGTTCTCACCTGCATACTTGGAGTAGACATCGTAGAACAGGTACTTGATGAAGTGGGTCAGCAACTGGGATTTGTCATAAGACGCAGGAGCCAGTTGAAAGCTCATGTCCGATGACGGGAAGTTGAACTTATACTGAATCTCTACGTTATAAGGTTTGGTGAAATTGTCATAAATCCACTGGTCGAAATCATAGGTAGACGCATCGGGATCTACGGCCTTCACAGAGGTGTCATAGATAGACTCTGTGAAGTTGTCATCACTACAAGAGGTAAAGCCCAGAATGAGGGCTGATACGCTCATGATATATAGTATCTTTTTCATCTTCTTAAAGCCTTTATATGTGTTACTGTACCAACTGGGGTTTTATCGTCATAGGACTGCTTTGGTTCACCTGCGTAGAACGATCAGTACTGGGATAGCCGGCATTGATAACGTTCTGCGGAATCTGCATGACGCGACGCTTGTCGTCCCAGTTAAGCACGTCAACGGTAATGTTCTTATCTGTAGGACCACGGAAGACGTGGCGCACCTTGATACCATAACGTTTAATGTCGAACCAACGCAGACCTTCGAACATCGTCTCAATACGGCGGAAGTGTAATATACAATAGAGCATGGAGAGATCGTCGCCTGTGAGCACCTTAAACTGAGAACTCATCTCGGCAGGATGCAGCTCTGAGATGTAGTTATCGGTCTCTATCTGCGCAGGAGTCTTCGTACTGCTGTAGAATCTTCTGATATTGGCCATCGTAAGTTCATTGGCGACCTGTTTCGATGCTGTCCAAGTGTTCAAATCTGCAAGAGCACCTGTCTGATCACCGCTATAGAGCTTTGCCTCGGCACGGCAGAGGAGAGTCTCCTCAGCAGTAAACGGTTGATAGATGATGTGTACCCAACCGATACCAGCAATCTTGTCATCATACTCAAAATACTCGTGCACGCGGAACAGCCATGAGCCATCGTCGTTCTCTCCATAGCGATATATTTTACCATCATAGGCTGGCAGACGACTGCTCCAATTGGGACCACCACCATAGATGGCTTCCTTTGATGACTTGACCTTGTCAGCAGGACTGCCCTCATTGATTGTGAAGCGGATAGCACTGAGGAGACGGTCTTGGAGAGAGTAGGCGGTCTGCAACAAGAAGTTGCATGCTGCAGTCTCGTCGTTGTAAGAGTTCAGCATGGACTGGATGGTGTTGGTACTCATCGAAGCCCACTTACGCATCATATTGGTAGCATTGCTTCCCAAAGCAGCATCGGCATACTTGATAACCTTAGCATAGTCTCGCTTGTAAAGGTAAAAACGAGCAGCGAAGGCATTGCAGGCATTCTTATTAAAATGGTATGCAGGAACCTTGTATTTAGAGTCATCAATGAGATCCATACCTTCAAGAAAGTCTTTCTCAATGAGATCGTAGGTTTCCTTTACGCTGTGTAGGAACTTGCTATCGCTATAGTTGACGTTCACGACATCCTCAGACTCAGTAACATAGGGAATACCCTTATCAACACTACTTTGGGTGTCGTCCTTGTATGCTTCTGCAAACACATTGAGCAGCACAAAATGCAGATAAGCACGCAACACATGGGCTTCTCCCCATGAGTGAGCCATCTGAGGGTCGGTAGCCGGATTGTCGCTCAACTCCTTCATGGCATCTATAGCATGGTTACAAACAGCAATACCCTGGTAGTACTGTTCCCATACTTGATAGGGGGTATCATCATCGCCAGTACTATAGTTGGTGGTATTCTCCCATGCGTATGCCTCAGCATGGAAATCTTTGTACGGGGAGCGGTGAATACCTGGTTTGATGATGTTATTGTCTACAAAATTATCGCCAAACAGCTCACACATGACAGCGGGCACAGACTGCGGATAGCCTGATACAAGCAGCAGCTGAACCTTCTCAGGGGTATCTATCTCGGTACGATTGTCAGGTACCTCGTCCAACTCGTTACAAGACGTAAGTGCTACGCAGCTAGCGCAACATACCATCCCCGCAATAAGGTATTTCTTTATTTCATTCATCTTCATCATAATTTTCAATTGTCCATTATTTAGAATCCCAATCGTACGGTAGCAGTCAACTGTTTGGTGATAGGCGATGCTACGCCACCGGCATTAATAAACTCAGGATCCTGACCGTTCAGTTTCTTGTCAGCATAAAGCAGACAAATATTAGTAGCAGAAAGTTTGATAGAGGCTGTATTCAGCAGCCCTGTCTTCTTTAGTAGGTTCTGCGGGAAAGTATATGTGAACGAAATTTCTTTCAGACGAATAAAGTCACCCTTGGCAACGCGAACATCGGAATAGTTATAAGCATTGTAAGCGGTACGCAATGCTGTGGAACCATATCGGTCGAACTGGTTGCGAGAAGCAATAACTGGAATGTTAGTCACAGCTTCGTCACCAGCAACCATCCAACGATTCTTAAACTCGCGTGGCAGTGCAGACAAGTCACTGTACGAGTAAGAGAACGACGGATCAAGGCGAACCTTGTTACCGCCACTATAGGTTATAAACACATCAAGGGCAAACTTACCAATCTTCGGATCGTTATAAGAGAATCCATTGTTCAGCGAGCCATACCAAGTGGGGTCCGACGGACCTTCGTACTGCAAGAAATCAGTCAGATTAGAGGTTTCCTGGAAGTTAACATCACCTACTGTCAGTTCGCCCTTTTCGTTATAGACCTGAGGCAGACCCTCGCTATTAAGCCCACCAAACTTATAACTAAAGATAGAACGCACAGGATAGCCCTCAAGAGCATAGCCCTGACCGCTAACAAGATCTACGGCACGACTTGATGTCTCCAGCGTAGTAATCTCGTTCTTTGCCAAAGAATAGACAAAGTCAGAAGTCCACTTGAACCTGCTGTTCTGAATGTTAACGGTAGAAAGGCCCAATTCAATACCATGCGACTTCATGTCGGCCACGTTGGCCATCTTCTGAATCTGACCACCGGCACCTTGAGTAAACACTGCACCAATCAGGTCATAGTTGTTGCGCCAGTAAGCATCGAAAGTAATTGCGATACGGTCGCGCAGGAAACCTAAATCAACACCGACATTAAACTCGTGTTTCTTTTCGTATGTCAGTTCGGTATTGGCAATATCAGAGATGTATATCTGCGATTCAGCAGCAGAGGTAAATGGGCGCCATGTATTCTTCGTCTTATAAATGGCCATAGCGTTGGTCACATAAGATGGGCCCGTATCAGCAGTCAGTGAATAGCTCAAACGGAATTTCAAGCCAGAAAGCCAAGATTGCGCACGCTCCAAGAATTTCTCGTTGTAGGCATCCCAGCTTCCAGAAATATTCCACGTCGGTAACCAGCGGCTGGAACGACTCTTTCCCAATCGGTTGGTACCCTCGTAGCGGAACGTACCATTAATGGTATAGCGCTGGTCATAGCTGTACACGCCCTGAGCGTAGTAAGCCAACGTATTTGTCTGAGTGAATTTTTCACTAAAGTAGTCAGTGTTCTCCTCGTTACGCTGTTTCAGCCAGAGGTATGGGGTGTAGACGATACCACCATTGTTATACTGATATCCCCAACCAGTCCAAGTAGTAGAGGTTCTGCGTACCGTTGACAGTTCAGAACCCAACAGAACATTAACAACATGTTTCTCGTTATAAACGTCACGATACTCAGCCATGAAACGGTAGTTATTTGAGCGCATCTTGTCATCATACTGATACTTGATACCACCCTGTGGCAGCACAGACTCAGGCAGAGCGAGTTCGTTATCAGGATCACGATAGAGCAAGGGGTTACTGTCGCGAACAGTAGAGTTGTCATCCTGAGCATCTACACCAGCACGATATGCATTCGCCTGGTTTGAATTATCCATCACATTATGTTGACGAGTGGTCTTCGACAAACGTGTAGAAATCAATCCCGTCAATGTCACGCCCTTGATGGGCTTGTATTCCAACTCAGCACGGAACATCAACTCATACACGTTGATATCATTATAGTTGTTCTGAAGTTCGTTGAAGATGTTGAACGGAGAATAGAAGCGTGTGTAGCTTATATTGGGATCCAGACAGCGGCTGGTATTCATTGCAAAACTGAATGGGTTGATATCAAAGTCGCGCTTAACCTCACCAGTTACCACGTCAACACTTTGATTCAATGAACCAGGAGCCTCCTGATCACGGTAGCTACCCTGTGCAGCCAACTTAGCCGTTAAGTTTTTCAGAATATCATAGGAAGTATTACCGTTGAAAGTATAACGACGCACTTTTGACGCACTGACATACTGACCAGGATCGTTCATCAACGACATAGAGAAGTAGCTCTGCGAACGGTCAGTTCCACCGGAAATACTGACAGAGTGGTTCTGTTGGATGCTGCTTGAGAACAACAAATCGAACCAGTCGGTATTACGGAATTCTGCATCCTGCAAGTAACGATTGCGAGCAGCCTCCGTATTTTCCAAGCCAAAAGTACCAGTTGTCGGATCATACTTACGCAACTGCTGGTACATATAACCATAAACACCTGTATTCTGAGAGTTTACCAGATTCTCCAAAGACAGCCAACCCTTATCGGCCATTTCCTTATATACACCCATAATCTCCTGAGAGTTCATGATGTTATAGTCGCGATAACTGGGTTTCAAGCGAGTGGTAAACTCACCCGTATAATTCACGGATGCACGGCCCTTGCCACCTTTCTTGGTAGTAATAACAATCACACCAGCCATAGCGCGGGCACCATAGATAGAGGTTGCCGAACCATCCTTCAGCACAGTGAAGGACTCAATATCATCGGAGTTCAAACCGGCAACTGCACTGGAAATCAGCGTCTTGGCATCACCTGAGGCCAACTCGTCGGCTGACACATCGACATTATCTTCGTATATCACGCCATCAATCACCCATAGAGGCTTTGAGTTACCATAGATAGAGGTCGCACCACGGACGCGGATTTTCGGTGAAGCGCCAAAAGTTCCTGACACATTCGTAACCTGGACACCAGCGACACGTCCTTCTAGTGAGCGGCTTACGTCAGCCATACCTGCCAACTTAGCCTTGTCAGCATCGATTTTTGACGAGGCACCAGTAAACAAACGCTTGTCCTGTTTCATCATACCCACAGCAACAACTTCTTGAAGTTGGGTAGCGTCAGGTTGGAGTGTGATTTTCATGCCATCCTTTGCTTTTACTGTTTGGGTAACCATACCGACATAGCTTATCACAAGCTTCTTGCCATTAGGCACATTGATGGTAAAGTTACCATCAATGTCAGTCTTTGTTCCCTGTTTTGAGCCTTGAATCATAACGGTAGCACCGATACATGGTTCTCCGTTGTCCTCAAAGACGGTACCTGTAATCTTGTTCTGAGCCAAAGCAACAGCTGTGGTCAGCAACAGACAGGTAAGAAACATCGTTAGTCTTTTTTTCATATATATTCTCTTATTTGTGTATTATTCAATTCTCGCGCGTATATATAATAAGGTATACCCCCCTTTATAGGCGACACAGGTGCACTCGCGCGCATCTTAACCAACGTGCAAAGATAATACTTTATAAATTATTATGCAAATTTTAATAAAAAAAAGACACGTTTTAGTGCCCATTTTTAACTTTTGAGGCCTTTTTTCTTCCAATTTGAAGCAAAAAAGGCTGTTTATGGCTTCAAACTGCGCGCTTATTTAACCATCACCACCAGATATTTGCTGGTCGACCAGAAAAGCTGGGGATTGGTAATGCGAAGGATATACTGGCGGTTGGCATCTTGCTGCAGTTCATAGCTGGAGGCGGGATGGGCCGTCAGTATTTTGGCAGAACGACTGTAGAGGCGTATCTCCTTATCAACACGGATATCTATCTTCGTGAAATAGTCGCGGTTGAAATTGGAACGGAGCACCTTACCATCCTCGATGATATGCTGGGCCTTCAACTCCGACTTGGTGCCATAGACGAACCATGCGGTATTGAGCTGCTTGTCCTGTGAGGAAATGGTCTGTGACTTCTGCACCGTCTCTTCGCGTAAGTTGCTGACATTGGCAGAGAGGTCGCTGACCTGCGTATTCAACTCGCCAATCTGTACATCCTTAGATTCCAGATCGGCTTGCAGCTGACGTATCTGTGCATCTTTCTCTTCCATCTGGCGCGTCAGATTATCCAACGTACGGCGCAACTGGTCGCTCTTCACCGAACTTTGGCGCAGCTGGGTGCGCAACTTGTTGATGAGCTCGCGGTTCTGCTGCATGGTCTCAGAAATGAACTGCATATTCTCGCGGATGCGCTCCGTGGTAGAGGCTCCCTCACCAGACGAGACGATGGTGACGCGCTGTTCGGCCTCATTGATGGCTCGGAAGCCTTCAACGATGTCATTCATGGTGGTCATCATATCGTTGATCTCGTTGTCTTTCTGCGCAATAATGCGGTCTAACGAGTCACGCTGATGACGCATGGCTTCCTGTTGTATGTCACGTGCCTTGTCTTGACGACAGGCTGTCAGTGCCAAGAGGCAAAAGGCTGCAAATATTATCTTTTTCATTTTTTCGATGTTTCGTTGTTTTTCGATGTTTCGAAGTTTCGATATTTCGAGGTTTCGAAGTTTCGAGGTTTCGACGGCTCGGGGTTAAGACTTCCCCGCCACGACGAGCACGAACTCGCCACGGGGCTCATGGGCCTGGAAGTGGGCGATGACCTCCTGTAGCGTACCGCGCACGCTCTCCTCATGGATCTTGGAGATTTCACGGCAGGCACTCACCTGACGGTCGGGACCGAACACCTCGGCAAACTGCTGCAGGGTTTTCAGCACGCGGTAAGGCGACTCATAGAAGACCATCGTACGTTCCTCATCGGCCAGCGACTGCAGCTTCGTCTGGCGGCCTTTCTTCTGCGGCAGGAAACCCTCGAAGCAAAAGCGGTCGCACGGCAGTCCACTGCTGACCAAAGCAGGCACGAAAGCAGTGGCGCCAGGGAGCGTCTGCACCTCAATGCCGGCCTTGACAGCCTCGCGTACCAAAAAGAACCCTGGGTCACTGATGCCTGGCGTGCCAGCATCGCTGATGAGCGCAACGGTCTGTCCAGCCAACAGCCGGTCAACCACCGATGCCGATGTACCGTGCTCGTTGAACTTATGGTGTGATAACAGGTGCTGCTGAATGTCGAAATGCTTCAGCAGATGGCTCGACGTACGGGTATCCTCGGCCAACACCAAATCGGCCTCCTTCAGTATACGGATGGCCCGCAACGTCATATCCTCCATGTTACCCACAGGCGTGGGAACGATATATAATATGCCCATATCGTGTGCAAAGATAATAAATAATTCATAATTTATAATGCATAATTCAAAATTATTTTGTAATTTTGTCCCCATGATTACATATCCAGCATCGGGCGAGACACGCCGCCCAGGAAGAATAGAAGTAGTATGCGGCTCGATGTTCTCGGGCAAGACCGAAGAACTGATACGCCGTCTGCGTCGTGCACAGTTTGCCAAGCAAAAGGTGGAAATCTTCAAACCTGCCATCGACACGCGCTATAGCGATGAAGAGGTGGTGAGCCACGACCACAACGCCATACCCTCTACCCCACTCGACTCGTCGGCCAGCATCCTGTTGCTGTCGAGCGACATCGATGTCGTAGGCATCGACGAGGCACAGTTTTTCGACGAAGGACTGGTAGAGGTCTGCAACGAACTGGCCTACCGTGGCGTGCGCGTCATCATTGCCGGGCTCGACATGGACTTCCGCGGCGTACCCTTCGGCCCCATGCCTGCCCTCTGCGCCATTGCCGACGACGTCACCAAGGTACATGCCATCTGCGTGAAGTGCGGTTCGCTGGCCTACGTCAGCCACCGTACCGTTAAGAATGACAAGCGCGTGCTGCTGGGCGAAACACAGGAATACGAGCCGCTCTGCAGGGAGTGCTACCAGAAAGCACTGGCCGAGGAGGAAGGTCAAAAATAAAAAAACACGGTAAAAATTTGGCCGTTTCGCTAAAATGTAGTACCTTTGCACCCGCTTTACAGCAAAAAGGCCGATCCGCTAGCTCAGTTGGTAGAGCACAACACTTTTAATGTTGGGGTCTTGGGTTCGAGCCCCAAGCGGATCACAAAGCAAATTTGAGGAAAATCGGGTCAAACAGCCCGGTTTTCTTTGTATTTAGGCGTTTCCGGCTATTACAGCCTGCACTTCTCTCACACTGGCACCAGTTAAATATATGCACCTATATGCACCTATCGGCCTGCCAGTATTACCGTAGTATTACCAAAAAATCCGATTATTACCGCAAAAGTATTACTAAGTTATGAATATCCCGCTAATAGCGTATGTCTTTGATAGAAAAAAGCAGTCTTCAGACAGTACGCCCGGAAAAATAGAAATTCGCATTACCAGCGGAAAGATACAAAAGTACGTGACTACTGGTATCAGCGTACTGCCCGGCTGCTGGTCGCGTAACATGGTTGTAAATCTGCCAAATGCTGCCAGCCTCAACAATAGAATAAGTATAATGCGCCGTCAGATAGACAAATACATTAACGACTGCATAGAAAGCGGCCAGCCAGTAGACATGTCGGCTTTCAAGTCGCTTGTACGTGTAGACGATTCCGGCGACAATTTTTTAGACTTCGTGGCTGACCGCGCCGCCAGCCGGAATGTACGCGCTGGCACCCGTGCCCGCTATGATGTCTTCGTGAATAACTTAATACGCTATGGCCGTCTGCGAAAGTTCAGCGACTTAACGCCAGCGGCCATACTGGAATATAACGAATGGTTGCACCGTCAGACTATAGGCGACAATAGAAGCCGGAAAGTACGCAGTACGGCGCGCGATAAACAGACGCTTTCAGATTCGGCCATATATAATTATCATAAATGCCTCAAAGCGTTCTGCCATGATGCCTATATACGTGGGCTTATCCCGGAAAATCCATATAACAGACTGCCAGCTGATGCCATAAAGCGCGGCGATAGGCAGACGGCTGACTACCTTACTGAAGACGAAATGCTTCTTATTATGAATACGCCCATGCCTACGCAGACGGTACAGATAGCAGCAGACTTGTTTACGTTCCAAATGTTTACTGGAATGTCCTACGCCGATTTGGTAGCCTTTGACTTTAACGACTACAAACTGGTAAACGGGAAATGGATATATCACGGCCAGCGCGTGAAGTCCGGCGTTACCTATTTCAGCCAGCTTTTGCCGCCAGCCTATGAAGTGGCCAAAAAGTACGACTTCGTGCTGCCAGTGATGGAAAACAGCCAGTATAATGCCATGCTGAAGCTGGTAGCCGCTGAATGTCATTTGAAGCGGCGGCTATACTCACACCTTGCACGTCACACGTTTGCTACTTACATGCTTTCCCACGGCTCACGCCTGCAAAACGTCAGCCGCATGTTAGGACACACGAACACACGGCAAACGCAAAGGTACGCGGCCACCTTAGACGCTGACGTTAGTAAAGACTTCGATGCAGTAGCAAAGCAGCTGACAGAAAAGAAGCTGGGCAAATAGTCCGGCTTTCTCTTTACTCTATAACTCTTACGTTTGGCATTGGTATAGGTTCGCCCGGTTCTACGGGCTTCGCTGTAAACGGCGTTAGGTGTACTGCTGTGTTTTCCGGCTCATAGTCCATGCAGTTATATTCTTCGTCAGAATAGAAAATACACTGCCCGGCTATTGCGCACGTCCAGCATAGTGATTTCGCATACATAGCTAATTCATTTGCATTTCGTCGTCGTCTTTAATCTCGCTGGCCATGTCCTTGATGGTGTCGCAGACGCAAAGCCCCTCATGCTCTACAGTAGCACCAGCCACACAGTACGCCAGCGCAAAACTTTGCGCGGCTTCGCTGGCTTCGTCGCCCATTCCCTCACCTAATATCATGGAAATGCAGCCTGCTATCACTGCTTCGTCGCCGTTCTTGATATAGTTGCAGTTCCCGTCTTTCCAGTGAAGCACCAGCAGCGTTTCACCATTCCGCTTTGCTGATTCAGCAGCAGCGTTTAATAATTCTTTTGTATTCATTTCTATACTTATTTATTATTAGTAGGTCTTGTGCTTACGGTTCTTACTTGCACTTTCTCGTTATGCTTCAGTTGTTCCAGTATCTTCTTAGCCTCGTTTACTGGCACCCGGACACAATACTGGCGCAGATCTACTTCTTTGCCGTCTTTCCAGTGTTTGCCCACCTCTGCTTCGCTTTCCAGTTCTACAGTCTCTTTGAATCTGTAAATTTCTATGTGCTTCGTGTCTACACCAGTCACATAGATGCTGCCTTTTTGATACGTTACTTTCTTCATAATGTATTCGTTTTAGTTGGATATGGAATAATACAGTATTTTCTTCCGGCTTCGTCCAGCGCGGCTTCCAGCTGCCCCAGCCCTGCTTTGTCTATACGTGCTATCATGCAGCCCTCTAACTTGATGTCTTCAGCTTCAGCCGTCGTTATGCGTGCCGCTGGCAGCAAACGCTTAACTTCGCGCGCTTCAGAAAACAGCGCGTCGTATCTTTCTTGTCCGGGTAGCTGGAATAGTTTTAAGATGTCAGCGTTTACGATGCCGCCTATACCAGTAAACAGCCGCATAACTAATTCGCCGTCTATCTCAAAGTCTGCTACACTCTGCCGCCGTGCTTCAGCCTCAACAGCAGCAGCGTAGCCCACAGAATCAGCCGCCAGCATGTCGCGGCGTATTAACTCATTCACGTAGCGGCCTTTGTTCGGTTGCTTGTCTAACCAGTCCAGCAGTTCGTTATCTATCTTAAACAAACACGCTTTCTGACTGGCTCCTGCGTTTGATTTCTTTCTTCTCTCCATAGTTCTTTCTATCTGTTAGCACAAAGGTACTAATTTTCCGGCAAAGTATATACTTTCAGCCTCAACTTTTTGCAGATAGGTATATACAAGAAAACTGGCCTACATTCACATGCAAGCCAGCGGCGAGAAAAGAAAAAATCTACTCTTTTTTATTAACTTAATTTTTTCGTATGAACAAAATGCGTTTAATAAGCCACCAGCCCACGGCCAGCACCAGCCCGGCCAGTATTAGTGTGGCGGCGGCGTTCAGTAGCCAGTTCTGCCACCCAGCGGCACCGCCGCCGGGTGCTGGTTCCGTGTCCGTGCTGTCGGCTTTCTGCCAGTGTGTGCTACTGTCATTACTTAGCATATCTGTGTTTGTATGGTAGTCCAAATGTGCTAAATCTTCCGTTTTTGCCCCTTTCCTGCCCGTCTGACGGCGTTTTGTTTCTTTCGTGAATGATTTCACACCCTCTGCACTTATTTGGCCGTCAGCGTCCACTTTTACGCTTCCGCTGTCAGTCAGCTGGAAAGTAAGCGTTTCCGTGGTGCTGTCAGTCGTCACTTCAAAGGTTTGTGTAGTCGTCTGCTGCGTGGCCGCGCTGTCAGTCTGCTGGCTTGTGGCCTGCTGGCTGATCTCTACGGCTCCGCTTTCAGTCTTCACTATGTGCTTCTTGCTGGCACATGCTGCCAGCAGTAAAACAGCCAGCAGTAAATAGATAGCTTTCTTCATGCGCTTTCGATGTACTTAATAATACCCTCAATATGCAGACGTGCCAGCGCGTGCTTTCCGGCTTCAGACAGCAGCCAGTCCGTATCTGCCTTATTATCCATAAACATGTTTTCTGTCAGCACGGCGGCGCAGTCCGTATGCTTCAGCACGTACAAAGCGGCTTCCATGTCGCTGTCGCCGTCCGTGGTGTCTCTGCGTATAGGCTTCTGCACCTTTTCAGTGGCCGGGAAAGTCTTAGCGTATTCTGACAGATTCGTTTCTGCTGCCTTATACAGACATTCAGCCAGCTTGTCGGCCTTTGTGGTTCCTACAGACGTGTAGGCACTCCAGCCGCGTGCGTTAAGCCACTGGCCTGCTGCTCCGGCTGCGTTCACATGCACAGACACATAGATGCAGTTCTGTGCCTTGAATAGCTTGCAAGCGGCGTTTACAAACTTCACCCGGTAGCTTAATTCTTTGCTCTGCTGCTCCTTAACCGTGGCTGCTTTCATTTCCGCACACGGCTGGCAGTCCTCAAAGTCTACCATTACATGATAGCCGTAGGCTTCCAGCTTTGCTTTGATGTCAGCCACCAGCGCGCGGCTGTAGGTATATTCTTTCAGCCTGCCGTCCGGCGACTGTTTGCCGGGCGTTGTGGCCAAATGCGCAGTGCCTAATATGATAACAGCCTTATTCTTCTGCATTTTCTCCTTTGTGTTTTTGGTCGTATCGGTCTATAAGTTCGCTAATATGTGATGGCAGTAGCCGCTTTAGTTCCAGTCTTACGACTAAGTAGATTATCCAAAGCCCTTTGTTTTTCGGGTAGGCTATCACTAAGTTTTTGAAAGCGTTCTGCAAATACACATACATGATAACGTATGTTAGCACCTTAGTAGCATATACTGCTGCTGTGCCGTCACCACATAGCCATACAGTGCCATGAATTACCCAAAGTATGACTACATATAAAATCAGTTCAACCAGCGCGCCGCGCAGTTTCTTAATGCTGAATTTCTTACAGCGGAAAATCACCACGCCGTCGGCACGCATACCAGCCCATATATTGAAGCTGGCCATGATGACAAGTGCCAGTATGAATTTCTGCGTAGGCATTAACGCCGCAAACACTGGCGCAGTGAAGCCAGTAATAAGCAAACGTAGCTGGTCGCTATTAAAGAATGTTAGCCCGTTCATAATTACGTCTTATAAATCAGCTGGCCGTTTTCGTTAAGTTCAAAGTTTTCTGCCATACCGTCTACAGTAAGCCCCAGCGTTTCCGGGTCTAACTCAAAGTGTGGCCATTCAAACGGCGTAACGCCCAGCGTGAAGTCTACCACGTCGTCGGCTTCTTCTCCGGCTTCTGCTTCGTCGTTCCAGTTCACCACTGGCACGCAGTCGTCTTGCGCCAGCCTAATAGGTAGCGCGCCCAGCTTTGCCGTCAGTTCTATGCCGTAGCAGCCGCAGACGACTGACGGCGGCACTATTCCGATAATAGCGTTATCTTCGCCGTCAGCCGTTACTACTGGCACGTCATAGCCGCCGCCCGTGCTGGTAGTCAAACGCAGACGTACTTCGGACATGTCGGCCACGTCCTTAGTCGTGTCGGCTATCTGCACTTTGATGTATTGGGCATTGCCTCTGACGATTTTCTTCATATTTCCTTTTTACTTAGATGGTAAATGCCAGCTTTTCCGGGTAGCCCGTAGTGAAGTCATAGTTAAGAATGTCTTCCACGGTCATTTCCATGTCGTCGATGGCTTTCAAGTGTTCGCTGGTCTGATTGTAGCACTTTACTGCATACACTTCAAGTTCTTGCAGCATAGCCAGCAGTTCGGCACATGGTATTTCCAGCGTCATGTCATACTCGCGCACGTCCAGCTTGTAGTTACCTTTGCGCGCGGCTTTCCATGCGCTGACGCTTTCGCGTATCTGCGCGCGCTTTGCCACTGGCAGCCAGTAGGGAATAGTAATGCCGCTGGCCTCAACATTGAATTCAAACTGATTAACGGCTTCGCTGTTGTCGTAGTCGTTAATGGCCTGCTGCATGTACTGGCGTGCTATGGCGCGCGCCTCTGTCTCTGATGTAGACAGTTCGATAAAGTTAGCTACATGCACGATGCGCTGGCGCGGTTCCTCTCCCTCGCCTGCTTCGTCGGTTTCCTCACGCTCTGAATGATTGAAATAGACGCGCTTCACGGTCTCACCGTCGCGCGTGGCCACCGTCTGCACGTCCGGCTGGCGGCTGTTGGCTTCATCTGTTCTGTAAATCATATTCAATTAACTTTAGTGGTTCTTTCTCTTTTTCGTTCAGCGCGGCAAAGTAATAGTACCCGTCACGCTTCCGTATTATTTTCGTATAGTGTGGCAGCTGGTCTTCAGTGCCTCTTATGGTTTCCAGCAGCTTGTAGCCCTCTGCCAGCAGCAGCCGGGTTTCTATAGCCCCGTCTTCCATAAAGTACACTTGTGCTGCCAGCATTTCTTTTCCGGCGTGTAGCTGACTGGCCGTTATCTCAAAATGGCAAATCAGTAGCGGCTTGTAAAGCAGCTGGCCGCAGTATATGCACTTTCCTAAATACTGGTGCTTTAGTATCTTTTGCCCCCTCGGTGTCGATAAGTCCATATAACGGATATTGTTCTTTATGCTCCGGGCTTCTGAAGTCCGGCGCGGTTTTCAGTATCTTTTCCAGTTTTCTGTGCCATGCCTTTTGCCTGCGCCTGCGCTTCACTTCCGCGCGGCCTGCTGCCAGCATTTCAAAGAATTCTGTGTAGTTCCTTTTCCAGTAGTTTATCAGGTTCGCCACGTCTAAGTCTCTTAGGCTCCCGGACACGCCAGCCCAGCTTTGCATAGCGGCTTCCGGGTTCCAGCCCTCACGTATGCGCTTTTTCATCATTGCTTCTACTCTCCGGCGGCTAACTCTGCGTAGCCATGCGCGGCGGCTGTTTATCATAGCACCCAAACATTCAAAGCGTTCTACCCCTCACATTCACCACGCGCCAGTTAGGTTTCAGCCGTTGCTTCATGTCGTCTTCTACGCTGGTACGCAGTACACGCATAGCTGTATGCAGATAGTTACAGTCTTTGTGTATCATATATTTGTCGTCACAAAAGCGATAGTAGCGGCGTATCTTATAGACTAATAGCAGCATCCAGTCTGTAGCTGCGTGGTAGACGTGGCCGATAATATTACTACTTGGCAGTCCTAAAGCCATGCCCACTTCACCCATACGGCTAAGATTCACTTCTGACAGCCACAGCAGCCATTTGTCTTTGATGTGATCTGCCAGCATCTTCATAATAACGCCGTGGTCTGCTGTCGGGTAGAATTTGGCTGTGTCGCCAGTTCCTACATATAAGTCTGGCCGTCGCCTTACTTTGCGGATAATCTCACGCCGCATGTCATGCTGGCCTTTGCCTTTGATGCTGCCATAGCTGTTTGCCGGGATAATGTGCTTCTTTTCCATGAAGACGTACTGAAGACAGTCGAAATACAAAACGTCTACTATCAGTTCTTCCGGCCTGCTGGCATATATGACACGGTGCTTTTCGTTTTCTTTCTTGTCGAAAATGATAAATGCGCGCGGCTTCCATACCATATAACGTAACTGGTAGTAAAGCCGCGTAACATTTTCGTCTAAGTGTCCTAACTAGTCACGCCACGCGGCGCGTATCTCGTTAGTCCATTCCTTTTGTTTTTCGGGTCTATTCAGATATTCCACTATTAGCAGAATTCTTTCGCGCGTCAGCATCTTTTTGCGCACCAGCCCCACTTTCTTTGTCATTTTAATGCTTTGCTAATTGGCGGCACCATTTCTTCGTTCGGACTTATCCCCCGCGCCGTCCTGCCAGTCTGTGCCAGCCTACTGTCGCGCGTCTGCCTACTTGCTGTCGTTAAGTGCCTAATTTGATTGTGCAACCTTTGGCACCGTTCTGAATTCCATGTTATAAAGATACAGTATTTCCGGCTGTGTGACAAAACAGCTGGCCATTAGTTCACCGCCCGCGTTGGTTCCAGTTCGCGTTCGAAGCAGAATTGTTCGCATTACGAGCAAACACGCCACAATTCGCACCGTTGTTCGAGTTCCCACCAGCGGGCTGGAATTCAGCCCGTCGCGCATATCAAGCCATGCGCACGCTAATTCTTGTTTCTCTCTTTGACAGACTGGCGGCGTGCCCGGCCACTAAAACCGGGTCGCCGTTCATCTGTTCATCTTGGCTTCGCCGTCGCTTTGCGACATTCAGCTGCTTCATCTGTTCAAAGCACACCGCCCGCGTAGGCGCCAGATCGCGGACGAAGCAGAATAGGCCGCATAACGAGCAAACACGCCACAACGCGCACCGTGGTCCGAGGGCCCACCAGCGTAGAATACGTTATTAGCGCATGATGGTGTCAAATACTGGCCGTCAGTTATGCCCGTGCTGCTGCTGCCGTCTGTGTCTTCAGCCATGCCAAAGAAATTAATGTTCTTTGGATATTGCCAGTTAGCGGCGGCGACTTCTACAAAGTCCACGGTAATTTCTGCGTTAGCGTCAGTAATAGACACGGCGGCGTTAGCCTTTACGTCGTCCATTGTGAAGACGGCCTTTCCGTTAGCCTTGAATTTCCAGCCAGCACCCCAAAGCCACTGCTTGCCGTCGATGGCGTTCTCACAGTACATGAAACGATGGCCACCGCCAGCAGCACCACATGCAGCTACCAGTGTGTCAGTGGTTCCGGCTACCCAGCCGCGTGCTGCCTGCTCACTTCCACTGTTCAGCTGGCCACCGCGTACAGTAGCCACGTCGAATGTACCGTAGTAGGCGACTTCCAGCCAGCCGAATACAGTAATTTCCCACGCCGTCCAGTTCAGCAAGTTAGCGTTAGTGGCCACGGTCATGCTGTGAATATTGTTTGCGCTGAATGTGCCAGTGGGCTGGCTGTTTCCGGCTGCACAGTCAAGCGTCTGCCCGTCCTCGTTAAATGTGAGGTCGTAACGCCCCATGCACTTGGTGCCGTTCTTAAACCAGCGATAAAAGCCGTTAGGACAAACGCTGTCTAAGTTGAAGTACACCGTCATAGTACGGTCTAACAGATTGATAAACGGTGCTACGTTGATGTTCTGAAGTTCCACCAGCTGCAAATAGTCGTTTTTGTCTTCAGTGGCGTAGTGGCTACCCGTGCCGTCGGCTCTCTGCGTCCAGTTCACGTTACTGGCCACGCCAGCTTCGTTACGCAGATATGCAAAGTTAGTGAAGTCTTTCTTGATTTCACACGGCTTGCCGCTGGTCTCTACCCACGTCTTAAACTTATTGTAAAGCGTGGTGTTTCCTACGATGGTGATAGTCTTCACCGCGTCGTCGATGTTCCAGCGTATGCCAAAGCTGGCCATTTGCAGCGTTTGCAGTTCGTTGGTCACTTTCGCGGCTATCTCGCCTATCTGCCCGGTAATGACTTGTGCGTTATGCGCGGCTGTAGCGGCGGCGGCGTTTGCTGCCAGCGTTGCAGCCTCACACGCTGCCACGGCTTCAGCAGTCGGGCGCAGTACGCCAGTCTGCATGTCGATTCCCAGCTGCCAGTCGTTAGACGGTGTTTGCTCACCGTTTACGATGGTAGGCAGCGGCGCAGTGTTCGGCTGGTCTACTTCGGCGGTCTTCTGACCCGTTTTTGATACCCACCAGTTGCCATACTGGTCTTGCACGGCTTGGTTCACATAGTAGCCGCGCGTAGAATCATAAAGCCCTACGGTTCTGATTCCGGCAAATCCTATTAAAATTCTCATAGTTATAAAGATATAATTAAATGATGTTAGAAGTTAATGTAAAGCCCGCCGTCTTCTGCCAGCACAAAGCGGCCTGCATCCGTTGGCGCGCTCTCCACGTACACGGCCATAGTAGCCGGATCACAGCTGAAGTACGGGAAAGTGGTCGGTATCATTGCCGACATGTCCGTAATTTCGTACTGGTTAGTGTCAGCGTTCCACACGCGCCAGTAGCCGTCGTAACGGTCAAAATATGGCGGGTGTTTTGCGTCGTTTGTAGCCTCAACACATGCAGCTGTAGCGGCCTGCGTTGCAGCCGTGGCACTGTCTGCGCGGCCTACGGCGGCGGTCACTTGTGCGTTAGCTGCTGCTTCCATGTCGTCGATGGCCTGCTGTGTCTCTCCGCTGTTAGCGTCGATAGCTGACTGTAGCTGTGTCTCCGCGCGGCGTATGAATGTGGTGGTGGCGGTCTGCGTGGCCGTGGTCGCGTCTATAGCGTCCTGCGTGGCAGATTCCATGTTAGCCAGTGCTACGTCTGCGTCTGCCAGCTTTTGTGTCATGCTGGCGGCTGAATCAGTGGCCGTTTGCACGGCTGCTTCTGCGTCACCTTTTAACGTGGCTATCTGTGTGGCTGCTGTCTCTGCACGCTCTGCTGCTGCCACGGCGCGCGCTGTAGCGTCTTCCGTGTCTTCAGTAGCTTCTACAGCGGCCTGCGTAGCCTGCTGTGCTGCCAGCGTAGCTTCACTGGCACGGCTGACGGCTGCTGTAGTCGAAGTGGCAGCTTCAGCGGCGGCGGCGCGTGCCTGCGCCCCGGCGTTCTGTAGCTGTGTCTCTGCATTTTCAGCCGTCTGCTTTATAAGCGTGTCAGCTTTCCATGTCATTTCGATAATGGCCAGCTTTGCATCTTCAGCCACTTGCAGCGCACTTACGGCTGCTTCAGTGGCGGCTTCAGCACTTTTTCCGGCTTCGTCGCCTACGGCCTGCGCGTCGCCTACGGCCTGCTGTGCTGCTGCTGTAGCCTGCTGTGCTGCTGCTGTAGCGTCTTCGGCTTCCTCTGTTGCAGTCTCGCAGTCTTCCACGGCGGCGGTCACAGTGCCAGCGGCCTGCGTAGCTGCCTGCTGTGCCTGCTGTGCCTGCTGCTTTGCGGCCTGCGCCTCTGTCAAAGCCTGCTGTGCGTTTTCCAGCGTAGTGGTGCTGGTACGCATAGCAGTACGGGCTTCAGCGGCGGCGTTGTTAGCATCCGTGGCAGCGGCACGCGCTGGCGCAGAAAGTTGCTCTATCGGCACCACTACCATTTCCCCGTTAATGTAACCGGGTAGACTATTAACGCCGTCCAGCGTCTCAACTTCGCGCAGTTCCGGCACACTGTCAGCCTGCCCGCGTAAAGCGGCCAGCACTTCGCTGATGATCTGCTGTTTCTCTGCTGCTGTCATAGATTTATATTTCTTTGGTGTCTATATATAACTATTCTGCTGTTTCTGCCCCCTCGCTGTCTTCACTCAGTGCCTTTTCCAGCCCGTCAGCAAAGCGCGGCTGGCAGAAATTACCAGCGGCCAGCCTCATCATTTCTACTTCTTTTTCGTTGTACTCCGCTTCACCCTCTGACTTATATATTTTTTCTGCCAGCACCTTTGCGGCCACGCCGTTAAGATTGTTATAGATAGCGTCCGCAAAAGATTCCCTTACGTCGCCAGTCGTCTGTTTTCTGCCAGCTATACCGTCCGGCATGGAAAACTTCTCAAAGTTTAATTTTTTCATGTCATTCTTTTTTAATTGGTTTATCTTAAATTTCCAGTTTTATAAAGCCAGTATATTTCTTCATATCCATTTGTATTTTTAATTTTACATTCCATATAACAGTAACTGTTTTGTCCTACACCAAAAGAAACACTTGCGCCGTCGTCTGTCTGTTTCAGCGCGCCCGTGAAGTTTATAACATAACTGGCACGATTAACAACCATTAGCGTGTTACCTATAAGGCTACGACATTCGTCTTTTTGCTGTTCTGTATATCTGTCGGCTACATAGCTGTCTAAGTACGGCATGGCTACGCCTATCTGTTCGCCTATGTCACTGGCGATTTCTACAAACTGGCCACATTTCAAAACGTCCAAATAGTTGCCAAAATCGGTAAACCTTAGATAATTGCTTTTGTTGGCAGCGTTTATTATTCTTTTCTTTTTATACACATAGCCGCTTATCATTATGTCGTCGAATATACCAGTTTGTGCGGTCACAATATTAGCCCAAATTTGCTGCGCGTCCAGTAGTAACGTGTTTACCTTACCATTAGCAGCTACAAGTGCTTTTTGCCCGCTGTTGGTCTGTACTGTGAAGTTATCAGCTGTTATTACGACTTTCTTGTTAGTTATATCTATACCAGTGGCCAGCAGTCCGCACGCTTCCATGATGTCGGCCACAGCCGGACATACACCGCCCTGCACCACACCAGCCGCATAGATAAGCCACGCGCCCTTTAACGTGTTCACACCTATAACGCCGCTATCTATGCCCTGCGTGTTAGACATTAAGCCAGTCTTTATTTGTCTGCTGGAATAGTACAGCCGCCAGCCGTCGCCCAAATCTCTGAATTCACAGTTATTTGTGTGTATGACATTCACGTTTTCGTCACCGCCACCAAATACAAGCTGTTCTGTTTTCGCTTCCACTGCTGAATAGTTGCCGCCGTAGCGTTTGCAGATTATAAAGAAAGTGGCCACTTTGCCTACAAGTTCGTTGTAATTGTTTCCGGCTGTGAAAGTCAGCTGCCAGTTACCGTTAGCACTTGCTTCTATTTTACGCACGCGGCCAAATCTGTCGTCAGTTATTACGCTGTGACTGGTCACGTCTTGGCCTATGGCCGCGTCAGTGGCCAGCGGATTGGTGATGTAGTTCTTCCAAATAACTTGGTCGTCTATGCCAGCCTGCCATGCAGTAGCCGTGTCGCCTTTTTCCAGCTTATACCAGTTTGTCGTTACGCCGTAGCTGCGCGTGCCGTCGTTATGCGTGCCAGTATTGTGCCACATATACGATTCTATCACAAACGTAGCTGTTTTGTCAGCCGTGAAAGTAACGTATTTGGTCTGCGAATTGCCGCTATTGTATGATATTGCAAAGTTGTGGCTATTGTTACACCAGTCGCCCACATTTGAAGCCAGCCCGTTATTTACGTCGCTTTGGTCTGCATATCTGAATATGAAGACACGTAGCACCATGTCGTTAGCGTATGCGTTATATGGTACGATGCCGTTTGCAGATAGTGTATATTTCTGTCCGGCTGTCAGTCTAACATATCGTCTTGCAAAGCCGTACAGTGTACTGGTCTCGTTAATCAGTGATGATGTCAGTAGATTGCGCCCGCCTTGATTTTCCAGCACGTTATTAACGCGCGCTGTTATACTGCTGGCAGTCTGCGTTAGTGCCGTGCCAGTGGCATAGTCGTTTTCTATGGTCGTTACACGGCTGCTTATGCTTCCGGCCATTTGTGAAATGGTGCTGACACTTGTATTAAGACTGGCTATGTCTCTGTCGTTGTCGTCTACCGCGTTACCTAACTGGCTTATTTGCGAAGTGTGACTGCTGACGGTTGAAGTAAGGCCGCTGGCTGTTACTTCCAAAGCTGCCACCCGATCTGTTACACTTGTCAAGCTGCTGCCCAGCGTTCCCACGCTGCTGCCCAAACTGCTGATAGAAGACGTGTGGCTGCTGACGGTAGCACTAATTCCGTTTACCGTCGTTTCCAGTGTGCTGGTTCTGTCGCTTATGTCTTCTATGCTGTCGTCCAAGTCGCTTAACGTCTCTGTGTGTTCGCTGACGGTAGCACTAATTCCGCTAACGGTCTGCGTCAGCGTGGCTATGGCCGTGCTGTTGCCGCTGGCCGTGCTGCTTACTGAAGACAAACTGCTTTCTATTTGTCCGGCTCTGATTTGCAGCGCGCTTATAGAAGACGTGTGGCCGTCCACGGTGTCGCTTATACTCTCTACGCTGGCAGTAATGCTTTCTGCTGTCGTTTCCAGTGTGCCTATGCGTGTGCTGTTGCTGCTGGCTGTAGATTCCACGGTGGCAACTCTGGCCGTTATACTGGTCGCTGTTGTTTCCAGTGTGCCTACGCGGGTAGTCAGCCCGGAAAGGTCGTCTTCGATGTCTGACACGCTGGCCGTAATATTTGTAGCCGTCGTTTCCAAAGTGCCTACACGGGTAGCTATGCCGTCGGCTTTGTTGTCTACAGCCGTCACGCTGGCTTCTATGGCCGTGGCTCTGACTTGCAAAGCAGCTATGGCCGTGCTATTCCCGGCTGCTGTTTCCTCTACAGCCGTAACGCGCGCAGTAATGCTTTGTGCCGTGACTTCCAGCGTGCCCACTCTCGTAGCTATACCGTCGGCTTTTTCGTCTACTGCTGTCACGCTTGCTTCGATGGCAGTAGCACGCACTTGCAGCTGGCCTATAGCTGTAGCGTTTCCGCTGGCTGTAGTTTCAACAGCAGACACGCGCGCAGTGATACTTTCGGCTGTCACCTCCAAAGCACCTATGCGCGTCGTGTTGCTGTCTGCTTTATTTTCCACACGCTGCACTTCCAGTAAGATATGCTGCGCTGTCTGTTCTATCCTGCTTTCGTAGTAGGTGTATTCGTTCAGCGTAAACATAACGTCGTGGATAAGCATAACGCCGTCTGTAGCTATTGTTAAGTTACCCGTGCCACTCCAGTAGCCCGTAGCCTCAACGTGCAAATATTCGCCGTCAGCGGTTAAAGCCTCTGAATATGACAGCGGCGTAAACGTGTCGAAGTTCGTAGTAACTTCGCTGGCTATGCTTATAGTCAGCGTGCCAGCTTCCAGCACTTTAACATACAAAGACAGATATACGGGCACGGCCTGCTTCTTGTTGTTAAGCAGTTTTATTTCCGGGCGTTTTGCATAATCTGCTTGCAGTTGTACTAACTGGCTGGCAGCTATACGCGCCACGGGATGCCCGCTGTCTGTAGTCCAGCTGCACCCGGCGCCCAGCTTGTTAGCCAGTGGCGACTTATTAGCCCACACATACTTTGCGCCAACTTTGAAGTAGCGCGTGCCGCTGGCTCCCTGCCAGCCGTCCAAACCAGTGGCAAAGCTGCCATTTGTCAGATAGTTGTCTTTGTCGGTTGCAGTGCGTACAGTCTCGCTTATGACACTGGTAATTTTGCCGTCTATGACTTGCAGCAGACTGCGCCCGTCATTCAGATAGAAGTCACCAGTAAATATGTTACCGTGCGGGCTTATGCGTGTCTTCTGCTTACCAGTAAGACGGTAGCCGTTAATTCCGGCGTACTGCGTAATGGCTGGCGCGTCGCTGCCTACTGCTGAAAGCATAATGGCAGCTTGTCGCTCTGCGTCGGTTCTGTTACCCAGCTGCACTACGTGGTCGCCTACTGCTGGCGCGTCGCTGTCTACGGCGTAGTCGCTCTTTGACACGTCTATATAGTCTTCGCCTACCTCTGTAACCAGTCGCCACCAAAAGCGGTTTTGTACGTTTTGGTACACTCCGGCTTTGATATTGAAAGTTTGGCAGCGTGCTTGGTCGCCAGCGCGCCAGTAGTTCATAGTGGCCGTGGTGCCGTCGTCGTTCTTTATGCTGCATCTGTATGCAGTGCCAGTGTCTTCTACGGCTGTAATAACGCTGCCTGCGCCGGAAAGCAGCAAGTTACCGCCCACGTATGACAGACGGCGTATTTCTAATTCCTCAAAGATGGCCTTAACTCTTACCAGCAGTTTATCACACTCTATTACCCACATGCCGCCAGCATCTTGGTACGCACCTATTCCAGTGCCTAACATGCCGCCAGCCGTCCAGTCGGGTGTCTTCAGCCACGCAAAGATAGCACCGCCCAGCAGCTTCAGCAGATACCTGGTTTCGTCTTCAGTGTCTTTGCGTAGAAATGTGCCTATCATTTTGGCTACGGTCATAATGGCCGTGTCGTCAGCCTCAACAGCAGCACCGCTTTGGATAGCGCGCACTATCTTAGCGTCACCCAGCCACATGCCACGCACCAGCGTAATAAAGTCCTCAAAGGTTATCTTTCCTTTGGCTACGTCGTCATGCAGCTTTGATAAGAATTTCTTTTCTGCGCGCTTTTCCGATTCCTCTATTTTGCCGTCGATTTTCTGCCAGTCCGTGCTGTCTGCTGTCAGATTCTTGGCCAGTGTAGCTAAGTCAGCAGTTTTTGCGTGGTCAGCCTCTCCCACTCTGTCAGCTGTCTGCGCGTGTATGGCCTCATTCGCTAAGTTAGCGTGATCTGCGCTGTCTGCGCGTTGCGCATTAACGGCCACGTCTGCATGTTTGGCTTTGGTTGCTTCGCCTGCTGTCTCTGCCACGTCAGCGGTCTGCGCGTGTGCTGCTTCAGTGGCCGCGTCTGCTGCTTTGGCACGTTCAGCTATGGCAGCTTTTCCGGCTTCGTCTGCATACTTAGCAGTGTGCGCTTCCTCTGCATACTTCACGCTGTCAGTAGACGCGCCGCTGTTACCGCCGCCGCTTGTGGTGGTGTTGTTTATAATGGTAGTGCCGCCGCCAGTTCCTTTGAAGTTCTCGCTACGGCCTTTTCCCGGAATAATGTACGATATTACTTTTACGTCTTTCATTCTTCAAATGTTATCATTTGCACGGTGGCCGTGTCGTTAGCAAAATCTATTTCGCCGCCAGTCTGCACAAAGCGCGCCCCCGGCTGTGTCTTGTCCGTGATAATGTCAGCTGGCAGCAGTTCAGGCTTTTGGCGCAGTTCTTGGGATAGTCTCACTTTTGGCACTTCGTACTGGCTTACGATTCTGCGCAGTAGCATTTCTTCCGGGCGTACATATCTATGTGTCACGCCCTCATACAAATGCGCTTCTATATATTTGCCGTTCAGCATAACTTTACTAAAACATGCGCCGTCATTGTTATAGCTGCTTATCTTAGCTTCTATTTCGTCTAACTCATTGATAAAGTCAGCGTTTACTTCGTTGGTATATATACGGTCGCCGTTGTCGTCAGCTGTCACGCTTCCGTTATCCATAACGTCATAGCTTAACTTCAGCGTTTGCAGTGCTATGTTCTGACTGGCTCCCACTATAACGAATTCTACACTACCTTGCAGCTGTTCCAGTATAGGCACTGCAAAGCAGTCTACAGTACCCAGCGCGGCTATTTGTTCCGGCGTGGCCTTTTGCTTTGCGTCGCCGTTGTCGTCTATCTCAATACTGAAGTAGCAGCCGGTAGTCTGCCAGCTGGTGCCGTTCCAGTATTTTTCGCCTATGCGCAGTATGCAGTATAATTCCGCTGTGGTCTCTTTGCGCACACCCCAGCCGGACACAAAGTTAGTAGCACTCTTTACTTCTATCTTCACCCAGCCGTTTGGATAGCTGGCTTCCGGCGTGGCGTTGGCAAACTCCAAAAGATATTTGTCTTCCATGCGCACAGCGAAAGATGCCCAGCTCCAGTCACCGCCAGACGGGTTTCTGTATGCGCCGCCGCCCTTACCTACGGATAGAATAACTAAATAGTTCTGCCAGTTCCATTCACTGCTTTCTAACTGATTATCCGGGTAGACTATCTTCCAGTCTTGGTTTGGGTCGCCAGTGTTTGCTACTTTAGTATTTGTTCCCTCACTGATATAGTCGATACTGGCCACGCGGATAAAATATGCCCCATATACTACGCCGTTACCGCCAGTTGGCAGTGCCCAAAGATAGCCGTCATTAACGCCTATTGGGTGCTGGTATGCGGCTGCTGTTTCTGCCAGTGTGACTTCTTCCACTTTTTCGCGTAGTGTCTGACCGTCATACTGTACCGGGTTAATGCGTGTTATTTGCTGATTATCCACAGTGTAGCCAGTGGCCTTAAACTGGCGTATTTTCCACTTTGAGCCGTTCAGCCATTTGGTAGCGCACCGTCTGCGCTTATTGTGCCATATTCTATCTGCGCCCTCTCCCTCTGTCTTTGAATATTCTGCGTCGGTTTCCCACGTCTTAAACACTGACAGACTGCCCATGTCGTCATTTGGCAAAATTACTTGGCTGTTGCCACTGCTGGCAGCGGAATAATTAGACACTTTTATAGTGGCCTTATTGTAGCCACCCAGCAAGTCAAGCGTGTGCTGGCTACCGTGATAGCCTATAGTCTGCACGCTTCTGTATGATGGCGTGACGGCGTTAGCCTCAACAAGTGACATGCCTATGCTGTAAGCGTCATAAGCGTCTTTATAGTCATAGTCTACAAACCAAATATCACCGCGCCAGTCGCAAAGTGTGACGTGCGCAAAGCGGCTGATTTCTTCCAGCACTTGCAGCCAGTTCATTGGCTTGCTTTCTTCGTCGAAAAAATTCTGTTCTGATATTTGACAGTCTTCACGCAGTAGCGCGTTTTCGCCGTAGTGGTCGTGGTCGATAGCAAACGTATGCGGCACGCACACGCGGCTGTAGCGGCCAGCTGCCAGCGTCAGCGCGCGGCCTATAAGACTGCGCAGACTGACAAAGCCCGGCTTACCGTCCTGCGCGGCCACTTTGTACGGTATCTGTTCCAGTACGTTTACAGCACTTTGCACTTCGATGTCAAGCGGCTGTGTGCCGCCGCTGTAGTCCTGCGTGTATTCTTCCGGGCGTACAAAGCCACACCACACCACGCTTGTATTATCATGCGCGTCTATCTCTACCAGTGTAACACGGTACTGCTGCCAGCCCGTCGCAAACAGCTGGCGCAGTTCTGCTTCTCCTACTACGCTTATGGTGCCAGTGGAAAGCCTCAACGGTGTATAAATGAAAGCGTCGTTAGCTATACTGATGGTAAACGCTGACGGCGCGCCCGTAAGTTCTGTAACTTCGCCGCTGTAGCCGCTTTCCTCTATTTCTACCCGGTATTTTCTGCCGTGTAGTGAAGCGAATGGTATAGTATATTTTAGCCCGTAACTCATAAAAATGCTTTATAATACATTCTGTCAGCCACTCTTTGCCCCCTCGGTGTCATGTCTTCTTAGTTTGTTTTTTATAGTTCTCCAGCAGTAAGTACAAGTTACTGCCACGCAGTACGCCCACTATGCGCTTACCGCTGAAGTTACCGCCCAGCCTATCGCTGTTTATAGCGTTCCATAAACGCTTCTGCTGACTGCCATTTAATATCATTTCGCCAGCATTGACCCGCGCCAGCTGTAAATCATTAATGCTGCTGCCACCTTGCACCACGCCACCGCCTGCAAACTTAGGAATAGCAGCCATTAAGCCCAGCACGGCACTGATAGCAGCGGCCACGGCCAGCAGATTAGCCGGGAATGGTAATTTAGCGGCACTGGCTCCGGCTGAAGACGCGGCACTGGCAGTATTTGCCGCTACTTCCGTAGTGGCCTTTGCAGCGGTTCCGGCGGCTGCTGCTTGATCGCTGGCTATGCCCTGCGTGTTGGCGGCCACCTTTTGCGCCGTCGTCTGCTGCACCATAGCGGCTTCAGCGGCCTGCGCTTTCTGTAAAGTCTCGCTGGCTTCAGTCCATGCGTTTACAGCGTCGATGATGCGCAGAAAGCCGTCTACACTCTGCGTTAGCGCGTTCCAAATAGCTGCTATCTGCTGCCACGGTGTAGCGTCTTCGTCGCTTAACGTGTCGGCTAAGTTAGTCCATGCGCTTACGATGGTGTTTGTACTGCTGGCCAAATCCTTTACACTGTTCCATTCTGTGCGTGCCAAATCCTTTTGCAGTGCCTTGATGTCCGCGCGCACCTTTGCCAGCTTCAAAGCCTCATCTAAAGACGTTATTTTCTTCATCTGCGCGTCTATCTCACTGGTCATGTCGCTGGCCAGTGTCTTCATTTCTGCCAGCCGCTTCTTAGCTTCTTCAAGCTGGTATTCTAATTCAGTCTTAGCGATTTCGTCAGCACTTAGCTTGTAGTCAAATGTGCGGTCACGTCCGGGCTGTTGTGCCAGCTTAGTGTTCATGGCTCCCACTTCCAAAGCCTTACGGTACTGCTGTATGGTTCTGATAGTGTGCTTTTGTTCGTCTGTCAGCCCGTCGATGGCGGCGGCTTGCTCTATGAAGCGCGTCTGCGCTGCCAGCACTGCTTTGGTGTAGTCTTCTTCTGTCAGCACGCCGTTAGCTTTCTTTCTGTCAGCCTCGGCTATTGTCTTCTTATACGCTTCTTCTGCTTCTGCCAGTTTCTTGGCGGCTTTGTTTGCCACGTCGTTCTTTACGGCTACTTCCAGCTTCTTTGCAAATTCAGATTCACGCGCGGCCACGTCGTCACTACTGCGCAGTCTTAGCAGTGTTTCTTCATTCAGCCGGGAAAGCTGCTGCTGGTATTCGTTTTCAGTTACCAGTTCCAGCCGCTTCTTTTCGTCAAGTTCACGCAGACTGCGTGCGTAGTCCTCTTGTGCTTTCTGTAGGTCTGACTTTGTTTTGCTGTCACCAGTTCCCCCGGTGCCACCGCCACCACCGCCACCAGTTCCCCCGGTGCCGCTGGCTACGGTTATTTCGTTCATTTCCTTTGTCTTATCCTCGATGTAGCTATTTAGTTTGTCTACGTTGCTTTGTAGTCGCGCCATTTTAGCCTTAAATGCTCTGTAGCCGCTTGGTGACGCTGTAGCCTCACGTATTGCGTCGTTTTCGGACATACCCATAACGCGCTCGTTAAAGTATGCAGCGGACACGCCACGGCTGGCGTTACTGGTAAATTCTTTTAGTTCCAGTTCTGCGTCTGCCAGCTTTGTACTGGCGGCTTGTATCTCTGAAGCCAGTTTTAGCTTCTTACAGTAAGCGTCCAGTGCGCTTGTGTTGTCGTTTATCAGTTTGCCCTCTTGTGTCAAGCTGGCGTGATAGTCCGGCACGATTTTCTGCAAGTCCGCTATAGCCTGCTGGCGGTTCTTGATGCTCTGCGTATTGTCATGGATAATGCGCGAAAGCGCGGCTATTTTTGCCCGCTGTTCGCTTTCCGCGTGGCTGGCTTCACGTTCTATGTCTGCTATGATGTTACGCGCGCCAGCGGCTTCTTTTATCAGTGACGAAATTTTACTGATAACTTCCACTATTACGGTCATTAACAGCATAGGCCAAACGGTACTCCATACTGCTTTCATAGCCGTAGCTGCTGCTGTAGCTGCTGCGCGTATCTTAATCATAGCAAGCTGCCAGCCCGTCGCAGACTTCACGGCTGCTGCCTGCGCGTCTGCTGCTTTGGCGGCTTCAGTGGCTTTCGTTACTGCCAGTTCGTTGGCTTTCAGCTGGCGTTTCTTTGCTTCCAGCTGTACTTCTATGGCTAAACGCTGGTCTGCGCTTGCCTTTGCCAGTTGTGCTTCAAGTGCTTTTATTTGTTTCTTCAGTGTCAGCCCGGCGCGCTCTAAGGTGTTTACCTTTGCGTGCGCTGCCTGCGCCTGCGCTGCCATTGTCATAAACGCCGTGCCTGATGCTGCCTGCCATTGCCGGAAATACTGTATAACTTTCACGCCTGCGAATATGGCCAGTATCTTAACGGCCAGCGTGCCTAAGTTTTCAGTGGCATAGCGTATAAATCCAGTAAGTGCTTCGATAGGTGCCACAAATAGGTTTTCACCGCCTTGAAAGATTTCGATTTGAAACGCTTCCCATGCAGACGAAAGACTGGCCAGCGCGTTTTCCATGCGCCCGCTGCCTTGCTCAAACATTCTTTCTGTCTCTCCGTAGCTGCCTGCCAGTGTCTCGTTAAGTTCTATAAACTTTTCGTAGTTGTTAATCAAAGCAGCCGCGCCGCTGAAAGCACGCCGCCCAAACACGTCTGCTAAATCTTGGTTACTCTTACCTATGCCGCTTTCGTATAGCTTCTTTAATGTGCCTGCCAGCCCGTCCACGGCTATGGTTTCTTGGTTGATTTCCAGCCCGTACTTTGCCAGTGCCTTTGCACCGTTCGCGCTCTCCGTGGAAAGCCCCATAAAGATTTGCTTTAAAGCTGTGCCAGCGTCCGCGCCCTTAATGCCTACGTTTGCCAGCGTACCCAGCGCGGCGTTAGTTTCTTGGATGCCTACGCCGCAGTTCTTAGCCAGTGGCGCGGCGTTCTTAACGGCTTCTGCAAGTTCCAGTACGTTAGTGGCACTGTGCGCGGCTGTACTGGAAAGTATATCATTAACGCGCCCTAACTCGTCTACGCTCATACCGAAGCCGTTCATGGTGTTGGTGGCCATGTCTGCCGCTTCAGCTAAACTTATGGCGTTAGCCTGCGCCAGCTGTAGCGTCTTAGACAAAGCGGCTGTAGCCTGCGTGGGCGTTAAGCCGTTACGTGTCAGGTTCTCCAAAGCACTGGCGGCTTCGCTGGCCGTGTACTTTGTAGTGCCGCCCAGCCTCTTAGCCTCTGCTTCCATAGCCTTGAAGTCTTCAGTGCTGGCGTTTGTCACTGCGCGCACTCTGGCCATGCCAGCTTCAAAGTCTTTTCCGGCGGCTATCATGCTGCGCCCGAATTCAGCTATACCCAAACCGATGCCCAGCCCGCCCAGCGTGCTTACTATGGTACTGCGTAGCTTCTTAAAGTACCCCTCTACTTCTGTCACTCCATGCTTAATGCCCTGCGTTAGCAAGTTAAGCGCGATAGAAAAGTTAAGTTTTGCCATATTGTTTTACTTTTTATTTCCAAAAAATGCCCGTGCCAGCTTCTTTTCCATGTCCGTTATGGTGCTGCTTTCCAGCGTTTCCCATGCAAACGGTAGGAATTCTTTAGCGTTTTTGGCTTTGTTTTTGTCGATGTACGGCGATAGCTGTAGATAAGCCCAAAAGCGCGCGTTTTCAAGCTGCTGCTGTTCGTGCTTCTGCGCGGCGCGCGTCAGCCAGCCTAAATCTTCCAGCCCGCGCGATAACAGAAAATTTCCGTCTATGCCTTTGGTGATAAGCTGGCCGCATATCTCTGTCACTGATTCGTCGCTTTTCTCGCCGTCAGCCTCAACTTTCGCAGTGAATTGCGCTATATATCTGAATTCAAGCGCGGCACGGCGTGCTACGCTTTCCAGTTCTTTCATTTCCTTTGCCAGCATCAAAGCGTCTTTGTATTCTGCCAGCGTCCATTTGCGGCGGTCTTCGTATTGCACATAGCCCAAAGCGGCCATGTCGTCTATACTGCTACCGTCGTATTCTTGCAGCTTCTTTCCCGTCAGCTGCTCCCATTCTATGATATTCGATAAAGTAAGCATAAAAAGAAAAAGCCAGCCAGTTACCCGGCTGGCTCCCTAACCTAAAACAAATACTGACTATGAATTACGCCGTTACTCGTTTACCTGCTTCAGCGCGCCAGTGCCCTGCATGTTGCACTGGAATTTAACAAGGTTTCCGGCCTCACTGGTCACGGTACAGCCAGTAATGTGGGCTTTGCCAGTCCAGCCGCCTGCCTCCTTAACCACGTCTACGCCGCCCTCTGCGTTGTCTGTGATGGTACACTTACCAAACCATACATTAACGGTCTGCCCGTTGATTTGCTTTGCCAGCAAAGCGTCTGCGCTGGTTCCGCCGTTGTTCTGTGTTACAAATGACTGGCCGTTAAGCGTCCAGCCTTTCTTACCGGGTAGGCTGCTTTCCCAGCCACCGTCTAACTGGTTGCTGGTGTCTACCATGTTAGTGTTTACTGCCAGTTCGGTACTTGTGGAAAAGGCGAAAAGCGCGTTATCCACGTAAATCAGCATTTGACCCTGCATGATGTCAGATGCGCTGTCGTATGCTCCTGCTGCCATAATTTTTTAATGTTTAAATGTTAATACTATGAATTATTTTTGAAGTGTTCCGAATTTTATTGTGAATGACTGCACAAAGATGGTTTCGCCAGTGTCAGTATATCCGCTTACGTCTTCTATCGCGTCGGCTACAAATATTTCTGTGCCAGCGTTGCGCATAACGCGCACGGTGTCTTCGATGGCTTCGGCCATATCCAGTGTTTCGTCATAATCAGTGCTGTAGGCGTTCACCATTACTTCAGCCACGTTTTCCACGTTTCCCATAAGCGTGCGTGATGGCTCGTAACCGTCGCGCCCATACAGTATATAGCTGCCTTTGGTGTTCTTTGGCGCGCGTAACGGAAAAACGCGCTGGTCTATGATTCCAGCCAGCACAGCGTTCTGTAGAAGCGCGTCGCGCATTGTTGCGCCTGCCCGTATATTCGACTTTGCCATATTTGCTTTTTATATTACTGGTGGCTTGTTTGTTTCTGCCCCCTCGGTGTCATTTTCCCAGCCTGCGTATAGCTGCTTTCTCTATGCCCTCTATGACATAGCCCAAAGCAGTATTAGTGTCTTGTTCGCGTGTATCAGTCCAGTAGCGCAGTGATGGCATTTTGCCACGGTTTTGGCCGCTGTGTGTCTCACGTTCTTGGGTTCCTAAGTCTACTAAGTGGCTGTGGCTACCCTCCGGGCGTTTGAAGCCTACCAGCGCACCAGTACGGCTTTTCTTCAGCCTCACCACGAAAGACTTCAGTAGGTTGCCGGGCTGTCTTCCAGTCTCGCGCCGCATGTGCGCTTTGTCTGTCTTCAGTCCGTTGCGCAGACGCTTGCGGCCTTGTCGTACCAAATAAGCACCGCCAGCACGTAAGCCGTTCTGCACGGCGCGGTCTCTCTCAATCTCTGACAGCTGCTGTAATGCAGCGTCTAAGTGTTCGATGCCGCTATACTTTACTTCTACTTCGTTGGCTATGCCGCCACCAGTTCCCCCGGTGCCGCCACCTTTGCCAAAGTATTCTGTCAGCCTGCCCATAGTTATTTCTGTATCTGCTGCCCGGTGTATTCCAGCGACTTGTCGCGGCGTTGCCGGATAGTCTGCACTATATGGTAGTCTTCGCCGTCATAATTGAAGCTGGTAGCACCTTGCAGTCGTTTGTCGTCGCGTAGCTGCAAAGTAACTTGGCCTTGCACTTGTTCTTCGTTGGCTGCTACGGCTGCTTTCTCTCGCTTATTGATACGATGGCAGCGCACGCGCGCCAGTTCTACGGTCTCGCGTTTTATGAAGCCGCTGGCAGACTGCTGGCGGCTCTCACCGTACACTGTACAGAATTCGTCTAATAGTCCGGCGCGCATATTATCGGTAGTTAATGTATGGCGTTAGAAGCGCATACGGGTTAAAGTACGGTATGGCTGTAGGCTGGCCGCTGAAAGCCACTGGTTCGCGGTTAGCGTAAAGTCCGGCGGCGTAGATAAGTATAGCCTGCTTAACTGGCTTTGGCAGCTGGCCGTTCACACATACATTCTGTAGCGGCTGCTGTATGGTCTTTTCTACCCATGCTTCAGCCGTGTCTAAGTGCTGGCGTAGTATTTTGTTGTCGTCGTCGTGTTCTACGTTGCACTGTGCTTTGAGGTCTTCCAGTGTCGCAAATGTTGCCATGATGTTTTCGTTTTAAGTTAAGCGGCTGGCCAGCCTCAACGTGCCAGCCAGCCGCCACTGATAGAAAGAAGTAGTAGCACCCCGAATTAGTTGTGCTTGGTGATGTAGGCAAATGCCTCTGTGCGCAGTGCTTTCAAGTCCATGTGGCCATTCAGCACAAACCACGTCATATCCTGCTTCAAAGCATCCTTGCTGGTAGCGTCGAAGCCCAAACGCTGCTGGCCAAAGAAGCCGCAAACGTCATAGCTAAAGATACCGAAGCCCAGCTTATTGCTGTCGAAGTCGGTAGTATAGAATACGGGCGTGCCGTCTATCTTACCGTCCTGCAATACCATAAGGCCGCTGCCAGCATCCTTTGGCGTGGTTGCCAGTTCTGCGTAGGTCTCCGGCGTACATACATAGCAGCCGAATTCAGCACCCAGCACACCTTTGCCGATAACGGCGTACTTCAGTGCCACGGCCTCGGCGTAGGTAATCTTAGTAGCAGCAGCGTTAATGCTGTCACAGCCTACAAACGGGCCAGTGGGGAATGTAGCGGCCTGCCCAATCTGCGAAGTGGAGAAAGTAACCTTGTTAATAAGGTTGGCCACGCCCGTAGAAATGGCGTTAATCACGATTTGGCGCAGTCCTACAGACTGAATCATAGCAAGGTTAGACACGGGAATACTGATGCTGTAACGCTTGGGTTCCGGCGTAATCTTGCTGAAGTCCAGCTTGCTGTCGGTGACTTCTACGTTCTCGCCTAAGAAAGTAGCTTCTACGCCGCTTACTACCGGGAAATTCCACTGTCCCTCGATGCCGTGCTGCACGCGCAAACCTACCTTGTCGTAGATAAGCAGATGCGAAAGCGGCTCTACGATGTCGTGCATAGTGATAGGCACGATAGGAGCAACAGTGTTAAGCGTCTGTATGACTGGCTCCTGCGCTGGCGCGGGGTCTCCGTCGGCACGGGCTAAGATACGCGAAGCCTCAGCTTCACTTGCCGGGATAATCATACAGTTAGGATAACCAGCAGCACGCAGATAGCCGTACTTTTCGGGCACGCCGCGCAAATTACACATACTGTGCAAAATCTCTGCTGTAGCTTCGTCACGGTCTGCGCGCTCCTGCGTGGGCACATAGTCGGGTACTTCCAGTATGTCAAGCTGTACGCCTAACTGCTGGTTAGCTGTGCGCAGATTTGCCATTTCGGTTTCCTCTTCGGGTGTCATACTGCGCTTTTCAGCTACGATTTTGTCACTAATCTGCTGCATCTTCAGCTTATTCTGCTGAAGCTGGCTGCGCAGATTCTTTTCTTTTGCGCGTGTTTCCGCGCTCTTTTGTCTCTTTGGCATAATTATAAACTTTATAAAGTTGGTGAATAAAAATTAGTTGTGTCGCATTTCGATTTCTAAGGCTTCACGCAAAGCGTCGTTAGCCAGCTGACGACTGCGCCAGTATCTTTCTTGTACGGTCTCGTCGTCGTCTTCGTCACTGTTTCCGGGTTCGTCTTCGTCAGCCTCTCCCAGCGCGCGCTTAATGGCGGCTTCCAGTTCTTTCATTTCGTCGGCTCTGGCCTCAACACTGCTTGCCGGATAAGCCGGGCGCATAACTACGGCCACGTCCAGCAGCTTGTCGATGGTGTTCACCGTTCTAATAATCTGCTCTTTGCCGTTTTCGTCTTTCTCCTTTGTGTAGGTCACGTTACATTCGTCGTCGATATTGACATACATAAAGCTGCTGCCAGTGATGTTTCCACGCTTCACATGCTCATACACAAAATTTCCGTCTGCTGTGTCCGGACAGTCGAAAGCATACTTTAAGCCCACGCTGTCGATGGTCAGCGTCAGCGTGCCTTTGCCGTTAAGACTGCGTGCCAGCAAGCGGCGCGCGTCATGCTCCACGGTGGCTATAACGTCGCTACGCTTCAGCAAGTCGTCGGAAATGGCAGTAGGGGAAATAATCTCTATTACACGCTTCCACAGATTCCAGTCTGTCACCAGCACACTGCGCTGGTTGAAGACGATGGCGTAGCCCTCAATTCTTCGCGTTCCCTCAACGGCACGCGGCTGGTAGTTTTCGCCCTCAAATGCGCGAATAAGTTTTCTTGTTTTGCTCATTTTTATGTGTCGCTTTATTATTACTTTAGTTTTCTGTTATTTTGCCCCCTCGGTGTCTATGGTACGCTTCACTGGTTCTTTGTCGCCGTTTATCTTTGCGCTGTCGGCTGGTGCCACGTTACAGCTTACAAACAGCTTGTTTCCACCGGGTAGCGGCGCGCGTCCTTTGCGCAGTCGTACTTCGTTCGGTGTCATGCCGCCAGCCTGCACCATTTTAGTAAAGTAGTCGGCTTCTGCCAGTACGTCGCTTTGGTAGTAGTCTTCCAAATTGAATTTGATTTTGTAGTATGGAGAAATGGCGCGGTCTATTAGCTTTATCTTTAGTTCGTTTTCTATCTTTCTAAGTAGTGGTGCCAGCGTGTCAGTCATGTAGACTGTTTGGCTGTTTTCACTTGCTTTGTAGTTCGTGCTGGTCTGTGCAAATACCTTGTCGGGATGCACACCAAAGAAGCGGCAAATCTCCAGCACGTTAAACTTCTTACTGTCAAGCAGCTGCAAGTCAGTTGGCGACAAAGAAAGCTGGTTAAAGCGCATAGCACCCGATAGCTGGAAAATACGCTTTCCGCTTCGCAGTTCGCTTTCTACACGCTCACTAACCTTTTCCAGCTGGTCGTCTTGCAGCTGGCCAAAGCCCTGCGTTACGGTATTGTCGCCACTGACAAAGCCGCGCGTGGTGCTTCCGGGCTTAAAGTTATCTATCTGAAGTTCGTCTGTTTTCGCGCCTATCTGAAGCACACGGCCAGCGTATGCTATAGTGCTGCTGCCAGTGTAGCCACCGTCACAGCTGAAGTTACGCAAATGCAGTATTTCGTCAGCCTCGAATGTGCCGTAGACGTGGTTAATGTCGTCTTTCACCGTGTATTTGTTCCAGTGAATATCGTATGTAACTGTGTCAGCAGACAGCAGCAAAATACGTTTTACTACGTCGCGGTCATATTCCGGCATAAGGTACGCATTACCCTTTAGCAGTATCTGAAGCACGGTATTTTTCATAAGGTCGAAAGCAGTAAGTCTTTCGTTTGGTGCTTCGTTCAGCAGATACATAAGCGGGTGATTTTCGTCTACGCTGAAAAGCTGGTAGCTTACGCCGTCCACGTTCACTTCACGCTTACGCAGTACGTTAATACCCAGCCCGGCCACACTGCTGCTTACGATGTCCGCACAGCGGAAAACGGTAGCTATGCGCACGGCTGTAGTCTCACTTACGCCGTCAGTAGCAAATATACTTGATAAGTCGCCGCTGGTGCTGGCGATAATGTTAGCGTCTGCGCCTCGCTGGTTCGCTGGCGTAGACTTCTTTCGTTTGAATCTGTCAAATATGCCCATTTTGCGGAATTCGTTTATATTATGTTATAGTGTCTGTTTCTGCCCCCTCGGTGTCTATCCTTTGCGCACTTGGTTGTCTGCCATACCCAAAGCCATAAGTGCCGTAATTACGCCGTCTATCTTTGTTTTCTCACTGTCGTTTTTCTTGAATGGTTTTGCGTTGCCCATATTGTCAGTAACCAGTACGGCGTTATCAAAGCAAAACTGCATAATCGGGTTAGGCTCAAAGATAAGGTAGCCTTTTTCTATGCCTCTACTCATAGCCAGCACGGGCGCAGTGAAGTGTACGGCTGTCTGTGAATAGTCAAAAAGCTGTTCTTTCGTGGCTCCCCCGGCTATCAGCGTGTTACGGAATTCAGCAGACTTGTAGCGGTCATAGCCAAATTTGTAGATGCGCAGATATTTACTGTTATCCCAAATGTCCTTAACTATTTGCTGGTAGTCTATTATATTGCCGTCGCATAGCTTCAGATAGCCAGCGTCAGCCCAGCGTTTGTATAGTTCCCGGTTCGGGTGTTTGTCAAGCTGGCCAGCCGGAAAATAGAAGTCTGTTTTAATGTAGCCCTTTTTGCGGTCTTTCAGATAAATAAAGTAACTTACAGCGGAAAAGTCGTTATCTACTGACAAGTCCACGGCTACTTCGCAGTCTGCTGGTTCTGTCAGCTGTGTGATGTCTATCTTCTCGCTATGGTCTCGCACTGTTGCGCCCTCTATCCACGGGCGCGCATTTCCACTGACGAAAATATTAAGCATCTTAGTTAAGAATGTCTTCATAGCCTCTGCGTCAGTCTGCGCGCGCTCCCATTCAGCGGCGTAGTAGTCAGGCTGTACCGTTATGCCTAAGTGTGGCTGCACCTTTGCCCATGTAGCCGGGTCGTCCGGCGCGTCGTCCACGTCCGGCTCAAAGATGTGGGCAAATACGCGGTCATTCTCCACTTCTCCGCGCAGTATGTCTTTGTAGCGGTTAAGCATAGATACAAACGGCGCGTTTGGCTTATCTGAAGCCGTGGTGATGACAATAGTAAGCGGGTTAATGCGCGCGCCCATTGAAGTAGTCAGTACGCCGTACAGTTCGCTACTGTCCGCTTGGCTGTATTCGTCCATTATAACGGTGCTGGCGTTCAAGCCGTCCAGTGTGTCGGCTTTGCTGGCCAAACAGCGAACAAAAGCAGTGCGGCCACTGCTGGCAGTGTCTATCCATTCTACTTTCTCGCGCTTCAGCTTAAAAGACTTTAGCTGTGGGTCTAAGCCCTTTAGCACTTCTTTGATTTCCCTAAAGCATATTTGCGCCTGCTCGTAGCTGTTTGCCGCTGTGTAGGCTTGTGCGTTTGCGTCACCTACCAGCAAGTCGTACACTGCAAAACTTGTGACGCTGGTAGTCTTAGCAAACTTTCTCGGCACAAACAGCAGCACGTCACGAATAAGCCGCTTACCGTCTTCAGTGTAAAAGCCCATGATGTTAGCAAACTGAAAGACTTGTACGGGTGTCATTTTGTAGCGCGTCCGGCCATGCGCGCCGTCAAACTTCAGACTTTCGTAGAATGTTATGTAGTTCTGTACTTCGTTAATGCGGAATTCATAGCGCGTTAAGAAGTCAAAGAATCTGCGAAGTGCCAGCAGTTCCCAAATATTATGTTTGTCCGGCGACATAATAAGCCCACGGGCGTACACTTCCAGCCTGTAGTCTATAGCTGTCAAGTTGTACGCCTCTACGCTGATGCCTGCCAGTTCTTTACAGACAGTAGCTTTCAGCGCACGGGCTGCTTGTCGCTCGCTGTCTGTCACCCTGCATTATTCAGTTTAAGTATAACTGGCGTTCTGTTGTTTTCGATGGCTTCACGTAGCTGGTTTAACGGGTTGTCTGCCATGTCGCCACCGCCGCCACTGTCTGCGCCGCCAGCCCTTGCTATGGCAGCAGCAAGCCCCAGCTGTTGCAGATAGTTCTGTATGGCTTTGGCGTAGCTTAGATTCATAGCCACTGCCGGGTTCGCCACCGTCTTTATAGTCGTCTTCGTGCTGTTTTCTACCGTCAGCCCGTCTTTGTCGATGGCGGCGCGCGTCTTTTGGTAGAGTTCCAGCAGCGTGGCCAGCATGTATATAGCTGGTTCTTTCTCCGGCTTGTATAGGTCGGCCACTTCCAGCGCGTCACGGATAAGCACCGCGTAAGCGTCTGTTTTTTTCTGCTTCATGTATCTGTCTGAAGCTACCAGTTTATCTTTGTCGTTTGCCATGATGTCAGTCTTCAAATAGTGATAGTATAGCACTGGCGCGGTCTTCATTCCGGCGCGCTGCCAGCTGCTTGTTACGTTCGTAGTTATGGCTATCCAGTTCGTTATGCAAGCGGCTATGACAGTCTTTGCAGACGCTTTCCAAATTCTGCCAGTCGTAAGCCAGTGCTAACATTTCGTCAAAATCAGCCGCCGTTTCCAAAGGTCTGCGATGGTGTACCGCCGTAGCCTGCCACTTTCCACATTCTTCACAAAGCGGATGCGCGGCTTTATATAGCTTACTGATACGTCGCCACTCTTTGCCGTGAATGATTCTGTTATAGCCGTCGTCTGCTGCCATGTGTTACTTCATGCTTCGTTTCAGAATGTTAGCCGGGTATGTCTTTTCCGCGCCCTCTGCTTCGCAGTCTTCAAACATTTCTGCCACTTCGTCTTCGATGGTAGCGGCTTTCTTCTTTCCAGTACGTCCTACTTTCTCGTTAAAGCGTTGGATATTGTGCGCAAAGGTTACGCGCCTAATGCTGTCAAACGCCGTTTCTATGTCCTTTTTCAGCGACTTGTCTATGCTGAAAAGTTCTATAAGTTCGGGTGCCAGCGGCGTGTCTATTACGTCGTTCTTTGGGTCTGCCACGCGCAAAAAAGTATGGATAAGATAGCGCACTAATGCGTAGTCACTGCTGAAGCCAGTACGCTTTGCTACTGCTTTCAAGCGTTCTGCGTCTGCTTTCAGTAGGCGTGTGCCTACTTTTACAAATTCTATTTCTTTCATAATCAGTACATTTTGTAGGTTTTGGCACAAAGGTACTAATATTTTCGGAAAGTTAGCACAATCGGGCTAACAAAAAAGCGTGCCCGCTGGCACGCAAAAGCCTATGTTTAACTAAAAATCCTTTGTTAATTACCGCCTACCCTCACGGGCTGGTAGTGAACTAATTCTAAATTATGAAAAACACGCTGCAAAGATACTAAATTATTTCCAGTCTTTAGCACGTTTGGGCTTGTATTTTTCTTTAAAATCTTTGTCGTACATAATCTGCAAATAACTGCCATTCCATACCAGCCAGTCACCGGGATAGGCTGCGCCCTTGCCATTGATTATGTACTTTAATTCTTTCCACTCATTTTTCCTGCCACTTTTGTAAGTTTCGATGTGATGCTGCCAGTCTGCTTTTTCTACACCAGTAACTTTCAGCATTTCTTCCACATTCTCGTTAAGTTGGATAGCGCACACGTCTGTAGCTTCTTTAATGGTGTAGATGTCATAGCGGCTGGTGTCGAATGGCTTCACGGGATTTTCTTCTATCATAAGTATATACTTTTATTTTGTTTGTATTTTGTTTTAGCACCGCAAAAGTATATACTTATGCAGTAGCACACTTAAACCATGTGGCCGCGCCTATGGTGTTGCCGGGCTGAAAGCGGCCACGGCCACCCAGCTTATTATTACGGATGCGCGCCCACGTCAAAGACTGCCGCCACTGCTGGCGTAACCAGTTCGTATCTTTCTGAAGCCCCAGCTGCTTTGCTTTGCGCTGTATGCTGCACCGTGATACACCCAGCAGCCCGGCCAGTTCTGCGTTCGTGCTGGTAGAGTACCAGCGGCGTAGGTCTTCCAGCATTTCGCCAGTCCATACGCGCACAATAGGGATGCAGCCGCTATGATGCCGGTATAGTCTGCCAGTGGCAGCGTCATAGTATTGTTCTTTCTTCATAGCCATGTCATTTGAATAGTTCTAATTGAATAGCGATAGCACCCCCCCCGCGCACGTTCCAGCTTCAGATGTGTATAACTTCGCTTAGATGCGCGTTTTGCGTTCTCGCGGTCTAAGATAGCCTGCGCTTGCTCTCGCTGGCACGGCGTAGTTATCTGTTCGCGCTCTTTTGTTAAGCGGTTTATTCCCGTAATAGTCCAGCGGCCACGGTAGCCGTCTGTACGCTGCTTTTTTCTTTTCTGTCTCATACTTCTTTCTGTCTTAAAAATCAAACATTAACTGAATGGCACGCGCTGGCTGTTCCTGCTTCTTTTTCCGGCGTGAAGCCGCGCGTTTATTTTCTGCTGGTGCTGGCTGGAATTCCGGCACTTCTATTTTCGGCACGATTACTGGCGGCACTTCCACTGGTGGCACCTCTATTTTTGGCACTTCCACTGGTGGCACTGGCACGGGTTCCGGCGTGGCCTCATGGTAGCCAGTATGTCTAATGGCAGCAGCCCGGAATAGTTGCATAGCTTCGTCTATGTATTCTATCTGCACATGGTTTCTTTCGTGGTTCCAGTGTGCTTTCAAGAAAGCCCGGTATTCTGCCAGCCATTCTTCGCCGTCCGGCTGTGCTTCTACTGTCGTCTGTGTGGTTAGTGGTGCTTCAGTTGGCTGCTGTGTGGCCGGGCTGTCAGTCTGCTGGCGTTTGGCCTGCTGACTTAACAGATAGTCAGCCCATGCAGCAGCGGCGGCTTCAGTGGTCGTATAGACATGCTTCTTATGGTATGCACAAATACTTTTGCAGCCTGCCAGTATCGGCTTACCGTCTGAAGCTGGTATTTCCATACTTATGGCTATCCAGTCGTCGAAAATAGGACTGTCAAAATGTTTGTCGCGGCTTATTACTTTGCCGCTGACGACGTGGCCGTACCAGTTTACAAAAACTTGTGTACCTACTTCCATATTCCAGCTATTTTGTAAAGTGTTCTATCGGCAAAGGTAGCACGCGCGCTTGCTCATAGCGATTTTGGCACGCTGCTGGCAAAGGCGCGCTGGCTACTTCACGCTGGCCGCTGGCCGCGCACTGGCTTATTATCGGGTTATTACCCCACTGCATAAGATGCGCTTTTGCGCACGTCATACAGTTGCCAGTAACGCGGCACGGCCTGCTTTTCTTAGAAGTCTTTACCATACCAGTAAAATATAGATACGGTCAAAGATAACGCCTACCAGTATAAGCGTAGCCGCCAGCAGCCAGCCGGACAGTTTGATATGCTTAAACTGATTACTTACTACGGCCAGCACAAAAGTAAGAAGTGCTGCCAGTGCTAAAATAATGATACTTTTCATAACTTTGCTGTTTTAAGATATTGTTTAATAAGTGAAATAAAATCTTCCAGTGAGTAGATAACGGCGTATTTGTTGCCGTGTGCTTCCGTAGATGCCTGCCAGTCTTTTTGAAAGTCTGTTTGGCTGTTCTTTCCATGCTTCAGTTCAATACACAGCGCGCCGTAGGTGTCGTTAGGAATAAGCAGTATTAAGTCAGCCACACCAGCCACCACGCCAGCGGCTTTCATGCTTGCGGCTTCCTTCTTGTTTCTGCTGCCACCGTTAGGCACTGCAAATAGTTGCCGCCAGTGTGTCATGTACTGGTATCTAAACCACTGCACACAGTCCTTTTGCAGTCTTTCTTCCGGGTTGTCATGGTGCTGCTTTGCTCCGGCGGCTTCGTCTGCGTTCTGCTTCAGCATTTCTTCGTAGGTCATGCGAATAGTTCTAACTGTTTGGGTACTGTTATTTCTTGTCTGTGAAAGCAGCTGGAATAATAGTTAATCTGTTGGCCGTCACATAGTGAAGTGCCACACTTCGCGCACATAAAATTACCACTCCAAAAGCAGTTTTCGCCCCACGGCTTCATAATCTTAACAGCGTCGTGGCTTCCGCATTTCTGACACGTAAACGTATGCTGGCATTTGTGGCCGTCATAGTCTGTGTATGTGTGCCGGAATGGTCTATATGTCATTCTTTCGTTCTTCATGCTGCTTTACCTTTAACTTACATGCGTGGCAGACTGGTTACTGGCACGTCACCGGGTAACGGCGCGGCCTGCTGTTTTCTCTCTGTCAGCGTCAGCATAGATGCGTCGATATACGCCATAGTCACTTGCTGGCCTTGCTCATTCTTATAGCTGTCATACTTCAGCATACCGCGCACATAGACAAAGGCACCTTTGCGTAAATACTTCTGCACATATTCTGCGTTTTTATCCCAGCAGACTATGTTATGCCACTGTGTTACTTTAGGAATTTCCCTGCCGTCTTTGGTCGTAAAGCCCCCGGTACTGGTAGCCAGTGAGAAGCGCGCCACCAGCCCGCCGTTCTGTAAACCTTGGAATTCCGGCTCTTTGCCGACATTTCCCAATAAAATTACCATGTTTTCGTAAGTCATACTTTCTACTGTTTATTTTTTTGTTATTTATATTGAAATGATGGCTGATTTACTGTAAATTTAGTGCGCGGCGTTGCTGGTAATACGTTCATCATTTCCAGCAGTTGTTCGCATTTATCCCAATCAACAAACGGCCTTTTGTTACGTTTTGGCTCAAACTTCGTTGGAATACCTAAACAGTGGTCGTCTATATAGATGTCTGCTGTCAGTTTCCGGCTTCTAAACTTTTCTTCCGGGTTGTGATTTATGCCGACAAATGTAAGCCCGTTGTCTTTTATCCATTTCAGTACGTCTTCCCACCGTTCCTTAACTATAGGTGCTTCAAAATCACCCTCACGTTCTATTCCAGTCATTAAAACAAGCTGGTGCCCGGCTTTAATTAGTCGTTTTAATACTGGCACGGCTCCTATATCCTCACCCATTGATTCCGGGTAATTGTACGTTACGCAGGTGCCGTTAAAGTCTACTGCTATTACTAACTTCTTTCTGCACATAATTTTTGTTTTTAAGTTATACTTATTTCTTGTTTTATCTTTTGGCACGCGGCCACTATTTCTTCACTGGTAACACTTGCTGACGTGGCAAAGGCGCGCAGGCGCGCGGCCATGTGCGCAAACTCCCTATTTTTCAAAATGTCGTTTTCGGCTATTTCCGTGGCCGCTGACGACTTAAAAAACATACCCCGCCACCTTACCAGCTGGCATCACATGCGCGCCCAAACGGTCTTATTTTTCCCATTTTCCCAGCGCGCCCATTCTCCCGCGTGTGAAGACGCTTTCGGGGAGAGGGTTACGGCACCACTCCGGCGTTCAAGTATTGATAGCCCCACTTTGCACTTTTTCTGTCTCATTTTCGATGCCCCATTAAAGTGAATTTTCTATGCACTGCACAAAGTGCTTTTCTTCTATTATCCAGTCGAAGTCAGCAGCAGCTTTTCTTCTCTTTGTCCGGCCATTCAGAAACGCGCTTTGCATAGCGTTGCTAATAGCTGCTGTGAAGTGTTGCGACTGGTATTTTTTCAGAATGATGCGTAACTTTGTCCGGCGTTCGTCTGTCAGCGCGCGCACTTTCTTAATGTCGCTATGGTACAAGTCTACACATTTGTTAAAGTATTGTAGCATTAAGATAAGTGCCTTTTCTTCGCTATCAGCGTGCCACGGGTTTCTATCTTCTTTATTTTCTTCCCCAGCATCATGCGCGTGTGTGTTTGTATGTGTGTGAGAAGTAGATAAAGAAGCGTTAGCTTCTACATTATCATTAACATTTTCATTCTCATTATCATTAACATTTTCATTCTCATTATCATTATCAGTTACATTTGTATTCTTGGAAATACTTTTGTTTACTTTAGTATTCTTTTGTTTTGTCGTACTTTCTTTGCCGTCCTTATCAGCCTGCCAGCGTTTGTTAATGGCTTCACGGCGTTTCTCACAGACAGTTGCATACTTCTTGCTATCCATGTCTATTTGGATGCGTAAGAAGTTCATAGCTACGCGCACAGATTCGCTATTAGTCGCTGGCATTATGCCAGTAATAACATACTGAAATAGACAGTCCAGCAGTTCGCCTTTTTGTTCTACTGTCAGTTCTTTAAGTGCTTCGTATTGCGCTGTGTAGAGTATAAAGCTATCTTTCATAATTCTTTGCTTTGAAGTGTTAGTGTGACAGACTGGCCAAATAGCCGATAACATGGTTATAAGGATAACGCCAGTCTGCTTTGCCTACCTTTAGACGCGGCCAGTCTTTAGCGTGGTGTCTCGCAAATGATTCTGACAAGCTAAGACGTTCTGCCAGCTGTGTGATAGTTAGCAGTTCGTCGCCATAGTACGGGTTTTCTGCCAGCCTCAACTTATGCAGTTCTTCGGCTATCATGCGCGCGTCGTTTCGGTTCAGCATAGCTTCTTAGTTTAAGACAATTTGCTTTGCACTCTTATAGATTCCCAGACGGCGCAGTATTCCCACCACTCCGGCGCGCGTCAGTTCGTGACGCTCTGCCACTTCGTCTAAGGCTCTGTTAGGCTTATAGCCAGCAGCCTGCACCACTGGCCACACTTCTTTGAAGCTGGCCGCTACTGCTGCTTCACGGTCTGCTTTGCGTCGCTCGTTGGCTGTAAGTTTGATTTCTGATGTACTCATATTATTTGCTTTCAAGTTGTTTGTGATACGTTCTATCTCCCAGCGTCATTTCAGTAGCAAAGACTTTCTGTAAAAATTGCCATTCTTCAGGCGTTAGTTCTTTGTCTTCGTCTGTGCCGTCGTCACTCTTTACATTACTAAAGATTCGATGCTTATTTATGTACGCATGTATTAGTAACTTTAGCTGTTCTTCCAGTTCTACTTCTAAGTTCGCTTTATGCCAGCTGAATAGTTCGGTAAGTTCTATAAACTGCGCTTTTGTAAGTTCTACTTCTATTTCTGACCGGGATATATGCCAGCATGTGTATGACTTCGTGTTAAGCACCTTACAAACGCACTGTGTGAAAAGCTGGCGGTTTATCTTCATCCGGCCTACATCAAACGTGTACCGTTCTTTCTTTTCGCTATCCTGCATATCCAGCAGTTCTTCCGGCGTAATACCGTAGCGATCACATAGTCTTTTGATACCAGCTTTTGCAGCCTCAACTTCACCGCCATAGCCGCGTTCTGCCAGTGCTTGAAGTTTGCGAAGTTTTTCGCGCACGCTTTCGTATTTCTCATTTGTCCTTTCCATATTAGTGATATTTGCATTTGTTACACGTTATAAATATTGTTTGGCCGGGTCTTCCTATTACCATAGGACACGGAAAACCTTTGCGCTGGAAATAGCACGGTGTAGGCTGATACGGTGGCCATTCTCGCTTTTCCTTAAAATCAAATTCTAACTGTATTACCTGCATACTCTTTTATGCCTTTTTGATTTCTACCGAAAACTTACCGTCTTTACATACAGTAGTGCCCACATTTCCCAGCAGTGCCAGTGTCATAGTCACTTCTATAGCCTGCTTTTTACTCTCGCACTCATAGCGTTTTACGCTGGCGGTTTCGCTGACTGGCAGCTGTACCGTGGTGCCGTTTAATAACTTCAGATTCTCCATACCTCTTTCTATTGTTAATTTTCTGTTAAATATCGTTTCTAAGCCGCTGTTATGTCTTCAGTGGACAACTATATTACCGCCTATAAAAAACCACGCTGAAGCCGCCGGAATGATGGTTAAACGATTTCTTTGCAGCGTAAATCTTCAAAGCCTTTTGGCAGTAGTGTATAGCGTGCAAGTCACCTACCAGCAGACAAAGGCGCGTGAAGCCCACCAGCCTGCTTGTTTTATCCTTTTGCAGTATCTGTATTATGTACTCCTTATTTATTTCAGCCCTAAGTGCTGGTACATTTATACTGGTGCTATATTGTGCCATACTTCTTTCTTTTTATGTAGCCCAGCCGGGAAAGCCGGGCTACTGGTTCTTTATTCGTCGTCTTCGTCGTCTCTCTCCAGTTCTGCGTCCGGGTTCTCCGACTTCCATACGCGCCAGCCCTTACTAAGACGGCGGCGATCATACGCCAGCGATTCTTTCACGCCGTCGTAGAAGTCAGTCCAGCCAGTTACTACTACTTCGCCGTCTACACGGGTAGCGCGTACTTTCATTTTCACGCCGTCAGCTATTACGTCGAAGCCGTTCTTTCTGTCTTTAATCTCGTAGGCTTCCAGCGGCTCGTAACCTATTACAGTGCTGTCTATCAGTGGCACGTCGTTACTACCAGTTACTTTCACATATTCTGCTAAGTCTGCGTTAAACTGTTCTACCTTTTTACGGTAGTTTGCCAGCTGGTTTTGTATTCTCTTTGAAAGTTCCATAATTTAGCGGTTTTAGTGGCCGGGAATTTCACCCGGCCATAATGACTTATAAAATGATTTCCTTAATTAGCACTTGGTAAACTAACACTTTGCTGCTGTTGTTTTCTTCTACTATTCTTTCGTGACGCAGTTCAATAGTGGCACAGCCCTTAGTGTCTATGTACTGGAAATTGTACTGGTACTTTTCTACGCCAGTAATCGGGTCGTTAAACTTTTCACCGTCCTTTACGTGTAGATTCTTGTCACCTGCATAAAACGGGCAGCGCATAGCCTCTGCCAGTGTTGCATAGTTCCATACGTGCTTATACATGCAGTCTAAACTTGAATCGTGCCAGTCTGTAACAAGCACTTGATAAAACTTGATGTTGTTCTTTGTTTCCATAATTTTTTTGAATTAGTTCTTTATTTCAATTATTTTTCTTAACTTTGCAGCGTGTTTTGAAACACGTTTCGGAATTCGTTTGCAAAGTTAGAACAAATTTTCTAAACTTCAGCACAAAAGTGCTAAAATCTTTAGTCTAAATGTTCTATTTATACTAATTCTAAATTATAAAAACGTATGGAAAGTATTGTATATAAGCAGTTTAAGGCGTTTTTCGATAGTCTAAATGTAAGCGTAAACGCATTTTCTAAGCAAATCGGCCTGCCACAGCGCACCGTAAATAACTATATTACTGGTGACAGAAGTCTTTCCGTAGACTTCATAGAAGCTACGCTGGCAGCATTCCCGGAATTGTCAGCAGAATGGCTTTTGCGTGGCCGTGGCAGCATGTACGGCGTAGATGTTAGCACGTCCGGGCAAATAGATAATGAAGTGCTGGCGTTACGTTCTGAATTAAATGGTGTTTACAAAACACTTCAGTTATTAGGTATTAGTTTGCAGCCTCAACAAAAGAAAGCGGCTGTATAATTATTAAAATGTTTCCAAAGATATGACTATAGTAGTTTGGTTAATTGCCGCGTTTATAGCTTTCTGTCTCGTTATGCGCCGCGTAGGTAATCGGGAAAGAAAGATAGAAGCCTGCCAGCAGCAGCAAAGCAAAGAAGTAGGCGAAAGTCTGAAGAAAGAAGAAAAAGCCAGCGTAGACAGACTTCACACGCTGGCAGAAAAGTATAAGTAAGTATTAATTTAATTAAAAGTATTACCGCTATGGAGTTAGAAAGATATTAAGTAACTGATTACTACCCGATTAGTGCGCTTTGTCTCTGACCCCAAGCGGATCACAAAGCAAATTTGAGGAAAATCGGGTCAAACAGCCCGGTTTTCTTTGTATTTAGGCGTTTCCGGCTATTACAGCCTGCACTTCTCTCACACTGGCACCAGTTAAATATA
>Ga0310695_10001222_pt1 | contig 61834 bp, 72 predicted proteins | sample RumenRJG_04DNA_FD_203882 | JGI IMG/M metagenome (GOLD analysis project Ga0310695, IMG submission 203882) | Bovine rumen microbial communities from Lethbridge, Alberta, Canada - RJG_04 (v2) (version 2) | ecosystem: Host-associated > Mammals > Digestive system > Stomach > Rumen | place: Canada... | reverse complement strand
TGATGGTCACTTTGAGGTCGTAGAGCCTCTTCATCGCCTCTTTGAGGCCAACCTTCGCACAGAGGCTCTTCCAGTTACTGTACTCGCCAATATTCGTGTCGATGGTGATGTCCTCTGGCTTGATGAAGGTCTTCCCCTCCGCTTCCGCCATCCCAAAGTTGAACTTCTCCTGGAGCAGTTTTGTAGAGGCTACCACAGCCTTGACCTTGTTTATGGTAGCAAGCATCTTGTTGCTTACCGCCGTAGCCTTCTTGTTGAGGCTCTCCACCTCGTCTATGCCCTCCCGTGCGACCCTCGGAATGGCCCTTGCCTGCTGCGCAAGAAGGGATTCCAAGTCGTTGGCGAACTTGTAGACTGTGCCGTAGAGCTTGGCGATGTTCATATCTGTCTTGGTAGGGTGCATCGTATCTCCCTCCTTAGATGTTCTTCATTGACCGCGGAAGGAGCAAGACCTCGTTCTCCATCGCCTTTTCAAGAATCCACTTGCAGGCCTTGATGGAGTTGGAATCCGCAGAGACATACTTGTTGCCCTGAAGTCCCGCAATGAGACCGTTTGCGACAACTGCGAAGTTGAAGGCATTGCGACCCTGCTTCCTTGCATCGGTGCGGAGCGTCTTGTTGATGATTTTCATCAGGGTGTGCTCTGGAGTGGAGATTTTGAGCATCTCGCCCTCCTTGGCCTTCTTTATCATCGCTACGCACTCCTTGAGGCATCCCGTGGCCTTGCCGATGAGGCATGCCGCCGCCCCCATATCGGCGGTGAATCCGTTGCTGACGAGTGGGGCGATTGCCTCAATCTCAAAGGCATACATCTGCCCAATCTCGTCGTAGACCGAATCCGGAACAACCGGGAAGGAGTTGAAGTTGGTCTTGATGTAGGTTATCTTCTTGCGGAGGGCGGCAACCACCTTGGCATGGTCGGTTCCCTTGTGCTCAAGCCGCTGGGCATAAGTCCTCGTCTTGTTGAGGTCCATACGGTCGTAGGCAAGCTCAATGCTGCTGCTATCGCCCTTGAGCGTCACAAGGAGAATCGGTACGCTTGGATAGCCTGCCTCCTTGATTGCAAGAAGCCTGTGCTGTCCATCGCGTAGGTAGCCCTTGGCATCCCTAATTATGGGCTGGCCGTTGAACACATACTTCCCATTCTTGAAGTCCATCGTGAGCTTCTTCATATGGGAGGCGGTCACTCGGCGGTTCTTCAGGTTGCCGTCAAGAAGCCTTGACACGAGCTCTGGCGTGGTCGTGACATATTCCACGATGCACGATTCGTTCTCGAACCGATTCTTTCGGTTGGCAACCTGCGCCGCCGGCATAGGTACATAATCTTCCTTCATTTTTTTCTCTCTTTCTTTGGTTTGATTGTTGGTTTGCTTGTCTGGATATGTGCGGAACATGCTAGAACTGGAGACCTTCCAGCCAGTTGCTCCACACCTTGATGACATCCTCGTACTTGTCGGCAAGGACAATCTTGCCGCCATTCTTCTGCTTGATCATCGTCCTCCCCGTGGTTCTGTCCTGCGAGATTGAGTCGATGGTCTGGAGGTCGATGGCAAGTTTCGGAGTGAATCCGTTGTCCTCGTTCCTCTCCTTGTTGAAGACCACTATCTTGTGCTTTGCGGAAGTCTTTGGTGCTTCCTGTGGAACAGACTGCTCTGTCTTCTTTGGTGTGGGTATGGTGTTCTTCATCTTTTCCCTTTCTTTCTTAAGGCTGCCTATTCCTATCGTGAAATAGGCAGCCGATTTCTGTTTATGCGGCAATTCGCATCGCCTCGTCGTAAACCGTGTCGAATATCTTGCGGACGGCCGTTGCGCGGCTTCCCACCGCCCCCGTGTAGGCAATCTCCGCCCTATCCATGTTCTTCCCGGTCTTCTGCGGGTTGAAGATGGGGTAGGAGAAGGCATTGAACACCTTCCAAGCGGTATCGTCCTTGATGCTCATAGCGGTCTCGCCACCCTCGAACTGCGAAAGCACCTCCTCGCGGCGGTGTTCGTTGATGGTGAAGCCGTGCGTCTCTGGATCGAAGCGGAACGGATAGATTCTGTCCATCAGCCTCTTCATGAAAGCCGCATCAACCTTGACGGAGGCGAGGTTCTCGGACTTCCGCTTGATTTCCTTCGCCGCATCGATGCTGGCGGCGATGACTTTCAATGCCGAGCCAATGTGGAGTTCCGCATTCTTCGTGTGGTGAATGGAAAAGCCGTCGTTCCCGGCCGTCCGCCTTGCGGCGGCAATCTGGTTCTGGCAGAAGAGCCGCACGGTCGTGAAGCCAATTACAAGGCTTCCAAGGCCGTTGCAGGGGTTGGAGAACATAAGGCGCATCTCGTTGGGGGAGTTGTCTCCGCGAATGGCGAAGTCGCTTCCAATCTTTGCGGCGATGATGCCCGTTCCGCTGCCGTGGAGAGTGCCGACTGTCTCCAGTTCCATGCCGGGGACTTTCGGCTTGATGTCGTTGATGATGTAATCGTATACCGAGAAGTGGTTCACGGGGGTGAACTTCTCGCCAATCCCAGCCGACGGGATTATCGCATTGTTGTCGGAGCGGACGAGGTGGTAGTGACCCGGAATCCTACGTCCCATTTCGTCGAACGACGGCTTCTTGACAATCTCGAAGTCGAGCGCCGAGCGAACCTCCACTGGGTCGAGATAGTCCCTCTGAACCCCATCCGTATTGAACACGCCTGCCAGACCACCCTTAATGGTGGAGTAGCATTTGTCTGTTGCTTGCATTGCTATCATTGTTTCTGACCTTTCTTTTGTTTGTTGTTTTGTTTGATTTGCCCTTCGTGGGCTTGACGGCGGATATTATAACATACTTCTTCGCCACAAGTCAAGGGGGCTATACCCAGTCGGAAAGGTCGTCTCTCACCTCTATCTCCACTTCCCCTTCTTCCCAATCGGACGGCAACTCTACAACTTCTTCCTTCACCGCAGGTTTTGGCGGCTCATCCTTCTTCTGCTGTTGCTGCTTTGAAATCGTCTTGCCCTTGCTCTCCTCTACAGCCTTGACCTCTTCTTCTGTCGCCGAATTCTTCTCTTCTTCTACTACGATTACCTTCCCCGAATCCTCCACTGACTCCTGCCGTGTAATCCTAAACCGCAGTTCATCGAAGAAGTTGTCCATGCTCTGCAGCCTCTTGCCGTGATCTTCCAGAAAATACCTCATCGCCGGCTTCGTCCATCCCTTGTGATAATCAATCCTTCTGACCCTCGCATTCTCGCAGGCGAAGTCTATCATCACATACTTCTTGTGAAGTAGTTCCCTATACACGACGATGGCTTTGTTCTCTGCACACCTCTGAATCTTGTTTCCCCTTAAATCTATGTATCCGTCGTTCTCCGCAATGGAATTCGTCTCCTGGATAAGTTCTATCTTCCTTTCGCTTCCGCCGTACCCCACTATGAAGTCGGGTCTTGCTCCTACATTGTTCCCGGTCTCTATCTTTCTATCTTTGTCGACTCCGTTGCATTTCACGGTGAAGCCGTTCTTCGTGAGGTACATCGCAAATAGATTCTCTCCAATCCACCCACAGATTATTGTCTTTATGTACTCCGTCCAAGTCCTGTCTCCCCTTCTCTTCTTGCTCAAGGGGTCGTTCTCCAGCGCCATTATAAGGGGCTTGTACTTCCGAGCATTCGCCTTGCAGGCCGCTATATCGCTCTCATCGACCTTTATGAAGTCTATGTACTCCTGCTTGAATCCGAGTGCTTCGCACACCTCGGCAAGCGTCTTTCCATAGTCCCTCACAAGTACATCGTTGAATCTATCGTAAGCCCTCTCTCTGGTTTGCTTTGCTGTGGTTTCCATTTTTGTCTCTCTCTTGGTTTGAAGCAAAGTATAGCATTTTCCTTCTGCGAAAGTCAAGATGAGGGCATTTCTCTCTTGGCAATTAGTGGAGGATTTTCCGCTATGCAGACTAACGTCAAAGAAGAACTTAACAAGTGGCTCGAGGACGAACCCTACACTCTTGAACTTGCCGATGAAGACTACTCTGCCGTGAACTCCGCCCTTCCCGTCGGCATCAGCAACGTTGCCGTCACCCCGGAACTATTCAAGTCCAAGGTAGATCAGGCCTTTAGAAAGAGAATGCAGAAAATCCTCTCCCCAAAAACAATAGAGGAATGCATCGCAAGCCCCGTCTATGCACGATGCGTCTTCAACAAGTTCAAGGAAATCCAGAAAGACAATAACAACTCTATGCTTTCGCAGGAGAAAGTCCTTAGAGGTCATATTGCCTCCTTGATGCACTGCCTCTTCCTTGTGTTTAGTTAAGGTCTTCCAGACCCCTCCTAAAAAAAATTTCAAAAAAATCGTCTACCCCCCTTTACAAGCCCCCGTAAATTATGGTATAATACCCGCCGTTGACCGCAAGAAGGGGTTTGCGAGTGCATCCCAATTGACCGGTTGGCATAACATAGAAAGAAACCTAACGATGTTCGCTCTAAAGCAAAACAAGTTGATGAAACTGTCAGACAAGCGCTGGCAGCACTCCTCGTTTTGCCTTAATAGCATCGAGTGCCTCCAGTCCTATCGCGAAGATAGTGCTTGTGCGGGACCGCGAACATTCTAAAGGTGACTGAATCCCATTAGGTGTAGCAAGAAGCGAAGAGCGGCCCCGCGAAAGAAAAAAGCGAGACCGCTCAAATTGTTTTTGTGGAGTACAATTAAAAGATAACCACAGTTGCTCTTTGACAATTGGAAGAAGATTTAACGGAAGCAAAGCCAATGCTTCCGATGTAGGGTTGAGTCCACCCGAATTTACGCACGGGGACAGGGCAACGGCGGGGCTGAAATCCGCAAGGATTGAAGTAGTCGTTCTGGTTGAACCGTGAAAACAAGGTACTCGTGTCTTAACGGATATGGGATACAGGACTATGCGGAGATGTGGGGTCAAGACCCACACGGGGTTCTCGTTGCATCGTCCCCGTTCGTTCAATAGGTTGCGTAGGATACCGCAGATGTTTTCTTGATGTTTTTCTCGTGCGTACCCGAGTTGGTAGCAGGGAGCAGACTGTTAATCTGCCGTCGAAAGACCGTCGCTGGTTCGAGTCCAGCCGCACGAGAAAAGCACCAAGGATTTTTAATCGTCAGGTGCCGCTGAGCAGCGAAGGCAGCAGACTGTAAATCTGCCACATTAGAAACACCGTAGGTGCGAGTCCTACCCTGACGACCATCTTACAACGGCCCATTAGATTAGAAGTTAGATCGCTGCCCTTTCAAGGCGGAGAGCACGGAGCGTTACCGTGATGGGCTGCCAAATGTCTCCATCGTATAGTGGTCTAGTACATATGGTTCTCAGCCATATAACTTGGGTTCGAATCCCAATGGAGATGCCAATCAAGTCAATAATCGAGACAAAGCACATGTCTAGATGTCTAGAATAGACTTAAGCAGCGAAAAACACTTGCTATTCTAGACACAAGTTGATTTCAAAACCATCGGTGGCGGAAATGGCAATACGCAGCAGTTTGAGGGACTGCCGCCCTAGAGGATTGCGAGTTCGACTCTCGCCCGATGGACCAATTTCAATGGAGAGTTGGGTGAGTTGGCCTAAACCAGTTCCTTGCTAAGGAATCGGGGTTTTTACGAGCTCCCGTCCGTCCGAATCGGACACTCTCCGCCATTTCATAGGTTGGTTGTCAGAGTCTGGTTTATTGTGCAGACCTCGAAAGTCTGTGGGGTGTAAAAGCCTCCGCTGGTCCGAATCCAGCACCAACCGCCATCTTGTTAGGTTGGGTGTCAGAGCCTGATTGATTGTGTCGGTCTTGAAAACCGATGGGGGTTAATAGCCTCCCGTGGGTTTGAATCCCACCCCAACCGCCATTTGGAGTGATGCCAGAGTAGTTATTGGAATCGGTTGGAAGCCGATGACGAGCAATCGTCCAGTGGTGCAATTCCACTTCACTCCGCCAATTTTGTAGGTCTGCTTGGTTCGAATCCAAGTGTCGTGGTGACTGTTCGCAAGAACAGAGTAATCGTATGCTATTGGTGTGTCCATTATGCCGAGACAACCACGAGGGTAATCCGTAACACACTACGGAAATGCACCTAATGGCAAGGACCTACTTTGGGGCATTCGTATAACGGTTAGTACGGGAGATTGTCGATCTCCTTGCAGCGGTTCAACTCCGCTATGCCCCGCCATCTTGCAAGACTGTCATGGCAGAGCAGTGATGAGTTCTGGAGCCTGGAGGCTAGTTCTCGTTAAGGTCGAGAAGAGGTTCGATTCCCCCGCCAGAACTCATTGAATTCCGCCTCCCTTTTAAGCCGATGTGATTGGAACTTGGTATACAGCGGGGACTTAAAATCTTACGGCTCTGAAAAAGAGATTAGGGGTTCGAATCCCTTCATCGGCACCAATAAAGGCTTTTCGCTAGTTGCAACGGACAAGGCTTGGGCGATGAAACGGCAACGGAGTAGTTGGTGGGTAGCGAGTGGTAAGCAACTAGCTTTATGGCGGAGTGGGCAAACTGGCAAAGTCGGCTTCCTCAAAAGAAGTGTCATTCTGCGGGTTCAAGTCCCGCCTCCGCTACCATCTTAAAGGGCGATTGATGCAATTGGCAGTCATACTGCGATCAGACCGCAGGTCTCTACAAGTTCGAGTCTTGTATCGCCCACCATCTTTGCTGGTGTGTCGCAACTGGCAGTCGAGGTGCCCTTAGATGGCATTTGTTGGGGGTTCGAATCCCTCCACCAGCACCAAGTAAGCACATGGTATAGTGGTTGTGCCACGGTCTCCAAAACCGTAGAGAGTAGTTCGATTCTACTTGTGCTTGCCAAAGACGATTTTCATTGGGGAATAGTACAAAGGCTAGTACGTTCGGCTCTGACCCGAAACATGTGTGTTCGATTCACACTTCCCCAGCCATCTTAATGCCTTGATACGGAGGTAACTGGTCCTCACCCGGAGTTGTAGCCCGGTAGCCATTTGAGATGCCCGATTACAAGGGATTCACACCTCATAGGAGACAGCGGAGTAGATACCCGCAACACAGGCACCAATTTTCAATGGGCGAGTTCTCGATACTGGAACTGGGTGCAGTCTGCAAAACTGTAATAATGCGGGTTCGATTCCCGCCTCGCCCTCCATAGGAAGGTAGCTCAACTGGTTAGAGCCTTCGGCTGATACCCGAAAGGTTGACGGTTCAAGTCCGTCCCTTCCTACCAACTTTCATTGGCTGGTTAGCTCAGCGAGTAGAGCAGCAGACTGAAAATCTGCGTGTCCTCCGTGCGACTCGGAGACCAGCCACCAATGGCGGAGTAGCACAGCGGTTAGTGCAGCGTCTTCATAAGGCGTTGGTCGGTGGTCCGAATCCACCCTCCGCCACCAATACAACCTCTAGTTATTGATTTCGCTCAATACAATAACCATAGGTTATAAGACGATTTCAAATGGCGGCACTGGTGTAACGGCAACGCGACGGGTTGTGACCTCGTAGTTCTGGGTTCAACTCCCAGGTGTCTCCCCAATGGGTCTATACCTCAACTGGATAGAGGGCTTGGCTACGAACCAAGATGCTGGGAGTTCGAGTCTCTCTAGACCCACCATTTTTTATGGGCCGATAGTTCAATGGTAGAATCGTGGACTCTTAATCCTCATATCTGGGTTCGATTCCCAGTCGGCCTACCACCTTTATGGGCATATCGTATAATGGTTGATTATGGCGGATTCTTAATCCGTAAGATAGTGGTTCGAATCCACTTATGCCCACCAATCCCCTTGTAGTATAACGGTATTATCGCAGACTTTTAATCTGACAGATGGCAGTCCGAATCTGCCCAAGGGGACCATATATTGCATAACTGTCATATTGACATCAGCACCTAACTTATGATATACTCCTCCATAAAAGGAGGATTAGAGTTATGGGAAATTCTAACAAATGTCCAGCAAAAGAAGAACTAGAACAATTATTATCTACCTGTTATATGGAGCAGATTGCGAGAAAGTTGGGCGTTTCTTCAAATGCAATTAGAAAGTGGATATGCAAGTATGGCATAACTATCAAAGCACAGAAACACAAGGGTTTCAAGCGCACCAATGAAGCAATAGAAAAAGGGAGAGTTTCATTAAAAGAGTTCTATAAGAATCACAAAAGTCCTTTAGGAAAAACCATCGTGCAAATAGCACCAACAGGAGATATCATAAAATTCTTTAATAGTATAGCTGAAGTGGCAACACATGGATTCAATCGTAAAATGGTTGCAAAGGCGATTCAAGGAAAGTTGAAAACTTACCTCGGCTTTGTTTGGAAAGAGTGTGTGATAGTCAAAGAATGGCAACGAGGAAGAGATAAACAGCATTTACCAAAAGATGCTATTAAACTTTTTAGATGTGAAGTTTGTGGAAAAGTTTTCAAAAGTCTACGTGTTATGCAAAGACATAGAAAAGAACAAGAACATTACATACTTTGTCGGCATGATTGGTGTTGCCCTTTCTGCGGTGATATGCTTGCTTCTAGGCGAAAATTATATAAGCATATGCATGAAATGCATATGGAAAAGAGAATATACAAATGCAAGTTCTGTGGTGCGGTATTCACAAATCATTATAAGTTAGGAGCACATTCACTTCATTGTAAAGAAAATCCCAAGTTTGAAACTAATCTTCAAATAATAAAAAAAACAGCGGGTAAAAACCATCCTAAACATCTTTCTAAAACCACACGAACAAAAATCTCAAATTCGATGAAGAGATTTTTAACTAATCATCCTGAATCAGCATCGTATAAGCGATACCATTATTCTAAAGGTTCTTGGGCAGAACTTTACTTTATTAAACTGTTTACTTTAGAAGGCATTGAGGGGTATGTTACACAGTATCATATTGGTCGGTATCGACTAGACTTTGCTTTTCCATCTACAAAAGTAGATTTTGAGGTTGATGGGCATCAGCATTATGTTGACAAGAGAATAATTAGTCATGACAAAGAAAGAACAAAAAATCTTACAGCATTAGGTTGGAAGACAATCCGATTAGACTGGCGATATTTCAGTAAACTCACATATCAAGAGAGAAAAGAATGGCTCCAAAAAAATCTATATCCTTTCATTCCGATGCCGAGTAGCGCAATGTAGAGCAGCGTCCCTTGAAGTCGTTGGTTGGGGGTTCGAGTCCCTCCTCGGCAACCACTAAAATCTTCTTCCACTCCAACAAGAAAGGCAGGAGCATTTCGCCCCTGCCTTTTTCTGTTCCTACGATAGGATTAGACTTACTTCTTGAGGTTCTTCTTGAACCACTCAAAGGCTTCCTTGTCATAGTCCTTCCTCGCCTTGGAGCGAAGAGTGCAGTCCTCGCAGTCATCCTCCTCGTGGGCGGCATTGACTGGCTTGAACACGGCGAGGAATCCGTCAAGTGCGCCAGATACACCAGCGCGGACAAGTTCCTCGTACTTCTTGGCTTCCGGGAAGCGGACATCGAAGAGATAGTCCACCGCCTGTGCAGCCATGATAGCAACCGAGGTGACGATTGCGCCAGTGGCCTCGTTAATCTTGCCGGCCGCAACGAGTTCGGCTACCTTCGCCTTGATGACCGGAGTCCATGCATCCGTGAAGGTCTGACCTTCTGCCGGAATGCAGCCGCGCACATCGTTGAGTACGGAGACGATGGCATTGCGGGCATCGTCCTTGATATTCGTCGTGTTGGCGACGAGACCTGCCGCATAGCCAATGGCCGTGGCGGTTGCATTTATCTGCTCTGCGGTGGGGGTGCAGCCCGCCATCATTACAAGAGCAGCCATTCCAATGATTGCTTTCTTCATTGTTTTTTTTTCCTTTTTGTTTTGTGGGTTGAAATTACTTTTTCTGTTTCACATAGAGATTGCAGATGCACGGCTCCCCTATCTTCTTCTTCGTCCGAAAGTCCTTGCACTGGCACTTCGTGGCGGAAGTCTTGCCCTCCTGACAAGGACAGTACCCTCCGTTCTTGTCTATCGCATCGAGAATGGCATTAACCTTCTTGACCGTCAAGGACTCATTGAACCGAACCTTGTACTCCGTAGTGTCCTCCGCCGGTGCATCGTCATCGCACCCCGGACATGAACTAGGGTCGTATTTCTTCAAGTAGGTCTTGAGGTTCTTAACCAGAGTTGCCGCTCCGCTAGCACTGGCTCCGTCCCACTCGTCCCCGCTCTTTGCCACGTCCACCTTCCCCGCCTTCCAGTACAGCCTCACAAAAGGATAGTTTGTCAAATTGCCGTTCTTTGCAAACTTATACCCCTCTCCCCCATGACGATTGGGCGCATATGTGTCTGACCCATACCCTATCCAGAACACAACCCCGCTGTCCTTCTGCCACTTCGTGAAGGTCTTGTCCAGTATGCACTTGTTAAAGTTTATGCAATGCCCGCAGAGGTCGCCATTAGACCATACCGCAAGAATCGGTATCTTGTACTTATCCGCATACTTCTTTGCCTTCTCAAAGTCCTCGCACCACTTGCCAACCTTTACTGCGGCAGTGCTCTTAATGCGGGACTTCATTACCTCTTCTGTTGTGCTTGCCATTTTTGTCCTTTCTCCCTCAGTTGCTTTTTGGAAGGATTCTTGTTGTTCAATTAATGCCTTAAAGTTAATGTTCTATCGTCCTAGCCATCTGTCGTGTTCCTTGTGCGAGTACCTGTTATCCTCCGTCTTCGGAAGCCATAGCCACTCATCCCACGACACCACCTCTGCACAAGGCACTCCATCGTCTGGAACCCATATCGGAAATGGGTGTAGTTCCCTGTATGCCAGCAATGCCTCTCGCCTCGTCTTGAACATCTCGAAGTTCCTTATAGTAGTTTCTTTTCGCTTGGCGGCACTTGTCTTGGTAAATGCCTCTACAAATTTTGGATCGAATTTTAAGTCGGTTCCCATAAGGGCATAGAGTGTTGCATCCACGGAATCCCGTGCGCCTTGCAGCCTCTCGCACTTGTCTCTCACCGCTTCCTTAATCTTCCGAGCAAGTGTAGACTGTCCCAGATTCTCCACTTCCTTAACGAGTTCATCTAAAGATTCCATAGTTCCCCCTGCACTGGACGTCTGTGTATTCTATCTATTCTCTCTCTTGCTACTCCAAACCAATACTCGTCCTTCTCTATCCCAACGAATCCCCTTCCTTCCAAAACCGCAGCAACCCCAGTTGTGCCACTTCCCATAGTTGCATCTAGAACCAATTCCCCTTCATTGGTGTAAGACCTAATCAGCCACCTCATAAGGTCTACGGGCTTCTCCGTAGGGTGCTGCCCTTTGTAGTGTGGTTTTGGAAAGTGAAGAATAGATGTCGGGCATTTCTCGCACCTCACCTTGCTCTTCATCTCTATCCGCTTGCCGTAGCAGTTGTTGGTTATGGGTCTTCCAAGCCTTCCCCTACTATGGACCACTTCGTTTTTGGAGCACGGCTTCATCTGCGGGTGGAACACCGGAGGCTTGCGGTAGAACACAAGTATGTCCTCGTGCTCCCGCATTGGCATCCTGTTGGCATTGAGGAAACCAGAAGGATTCTTCTTGTCCCATATTAGGTTGTAGCGCCATAACCTTGGCTGCGACATCATCAACATTGCCGAAAACATACCCTGCCCAAAGAGAATGATGGCGGCATCTTCCTTGGATACTCTAAGGAACTGCTCCCACATCGGCTCGAATGGTATGACATTATCCCACTTCCCAGCCCTACTCCCTCTATTCGTCACCCCGTATGGAAGATCGGAGATAATGCAGTCTACCGAAGCATCTTCCATTTGCCTCATCGCTTCAAGACAGTTTCCCTCACATAAGTCAACCATGCTCGTTATATCCCCGCTAAAAGTGGATTGGTGTTCATAATGCGGTTTTTTGCATAAGCAAAATATCTCTCGTCCTGCTCTATTCCTATAAAACCCCTACCACAATTAGAGCAAGCCACTCCCGTCGTCCCGCTCCCCATAAAGGGATCCATCACTATGTCGTCCTTGTTGGTGGCTATCTCTATGAAAAATCTACATAGGGGTTCACTCTTTGCATTCGGGTGGACAATTTGTTTCTTGTTGCTTCCAAATGTCTCGGTTCCAAATGCAATGTCGGGCATTATGAAATTCGGATACTGATATGTAAATGGAGTCTTCTTCTTATTCCTTTTGTCATTCTTCCACTCGTTAGAGGTCGGGAAAAAGTCAATGTTGTTAAAAGCCCTGCCCTTTGATTTCGAGAATAATAGGATTGGCTGCAAGACAAATGCAAAGTTGTTTTTTAGTTTCCTTCCATTGTTGAATGCCCTGGTAGCGATGATGTTTTTGAATTCAAAACCTGCTCTTCTCCCCTCGGCTACCCACTTGTCTATAGTCTTAATCCCCACAAAAAGAAAAAGATAAGAATCCTCCTTCAACAATCGAAACCATTCTTTATACAGTATATCAATGTCCTTGAACACTACTTCTGCGCTATCGTCATAGAAGTCCTGCTTGAAGCCAACCCCAAACGGAGGATCTGTCACTATGCAGTCTATGGAAGCCTCGCTCATTGTGCGAAACCTCTCCATGCAGTCGCCGCAGTAAAGTGTAATCCTACTCATGTCTTGTTGCGGTATGTAATGCGCCCCTTCGTGAGGTCGTAAGGCGACATCTCCATCGTCACCGTGTCCCCCAATGCTATGCGTATGTTGAACTGACGCATCTTTCCGGACATATGGGCCAGTACCTCTATCCCATTGTCTGTCTCCACCTTGTACATAGAAGCGGGAAGTATCTTCTTGACCTTGCCCTGCACCACTATCGCGCTGTCTTTCTCTTTCATTGCCCCCCTTTGTTGGCGGTGTTTTTCTTCCAGTCGATTTCCATAGACTTGACGAGGGAGAAGTTCTCCAGAAAACTGTCGGCGCAGTAGACTGCCTTTTTTATCAAGCCGAAGAGAGTGGAAGCGAACTTCTTCTCTATTCCGAAGCCGCATTTGTTAAGGACGGCTGCGACGAACTCGTGGCAGTAGTATTCGTCATCGGCATCCTCGAGTTCGTTGTCGTAGTTCTTGCCAATGTACTTGTAGGCTGCGGTTCTTATGTCTGTCCGCCCAAAGTTGGGGCGAAGAGCGATGAACCTGTCGCACCGCATGAAATCCACAAGTGTGGCTTTGTGAACTCCCTTTTCCACTGTGGAATGAATGACCCACTCTCCACCGATGTATATGCCACTATGGCTGTATTCGCCCGGAATGATGAACCTGCTCAAGTAGTTGTCGTGACCCCGGAGAAGAATGTCGCCCTCTTCCAGAATCCTCTTAGCTTCAAGATAGTCGTTGCCGTCTACCCTATGTGTGTAGTCCACATACTGTAGGAACATCGGGTACTTGCTATACTTTGTGTTAAAGATGAAAGAAAGCATGCTCATACTTTGAACCCTCTTGGCATTAGTCCGAAGTGCAGCCCCTTTGCTCTATAGATATGCTTCAATTCCCTCTCAGACACGAAACAGTCCCGCATTGCCTTTAGATGCTCTTTGGGGACTTCGTGAATGTTGCCGTAGTTCTTCGTTAGGGTCTTGATATACACGTCATAGCCGTAGTCCACTCCAGCGCTTATGGTGTTGGCAAGTCTCTCGGTATGGGCGGCGAATACTCCCGTCACCACGAAATCCATTCCGGTCTTGCAGAGGTCTCTTACAGTCTTATTGAACCACTTGACGGCTTTCTTGTTAAGGTCAAGAGTGAATGTGTACTTCCCTCCCCTCATGAAGAACATATCTGTCTCTACCCGCATCAGATGCGGAAAGTGCTCTAATGCAAGCGTTGTCTTCCCGCTGCCGGGAAGGCCTCTTATGATTTGTAGTCTCGGTCTATCGCTCATTTTTTCTTTCTCCCGTCATTATGTAGTCTACAATCTCCGTGTCGCGCCTGTGCGGTATCATGTGGCTTCTGCACTCGATAAGACGCTCCATTATCGCCGCATAGTCATATAATGCCTTGGATATGTCCTCATGCTCACTCATAACTGTCTTTAAGAGTTTGATTTCATCGTTGATTCTGCCTATTGCAAACGAAAGACTCTTCCGCTCTTCCGATTTCTTCTCTCTTTCGAGTTTCCTCATGTTTGCTTCGTCGTTGTACCCGCGCCAGCACTTGTATCTATGCGCCAGGTCTTGAACTCGTTCAATCCACTCCCTTGTTATCATCTTCCTACTCCTTTGTTCTGGCTGTCTCATCTATCCACCGAAACACACATTTCCCAGTTCCCTCTCGGAAACTACCTCTTATCTCTATGTGTCCTACCAGCGTCGCCTCTTCAAAAGACAACTCCCTGCCAAGTTCCTCGTGGGGAAACCACACTTCTAGCCTTTTACCCTTCTCCCCTCCGCTGTTATGCCGAATCCTTATCCTACACCTAATCCCCCCTATCTCGCAAGTGCCTCCCCACACGGCATCCTTCTTGAATATTGCAAACGGCATGCTTTTCTGCGGAAAAACTATGGTCTGCCCATCCTTGTTGTGGAAAAGCCATCTATGAAGTTCATGCCCTTTGAGCGATTCCATTCGCTATGCCACCTTCTTTATGTCGATTACAATCCCTTTCCGTGCGAGATTCGCCTTGCACTCGCACAGATATGCATCATTATGCTCCGGGTATATGGAATCCAGCAAAATGTTCCTTATTGGCTCGGTTCTAAGTGTCTCGTCAATCCCCAGGGTTTTCCCTCGGTATAACGCATTAAACCATTCTGCTTCCACAGAGTAGCCCCGCTGAATCATCTCTCGCATAACTTCGTAGTGGTACACATAGAGCCACCAATGGGGGTATTCAAACACATAGTCCACCGTACTATGCTTCCTTCCCCATCCCTTCCCCCTCAATGCACAGCACTCCCTATGCTGCCCAAGCAACTGCTGCCTTGGCAACTGGTCTAGTATCGCTAATGGCCATAGCCTCATAAGAAAAATTCCCTCACCTTGTCTACATAACCCTCTGTAAGTTCAATGAAATTCACGTCCCCCCTCTTCGCCAGCTTGCTTATCATCCCTATGTTGTGGAGGGCCACGATGGTCTGGAATCCCTTGGGCATCGAGGTGATGAACTTGTATACCTCCCCAATATTGTCAATGTCCATCCCCGCATCTGGCTCGTCCAACAGGAATGTCACTCCGCGGAACTTCTTATTTTCCTCCGTTGCCTCAAGAGCATTGTCCTTGTAGTATTGAAGCATCCTCGTCCACATCCGGCCATAGTAGTCGTTGTCGCTTTTCTCCGCCGCCTCTATATGTTCGAGTGCCATCTTGCGGAATTTTAGATGATTAAATTCGCGGTCTACCTTATCGTGCCGCAGACCTCCCTTGCTAAATCCCTCTTCTCCGTCGTAAAGATAAGCCATCATCATTCCAAGAGCCGACTTCACGAGCTCACCCTTGGACTTGGAGGAACTATTCATCGACTGAATGAACGACGACACCCCCGAATCCCATTGTCCTGCACCAATGTCGTCGTGCTTGCGAAGACTAATCACAGACCGACTGTAGTCTGCGAACATATTGGAGAGATGCCAGTGTCCTTCTGCAAAGATCTGGCTATAGTGGAGCTTCCAGTAGGACTTTCCAGTAATCCTTGTCCCAAACTCACCATCGCAGAAGGTGAGATACCTCATTACATTGAGAAGCGAGGTCTTGCCGCAGCCGTTCTTCCCTACAACGATGTTTATGCCGGGTGTGAAGCGGAATATCTTTCCTTTAAGTGAGGGTAGTAGATACATATACCCCACTCTTACTTCCTTGGGAAGTTCCACTTTTTCTGGGTCTCTGAATGCAATGCTCTCTATCATTTTCCCTGACTTCCCTTCTGTCCCATCCCTATGGTCTTCTTTGGACGTCCGCCCCTGCTCTTGCCCTTTCTCCCGCCAGCCGCCTTTGTCTCCATTGCACTGACTTCCGAGCAGAGCTTCCGCATCTCCGCCATATCCACTATTGCATCGCGGGGTTTTCCGCGATACACCTTCCGAACGATGTACTTGAGTTCCTCAAGCCTAAACAGCAGCGGACTTGCTTCTTCCATCGTTCTTGCTCCTTGAAAAAGACTGCCCCTTCCTCACTCCCGTTAACCCACTCCAAACAACCCAACGCGGATTGTTAGGCGAAAATAAGGAAGGGGCGGGCATCAGGTCGCCCCCGTTCTGGCGAAGAAATCCGCCTTTCCGTCTGCGACCTGCCGCCCTTCACCCACACCCGTGGGCAAATCCACTATTGAATCCCTTTTGCCGAGCAGTATTTCCTTCTCATTGTCGGAATACTCCTCGTCTCCGATGCAGTCGATGATTTTCTGTATCATCGTCTTTATGTCGTAGGGCTCCACTATCTTCGGATCGCTTGCTTTCCGCGGCACGACTTCATAGCCGCGAAACACGAGCCTTCCGTTGTCAAAGCAGTTTATCGTTATGACGTGCGGAGCGGTGCCGCCCTTGGAGCCGTCGGACTTCAACTGCTCCATCACCTCTTCTGCAAAGGCGACTTCCTCATCCACTCTCTCTCCGAACCTAGGCATTAGCCGCTCCTTCGGGTGGATTTTTGACCTTGGGTATCTCGTCGCATGTCGGTGCCACTAGCCTCTTGCGGCGCAGGTATTCCGCCTTGGTCTCCTTCTTCGGCTCCTTAATCTTCACGACCGAAAAGGCATCCGCAATCTTTGCCTCAATGTCTTCAATCCGATCGACAACATCGTACCAGAAGCCGTCCATAGTCTTGATACTAACATTGCGGTTCTCCTGCTGCTCCTCAACGGCGCATATCGCATCCACCGCAATAAGCATCCTGTCGCCCTTTCGGTTGTCTTTCGTAAGATGTATGAATCCGTTCACGACATAATCCTCATAAAGGCAAAAAAGGCAAAGCATACGATTGCACCGAGTATGAACGAAAGTATTACCTTGCCCATCCACATCGCTGCGGCATCCCTCTTGTCCCAGTCGGTAGTTGCGGCGCATATCGCCGCTATGATTCCGAGCCCTACCAGAAATGGCATTTCCCTTACCTTTCGTTTGATAGATTGCTTGTCTTGTTTTTCGGTTGGTATTATACCACACCCAATCCGCGCAAGTCAATGCCCTATGCTGCCTTCGACACCTTTTCCTCGGTTATGGTGACTATCTTGCCAATCGTAGAGTTCTCCGGGGCTTCAAACATCACCTCCTGCATGACGGCCTCCATCTCGGCCCTCAATCCCCTTGCTCCCGTCTTCCGCTCTATGGCGAGCTTAGCCATCTTCCGCAATGCCTCCTCGGTGAATTTGAGGTTTATGCCGTTGTGCACCAGCATCTTCCTGAACTGCTTCGTAAGGCAGTTCCGAGGCTCCGTCAGCACCCTCACGAGTTCATCCTCCGTAAGTTCCTTCATCTCTGCGATGATGGGTAGGCGTCCCACAAACTCCGGAATGAGTCCAAAGGCAACCAAATCCTCGGGCTGGACTCTTGTGGTGGACTTCCTCTTGTTGTCCGCCTCCGCATCATCCAGACCACGAAAGCCAATGCAGCTCTGTCCATTGCTTTCCTTCACTCGCCTCTCCACAATCTTGTTGAGTCCGACGAATGCCCCTCCGCAGATGAAGAGAATGTTGGAGGTGTCAATCTCCACATACTCCTGATCCGGGTGCTTGCGTCCTCCCTTCGGAGGGAATCGGCATGTCGTACCCTCAACAATCTTCAAGAGAGCCTGCTGCACTCCTTCTCCGCTAACGTCGCGGGTTATGGAGACATTCTGGGTCTTGCTGGCTATCTTGTCGCACTCATCCACCCAGATTATGCCCTTTTCGGTCTTTGCCTTGTCGCATTCCGCATTGTTATAGAGATACCGAACAATGTTCTCCACGTCCTCCCCCACATACCCAGCCTCCGTAAGGGTGGTCGCATCTGCTATTGCAAACGGCACATCGAGAATCTTCGCTATCGTCTTGGCTAGTAGCGTTTTGCCGCATCCAGTCGGGCCGAGCATCAGTATATTGGACTTCTCCACCTTGACATCCTTGAGGTCTTCCTCCGAAATGCAAAGCCTAGCCGAATCCTTCGCATTGTCCTCGATGCGGCTATAGTGGTTGTACACCGCCACTGCCAGAAGCCTCTTCACCTCGTCCTGCCCGATAACATACTTGTCGAGTTCCGCCACAATCTCCCTCGGCGTCGGAAGCCGCTTCCCGTCCTTCTTAGTAGTGACCTTGCCTGAAGACGGCTTAGTCTTTTCATCAAGGGCATCCTGTGCTTCCCCAGCAACCCTTATGACGGCGCTAGCACAGTCGGTGCAGATTGCAAGTCCGCTCTTGCCGAGTACAACATTCGCACCATCAGCCACGGAGCGATGGCAGAATCCGCAAGTGGGGATTTCGTCCTTGATTATGCTTTTTTCGTCTCGCATGCCAGAAGCCTCTTTACTACTTCGCAAACCATCATCCTGAAAGTGGTGGGAGCATATGGCATCGGAAGATGCTTCTTCGGATCGTCGCCGCAGTCGCCGTACTTCCCCTTGCTCTGACTCCAATTGTGCTGCTCGTTTATTCGCCTTGCAAGGGCGGCCGAAGACATGCCCTTAATCTTCTCCTCGTCATAAACTACCGAACCCCAATAGTCTCTTTTCTGCTTGTTACTCATTCGTCGTTTCCTTTTGATGCCCTGAACACCTCAATTACATACCCGCCTCCGAAATCCATCTGGGCCTGTATGCCCTTCGCCTGGGTCGCGGTTATGGTCGGCATTACTTCCTCCCCCTTGGAGTTCATCCTCCGCAGGTATGTTCTCTTTGGCTTTGAGCATCCTTTCTCTTGATCGATTGCCGTTGATTTCACGATGGATATTATACCATCCGCACATGGCAAAAGTCAAGGGGGAGACGAATGGGAATGCCCCTTTTCCGTCTCCCCCATAGCCGCCGTTCAGACTTCATCCGTTAGAAGCAGGATTTGCAGCGCACCCTCGTCTTCCAAGTGGCTTTCCAGGTGCCGTAGGTAGCCACCACGTCGTCAACCTCGTCTCCCGGACCATTCTTCTCCGCCGTTCTCGTGGGGGACTTGTGGGAGTAGGCATAGCATCCGCATCCCTGCGTCCCGGCAGCCCGTCCGCTGAACGACGTTGCTATGCGGCAGCACTTGTTCATCTTCAATTCCGAACTCCCCTTGCCCGCAAGGAGCACATAGAAGCCGTTGTCCTCCGTGTTTCCGCCTATCGCATACGACGGCTCGAGTTCCAGATAGAAGCACAGGCACGGAGTCGTGAACCTGTTTTTCTTGTTGCTCCCTATGTAGTTGAACCTCGTGCTGACTACGGTCGCATCCTCCAGACCTTCATAGGTGACTTTTTTGCCGCGGACCTTGAGGTTGCTGTTCTTGAGGTTGTCGAATGCAATCCTGATGCCACCTCCCACAAGCCAGCAGATATACATCTTGCCCTTTATCGTCTGCTTCTTGTACTTGCGGTAGCCCAGGCTCTGGGTATTGTTCAAGACCTGCGGCACGTTCAGGGTGAGCTTGAAGTCATATTCGTCGTAGCACTCAAGGGAGACCTTTTCCCCGAAACTACTATTTGCCGCAGCCTTTTCGCATACCGACGAGCCGAAAGCCGTTCCGCACAGAAGGGCCGCAGCCACTATCATGCACCGTCCAACATACACACCAATCCGTCCCATAGTACGCCTCCTTTCGCATAGTGGAGAGCCGAAACCCTCCGTAAAATGCCAAAGAGGCTAATCCTCCAGAAACGACCCTACCACCAGTCTCCGTCGTCCCTCTGCCTTACTCCGCCCATCGTCACGAATCCACGGCTCATTAGGCGGCCATTGGTAGGTATCTCTACTTTTGACCTTTTTTCCCTATCCCAGCCCATAGTGGAATATCGCCGCACTTCCGAAACCCCTTTGTTGCGGAAGTACCTGCCCCTCAATGCTATCATCTTGTCAACGACCGCATCCATCGTGGTCTCGCACCCTCTGTCGGGGTCTACCCAATGCGTGTACATACAGCAGAAGATGTAGAAGAGTTCTTCCAACGTCCGCATATTGGTCCGCCGTTCAAATTTCCGTTCGTCCATCGTAAGCCCCCACCCCGCATAGAAAGGCATCCCAAACACATGCACTTCCTTCCCCGCCATAAGAGCCTCTAATCCTATCTGCGCCGACACAACATACACCTTGTCGCATCTTTCCAGCAGCGAATACGGATTTATCGGAAATGTCACCTTGTATATGCCGTCTCGCTCCTCAATGCCCTCGTAATGCCCTTTAATCCGAACCCCATCGTCCGATGTAACCTTGATGATGATGTCGGCATCCTCGTTTTCCTCCATCGCCCTCTTCAACATCTTGCTAAAAGCCCCCTCATCGGCAAGAGCTTGGGTCACTTCATAATCTCCTTCCGCCTGGTCTACTACAAGAACCTTCCGCCGACCTTCCCTGCCTATCTTGGGCATCTCCAACGGCAGCCCATTGAAGTGCGACACCTTGTTCGATACAACCTTCGTTATGAGCCGCCTCGCCTCCGCCCTTTGCTTCGGCATAACCAGCAGATTGAAGTCGTTCAGCATAAGCTCAAGAGAACTTGTCCGCACGGCGTCAAAATAGTATGCCCTTGTATCCATAACTACCGAATGAACCGCCTTGAATGCCGAGGCACAATTATCCCCGCTTCCCGCCACCGAACTAATCAAGCCGTCTTTGCTCAACACTATCTGGCTGCCGTTCAGCATGCTCCGCTGCAGCATCACCTTGTTAGACGGCGTGGGTTCGTCCCCCCACACATACACCCTATCCACACTCCGCGAATTGGCGGTCATCCTATTCCCCTTGCCCACCACCGTATCTATCTGCGGAACTTCTCCGCAGTCGTACACTCCTCCGCGCATCTCCTTGTCCTGCTTCTCCACCTGCTCCCAGAGCAACTTCTCAAAGTTACCATCGGAAACCACGGACATCCCAAGATTGTAGTCTTCCTGCCTTATCCCAGCCGCAAAAAGATGCTTCCAGTAGTCCCCTAAATCCGAAAACGAACCATTCTTCCCAACTATGCTCTGCACCGCCATGTTCGGATAGCAGAAATACCGCCTATAGGTCTTGTCCCAGAATGTCTTTCCGTCCTTCGCATCCCTAAAATAGTAGTCAGGGTTGCGAACCACACCACCTCTCACGTCCGCCTCTATGATTTCAAGATAGCGCCGCATCCCCCTTCTCGACATCGCATAGCACCCAGTGCTTCCCGCCACCGAAAACTCCACCCAACGATTCCTCTTCTGCTCGTCTGTCAAGTCCGCAAACGACGACAGTTCCTCGTCCGTGAGCTTGTTCCTGTCCAGCATCAGATGATCGTACCCAAGTGGAATCGCCCCCAGCATCTCATCTATCAATCCCAAGTCACGGAGAAAACGAACATCATCCTCTAACACCAATACACTGTTGCACCCCAACTCGTATGCCGTCTTTATCACGGTGTAGTGCTGCACCGTCATATGGAAACATCCGCCCTTTGCGCAGAACGGAGACTTCTTAACCGCCGCAAACAACTTGTCGCGGAAGACGGAAGGCACATCCCAGTGGAAATGGGCTTTCTCCTTCAACCCCACCCTCTCCAATTCGGGCATCAGCTCCTTCACCCTATCCTGATACCCAGTATAGCAAACCACTCCTACATAGTCGAAGACATCCCATCTCCCAACCTCGGAATCCTTCTTCGTCCGCTTCGTCACCTTCTTCTGGGGAACTAAACCGCTCTCCTTTGGGTCGTATAGTTTTCCATAGCCATACCCCTCCGGAAGACTATACTTCCCATAGTCGATACCTATGTCCCTATAGATGCAATGACACTCTTCCCCATTGTTGTAGTTGCTGTTCTTAAAGAGTATCTGTATGCATGCATTCTCCCTCGCTATGGCCGTCCTAAATACCCCCTCGTAGTTCAACTGGTCTCCCGCTATCGGCTTGTTGTCCAAAACCCTAATCGCCAAGTCCATCCCAGACGGCATATAGATATTCGCATCAGATAGCCCAAAATGATGCCTCCCAGCATCCACGAAACACTCGTTAATCGTGTCGTTCTTTATGCTCTCCCATTCCGCTACCTTGTCTCGCCCCCAGCACCCCTTGTCCAACTGCACCATATCGTACCCTTCCGGTATGCAAGACAGGATTCTCTCCAGTTCCGACAAGTCTTTCAAAAAGGCAACGTCATCCTCAAGTATGAGTATTCGCTTGTACCCAAGCAACCTGCTCTCCTTCAATATCCGAAGAACCTCTAACGAGGCATTGAGACACCCTATGCTGTTTATCCATTTCTTGTCCTTGTAACTCTTCTGTATGACCGAATCGTATGGACTCGGCGTCGTGAACCGCCATTCAAATATCGGACTCCCCAGAAGACCCACCCTCTCCAGCTCCCCATGCAGGCGCTCCATCCTCTTCTTGTTGGGAAGATAGTAGACACAGAAAACTCTATCCACATACCGTTCCCACTGGATACTCTCCGTTTTCTTCATCGTCCTCTCCTTACCTATAGGGCACGCCCATCCCCATCCATCCCGTCCGAAGACAGTTCCTTATGGCTTTCGGTCTCGTCTTGAACAAGTCGTATTGAACCTGATGGTATATCCTTCCGCACACCTCCGCCCATTCAAGCGGATACCCCCTTCCACCAAACGGTTCCGTTGCTGGACACTTCTGAAGAAGTCCCATCTTCTCGTCCATCTTCTTCATCACCCTCGCATACCATTCCGTCGTGAACCCGGAACGAGCCCTACACACCATCCAGCCACAGGCAGCCAACATCTCCGCATTCTCCAGACTCCGTAAGCCCGGCACGGCTATGCCTCCCCTAGAATCGTGCTGCCCGACGAGCTCTATCTCTTCGTAGCGATTGATGTATTCAAAGCACCTCTTCCAGTTGTTGTTCCGTGTGTATGGCTTGATGTCCGCATACCCTCCGCCAAAGTGATGCATGAAATAACACCGCAGGTAGTCGCTCTTGTGATTGCACGAAAGATACTTGTATCCGGGGTGCAACGGCGCATCCGGCAATATCCTCGCCTCTATACCACCCTTGTCCAAAAACTCTATCGGCACTCCGAGGTTCTTCTCCATCGTCTCCAACCCCTTAAGCCGATTCGGGGTTATTGGATTGTCGCCCGTCCAGAAGCAGTATATTTTTTCGTCTACTTTGACCATCCGCTCTTTTTCTTTGGTTTGCGTGCGAAATCTCCGTGTGCTTGTCTCATCTATCCCTCAATGCCTTGCACCCATCGTCAAGCCTTGAATTTAATCCCTTCTTTCAGCCCCTCTTCCGCCACCTTCCCTATGTGGGCGAGGTCGTCAAGTATGTTCTCCGCCGTATACTCCCTCCTGCCCTCCGTGAAAGCATCAATCGCACTCTTGACGAAATCCTTTATCGTTTCAAGTGTGCTCCGACGGGCATCGTGGTACTGGCATCCCTTCACAAGGAGATTGGTGTCGTGGAGAACATCGTCGATTACCTTCCGCTTCTCCTCCTCCGTAAGCGGCGGCTCTCCGTACTCTTCCTTGTCGCGGGTAATGTCCCTCAACTGGAAGTTTATGCTTTCCATCGTCTGGAGGCACATCCGCACAACGGGGTTGTCGCACTCCTCCGAAGTGTCGATTATCTGTTTTATATGGTCGCTTCCGTCTCCGTCCCAGAAGAAGCTCTCTTTCTCCTTGCTGTCGGGGTCGAGCACTATTTCATAGGAATGACCGCCATTGCCGTGCTTCCCAATCGCCTCTATGAGCTCTCGCAGCGTCCCGTCCGCATCCCTGCAGAACACGGTGTAGCACTCGCCTTTTCTCTGCTTCGGCATCTTGTCCATCGCCACGGCATCCTTGCCGCCTTTGAGATAAGAGTAGAAATTATCTTCCTTCGCCATTTTAGCTTCCCTCCAATCCATGCCATTTAGCCAACCTACGGCTCTACCACCTCCATCACCATATCCAGCCTATGCCTATGCCGCCGTAGTCCGGCCTATGCTTCTGGTGTCTGAATTCGTCCGTCCGAAACACCGCATAGTATGTCGCAAAGAACCTGTCGTACTTCACCACCGCCCCAAACCTGCCCTCCGTCACGAACGGCTCTATCGCCACGTCAAGATTGTCGTCCTTGTGCCCAAACAAGCTACCCTCAAGTATGTGGTTGTATAGATAGTACCTCTCGCTCACCCCAACATACACATAAGCCGACAGTTTGCTCAAAAAACCATCGCCCCTAGGTGCGCTGAACATTATCTCGTTGTTGGGCGTCGGCCTTATGTTCCATCCTACCTTCAAGTCCACCCCAACCTCTGCAAAGTCTTGTATCGTGCCAACTCCAACTCCCCCCTTCGGCACCAATGCCATCCACTTCGTTATGTACCAGTTGTACTTCGTCCACCACTGCCCATTCACCACGAATTCGTTGTGCAACTGATTGTCCCACCCCTTTGGCTCCTTGCATCCAAGCCACTTGTGAATCAATCTCTGTGTCTCCTTGCACCCTGCCGCCGGCCCAATCATCCCAAAGTCCAGCTCTCCGTAATGCGTCCACGGAGACTCCGCACCGTCCGCAAACTCATACCCCACCCCTCCTATCAGCATCCCACAGTATGGCCGGTCTCCCACTATGTGGTCTGCCCTATTCAAGTCGCTCGGAGCATACATCGTCTGCGACACCATCGCATGCAGCCCTCCGTCCGTTACCGCTTCAAGTTTCGTTCCGTGTGTGTAGTCGTTGTCTTGCTTTAACACCGAATCGTTTTCCATCGTTAGATAAGTCTCAATGCCTGGACATCCTAATCCAAGCATTATAGAGCAAAGCACTATAGCCCTTCTCATTTCCTTGATTTCCCTTCTATGTAATGCCATGAGAGAAGCCGCCGCCCCAATTCAAAGGGCGACGGCCATTCCATACACCTCGTACTCACCTCCGACTTACTCGGCGGCCGATTTAGCCATCTTAAGGAAATACTCCTTCTGCTTGGGGTGGTAGCAGTCGTATTCAGCAAGCCAAAGCCAGTCCTCCTTCTTCATCCCCTCCATTATCATGGGCATGTCGGGGTCGGGTCCGTCCGGTGGCTCCTCCTCGCTCTCCGATGCGGCGAACTCTCCCTCAAGCCACCGCTTCGCCCCTACCGGCGCGGACTTGTACAAATCCCGCCAGAAGTCGTTCTCCATGAATGCATCGAGTCCCTTCTGGAACTTCTCTATCTGTGCCTTTATCTGCTCCATTTTTTCTCTCTTTCTTTCGTTGGTCTGTCTTGTTGTCAACCCCTCACTTCATAACCCATGTCTGGTTCTTGCGCCAGTCGTAGTTCTTGTTGTGGGGAAATGTCCGCGAGTCGAATATGCCCTGCGCTATCCTCTTATTATTGGCTATTGAGACCTGATTGTATCTCTTGGCTATTTCAAGAGCCTTTTTATACGAATCGCATCTAAAGGATATTTCTGGTATGTCTCCGAACACTCCGAGATACGGCCTTGAGCCCGTCTCCTTCGTCAGTCTCTCCACAGTGTCGTCATAGTCCGAATCGGTCATAAAAGCCCCATCGCCCGCACGCTTGTTGAAGCCTTCGCCGTTTGTAGTCTGGAAGCTCACCTGCCATCCGTCGGCAAAACCATCCACCCACTCGCCCTTGTCATTCTGATGCTTCACCTTTTCCTCTGGGTTGTCCAAAGGGTATGTGCCGTCAACATCCGCCCCCGCAGCTTTCTTCTTCTGCAGAATGGCGAATGCCTTATTGCGCATCTCCCTATACTTGCTCTTCGTAGAGCCGACCTTCATCGTAGTCAGTTCATCCGGTGACACTGGGCGGACATTGCCGCTCCCTGGATCGTCACCACGTTTAATGTTGGCGAACTCCTTTGCAGTGCTTTCCGTCTGCACTCGGGCAACTGGATTAAGTTTGTCTACCTTCACCGCCTCGTGTTCAGACTTCTTCTTGAAAGGGCAGGACTCAGGCGACTTAGCCCTGCACGGACTGCCATCAGGGTGTATGTAGCCATTGGGCCTGGCATCCATTGCTGCCGCCGAAGCCATGTTGCTCTAGTTTAGCCATCTATAGAAGTTCTCTTCCATCGCTTTTTTCCCCTCTATTATACCATACCCCATCCGCGCAAATCAACAACCCCTAGTCGAGAGCCCAGGACTCCCATTCCTTCTTCCTCTCCTCGTCTGTTCGAGTGTCGGGTGTCCCGTCGCCAAGGATATGGCGCAGGTCTTCTTCGGTTTGCTCCATATCAGGGTCGGGGTCTTCCCAGACCTTCGTCGGCCACCTCTTCGGCTCTTCGCTGTTGTCTTTCTTATCTTCCATCGCCTTGTCTCTTTCTCTCTCGTTTGTTTGGACGCCGATATTATACCACCGCCAAACCGCATAAATCAAGACCCCTTCTTCAGGGCTTCGAGGGTTATCCCCTTCGCCTCAAGTTCTTTCTCCTCCCCAAAGAACGGCTTTGCATTGGTGGTCCGTATGTAGGCATCCGCATACCCCTTGTTCGCATCGAAGCTCGCTCCGAGCTTTCCGCCCGCCGCCTTGCTTATGCACCCAAGCGGTAGATACCGCCCTTTCTGGAGAAACCGCACCAGCAGCCTCCCCTTCGCCACCGACTCCGGCATGTCCTTGAAGCACAGCGTCACGTCGTACCCAGCCTCGTGAAACTTCTCCAAGCACCTCTTCAACTTCTCCGGCTTGAACCCAAGTATCGGATATACGACATTCTCTCCACGTCGCATAGCCTTGTCCAGAATTACCTCGTTTATTCTCGTGGATTCTTCGTGTACCAGATTGCCGCCGAATCCGTTGGAGAACTCCCTCAACGCCTTCTTAACCGTGTCGGAATCGCAGAGCCGCGCCTTGTGCATCTTCGCAAGGGGATTGGCAAAAGTCGTACTCTTCCCAGCGGCGGGAAAACCGATGCACACAAATGCCTTCCGCCCCCTCGCCACCTTGTAGGACTCGCCCTCCTTCAACCCCTCGTTCGTCTCGAAATCCTTGTCGTACCCCTTTATCGGCACCGTCTTGCCTATCGTCTCCGACAGCGCCGCCTCAACCAATGCTTCCCTAAACCTATCTCGTCCCCTTGTCTTTATGTCGAATGTACTCTCCACCCCGTGCTTCCGCTTCATCTCCTCCGCAAGCTCCGCCTCCTTCCGTATCGCAAAGCTCCACTCCGGCGTCGCTATTATCTCCGAGTCGGGAACATTCTCACCGCCAAAAAGACGGTCCAGAATGTTGCTCATCTCCTTGGAGACCTCGCCTTTTCCCGTCTGCCCATACATGAACTCGCTCCACTTTTCATTGTGGAGCTTCCCCCTTGGGTCTGTGTAAAGCCTAACATAGGTCGCATCAATCTTACTTCCGTTCGGCAAGGTCACTTCTCCCTCGCCCTCCTTAACCCCTGTTATGTCGTCCTGCTTGCCTAATGTCTTGTTGGAGATACGAAACCGCCCCGCATTTTCGGGCTGCCCCCTTGGGTGCTTGTCCTCCTTGAAGTCAGAAGAGGACGGCTGCGAATCCATCGCAACCGCCCCTCCGCCCAGCTTCATGTACTCGTAGTAGTTCATCCTACCCCTTCTTCATAGAAACTCCACATACGAATCACCTACGGTGAAAATCTCCCCGTGGTTCTTTGGCGGCTCATCAAGCCTTATCGTCACCTGCGGATAGCCGTGCTTCTCGTGCCGCGAAATCCCTACCACTGTTCCGCTATGACCGTTCTGGACGCACCTTATGTTGTCGCTGACCTTGACCCTATCCCCAGCCTTGAACCTGCACTCCGGGTCGCTCTTGTGTACCACGAGAACACCTTCATCGCAAACAGAGGAACTCCGCTCCGGAGCCCCTTCGTCTCTCTTTAGGTATTCGTAGTAGTTCATCCGCCGTCCTATCTGTTGTCATCTAAAAACGAGTAATACTCATCCCACTTCGCTTTAATCTTCTTCCTCTTCTCGTCGAGTTTCGCATACTTGTCGGGGTTGTCTTCGGCTGCCTTCATCTTCCGCTCCACATCGACAAGCTGTCTGCGCAACTTCTCGCCTTTGGAAGGTCCACCCATCCGCAAGGAGTTTATCAACACCGAGGCCGTACTTAACCCTGCCTGTGCCATACCACCAACTATGCCGGAAATGACGAGAGGATTTTGCGCTCCTGCCTCATTGCCACATATCGCCAGTCCCGCTATTAGTGAAGTGGCCATTCCACCTATACCAACGCATGTAGATAGCCAGGTTTTATCTTCATCCCCAGTGACCAGATCACTCAATGTTGCCTTAACCTGATCAAAGTAGTTCTTCGCCTTTTCAATTACGGTTGAGGCTTGCGACTTGTCCGCCTCCATGCCGGCATATGCATCGCTTACTTCGGAAAGGGCATTTCTCACCCCCTCCAGTTCAGGCGAATCATCAAGGGCATTTATGGAGTCGCATAGTTCCTTTGTGGCTTCCGCAGTGGGCATTCCGTTCCCTTCGCCCTGTCCTTCCGTCGGATTCCCATTGGCATCTATAGGCGGATTAGGAGGAGGAATGGTCTCGTTCCCACCTCCCAGATTGTCTGGCGCCGCCTCCTGTCCAAGCTTGTCCCTCAAATTGCAGGTATCGCCGGGCTTGTACCCATCTGGGTGGTACTTCCGGTCGTGTTCCTCAAGGCTCAAGCCCTCGTCGCAAGCCGTGAGAAACTTTGTTAGAGCCCGTTCCACGCGGGCTATCCTTTCATTGCGGAAGTATCCTTTCATTGCGGTCGTGTCCTACGGAAAATCACTGTCTAAAAGACGGAATTCACTTCTCCTCGCCGTCCTTCTTCTTTTCCTCGTCTTCCTCTTCGCCCTCAAGCATCTTCGCCAATGCATCCTTCACGCAGCACTTCGGCTTCTTGTCCCCGTTCGCCGCCGACATCAGATTGGCTGCTCCTTCTGCTACTCCACTCGCCGCAGCCCCTATTGCCGCACCCACTATAGGAGCAACATCCTTCCCCGTGCCCGGCTCTGGCTCCGCACCCTTCTCAAACTTGCACTCGCCTGCCTTGCCGACCTTCTCGTTGGGACATAGTTCGCACCCAACCTTGTCGTCCATCGCTACCGTCGCCTTTTCGCCCTTCAAGTATGAGTAGAAGTCGTTCATCTCGTGGTTCCTTGTGTAGGTTCGTTTCCTTAAATCTTGCCGAAGTGACAATGCTTTTAGAAAAGTCCAGCCTCAATCGCATCTTCCATAAGAGCATAGCGGCAGTTGTGTACGAATATCCCATTATTGACGGCAAAATTATGCGTCTCTGGCACTTCAAGGTCATATACGTCCCTTTGTTCTGTCTGTCCCTTCACCTTCGACACCCTTACTCCGCCTATAATGTCCATCACAAAATCGTCTCGCCGCAATCCCTCCGCCTCTACATACTCGTACTTTCCAAACCCCCTTTTCACGAGTATGCGATGGTCGGGCGTACACACAAGATTGCGTCCGTCTTCAAAGTCAACCTTCAAGACCTCCGCTCTTTCCCTCGTCTGCCGCACATTGCAAAAGCCTACCATCTTCATCGTGCGGTTTTCTATGTCAAACCCTCGGCACACTCCTTGCTTGCCTACGAGCTCTTGTATCGTCTTGTCTCCGTCCTTCGTCTCCACTACGGTTTTTCCGTCTAGACAAGCGTCTATTGCATGGTTGTTTTTGTCTGGATAACGACTCAAGAATTGCCCAGATTTGTTCTTTTCGTATTCATATTGCGAAAATTCCCTATAGGCATTGGGACACCTAATTGGGTCTATGTAGATGTGTATAAGCCCCTGCAGCCACTTCGTGCTGAACCTCACGCTGTCAGGCCCCTTCTGGGCTGCAAGCGCATTTATCCCCATACTCTCAAACTCGGCTATTGACTTCGGCTCCGCAGCATCGCACATCAAGTACGAAAATCCCATGTCCTTCTGCTTGATGAGACTTGCGAAGTACGAGTTTGTCATCTCTACGTCGTAAATCTCATCGTAGATGTATATGGTCTTCCGCGTCTTGTCGTACTCCAATGCTAGCCAGCAGGCGGGGTCTATCGCAAATCCCCAGTCCAAGCCAAAACGACGATTGGAGAAATGGGAAATCATCTCGTCCGACATCTGCATCGGAGAGACATTTGGAAAGACCGAGCCTCCGTTGCCTGTGACTTCGCCTAAATACTCATGAAGATATGCCCGCTCGTTCGTCTGCCTCAATAGTTCTGCTTCTATGAAGAAATTCCTACCGAGCCAATCCTTTGGAACCGTTCTATAGTCCGAATGATGCACATAGCGATACAACTGCCCATTCACAATCTGTGGGACTTTGCTTTCTGCATTTACCCAATTCGAGGTAGTCTCAGGCGGGTTGTATGCCATAAAGGATTGATAATAATGACCGCCACGACGAAGAGACTGGAGAACATTACGCACTTCCTCAATGCCGTCAAACTCCGCAAGTTCCTCAAAAATCTGGATTCCGAAATATCCGAACGGAGCCTTAAGGGACTTCACCTTCTGTGGGTCGTCCAAGCCCCTGAAGAGTATCTGCTGCCCCGTCTTTATGTTGACAATCTTGAGCGGAGAGCGCTTGAAAAGCCAGTGATCTGCCAAAGGCTTCAGCTTCTCGTTGATTGTGAATTCAAACTGGGTGTATATTGAATCCGCAAGGTTGGCCGCATATTTGCGAAAACACACGCAGTGTATCTTTGGGTTTATCTCCATCAGAAGCACCGTTGCCGTCGTCATAAACGACGACTTCGTGCTTCCTCTCCCACCTGCCAACCAGATTTCCGGGTATTTTCTCGCAAAAACATCATTCCAAAGCCCATAGAATGACGGAGCTATCAGGTCTCGGTATGTTATGTCTCCCATCAATCTACGCCGAAGTGTAAATTTTAGGGAGAGAACTATAGCCTAACTCGTACTATTCGCGCTTCCGCCAGCCCCTCGTCTTATGATCCTTTGTACTAAAAATCTCGTCCGCCGTCCCTCCGAGCCTTAACCTGCCTCTTATAAGCCCTTCGTCCATCCCCTTTCGTTCCGCCCATTGTGCCACCGTGAGCCTTTCCCCTTCGTACTCAATCGTCACATTGTCGCTCTTGTTGTTGCTCTGGACCTTGCGAGACACCCAACGGCAGTTCTCCGGCGAATACCCCTTCGCATAGTCTATTCGGTCTATGGTCAGGTCTTCGGCATACCCATTGGTCATAGCCCAGTCTCTAAATGCAAGATAATCGTCTCGCCACTGTGGGCAGATGCCGATTCCTTTCTTCAAATACCACTTCGCATAGTGACTTCTCTCGTTGGAGCACCTATCCTTCATCCCCTTCCAAATCCCATAGAGACGCATCCTAGACTCTCCGTGTCTCGTCACCGCTTCTCTCTGTAGGCAGCCGCAAGACTTCACGTTGCCCTTCTTTAGACACTCCTGCGATGCTACGAACTCCGTATGCCTATCGCACGAGCAGCGGACAAGGGCCATCTTCTTCGTTCCCTCTATAAGCGAGTTGTCCAAAACTGTCAATCGCCCAAAGACCTGCCCATTCGCCACTCGCCCCCTACACCCACAAGACTTCGCACCCTTGCGCAAATCGCACTCGGCTATCTCTATCTCCCTTGTTGGGTCACAGTCGCATATGCACCTCGCCACCCTCTTGCCAGACGGCTTCACGATGCCCGATTCCAGAATCGTAAGATGCCCTTGTCTCCCTTTTTGAAAAGGCTTCGTCTCGATGTGCCGTACCTTGGACTTGCAACCGCATGACATCGTGCGGCTATTGTTCCATCGAGGTATTGTTGTCTCAAACTTGTTGCCGCAGCAGCACCGACACACCAATATGGTGCATCCGTTCTTGTCCTTTCGATTGGTGACTTCCTCTATCGTGGCATAGCCAAATTCGTTGGTGTCACCCTTTTTAACTCTATGTTTCAATGCCATACTATCCCTCCGTTTTGTGGGTAGTATAGCATATCTTGATTACTCCGTCAACCCCGAACTTGGATATTTCGTATGTCTATTGGAGTTGTGGTTTATGAATCCGTGGGCGATGTAGTTGTGCGTCCCGTCCACGTTCATGTCCCAGTAGAAGTCCCTCTTCTTGAAGGTGATGCGCTCTATGCGGCCGTAGACGGACACTCCGCCAAGCCTCTCCCCAAGTGCTATCACCTCGTTGGAGCGGAGTTCCTTTGTCATCTTCCAGCCCCAGGGAGTAAGGAACTTGTGCTCGTCCGTCACGAGTATGGAATCGCCGCCGTAGACCTTGACCTCGTACAGGTCTTCCTCCGTATACCTCTGCGGTCGGTCGGCTTTCGCCTTGACTATCCAGCGGCGCTCAGTGTCATAGGAATAGACATCGCCGCCCTTGAACTCCGCTATGGGTATCTTGCCTCGCGGCGTCTCTATGAGGGTGGAGGCATCCACGCAGCCTCGCCCTCCAGCAAGCCATATCTCCGGGTACTTCCTCGCCCACACGTCGTTCCATAGGTCGTAGAATGCGGGGGCAATAAGGTCTCTATAGGTAATGTTGGACATCCTACACAATGCCCAATAGGGTAAAAAAAAGAGGGTGGGGAAGCGAATCCCCACCCCTTATGCACTATTGTCTCTCGCCCTATGCCTCCGTGAGGTCTCGCAGGGCAGCCGACTCTGCAAGAGCCTGCGACAACTGCTCGAGTCCCACTATTGGCGGCATAGGCGGCTTGCCCTCCTCCTTGGACTTCCCTATGCGGAAAGTGACCCAATACTCGTTGTCGTTGCAGACCTTGTTGAGCGAGAACTCCTCGTTGGTGTCGTTCTCCCTGGATCGGAAGTCCGAGCACTCAAAGGGAAGCCACGACATAAGCTCGAAGACCGCCGCCTCCTGCTCGGTCTTCATCTGCCTTGTAATCCACGGATAGTGCGGATTCGGGTTCACGCCTATCTTGTAGGCGATTTCAAGCGGCCGTTCGTCCGTAGGCTCCTGAATGGGCCAAGCCCACTGCTCCTTTCCGCTCTCGTCCAGCGCCACAAGCCTCATCGAGCAGGCCATGTTGCCTATGCCGCTCTGCCAGTATGCCAGGGCATTCGTCTCCTTGCGATCGAAGTATTCGGCGCAATAGAGCATTATGCGGTCGGAGACGGCCTTGTGCTGCAGTATCTCCGCCCTCTTGAAGGAACGAAGTGTCAGCGCATGGTACTGCGAAGTCAGAAGCCTCACTTCGGACTTGTATGTAGCGCGGTCGAAGGTCACGAGCATCTTGTAGCCAAGGGCCGAGATGAGGTCGTCCATCCCCTTAAGATTGGCTCTATACCTTTCCGCCCTCTCCGTGTGCTGGACGTATTCCGCAGGGGGAATCGCATCTATGACCCTCTTGTAGATTCGCTCCATCTCCGACACTACGCTGTCGGCAAGCGGGTACTTCGGCGGCTTGAGTTCCACCGGCGGCACCCCAACGAACACAACCCTGTCGGGCTTCTTCTCCGTCTTTCCCTCTTCCATCGTCTTCTTCCCTCCGTATGAAATTAGAATATGTCGTTACCAAAGACGTCCAGCGGAGGCTTCCTCCCAACGAAATCCACGCTTGCTTCAGCGCGGTACTTCCTATGAGCCTCCGTTATCTTATTCCGAATGTCGTAGTCGCTCTGGTCGAGTCCGTATGGAACAATCCCTTGCATTGCATTGAGCGCCATCAGCATTGCCACGATGGAGTAGACAAGCCTCTGTCTTGCCTCGTTCACCTCCTCCTTCGAGAGGTTGGTGAGCGTGAACGACTCCAATCCGTGTATGTTCGCCTCGTCCCCCCACTTGAGCCATGACTGGCTCTCGTGGTTGAAGAAGTAGACGCGAAAGTAGAATTCCGTCTCCGCGATGTTGGCGCTTGGAATAAGACACTCCATCTTCATCTCCCAGATGTTGTCGTTCGCGTCATACTGGTCTTTGCTGTTATCCGTCATCTGGAAGAACATAGTAACAAGACGACCGATAGTCCGTTCGTCCTTGTCGAGGAGTTTTTTCTCCGTGGCCTCCACATAGTCCATTTTCTCTACGAACTTGTTGTAGAGGTCTACGAACTCGCTCGGAACCCTGATATAGTCGGAGTGCCTAATCTCCGTAATGGGGAGGATTAGTTCCTCCCTCGCCGTCACTTCTTTTATTCTCATTGGTTTTGCTCTTTGGTTTGGTTTGTGTTATCACTAAAGGCACATGGTGGAAGTCGCTTGCGGCGCAGGTGACGATCATCGTGACGTCGCCCGTTATGGAGGTGTTGTAGCCGTCCACGCCTATGGCGATAGTTCCCAACTTCACCACTCCTTGAGGTTGATTATGTCTCCGGGCGGCTGCGAAGGGTCGAAGTCGTCCGTAGTCGCATAAAAGAGGTTGTCTCGGATGGAGTCGAGTTTCTGCTTCGTCTCGGTCCAGTTCATCAGGAAGATGTTGAAGAGTTCGCACTGCTTGGAGGGGGCTATCCACTCCTTGATGCGGAATCCGCCCACCATCTCGCCGTTCTGCTCGTGCGGAATCGTGTAGATGTAGGTGAAGAAGCGGTCTTCGTCCTTGTTCGCATAGCGGCTCACATAGCCTCCGTTCTGCCTCTTGGAGACGGAGTTCGGAGTGATTATGGAGTGCCCCACCGTTATCTTCTCGCGGGAGAGCCGCATCGTTATGCGGAGCAGTCCGCTGTCGTATATCGTGACATTGGTGCGGAATCCCACCTGATCTGCAAGGGGACGCAGCACCATGTTGGCGATGTACTCCATACACTTCTCAACCGCCGCCTGCCGGAGGTCTCTCGCCCTTGGAGGCACGGACTCCATGGAATCATAGCGACGGCGGCGGGGAGCGCACTCCTGCCTGTCCATCTCCGCCTCCGTGCTTGGGTCTACCTCGATGTCCATGTCCTCGTAGTTGGAGACCTTGACGCTCATCCCTCGGTTTCCGTAGTCGTTCCTTCTCATCTCTTTTCTTCTTCCGTTCCTTTAGTAGGCCATCGCCTTGAACATCCACCTCCGGGGCTTCATCCTCGTGAGGGTGAACGGAAACGGCCCCTTCTCATGGTAGAGTTCGTATATCTTCTTGCCCAGCCTGTGGTAGTCCCACACCATCTTGCCGCGGACCATAGAGCCGTTCTTCGACTTGTAGAGGGCGGCAAGCACCTGCTCGTCAACGGCGCGGAGGTGTTCGTACTTGCTCTGGTAGGATTCCTTTGGGTTGGAGTTCTCGTCGAGTATTGCATCCACCACGACCCTCATCGCTCGGCGGACAATCTTGATTGCGCTTTCCGTAGTCATATCCACTCACCGTTGTTGAGTTTCTCATTGTATGCACCAGCCCTCTTGTCGCACTCGCTCTTAAATGCAGCGAGGATTGCGCTCTGGCGGCTCTCGTCGGTCATAGCCTCTATCTCATCGAGGATGTCGCGGAGTTCGTCCTCCTTTGCTACGGAGAGCTTCGCCTTCCACTCTCCGACCTCCTTGGCGATTTCGGCGGAATCGTCCCTCTTCTTCCCTCCGAGAGAGGGCGGCAGCTCTGGCGGCTCATCGTCGCCGGGCTTGTCGGAATAGTCCGTCTTCACCACGTCGGAAACTGGGTCGTCGCTCACAATCTCCGAATGATCCATTGGGGCAGTCTCCTCCGTTGCCGCCTCGGGGAGCTTCTCCAGCCCCGTGTTCACGCTGCCGTAGCCGGGGGTGGCAGGGCTCAACGTCTCGTTCTCCGTGGGATGCACCTCGGATATGTCCTCGGCCTTGGCGGTCGCTCCGTTCTTCATGAACTCGTAGTAGTTGCTCATAGGTTTGCTCCTACACTATGCCCGTTAGTTATCCCTCGGATAGATGGAATACTGGGAATCCACCATGTCGAGGAATCCGTCGATTGAGCGAAGAATGACGCCCCAGCCCCTCTCGCTCGTCTTGTTGGTCTCCCATCCGCCCTTCGGCATCCTCGGCTCGTCTCCGTCCCGTATGTCGTTCACGAGGGCGAATGCCTCGCCCATCGGAACGGAGAGTATGCCCGACTTCTCCACGACGGACTTCACCCAGTCCTTGCCGAAGTCCTTGATGTCGTAGAGGGTGAGCCAGCCGTATGCCTCGTTGTCATATGCCCACACCTCCACGTCGCACTCGTAGGTCCATTCGTCAACCCGCTTCTCGTCAATGGGAACGGCTATGCGAATCCTCGCCTTGCCCAATGGGGCATCGTGCTTGTAGAGCGTCGTGATGATGGTTAGCACCTTCTGCGACGAGGTTGTGCTGTAGGTAGCAATAGTATTCATGTTTCGTCTTCTTTTGTGAGGGTCTTGTAGAGGTCGTATGGGAACATCAGGGTGTCCGTGACTACCGAAATCGGGAGGTCTATGAGTGAGAGCGGCATCCCAAAGACGCAGAACACATAGTGGTATGAGCCAGTGTAGTTGTGCTTAGGAGGCCACCACCATGTCGGTATCTCAACCGCCGCCGCAATGCAGGTAGCCCTATAGACGGCTGGGTATCGGTCGAAGTCTCCGTAGACTGATGTACTCATGTGGGTGGAGTTCCACTCCGTCCTCTTGTTCTGGACATAGCCCGTCGCACACCCTCCGCATATCATGAGAGCTAGCAGGAGCGCCGTTATCGTGCCACCGCATAGCATGAGGCTATTGTGGTTATTATCTTCGCCGCATCGTTTAGGTCTTTACGGGTCTCCCTGCTCCTGCAGGACTCCGTAAGCGCCAGAAGCCTCTCGGCAAGGCTAATCAGCAGTTGTCTCTCGTTCACTTGTTACTCCTTTCGTCGCGGGCATGCCGTATGTCCAAGTGGGAACGTACGATAGCAGCCTCAAATCAAATGCCCTTGTATAGACATCCATCGTGACCTTATTAGTGAAGCAGAAGTATATGTCTCCGCCCTTCCGCTCCACATAAGCCGACACCACGACAGCCGCAATGTTTGCGGCTTCTTCGAGTGGGTAGCCGTATATTCCCGTGGAAATGGAGGGAAAGGCTATGCTCGTAGCCCAATCAAGACTCTCGAAGAGCCGCAGCGAACTCTCGTAGCATGAAATGAGGAGTTGCTCGGAGGACATCGGCACTCTGGCTAAATTCCCCTCCTCGTTGAAGCAGATTCTGTACACGGGATGCTGGTTCTTCGGACAGCGGTAGTCCGGGCCGACGGTGTGAATCACCCTCTTGCACGGCAGTTCGTAGGCTGCGGTCATCTTGGCTTCGCCCACGGAGCATCGTATGTTGGTTCCAATCTGCCTCGGGAACTTGACGCACTCCTCGTAGAGGCGTCGGCCGGCGGCTCGGTGAATCGCTCCGTCCACTCCGCCGCCGCCAACCATTTCCTCGTTGGCGGCATTCACAATGACATCGCCGTGGAAGGTCGTGATGTCGGCAATGGCGAGGACAACCTTACCGTGGAGGTACGTCAGAATGTCTCTTGCCTCTGGGAGGAGGGGATTCACGAGTTCCCCTCCTCCTTGGAAGCCTTGGCATCGGTCGCCTCGCTCCAGATGGCCTCAATCGAGTACACTTTGCTAGGCTTGTAGTAGCGGTTGAGCTTGCGCATTTCGCGAATCTCTTGAATGCTATCATTAAGATGACAAGCAAGGTCGTACCACTCCTTAGCCGCTTCCTTGTCTGCAGGATTTTTGGCGGTGTCAAGATAGTTCTCCATAACATCGCAGAGGGAGTCTACCTCCATCCAAAGGGCATAGTTCACCCTATAGACGGACTTGTAGTTGGGCTTCTTGCCCCGCTTCACCGCCTTTGCAATCTCCTTGGCAACCTCTATCACGAGGTCGCTAATTTCCTCAAGTCTCGCATGGTAGTCGGGCTCCGTCACCACGATCTCCCTCGATACCGTCACGAGAGGGGCATTGCCTCCTTCGTCTGGGATGTTGCCTGCCTCCGGGACAGCAATCGGAGTCTCTGCTACATCCTCTTCGGAGGGCTTCGCATCGCCGGCTTCGTCCTTTGGGGCATCGTTGGGGTCAACGAGGTCGGTTTCGCACTCCTTGGCGAGGGTCTCGCGGAGAGTGCAGGGGTCTCCCTCCTTGTACTCGCCGCCGTGGAACTTGGCATCGTGGTCGGCAAGGGCTTCGTCGATGTTCGCGGGGGGCGGAGCATCGTCCTTCCCCTCGTTCATCTTGCCCTTCCTCACTTCGAGGACGGTCTGTATGAAAGCGGAGCAGATACCTGCCGCCTCGCACTCCACGGGCTTGCCCGATACATAGGAGAGGCAGAAGAAAACGTCTCCCACCGCCTTGAGGAGGGCGAGGGATATTGCATCGTCGCCGCTCTTGTAGTCGTAGCACTTCTTCGCCTTGTGCAGGGCTATCTGGGCCTGCACAAGAGCCTCGTTGAACTCTTTTGCTTCTTTCATCGTTTCCTTCGTCTATGGTTTGCTTGTTTGTGGTCTCGAACCCTCGTTCGGATTCGCTGGGGGTATTATAGCAAACCGGGGGCGCAAAAGTCAAGAGGCTACGGGATGGCGACTACATCACGAGTCCCGGCACTTCTGGGAGCATGTGGTAGTATTCCTCTCTCTTTCGTCGATGCAGTTCTATGCGGGCTCGTGGACGGGAGACATAGCCCTTTTTCACTGCTTCCGCAAGTTCTCGTCTAGTCATCTTGCTAATGCGTTCGTTAGAATACTTGCGACCCACTAGCACCGAATCCTCATGTGGGTTGTTTGGAGAAGACTTCCCTTTACCCACGACCATACTAGTCATCGGAAAGTACCGAACTATGGTTTTAGGCGGAATAGGAAGGTTTTTGTTGCCGTGCTGCCTATGAAAGTTGTCAATCTCCCACTGATTCATCGAAGAGTAGCATGTAGGACATAGGACTTTGCTTCGTGAAAACCAGTGGTAGTGGCACGGAGAGGTGTTACCGCAGCGGAGGCAGTTGATGGAATACTGCGGCATTAGCCCCTTAAAGGCATTCCCTATATACATTGGAGTCGCAGCTGCCTTGTCATCAAGGGCTTCTTCCGGGACTGTCGTCTGGGATGGAGGCTGCGTCAGGACCGGCTCAGGCTTGGGAGGCTGGAGTTCCAGCTGCGGCTGCTTCCGCAGGAGGGTCTTCGCCTTGAGGTGCGTCCGAAAGGTATCTCGGCCGGCATACTCCTTCCGCTCTTCTGGGGAAAGGCGTCGGTAGCACTTGTGGCAGAGGTATGAACAAGTATCCGTCCACCCCTTCGGCACTGGCTTGGTGCGCCTGTGGCGGCGGCAGTACACGAAATCAGTTAGTTCCTCGTCGGCTTCTTTCTTGGGCTGTGGCATCGGAGGATTCGGTGGATTGGGTTGATTCTTCATCTCATCCTTGGGTTTGAATTCACATAATCCACACTCCGTGCGAATCCTCGCAACTATGTCATCCACCTTGGCAAGCCGCTCTGGGTGGTGGATTGCAAGGTCGTCGTGGAGGTGGCGGAACTCTTCGTCTGGCATCGCCACACGGCAGTGTCGGCATAGGTACGGGTTGTCTACATAGGCTCGTGCGGGTACTAACTGCACATCGCCGCACACGAAACACTCAATCCACTGTGGCTGGTAGGCATCAATGGGAGAGACGGCAGAGCCGCCCCCATTGAGGGTCTTTGGTTTGGACATCGGTACTTGGTTTGATTAGCGGTTGGTTTGTAATGGTGTTGGGTTAAATCGTCTATTACGGCGTCCACGGCTTCGGCTGGTACGGAGCAAGGGTTATGCCCTTCGCCTTCGCCTCGGCCTTTGCCGCATCGAGGTACTCCTGCGCCGTCTTGGTGAAGGAGGGCATCAGGTCTTCGTAGAGCTGTGAGGCGAAGTCGAGCGAGTGGAGCGCCCCTTTCATCGCCTTGAGGTCGCCCGCCTGAAGGGCCTGCTTCCACACTTCATCGGCATCGGCATACTTCTTGCAGCACGAGTTCCAGAGGTTGCCGTACTGCTTCTGGAACTTCTGTCGGATGGCCTGCGCCCCCTGCGGGTACTTCGGAAGCCTCGCACCCTTGGGTACGCCCACCTGCTGCCATACGTCCGCAGCCTCCTCCACCATGTTGTGCCAGTCGCCCGCCTTCTTGCGACGGTCAGAGAGGTCGTCCCTCATCTTCTGGGCATCCTGCGGGGTCTTGATGTTGGTTAGGTCGGCCACTCCACGCACCATATGGTAGAAGTCCTCGGCATCACGGAAGGTCTTCTTGAAAGTCTGCTCGGTCGCAGGCGAGGGGTTTTGCTGAAGCGCATCGTAGGCAGTCTGCACCGCCTCTAGATTCTCCATCACCTTCACGAGGTCATCGTCGGAGATGTCGGAGTTGGGGTCGTCTCCGTAGTCAGTCACGAGGTTGTCCACCCACTCGTTCATCTTCGTGAGCTTCGTCTCGTTGGAGTCGGACTCGTCTAGTTCTATTTCGGCATCGACATAGTTCTGATTCACATAGTTTGATTTGGAGGCATTCGTGACTCCCTTCGTGGAGAGGAAAGCATCTACTGCTGACTGCAGCGCATTGCTAGCAGTCTTGCTCCAACTGCCTTTGAGTGCTGCTGTGAGCTTGTAGGCATTCTTGCCGTCGCCCTTTTCCACCGTTACAGATAGGGCAGGGATGAAAGACATGTCGAGATACTGCTGGGTCGGTGGTGTCGTAGAGGCTTTTTTGTACTCCTCCACTATGGCATCCTTTACCATCTTCTCCATCGCCTTTGTCCCGTGGTAGGGGCAGAACATCGGGTCTTTCGCACGGCAGTTCTCCAGAGGGGTGTCCGTGTGGCGGGAGTCCATCGAGATAGCCTCGTCGAGTCCCATGTTGTATTCGGAATCGCCGTCGTAGACGGTATCATCGTCATCGCCGTCTCCGCCGTCCTTGTTCACTAGGTTGCCGTTGGCATCCACCTCTGGCTCGGCATCGTTGTCCCCCTTGGGAGGGTCGTCATCGCCGCTGTCCTTCTTCACGGGTTCGCCAGTCTCGTCCTTCTCGCCGCCATCGTTGGGTTCGGAATCGGAGGTTTCGCCCTCTAGTCCCTCAACCTTTCCGTTCTCGCCAACGACAACAGCCTTGAAAGACTCTTCGGGAGGCGGCTGACGGCGATTGGCGTCATCGTCACCTGCATCCTTGTCATCCGGTTTGTCGCTGCCGGCCTCGGGCTTGGCATCCTCCGCAGTCTGGGATGTAGATGCATCATTGTCCGCAGCCTTGCCGCGCTCCTCGAGTTCCTTCTTGTCTAGAAAATGTCCATCGCCATCCTTCTTGGCATCGCCCTCGTCGAGGAGGTCGGAGCGGTCATCCTGCTTCGCGCCCTTGGGCATCGCCTTGCCGAGTTCCCTAATCATCTTGGGGTCGAGGGTGAAGGTCACGACAATGGGCTCTACTGTCTTGCCGCCCTCGCCCTCGGCCTGCTTCTTGTGCTCTTCAAGCGGCTCTTTCGCATCGAGTGCCGAGGAGAAAGCGGTCTTGAGCGGGTTCATCTTCTCGTCGAGGGCCTTGGAAAAGGCGGATTTGTAGTCTATCATCGTGGTGTTCCTTGTTAGATGGTGCTGACGAATCGGTTTAGCGCCGCCTGGAATGACTTCGCCTGTGCAGAGAGTCCTGCGGAGGTGGCTCGTGCTATCATGTTCTGGAATCGGGCGATCTGCGCCGCCTGCTGTGGAGTCGGGGTCTTGCCCGAAGGAATGTTCACCGAGGCCGGCTGCGTCGAGGCGGCTGGCTGAGCTGCCGTCTGGGATGTGGCTGGGGCCGCCGGGGAGTTCGCAGCCGCCGGGGTCGGAGTCGTACCCGCCATCCTCGCCGCAGCCTTGCTGTACACCGCAGCCATCTTGGGGTTCTTGGCGGCGAGGCTGGAAAGGAGGTTAGCCCCCTTCGTGGCGGTGGAGGCCGACGGAGAGGATTGGGTGGTCGCGCTTGGTGCGCCAGAAGAGGCCGTGGAGGCCGCAGGAGGCGTCGGAGCGGTTGATGTGGGTGCTTGGGCGGGTTGTGGGGCGGAAGCCGTGGAAGAGGCCGTGGAGGGCTTCTTGGAGGCTTTCTGCTTCACGAGGCTCTTGGCGGTCGGCTCAATGACAAGGTACTGCTTGTTGCCGAAGTCCTCTGCCTTGACCTTGTAGCCGAACGGAGAGTAGATGGGTTCGAGGGTAGCTTCAATGTCCTTGACGTTCTGGGCGGTCGCATTTGAAGGAAATTCAATCCAGAGAGGAGAGTTCTTCGTCATCGAGCCCTGACCCTTGATGTTGAGGGAGTTGGGCACCTTCATTGCAATGATGCACGCTACGGTGTCCTGCAGGACGTTCTTCTTGTTGAAGCCGCCGCCGACAACGGCCGATACGGTCTTGTCGAATCCCTTTAGAGGAGTGCCTTTGAGGGGCGTAGGGGTTGTCGTGGTAGGGCTTGGAGAGGACGATGTGGTGGTCGGTGTCGTGGGCTTTGACGCCGATGTGGTCGTGGAAGGAGTAGTAGCCGCCGCCTTTGGAGCAGGGCTTGCGGGAGTCGTGGCCTGTGTGGGCGGAGGCTGCTGCTTGGTGCTTGGTGCCGGAGGCGTCGAGGCCGTCGCTGCCTGTGTCGTCTGGGATGTAGGCTGCGCCGGGCCGGACTTGGCTGTCGGGACTCCGTGGTTCATCGGAGGCAGTTTTGCGAAGGACTGCATCGGTATGGTGAGTGTAGGCAAGCCAAAAGGACTCATTCCAACCTGAACATTCTGATAACCCGCCTTTTGAAGAGATTGGGCTATTGCATTTAAGCTATTTTGAGAGCATGGGAAATGTATATCATAGGTAACATTTCCGTTTGTTCTAATATCAACCGAATTGAAATATGTTTTAGCAGAGGTCTGGTCTCCGATTTGAGTTCCAAATTCGCTGGAGAGGGCCGCCCTCATATTGGGGTCGTCGAGGTACGGCAGGTCGGAGAAGGTGTCCGTGGGTAGGACTTTCCCTCTGCCGACAAAGAAGCCCGCATTAGTGAAGAGGTTGTTCGGAGGCATCTGGGGAGGTGGAGTTGCCTGCGGCTGTGCGGGCGGCTGCGAAGGTGTGGTTGTGGTTGGAGCGGACTGCTGAGGCGGCGTCGCTGCCGTCGCCGGTTTCTGCTGCTGGGATGTAGCTGGGGCAGCTGGAGCAGCAGCCGTGCCATTCCCGGTGCTTATGTTGCTCCCCTCCGGGAATATCGCCTGAAGCACCGTGAAGTCCTTGAGGAACTGGTCTATCGCCTTTGCATGGGCATCGTCCATCGCATCGGCCTTGTCCTGAAGAAGGTCTTTCGCCGCGCTGTCGGGCAGCATCGCTATCGACTGCTCAAGGTACTCCTGGTCTTCCGACATCTGCATTATGTTCTTTGGGAAGTCCGCAAGGCTCTGGGCAAGGGTCGGAGGCACGAGCCGAGGATTGTTCCTGACTGCGGCGATAACTCGGTCGAACTCCTTTTCCGACGGCATCTTGGAGTGCGGAAGCATCTTGCCGTTCTGGATTGGAGCGCCCTGTGCGGTTGCCTTCCCGGTCGGAGCGGCAACGAGGTCGTCCACGCTGAACATGCCCTCCCGGAGCTTGCAGCGGTCGCCCGGCTTGTATCCGTTGGGATGGTAAACCTTGTCATGCGCGGCAAGCGACTGGCTGCCGCCCTTCGACGATGGCTGCGACGGAGCGGCGGCATCCTGTGCGACTGCCGCCACCAATCCCAGCGCCTTCTCCAGAATGCTCTTGATGGTCATTGGAAATCCTCGTATTACCTAATAATTGCCGCTAGGTCTAAAAGCCCAGGGTCGTCGAAGGTCGTTCGGAAGGGCGAGTAGTTGTCCTTTAAGACGTTGTGGTTGTCGGCGGAGGTCTTGATGGCGAAGACAATCCTCTGGAGGCGGCTGTCCTTTCCGATTATCGAGGCATCGTAGCAAAGGTAGGCTTTGAACATCGAGGCGACGAGGTGTGGGTCGAGGCCGTAAGCCCCGCATCCCCAGGCTCCAAGCACGAGAGCTTCGCACCCATTGTACATAGCCACATGGAAGAGGAGTTGGATTCTAGGCAGCATCGCCGCCACGACAGTATTCCTCTGGAGATAGTCCGAAAGGGGCGTCGAGGTGTCGCCGGTCTTCGGCAGTTTGTATGCCGGGGATGAAATCACGTCGCAGACAAAAGGCTCCGGCATATAGGAGAAGCCGCTGTCCTCCGGGGTTCGGAAGAACGTGACCCTTGGCGAGTATATCGCATGCGGTCGCAAGGCCTTTGCCCGATCGCACGGCTTCTCGAAGGAAGGAAGCCGCAGGCTCGTCTGCCAAAGGCTCGGCGGGTAGTAGTCCTTTGAGTACAGTTCGCGGAAGCTCTCTATGGTGGTTATGAGGGTGCTGCGACGGCAAAGCGACTCCTCCTGCGCCGCTGCACCGTTGAGGAAGCCGCCTCCCGGTTGGCTGGAAGAGGCCATATTGAGTATCGCAACCCTCTCCTTGTGGCTGATGAAGTTTGAGATTCGCTGCGCCGCCTCAACAGTGTCCTCCTTCGTGACCTGTATCTTCCCAAGCCGCATCGCCTCGGCATACTCCTCAATCGTGAGTTCCCGCCTCTCTGGGTGGGCGATGTGCTTGATGTCTTCGGAGAAGAATGCTATGGACTCGTAGTTTTCGCCGCCGTTTCTTATGTCGAGTGGGTAGTGTGGGGTTCGCTGATTCCGAATGTCCTGAAGGGTCTGCCTCGCATATTCCGCATATCTCGCCCTGCGGGTGTCGTTTTCTTCATCGACGATGGCTGCTACGGTCGTTGCTGTGGTTTTCATAGTGGGATATTTTACCATGCCGCAGCGCAAAAGTCAACGGGGATTGCTTTTTGATGGGATGGAATGGTATAATATGTAGCCATATCCGGGGCGATGATATGTCTAGTGGGCATATTATAGAGGCTTCGGAGAACAAAAGCTATGACATTCTACGACTTTATCCATAAGAAAAGCGGTGGAAACACCGATTTTGGGGGATTGACGAAGAGCGACCTTGCGGAACACGACAAGCGATTCCACCCACACGGCTGGAAACCGGGCGACAACTGCACTCTCCGCGAGAAGGAGGGCAAGCAGCAGAAAGCCGAGAAGAAGGTGGACGAGCTCAAGGTCGAGGAGATCGAGAAGACAGAGCCAGTTGACCCCTCGAAAGTCCCCAACGAGGCGATGATCGCCAAGCAGAGCGGCATCGTCAACAAGATGGAGGCAATGGCGAAGGAGTGGCACAAGCAGTCCAAGCCAAGGAGGGGCAAAGACCAGAAGCCCTACATCGTTCACCCAGAGGCGGTTGTCGCCTTGCTCAAGAGCTGGGGGTTCAACGAGAAGGACAATCCCGTGACCATTGGGGTCGGCTGGGGACACGACCTTCTGGAGGAAACGGACATTGAGCCAGAGAAGATTGGCGATATGTTGGGGGAAAGCGACGATTCCAAGAAGATTGTGGACGGAATACGGCTTCTCTCAATGGACGACACCAAGCAGTTCAAGTCCGCCGCCGAGAAGGACGAGTACAAAAAGGCCTACATCAAGAACATAGCCAAGACCGCATCGCCAGAGGTGCTTGCGGTGAAGATTGCAGATAGGCTGTGCAATACCAAGGACTTCTGCGCCGACGGCAACTCATGGGGACGCGAGTACCTGAAACTGGGTGAGCCCCTGTTCGAGCGCATCGACGAGATTCCACATGCCGAGGAGATTCGGAAGAGCCTGCAGGATGTGAGGCAGGAGGTGTCGAAGCTCCCGGAGTTCGGACTGCCAAAGGCCTCAGCCCTTTCAGCACCCTATGCCGGCATGGAGGGATTCACCGAAGAGGACTTCGACATCTGGGGCGATTTGCTCTCCGGCCACGGAGACGACGACATTCCACCAGAGGACTACGACGAGGAGTGGGAGGAGAACCGCATGGGCGACGATGACGGCGACCTCAACACGCGGGCGGAGGAGGAAGAGGACTACTATGCCTGGCTTGCGGGGAACGATGACCACACCGCCGAGGAACACGGCTATGACCATGTTAGGTAGCCCTCTCCCCCTTGATTTGCAAGCCGTAAAATGATATACTATTCACCGCAAGAGAGAAAGGGAAGCAAAAATGATGGACAATGCTCTATACTGTGTCAACAGAGCAAAGAAAGTCGCATTCTGCGAGTCGGAATACGGACTTACGGGCTATGACCCCAAGATGGGGGACTTCATCGTACCGATTCCGCAGAGCGACTGGCACGATTTGAGGACGGGGGCAACCAACGTAGGGTATGCCGCCGCACTTGACTATGCGATGGCGAACCCCGCCACGCAGCCGCAGATGCCGAAGGAAGCGGAGAAGCCGCAGTAGGCGAGTTCCTTCGTTAGGCAAAAGGAAAGACGGAGCGGTAAGCCCCGTCTTTTTCTTTTATTCCCTCGGCGTAGGTGCTTCTGGAATCGGATTGGAGGACTTGGAGTCTGGCGGTGGGGTGATGTGGTCCCAGCCCTGCTGAATCTTCATGAATGCCTTCTGGTGTTCCGCTCCCCGCGGCCCGGTGAAGAAGTCGGCGGGAAGTCCGTGGGATGTAGGGTCGGCCACTGTCTCCTCCACGAGCCTGCGTCCCTCCTCCTTGGCTTTCTCGAAGTCCTCCAGAGAAGGTGCTTCATCGCCCTGCGAGTATATCATGTGGGTGAGCTTTTCAATCTGCTCCTGCGCCTCGATTGCCTTTGCCTTGTCGGCCGGGTCGCGGACGATGTGGTGAACATCGTCGTCCTTTCCGTAGGACTGGAACACTCGCTGCGCCTCGTAGGCCGTGTGGCCTCCTCGGTTGAACTTCGCATTGTTGATGTAGGGCTCCACAAGAATCATCTCCGCCAAGCCGCCATTGGGGAATCGGATTGATGCCTTCACGTCTCGGTAGCCGGGGCCGCCATAGGTGTTGTACGGCTTCATGCATGCGACTTCGCACCCTTGCGGAAGCATCCCGCGTATCATCTCGTCGGCCTCCACGAAAGAGCCGTCCTCTGGAAGCTCTATGGTCGTGCCGATGATGTCGTTCAACTGCGAGTAGTCTCCTAACTTGCCGCTGGCGTCCATAAACCACCTATCCGCCTTGTCCTTGGCGCGGCCCTTGTCCTTCAATCGTTTAGATGCATTCTCTCCTGGCCTAAACATTGCCTTGCCGCCCAACTGCTTTGCGACGGCAACTGTGAACTCCTCCATAGGCTCAAGGTTCTCCTCCGCCATTTTGTAGATTGCCTCCACCTGCTGGTCTTTGGGAATGTTCTCGAGCCCGTGGACTGCGACTATGGACTTGCCGTTGTAGCCTCGGTCGGTAGGCCACTGGGAAAGCGCCATCCTACCCGTCCCCTGAAGCCTCGTGTGAATGGTGGGCTGTCCGTGGTCGCCCTCGTGCATGCTGGCGGCTGGAATTCCCATGTTGTCGGTTTCGGAGTATGCTTCAAAAGCATCCCGGAGCTTGCACTCGTCGCCTTTCTTGTAGCCGTCGGGATGGAAGGTCTTGTCGTGCTCTGCAAGGGACTGGTTCACGTCGGCGTCCTGCGCCGTCGCAGTGGGTATGCCCCCTTTGAGATAGGAATAAAAGTCCATAGGTTAGAATACCTCCTCCTGTCCGTCAACGATGACCTTGATGCCGTGCTGCTTGAGCATAGCGCCGTGGGTCTTGATGAGGTTGGCGATGTAGTTCCTTGCATTTGGTTCGCCCTGCGTCGGTCGGCTCTCGCCCGCTTTCCAGGTGCCGTTGGCTATCTCCGCCTCTTCCTTGTTGTACTGGTTCGTCCAGGCCTGTGTGTTGAAGTGGAGCGCACCGATGTCGCCGATGCCCGCCTTGCCGAGCAGAAGCACCTCGTTCCAGCCGAATGCCCTCGGAGCCTTGCCGGGCTTTGCGAACGGAGACTTAGAGGCATTGTTCACCGCATTGTCGAAGTCGAGCGCATCGCCGGGTATCGCGCCCTTTCGGAGAAGTTTGATGGCATTGCAGTAGGACGACATGTAGTGACCCGATGGCGTCATGTAGCCCGTCGCTGCGATGCGGTCCCGGAGCCTGAAGTCGTTCGAGGCGATGCCGTTGTCGAATGCAGCGAGGGATGTAATAGAGGGATTCGAGGCAAGGCTGGGGTTGAAGGTTCGTCCGTACCCGGTGGCGCCGTCGGCCTCCATGTCGCCCGGAGTTCCGATGTCGCAGTTCGAGAAGGCCATCGCATAGTTGTTGGAGTCCTTCTTCCACTCTATGCCGAGGATTCCGAACGTGCCGAATGCCTTGTTCTGGAACATCCTGTTGGAGTCGGTGGAGCAGAGGGTGGCGGAAAGAGGCGCTTCCGCCTCCGAAGCCTTGACCTCCGCAGCCGTGCCGTGCTTCATCCCCAGAAGGGTGTCGAAGCGCTCCTGCTTGAGCGAGTCGCCCTTGTACTTGGTCTGGAAACCGCCCGAGTTGAGAATGTCGAGAAGTCGGTGAGCCTTGGTGGCGGTGACTACGGCGGATTCGTTGAAGAGCCTCTTCACGGTGTCCGCCCAGTTCTCCTGCACTGTGTCGAAGTCCGCTTTCTTGGATATGTCGAGTTCAGGTTCCCCGAAGTAGGCTGCGAGCTTCTTAGACTGCTTCTGGAAGTTCGCCTGGCAGGATGCTACGATGCCATCTATCGCCCCAAGGGACTGCAGTTCCGGGAGTCCGTCGGCCTTGCGGCGCTGGTTAAGCACCTTGCCAGTGTCCCCATCCTCCATAAGCGCCCCCTTGCCGAGGTCGAGGACGGCTGTGGAGTTCACGGACATGCCGTTCTTCCTCATTTCCGCCTGTGCATCCGAAAGGTCTTTCTTGGCCGCTGCCATCGCCGCCTTGAACACGGACTTCAACTGCTGTGGCGCGGACTTCATCTGCGAGGTAAGCACCTGTATGGTGGCTCTCGCATTGGCCTCCTTCGTCCGCAGGTCGGTCTGCTGCTGTGCAGTGAGGGGCGACGTCGATGCGCCGCCCTTGCTCCCCTGAAGGTTCGACGACTGCTGGCTCGTGGGCTGCTTCTGGGATGTGGCCTGCGGCTGGGCGGGGGTTGCCGGTGCTGCCGGCGTCGCCGTCTGCGGTCGCTGCCACTGGGAGGCATGGTAGTGCCTCGTGTAGCCCACCTTTCCGTTGGCGAGTGCCGATGCACCGCCCTTCCTGAAAGCCTGTATCTCCGCAATGCGCTCTGCGAGTTCCTTTGCCTGCGAATCCCTCTTGCCTATGTCCGAAACGACGTCGTTGAGGTCGTCAACGATGTCAAGGTCGGCTTGGTTGTAGGTGTACGACGGATTGCTTATGGAGCGGTTGACGTGCTTTGCTGCGGTACGTATATGCTCTGCCGCCGCCTTGAGGTAGTCCACCTCGTCATCGTATTCGGAGGCCTCGTTCCCAAGGTTGATGTTGTCTCGAAACTTGCAGGTGTCGCCTGGCTTCCAGCCCTTGGGGTGAAAGCGCTTGTCGTGGTCGGCAAGCGTCTTCGTCATCTGCGGGGTCAGGTTGGTCGGCTGGGCCGCATCCAGCCCAAGAGCCTCGATGAGAGCCGATTTTTTCGTCTTCCTTGCCATTAGTGTTCGTCCTCGTAGAAGTAGGAAAGCCAGTTAAGCCCGAATCCGTTGGTCTCCTCCAGCAGCGGATAGTTCATCCCCATGCCGTTGGAGTAGCAGTTGGCAACAAAACCCCTTGTTTCTAGCGGGGCGTCGAACTCTCGGATTGATACTGGGATGTCATCCGCAGTGCAACCCTTGTAATCATAGTCTGCAGGGAGCATGATCAGGTCGATGCCACGTTTCACGAAGAGCTCGTAGCCGATGGGGTCGTCTGCAAAAAGTTTCTCAAAATACCAGAACACATACTTGGCATAGTCACCGTTCTCCTTCTGGTAGGGGTTCTCCGCCTCGCCTTTGTAGAATCTAGGTTTGAGCCGTATTACCATCTTTTTCTCCTCAATAATTGCCATCAGGGATTGGGAACTTCCGTCCTCTTATCCCCACTGGTGTGATAGAACACCTTTATGCCGAACTGCCTGAGCAAAGCGCCATGCTTTTTCACTAGAGCCTCCGCATCCGTCTGGTATAGGAATCCGAATTCCTCCACATGCTTCAGTATATCCTCGTGGTTTGATGAGGTATTTCCCCCTACAAATGCATGCACTTCATCGTGTCCTTGCCCACTAAGTTTTTCCATTGATTCCCTTGTTAGAGTCAAGTCAGGCTTGCCAGTCTTGAGCATATTCCTTATCCATGTGACATATCGGGAACTTGGAAAGCCATATCTTTCAGTGTTGATGCCTATTAGTGACGGTTTGCTAATAGGTACCATATTATATGACATACCACATCCGCCAGTATTATGGTCAGTCCATGTCATAAAAGCCCCAGACTTCCTTATCTGTATATATGCATCATCCCCCCAATCCGACTGGTTAGAAGCGAAAGCATCTCTATCAGCATCATTGAAAGAACAACAAAGACGGAGTTGGGTCAGATCAGGCCGTGAGGCCATACCATACTGAGCTTGTTGCCAGTTGTTTCCATAAGGGTTGAGATACGCTCTCTTATTAATACAATATTTCTCTACTGCCCGTGATGGGATTCTTGAGCGAACCGCACATTTTTCAAAATAGGCACTTAGAGACTTGGAGACAAGTTCATTCGCTTTTGCAAAGACTTTTGCATCTGCAAGTTCAGGCATAAACTTCATCCATCTTTTCTGAGTCTCTGTTTGTCCTTTACTGTCGGGTTTTTCCCTATTGGCGAGATGGTCATCTAGAGTGTCAAGGACTTTCGGGATGAACGTAGCACCCATCTTCTGGAGGTTAGCCTTGATGTCGGCGCACGAGGCACCGGCTGGCTGGCAGTTCTTTGGCTTCATCAGGTCGCGAAGCCTCTCGCTCTCCGCAAACACCGCCTCGTCCGCATCCTTGAGTCCGCCAAGGGAGTAGTCGAGAACGGTCTGGAAGCCCTGCTGAAGCGATGGGTGGGCGGAAGCCATCTTCGCCTTGATGTCCTCCACCGCCGATTCGATCGCCTCCTTGTCCTTGATGAGGGTCTCGAGGTTGGCGAGGTCGGCTTTCTTGATGCCTCCCTGCTTGGCCTCTGCAAGGAACTTGCGGTCGTCGGCGGTCGATGTCCGAGGAGCGTAGCCAGGAGAGGGCTGCTGCTGCGAAGCTCCAGCTGTTCCCTGAGATGCTGTCTGGGATGTAGGCGATGCAGCTGTAGAGGCGGCTGGCTGAGCTGTCTTCATCGCCTGAAGGGTTGCGGTCTGGTTCGGAATGAACAAGTCACCGCTATTTGGGTCAAACTTGCATCCAACGAATCCACTGGCCTGCAACTGCGGCACAATCTGACTATCGCCTTTCTCTCCTCTCGCTTTACGAAGAGTCACATCACCGTTCTGGCTAACGGATAAACTAGAAAACACATCTGGCACATCGTCTACAGGAGAGATTGCTTTACCAAGAGCCGTGCCTATAGCCCCTCTAAACTGTGCATTATCACCCCACGGTATTGTGGAGAACATGTCACCTTTTACTAGACCTACCATTCTTCCGCCATGCAGGGCAAATCGTTTCATCCATTGGTCTTGAACCTTCGACTGCTGGGCGGTTGCCGGGAGTGCCGTCTGGGATGTGGCTGGGGCCGCCGGGGTTGCTGAAGCCGTCGGAGCCGCTTGCTGCGACGGCATCTGGTTCGCGGGAGGCTGCTGCCCGTTAGGAACATAGAGTACGCCATTCGCACCCGCTATCTTGGTGTAGCCCTTTGGGGCGATAGGGGCATTGGCAACCGCCCTTGCGATGATCCACTGCCCACCGCGAGAAGCGCTGTTGGGAGTGAGGGCGAGGTTGTAGCATCCGTTGCCCGCATGCGTGAGCGAGTAGGTGTAAGCCGGTCCGAGTATCGCAGAGCGTCCCATCGTGTTAGCGAAAGCCGAGGGCGCTCCGTTCTGAATCCAGAGGTTGTTGTGCTTGGTCGCATTGCCGGGCAGCCATGCCTGCACAGAAGCCGCATTTGGGTCGGCAATCACCTGTGGCCCAGAGGACGACGATGCGGCAGCCGAGGCTGGCTGCTGCATCGAGGAGGTTGTTTGCTTGGGCGCCGGGGCTGGTTTCGGAGTTGGCGCGGGGGCTGGCGAGGGAGCCGCGGTCTGTGTCTGCTGCGGAATCGTCTTGTTCGCCGCAGCGGCATTCTGCTCCATCTGCGTCTGTGGAGCCTGGTTCGCCCGGAGGAGGTCAACGTCGAAGAAGTCCTGCCACGAGGATGAGCCGCCCTTCCCGGTGTAGAATCCCTTGAGGCTGCCGCCCTGCGGAGTCTTGAATCCGGGCTGCGCAAGGAGGTTGTCTAGTATCTTCTCCGCATTCGCCTTGTCCTTTGGGAGGCACTTTATCTCAATGAGGAAGCCCTTGCCGTGTGCCTGCTCCGCCTTTCTTGGCGAGGGCTGAACGACAACGGAGGCATTGGCGAGTCCTGCCGCCCTAATCTGCTGCGTAAGGTCTTGCTCTATGAGCTTGGAGCCGTGGTACGGACATAGAAGGGGGTTCTTGGCCTGACACTGTGCGAACGTGGTCTTGCATGGGACGGAGGGGCCTGCTGGCTTCTTGGCGGCATCCATCGCCACCGCCTCCTGACAGTGTATCGCCTCGTCCATCGAGCCCATCGACATGGAGATGGGCTTCTGGGGCTTCTGGAAGTCCGACGGAAGGTGAACGGTGTCAGGGTCGACTCCTTCGGGAATCGGGATGTAGTTGGGGGAGCGGTACTGGGTCGGGTCTACTATGACTTCGCGGCGGATAGTCACGTATCCGTCCTTGTCGGGCTCGTCTTCGAGGGCTGGCTTGTCGTCCTCCCCGCCCTTTTCCTCCTTCTTCGCCTTGGCATCCATAGCGGGAATCGGAATGGTAATCGTGGGAATGCTCTCGTCCGTGGTCGGAACGGCGGCATCCTTCATCACCTCCTCAAGAGGTGCATCGAGGGTGTCGCACGTCATCACGACAGGTGATTTCTCCGCTTCTTTCGTCCCCATAGTATCTCCTTGCTACCTAATGCCACAAGGGGAAAAGTCCGCAAATAGTTCCGTAGTTCATAGTCTTTGATAGACATGAGTACATTTGTTTCACGGTTCATCCAGAACGACTACCTCAATCCTTGCGGATTTTAGCCCCGCCGTTGCCCTGTCCCCGTGCGTCAATTCGGGCGAACTCAACCCTACTGATTTATGCCTAATAATCAAATCGTACATGACTTTCCATCAATGACTATGTATTATACTACTTGTTATTATACAGAATAAATAGGAAAGCCAGAAACTTCGCTATGGTTCTCATTAGTCTATGACCTCCTCGTAGAAGAACTTCGTCTGGAAGCAGGAGACATTCATCTTCTTCCAGAGCTTGAACTTCAAGGTCTTGCCGATGAATGAGAAGGACTCCGGCATGGCATCCTCCACTTCCCTCAAAGTGCGGAAGTCGGTTATAGACTTGATTTCGGAGCATCCCGATTTGCGAATCAGGTCTTTCATAAGGTCTTCTATCTTGGAACATATCGGAGTGCCGCCGAAGATTTCAAACGAGCAGTAACTTATGGGAGTGCTGTGCTCTGTGATGAGAATGGCCAGCCGCTGCGGCTTGCCAAGCCCCTGGGCAACGACATTGGCATTGTAGGCATCGTGCTGATTAGCATAGCCCAAGTCCTTGTGGCAGAGGTAGAACCCTTCCAGTTCTTTCAGTGCATCGTATGCCCTCTTTATCGCATCCTGCACGGAAGCGGGAACTTCGCCCATCGTCTTTACGACTTCTTCAAGAGTGGTATGGTGGATATGTTCGCTCATTGTTGTTTTGCTTCTCCGTTGTGAGTGGTTGATGTTGATGCTTTTTCAAATGCCGTGAACTCGTCGAACGGAACTTCCGCAAACAGCTTTGGGTTCTTCGCCTTGCATATCATCTCTATAAGCGTCACCGAGAGTTCGTGCCAGAGTTCAAACCGCCTCTTCTGCTCCGGGGTGAGGGGAAGTTCCCTCATCTTGAAAGTCGTATTGTTTGCGACATAGAGCAAGCAGAAGTGGATTGCCCCGGCCATCCTCCATGAAATGGTCATACTCTGACCTTCGTGCTCAGCATCGTCAGGAGCATAACTACTGCCGCAACTAATGGGGTAGAGTTCCTCTGTAATCTCTTTTAGACTACGGCTCATTTCTTTTCCTCTTCGTCTATGTGCAGGTGCTTTTTGAGGGCTTCCACAAAAGACCGGTCGCTGCAGTATGCATAGTCGAAAGCAGGGTCTTCCTTGAGTGGAATCAACTGCGGAAAAGCATACATCCCCTCCTTCACGAACACCGCCTCGAACTGGCAGCCGCGATTTGTGTGGCGGACTTTTCTCTTCTCGTCGTAATATGATATGTCGCAGTAGGCAAAGGGACGGACATATTCATATCCGCCTATAGTCTTCAAGACCTTCGCCTTAAGATTGCAGCGGACAATCAGATGAGGAATGGAACTCTGAAACCTATTGTAGTATGCGGTGTCAAAATCATTGGGCTTTAGAGGATTTCCATTGCCGTCGAGAATAACGGCTTTCGGCAGGAGCTCTCCTATTTCAAACACTCTTTTCACGACACAGACCTCAAGCAAAAATCTTTACCGCATCTCTCAAGATTGCTTTCTTAATCTCGCGGTCCATCTGTTCGCCCTTGTACTTGAAAGCAAAGTGCTTCCCAATCAAATCAGAATATGGAATCGTCTTCTTGTATGTGCGCGGTTTGCGATTCCGCCAGGGCTTGTAGTTAGGCGGGACTTGACGATAAGTCGTGAACGGTATCTGGTTGTTGCCCATGAAGAGGAGCTGGACATACTCCCCATTAAGCAACTTCTGGAAAGTGTAGCCGTGGGTGATTCCGCTTCCGACTTCTTCCTTTATTTCCTCGTACTTCGTGTCGTAGCATAGCCCCATAATGGGGAAATACTCGTCTATCCTAACTCGCTTGACGGCAACAAGAGTGCCAAAACTCTGTCCATAGAGTTTGTTGTAGTGGTGCGAGAAGCCAATGAGGTGCATTTCTAGTCCCCTTTCTTTGTATGGCATTTGCATCCGCCAGAGTGGGTTATTCCGCAGCCATTCATGTCTCTAAACAGAACATATTCATGTCCTTCCAGTTCCACAATTTCAAGAGCACCACCGCGATAGCATCTTTTGCCTGTGGCTTCAACCCGATGCCCCTGCTCGTTTACTTCCACGATTTCCTCTTTCTGTGGATCGCACCCTGCAAGTGCTATCGTGGCCGCAATCGTACACAACAGTCTCTTCACTGGTTTTCCTCTTTCTCTATCCTTGCCGCTATCTTTGCAGCCCTAACCCTTTTGTCTTTTTTTCTGTCTAGCCAGTAGTGGTCCACCATAGCAAGAGTACCGCCATGGCAACGAACCACAAGAACCAGAGCCAGTCTCTCTTCTCTTGACGATTCACTTCGCTCCTTGAATGTTAAGAATCCTCTTCGCCTCGGCAATGGTATTTATTGAATCACAGATGGCGAGAATATCGGCATCGTGGTCGCCGTCTTCCTTCTCGACATCACAATAGGACGGGTCATCGCCACTCTTGAAGACAATCTCTTTGCCTTTTGCATCTTCTGCCACATCCCAACTGTCGTAATCACCCGTATCTGCTATCGCACAGGATTTAAGTTCAGACTTCCATGGGAGCGGGGAACACTCCGTTAGGTCAACTCCAGCGACAACCTTCTCCAACTTTGCAAGCCTGTGTAGAGCCTCGTCTACCGCATCGAAGACATGTGACGGGTGAATGCATCCCTCGCCCATAGCCGTTCTAATGATGGTGTCGAGTTCTTTTACAGAAGCCGACTCTAGCCATTCCTTGTTGCTGCTCTGCTCGACAGTAAGGGTCATTCTACTATCTCCTTTTTCTTTCGGTTTTCTTCCCTCTGCTTCTTGATGTCAAGAATCTGGACAAAGGCTGCTAGCCACTTCCATCCAAGCAGATACTGGACGTCGCCATCCTTCCCCTCTATCTTGAAAGAGAGATGCGGAGTCATTCCCTTCTTTATCTGCACAAGAGGCGGAGTATATGTATTCCACTTCTTCGTCATTCCAAACATATGGCGCTGATTGGGCGGTGTTGCACCAACAATCTTTCCACGGCACATGCTTGCACCATTTGAAACCCAAGTCAGTACATAACCATGTTGGTGGAGATGTCGTAGTAGTTGTATGTGTCTCTGGTGTCTACTCATTCGTTTCTCTCTATGTCCTGTTCGACGATGGATATTTTAACAAATACCCTTGACCAAAATCAAGGGGGGCGAAGTGGTTTTTCATAGTTGGGGTCTTGTTCTTTCTATTTTTCTATCATGTACTTTGGGGCTAGTCTCATCATCATCGCCACCTGCCGTATCGTCATTCCCGTATGTCCCCCCACTTTCAAATAGTTCTCCATCGTGTAGAATCCGCCCCTCATCCGCGCAAATGTCGTGACTAATCCTTTCTTCCATCTTACCGTATCATACTGCCTCTGCATACGGTCGTAGGCCGTGGTCTTAGTCCTCACGACGAATTCTGGGTCTCTCGGCTTTTCGTCCGTCTCCTCCTCTACTTTCTCTATCTCCTTTTCGGAGAGGTAGACGGGTCTGCCGTCGGAGGTGACTTCTTCCACTATCTCCACGGGCTTGTCTTCCTTGCCCTTCATCGGCAAATCCATCTTGCCGGATATGTACTCCTTGACAAGTGTGATTGCCCTCTCGCGCAGGAAGGTCGCATAGGAGACAGGTATGCCGAGGTTCTCGCCTATGGAGTTTATGCTCTCCTTCTTCATGTGGCGCTCGTAGACCATCCTCATGGCGGTGAAATCCGCACCTCTTCCGTAGCGTCCCATTGCGGCGGTCTTATATGCCACTGCCGCATCGAAGTCTCCCATTAGCCTTGCTATCCGCTCTTCTTCTGTCTCCACCTCGCGGCATAGTTTTATCTTGTTCTCGCAGAGGAACTCATATACGGCTTCGGTCCTAAGCCGCATCTTGGGAACGACCTTGTGTCTTGTCAGGGCATCATACAGTTCCGTTCCAGGCTTTGCCCGAGCTATGGCTTTTGCTATCTTCGGAACGTAGGTGACTACGGCATTCTTGACGGTGTTGATTTTTATCTTAAGGGTTGCCGCCGTCTGCCCTACCGACATTCCCTGCATATAGAGCTTGCAGGCCTTGTAGCAGTTGTTGGGCGTCGTGTCGGGGAGAACATAGTCGCAAATCCAGTCCACGAGCTCCTTGTTCTCCTTCTGGTCTCTGACGGCCCTTAAGGAGGCCGCTGGGTCAGGGGGAGCCCAGTTGGCGGGACTGGAATTGAGGGCAAGCCAGTCGCCTATCGTGGCGGAATCGTCTTCGTCGGCGCTATAGGGGGCATCGAAAAGGGGCGTGGTGTTTGAGTTTGTCTGTACGTCCGCAAGCTGTGCGGCGAACAGATTCCGCATAGACTGCTGAATGTAGAACTCGGCATATGTGATGAACCGGTTGCCCCTCGTGGGGTCGAATCTCTCGGCTGCCTTTATGAGCCCTCTGACGCCAAGGCTGAAGAAGTCGTCCGCATCCGTAGTGCGCTCACGATAGTTCTTTATCCGCTGCATCATGAAGGTGATGTTGTGCAGCACAAGGAGTTCCTCCAGCTTATCCCGGAAGTTGGCATAAGTCTGGCACATCTCGGCTTCTTCCTCTGGAGTTTGTGGAGGATATTCCTTCACAATCTTGTCAACCATGTCCAGAGTTAGTCTACTACATATCCCCAAAGTGGTCCTCCTCATCGAAGACTGGCTTCGGCTCGTCCTTTATGCGTAGGAGTTCCTCGTCCATCGCCTCTTCCGCTTCCTCCTCCGCTTCGCTTATCATGCTCTGCAGACCGCAGTATGAAAGGGCCTTCTGGTGGTCTTCCTCCGTCCACTTCGCCATCTCCGCATACTGCTCTTCCCTCTTGAGCGAGAAAAGGACCTTGAAGTATTCGTTGCCCTTCTTCTCGCGGAGTGCATCCAAGGAAGAGGGGAGGTTTTCTGCAATCTTTCCAAGCGATATGGAGTCCTTGCGGAGACGATTCCTCGAACGACTCTCCCTGTCCGCTCTCTTCTTGCAGACATGTGAGCAGAATTTCTGGTTCTGGTGCTCCGGGTCTACCGCGAAGGTATGCCCGCACATTGGGCAGATTCTCTTGCGGTTGCCTCGCCGTAGCGCCCTTTTTCGCGACCTCTTCGCTGTCCAGGCTTTCGTTCGGCATTGTTTCGAGCAGTATTGGCTATTCCGAGGAGACTGAAATTCTCTACCACAAACAATGCACTTGCTGGTCTTTAGAACTGAAGTGCTAGCATCTGAATCTAAGGGGAATGGCATATTTGATTATTGTACCATTTCTGACCTCCATCGTCAATGCCGTGGAGTGTAGTAAATGCTACTAGCGGGTCTCAAAACCCTATAGAAGCAATGCCGCCTAACCCTCCACAAGACTAGACTGGAAAGCGGGTCGCTTTGGAGTCATCTTCTGTTTTAGAGTTTCCGACCGTTCTTGTCGTAGTCGCCATCCTTGAAGTGGAACACTGCCGCCCTTGCGGGACACTGCCAAGGAAAGCCCATAGCTTTTGCTTCTTGGAGATTAATCATCGGAAGATAGACATTGACCAAATTGATGCATCCAGCAAATATAGGACTTGACTGGACAATCGTTGTAACGAGTGGCAAATCCACTTCCGTTAGCTTCACGCATCCACGAAATGCCGCTATGCCAACTATTTGTGCATATCCCGCCCTTATTGTCTCTATCTGCCTACACTCCGCAAAGGCATAGTTTCTCACATTGGTGACTATCTCACCCGACTCATAGATTTTAGGACCTATGCCCGCAACCAACTTGTCTAAATCCACATGCGATTCAACAATGATTGGCTCATTTGACGTGGTATCTGTATCGGCAAGCAAGTTCACCGAAATCATGCCTGCCATCACTCCCGCCATGACAACTTTCATATTCATTTTGTTGTTCCCTTTCTTTTTTATTCCCTTTGCGTTAAAGTCCCTGCCAGTATATGACATCGTTGACGCCATTTGTTGTAGAGACAAATCGTATCTGCCCAAGCCAGTCAAGCCCGATTTTCCGGTCTCTGTGCTTCGACAGCGACTTGACGGACCTCCTCAGTTTCACCTGCTGGCTGAACTCTGGCCATAGGCTATAGGCTCGGCTAACATAGAAGTCGTCGTCTATGTCGTGGTAGAATATCCTATATCCGCAGCCAACCGAGGTGTCGAACGGGCCATACTGCCTTGCTCCTGTTTCGTAGAGTCTCATCTGCGACACTATATTGGTTATGCCAATGGTCGGGTCATAAGACTTACTGATACCTCTTCTATCGTGACGAATGTTTCCTAAAGGCTGGATTGCCTGCTCGAACACTCTCACTAGAATCCCGTCGGCAGTGGACGGAATAACTTTCACGACATTTGTGAATGTCGTGTACTCGACAGATTCCACATCATTCGTGTATGTCAGGTACTTGTGCGTGGAAGTGACGCCGGTCAAGGTGTTGGAATAGTAGGAGTGCTCCTGGACTATGGAATACTGCACCAAGTTGGTTGACATGTTCTGGAATCCACGGCACTTTCCGTTGAGAATGACATAAGGAGTGTCGCTTGCCCAGAATCCCCCCCAGAGGTGGTCTGCTACAGGTTGGAGGTCTAATGTAGAGTCCTGTGCCTTGTATTCGTCTTTTATTGGGTTATCAAAATCGAGAATATCCTGGAGTGTTCCTCTATATTCTGCAACCTCGCTTGGTGACATCTCATGCCACCCCGAAGAATTGGTAATTGCGGTTGTAGAGACCTGTACTATCACATCCCCCTTGAATGACGCAAAGTCTCCAACAAAACATCCGCACTTTTCATTTACGATTTTATACTCCATCGCATAAGCCTGCGGCTGAAGTTTCTCGCCAAATTGTGCTACCTGTGGAAGAAGTAATGAAATCACATAGGGAGGAGGATAGTCAGTTTCCCAATATGCCACTATTGAGTTGTCTCTTCTCACTGCCTTGCTTATGAAAATGCCAAGGTTGTCCTCGCATAGACATTCCGCCATGGGCAGCAGAATCGTGAATGCCATAAGGGCTTGTCTTATCATGCGGGAATGCTTCATTAGTTTACTTTGTTTGTTATCGAGTGTATGGCTTCTTCCAAGCCTAAAATTCTGTTTTGGAGCTGGTTTATGGTATTAGAGAAAGCCGACACATCTATCTCCAAAGTCTCGATGCGTCTGAGTTCTCTGGTCTCCACTTCCTTTGCCACAATCTCGATGTCGTTTGTAGGCACAAATGTCTCCTGCTGTTCTCTCCAGTCGCCGTCGCACTGTTTTTCTGAAAGATACACTCCGTTATACAAGGAGATTTTATAAGTGGCATCGGCTATAGGGTCGTAGTACATGTGGCTATAGGGGTCGAGCGTCGTCACAATCTTGTAGTATGTGGCATAGCGGTCTTCATAGGTGTTGAAGGTATAGTCGGAATTGTTTATCGTTCCCGGATAGTTGATTCTTACGTCCTGGTTCATCATCGCATGCTCCACCGCCTGCGACGTGGTATAGTAGTTCTCTACGACATGAATGTAGTTCGTGTAGGGGGTGGATCCATAGCCTGGGTAGTAGTACTCACCGTCACCCGGATTAACATGGCAGTCGGCAACGAAGTTGAAGTCAAAGTCATAGTATATCGGCAGCGTAATGTACGGCGACCTTCCGTTCCAGAGTTCGTTTGTCTGCGGCACTTTTATGCCAATGCCGTTGACCACAGCGGAAAAGCGGTTAGTGACGTTGATGCTGCTATAATGTATAGCTACCGTTACGATGGAAGTAACGACGCACTCAATGGGCTCAATTGGGCGGTAGTAAGTCAGAGTGTCGCCAATCGTCCTCTCTGAGAAGCCGTTGGCCAGGAGCTTGTCTTTGTCAAGAGTTATAAGAAACGACTGCTTGTTGTTGGGACCAATGATTGAAGCATCAATGTCGTAGTTGACCGCAAAGACGCTGCTGTTGGTGCTCTGAGGCATTATTCCGAGTTTATAGCTGGCAGCTACAACCTTGTCGATGGAATATGCGCCTATTGTTCGCTTCAAGGCATATCCATAGGTATTCCAGCCGGGGTACTTTTTCAGCAGGTTGGCCTGCAGTGGCTCCCATGTGGCGGTATTGGTGTAGAAATTCGTGGTAGTCTGTCCGGCGCGGACCTGTATCTCGCGCCTTGTGTAGGAAAGAGCGCTATTGGCATAGACACTTATTCCGTTTTGGTTTATATAGCTTCTTGTGGTAGAGGGAGAATACTCCTCCAAGCCCAGTATCGTAATCTTTGGGACCTGTATGCGCCAGTATCTATGGTCGTCGTCCAGCCTACTCTGGATAAATCCCCATCCTGTTCCAAGTTCACCATCCTTCCCCGTCCGCATAACCTTGGTCTCGCCTACTACAAGGTTGGAAATGGAGGTAAGCTTTGTATGCATCAATGTGACTTCGCTCTGATGCGCAAAAGTGTCTACGGGGTCTTGAACATCATATCCCTCTGCATGCCTATGCCCTATCACTTCCACACTATCATATATCTCTTCGCCCGTGTCTTCATCCCATCTCCATCCATCGCAGTGAAAAACCACCTCTGGCGCATTCTTAGAGACAAAGGCATATCCAGAATAGTTCATGTTGTCCGCATAAAACTCTAAATACAACGAACTATAGTCATCGCTTTCATAAGACACTGTAGGCTGTGTATTACCAAGGGCTTCTAAAACGTCTTGACGTTCGCATTCGTAGGAGAAGTCTGAAAAGCCACGACTGACATACACCTGCTCATCACCTAACGGACGGAAAAGCACAGATGTCGCCTTTATCGCAGCATTGGTAGACTTCCCCACTATCTCTGGGGCCAAAACGTCTCCTAGGTCTCCTACTGTGGTTTTTGACATGTCGACGTCCCACAATTTTGTCTCGTTAGTCACCGCATTTCCGTCTATGTCTACGGCAGCCCCGGAAGTCGTGAGCGAGAGAAGAGAGGCAAAACCAATCG